>JAABUQ010001612.1_pt1 | contig 47724 bp, 47 predicted proteins | sample 5560001 | NCBI WGS metagenome assembly JAABUQ01 (sample SAMN10711888, study PRJNA513371) | rock metagenome | isolation source: Antarctica rocks | place: Antarctica: Victoria Land, Finger Mt nord | collected 2015-12-18
CGCGTAGCGACGATCATCCTATATAAAGACGCTCAAGAGGGCCATGTACGGGCGTGCCAAATTCGACTTGCTGAAACTCCGCTTGCTCCGTGCCGCCTGACAGGACCCACTCCGGCCCAGCAAAAGTGCCGGTGAGCCCATACCGCATTGACAAACACATGCGGGTGCTGATCGCCCCAATCGGCGGCCATGCTCGGCTCGACGCAGAACCGCTCAGGGCACGGCTCAAGCCTACCGCGTGCCTCGAGGAGTTGCGGTCGGGCTCCGGCTTACTCAAACGCCGAGGGATCTTCAGGAGCCTGCCTGCAGCAGCGGGGAGATGGCGGCTTGCAGCTGGTCTCGATGGGAGATGATCGTCCCGCCCTGACTCAAGGCACGCGGCGGCTCGGCGCTCCAGGTCGCGTCCGGCCCATAGACCGCGTAGAAGTCCCACGTAGTCCCCGGTCGGTGCAGCACGTTGGCGCTGAACCAGTTCCCGACCACCTTCTGCTCGTCCCAGACGTGCTGGACGCGCGGGTCGGTCACGCCATCGCCATCCCAGCGCTTGCGGCTATCGCCGACAAGCATGTTGAACCACACTGTGTAGACTCGCAGGTTCGGGTCGGAGTGCTTGCTCAGGATGTTCTGCTGGACCCAACTGGCCCCCTGGCGGCACTCGGGTCAAGTGGGCGAGACCAGCATGATCAGCCGCGGCTTACCCGCGTCCCGGTTGAAGGCGCTCTGGAGCTCCCCAATGTCGTGCAGATCCGCGAGCGTGACCCCCGCCGGAGGTGCCGGCCGATCCCACGGCACTGACACCCCGCCCGCATGGCCGCAGCCCGCCAGCACGAACAGGAGCAGGGCTGGCAGCAGCCGGAGCAGGACCGTCATGGGGGTGGAGCGTCTCATCCGAGGATTCCTCCGGCCGATAGCCAGTAGTAGACGATGTAGCCGCCTGTTACCAGCAACAGCAGGGCGCTGGCCGGCTGGAGCAGGCGACCCGCTGTGCGCGCGCGTATCAAGACGCCACGGCCAAAGAGCGCGACCAGCAACGTCAGCGTCGATACTACGGCGCTCATCCCGAGCGCGTACAGCAGGAGCTGACTCAGGCCTCCTGCGAGTCCACCACGCGCCAGGCCCGTTCCCACCACCGTCAGAAACAGCGGGAGCGTGCATCCCAGCGAGCTCAAGGCGAAGGCCAGGCCGTAGGCGGCGTACGCGAACAGACCGGTACGGGTCGCAGCGCCGCCAAGCCGGTCGGCCATCCGTTCGGCGGGAGCCGCGTCGAGAGATCCGCCCGCGAGTAGACGACCACCTGTTACGGCGAGCAGCACGCCCGTACCCAGGCTCAGCCATGGCAGCAGATCACCCACTGCCGCGCCCGCCGCGCCAAGCACCACGCCGGCGGCGCCAAACAGCGCAATGAAGCTGGTGGTCATCGCCAGACTCACGAGCACGGCACGACCAAGCTGTGCCCGAGCGGGCAGCTGTTGATCCGTCGAGGTGCCCAGGTACAGACCGAGATACGTCGGCAGCAACGCAAAGCCGCACGGGTTGACCGCCGCCGCCATGCCCAGTCCGAACGCGTAGCCGAGTGGCACTGCCTGGGCAGCGCTCTGCAGCGTATCCGTGGCGCCACCGGCGACGGTGGACACCGCCAGCGCCAGGCCACCGTCGCTGCTCAGCTGGGCACCCAGGACAGCTGCCCCAAGCGTTGCGGCAACGGCTGCCGAGGCGAGCACGGCGCGCGACCGTGGGCGTCCCGACTCGGAGGACTTCACGGCGTGCGTGGTCACCACCATCACGTCACCCTGCGCCTATCTTGCGCGGTGCGGCGTCGGACGCATCCTCAGCGCGAAAGGCGCCCATCAACTCGCCGTCGGCGGTCGTCACCAGCACGCTCCTGACGTGCCGCTCAGCCAGCTTTCGCGCCGCCTCCTGCGCGACCTCGTGGGGTCGGTACGTCACCGGGCCAGACTCCATAACCTGTTCCGCGGTGGCGTCGGGGCTGCCCTCAAGCATCGTGGATCGCAGCCGACCGAGCACGACGTTGTGGTCGTTCAGCACCACGCACTGGTCCCAGTCGGTCGCACGGACACGGCTCCAGACGTTGCCCACCCGCTCGTCGAGCGTGCAGGTCGGGACGCCGCGCCGCGCCAGGCTACCAACAGTTGGCACCGTCGCCTTGGTGCCCTCGACGGGCAGCCCGGCGGCCAACCAGTCCACCTTGCCGGCCGTGTAGCGAAAGACCTGCCCAAACCCGAGCGATTCGAGCCGCCACGCGGCCCGTGCGCTCAGGTCTCATATGCCGTCCCAGCAGTAGGTGATGATCGCCACGTCCGGACGAAGCACGCCGGCGGCCGAAGGGTCGAGCCGCTTGAGGGGCAGGTTGATCGCCCTGGGCAGATGCGCTTCCTGGTACTCCTCGGTCGGCAGCACCTCCACGAGCTGCGCGCCCTCCTCGAGGAGTCGTTGGAGCATGTTGCGATCGATGTCAGTCGGCATGCGTGTGTGTCGTCCCGCTCAGGCACTAGGCCCGCGGACAGCTGAAGACACGCGCCGCGTGGCGCGTCAGCGAGGCGTGCGCCAGGTCGAGGATCGTCGACACATGCGGGTCGGCTAAGCGGTAGTAGCTGCGCTGCGCATCGCGGCGGGTGGCCACGAACCCACACCAGCGCAAGCAAGCAAGGTGGTTTGAGATGCGCGGCTGCTTCATGCCCAAGCGCTGGCAGAGCTGCTCGACGCTCTGCTCGCCGTCGCGCAGCGCTTCAAGGATGCCGAGGCGCACGGGGTCGTCCAGCCCGCGGAACCACTTGGCGAGCAGGTCGAGATGGTCCACCTGCTCGCCAGCCTGCACCAGCACCTCGGTGGGGCCGAGCGAGTCAGTCAGCTTTGGCACGACCAGTCCTTCGACTGTATATCATGATCCGCTGATACGCAAGGCACCAGGCGTGGCCTCAAGGGCCGACGGTTCGGCGGTGCGTGGCGCGGCGCCGGCGCCAGGGGGTTCGGCGGACGTGGCCCCTCGGCCGAGCCAGCTCCGGCTGCGGCGAGTGCCGACAGCACGCCCTCGCGCTCCAGGACTCGGGGCAGGACGTCCGATGCCTCGGGATCCGCGACGGTCAGAGGTCGATCGCCGCGCGTGAAGACCGTCACCTCGGAGCCCAGGACGCGCGAACGCCTGCGCCAGCTCAATGCCAACCGGGCCGCTGCCGATGACCAGCAACTGACGTGGTAGGCGCGCTTGGCGCCACACGGTCTCGTACGTCCAGTCGGGCGTCTGCTCCAGGCCGGGGATGCTTGGTCTGGCCGGGCGAGCGCCCGTGCAGACCAGCCGGTGCCGCGCCCGAAAGTGCCTTGGTCGGCACACGCCCGAAGTGGGCGCAGTCGCCGCCGACGTGCGCCTTGTCGACCAGGGCGACGCGCGCGCCCAGCCGGGCCGCGAACGGCGCGGCCAGACGCCGGCCGAACCGGCGCCGATCACCGCCAGATCGTACTGCTTCGCCTCCAGCCATGTCCCTCGCGCGGACCACGCGCCACCTGGCCGAGTCAGACGGGGCAGGCAACGGCTCACCGAGCGACGGTGCATTTGGCAATCATCGCATCGGACCGTCGGCTGCACCCCTTCTTACAACCTGACGCAGGGTTGCTGGATGCAGCATCCTACGCGGCATGGACTCAGCGGCTCGTATCCAGCGGTGGCTTGCCGCGCTGCGCATCGTCACCGGCGGCGTCTTCGTCTACATGGGCATCGGCCACGCGCTCGCCGGCTGGGCGACCGCTGACGGTTTCGAGCGAGCCATCAGCGGCATCGCCAGGTCCGACCCGCTCGGCTGGTACACCAGCTTCATGCTGCCGATCGTGCTCGGTGCACCGAGCATCTTCGGTCCGCTGTTCGTGTTCGGCATGATCGCCACCGGCCTGGGCCTTCTCCTTGAGGCACTCACGCTGCCGGCCCTGCTCGTGGCCGTCTGGCTGAGCGCCAACAACCTGCTCATGGGCTTCGGCGCCGGCAGCATCCACCACAGCATGAACGTGCTCATGCTGACCATCGAGCTCGGCTTCCTGTGGACCGGCGCCTGGCGGGCGTACAGCATCGACGGTCTGCTCTTTGGTGATCGCGAGCCAGGTCGAACGCGGCCAGCATCGTTGACCCAGGGCCGGTGACATCCAGGCGTGTGGTTTTGTGCCATCGGAGGCCCACCGCAAATGTCTGCACCGGTGTGTCAGGCGCTCAGGCGCTGATCCAGCACGAGTTGCATCTCGGAGGCGCTGGTCGATCACGAGCCGTTTCTTGGGGGAAGACGCCCGGCAGGCCCGACGGCACGAAGGAGATGCTCAAGACCTGGCCGGGGGATCAGTGAGCGGCGGGGTACGAAGCCGCGATCGATCCGAACCAGGCCCTTGGTGAGGCTGCTTACCGACGCAGCGGTCACTCCGAGCGCAGACTGAGCCGAGCGCCACTGGCGCAACCCGTTCGGGAGGTAGCTTCGATGGCATCGGCAGAAGTAGGCGGCGCGGCCCGACCCGCCTGGCGCACACAACCGGCCCTCATCGGCGCAGTCGCCGGCGTGGTGGGTGGGCTGGTCTTCGGTCTCATGATGGCGCTGGCCATGCCGCCGATGATGGGCATGATCGGCTCCCTGGTCGGCGCGCCGAGCCTTGGCTGGGGTGTGCATCTGGTGTTCAGTGCCATCATCGGCCTGGGCTTCGGCGTGCTGCTGGGGTCGCGCGTCAACGACTGGCCCACGACCTCGGGCTTCGGTCTGGCGTACGGCGTGGTGTGGTGGATCGTCGGGCCGCTGCTCATCATGCCGACATGGCTCGGCATGGGGCCGATGCTGACCAAGGCCTTCGATGGCGCGAACCTGATGAGCCTGATGGGGCACGTCGTGTTCGGCGTGGTCACCGGCCTGGTCTACCGCACCCTGAGCCGGTGAGACGCGCCTGCTCGTCGACCGGTTCGGCCTGCGAGCGCTGTCGTTTGAAACACGCCGCGCTCGGTGCCGGTGCGATGGAGCCGGGCCCTGAGCGGGCGTGGACAAAGGACGGGCAGTGCCAGCTGCCCGGAGGGCGGCAGACTATGGCATCCAGATGCGGGTCTCCGGCTTGAAGACAGCCCAGGCAAACCAGAACTGGTTGGTGTGCACCACCTTGTTCAAACGCTGACCGGCAAGGGGACCGCTCAGCGCGCGGCCGAGGATATCCCAGCTGGATCCGGTCTGGGTGTCCTCGAAGCCGTCCGCCCCCATGCGGAAGGTCAGTGTCTGCTGGGCAAGCTGGCGATCGAAGACGCCGGCCGCGCCCGCGTCGCGCGCGGCCGAGATGGAGGCCTGGTCGAGCGGCGAGCTGGTGCCGCCCTGGAACAGCACGACGATCGGCGTGTCGCCGACGGCATTATTGACCACCAGCACGCTGCGCAGCTCGTGGAACGGGTAGGCGACCGTGTCGCCGCCGAGCTCGACGGTGACGACGCGCTCCATCGGCGGCAGCCGCTTGTCGGCTCGACCTGAGAACAGAAACGGCGAGCTCTGCACGTCGTCGTAGCCGACGTACGGGTTCTGCCCATAGGCGCGCCGGTAGCCCGTCTCGCGGCTGAGCACCTGACCGTTGGGAAAGGCGGTCACGAAGTCGCCGAATGACACAATCTGGGCCGGCAGGGCGACCAGTTTCCGTCCGACCAGATCGCCGACGATGCCTTCGCCGGTGATCTGCTGCCACCACGTCTCGCCCGGATCGTTCGACCACATCACCAGGTCCGAGTTGCGCAGATTGCCAGTCGTGCCGAAACGCAGGGCCTTGCCGTCGACGCGTCGATCGAAGGCGATGGCGGTATTGCACAGCGGGCAGAAGGTAATCAGGACGGGCACGCCGTCGACGGTGTCGTCGACGATCTCGTGCCAGATCATGATCTGCAGCGGATAGGCGCGCGCCTCGGCACCGTGCTCGAAGAGGATCACTGGCTCGTTGGGCTTGAGCCATCCCGATGCGTCGGACGGATCCACGAAGCGCGGTTGATCGATGGGCGGGATGCCGTCGCGGCCGGGTCCGCCCGAGGCGATCTCGGCGAGCGGCACCGCCACCCTGGAGAAGTCGGTCTTCCAGTCGTGAGTCGAGAACGACACGCGAGCGCTGGTCGTCGGGTTCGGCGTCGGCGTGCTTGGCGTCGGCGGCATCGGCGCCGCCGACGCCAACCGGCCGACACACCCCACCGTGCCGAGCAGCACCAGGCTCCACGCGGCCAGGCGCCGGCCGACGTTCACGCCCTCCTCGCCGCCGACGGCTCGGCCGCTGGTGCTTGCGACGCAAGCCTCACGGGTATTCCGCGCGCCGTTCCGGACCGATGCCGTTCGACATACCGATGCGTCGTCGTTCGTGGACAAAGCCGGCTTCCCAGAGCATCGCTTCGCAGTCGGCGACCGATCGGCCGCGGCCCGTCGCCGTGTCGACCGCGAGGTCACGCGGGTTCATGCCCACCTCGGCGCAGATGCGGTGCGCGCCCGCGCGCAGCGCGAGCAGGCTCGGCTCGTGCACGCCCATCTCACGCAGTCGCTCGCCCAGGACCAGCCGGGTCACAGCCACGATCTTCGCCACCGCCGTTTCGGTCAACAGGCCCGCGTGCTCGAACGGCGTGCCCGGTACTGGAATACGGCGCATAACCGCGGCGATGGTCGCCCCAAACTCGCGCGCCAGGAACAGCTGCGCGACGATCTCGTCGGGCGTGTGTTCGGGGCCAAGTGGCTCGACGCAGTAGCGCAGGTCGAGCCCAACCTCACTGATCGCCGCGAAGGTGGCGCGACGGCGGGCCGGCTCGATCTCGGTGACGACGCCCTCGCCGAAGCGATACACGTGGTAGACACCGTCGAAGCCGGCGTCGCGGAGACGGTAGGCGTCGGCACGCCCGAAGTCGCCGATGTTCGCGACCAGGACCGTCCGCGGATCGAGCGCTCGCCGGACCTCCTGGCCGATCTCAAGGAACCTGGCGAGCAGATAGTTGGCCGTCGTCATGAGATACACTTCGTCGGCGCCAGCCGCCTCGAACGCGCGGGCGCGCGCGACCACCGCGTCCGGCGTCAGCTCGTGCAGCTCCCTGACGATGCCGTGCTTGGTCGCCAGGTAACAGAAGTCGCAGTTCTCTGGGCAGGGCCACACGTTCAGGCCGACCTGGGAGTACACGGTCCCGCGACCGCCGCTCTGTTGCCGCGTGTAGCGGTTGGCGGCGGCCAGCAAGGCGTATGCGTCGTCTGAGTTGACGTCCAGCGACAACAGGTGCCGAGCATCGTCCCAGCTCAGGCCGGTCCGAGCCAGTGCCTTCTCGAGCAGTGCGTGCGTTCTGGGCGTGACAGCCATCGGCGGTCGCAATCAGACGCTCGGCGCGGCCGCGACGATCAGCGCATAGCCGAGGTTGCCCGCGGCGACGGCCGCCGCCGCCTTGGCCGCCAGCTCCCGCCCGTACGCAAGGTCAGCTCCAGGGAGCGCGAGCCGCCGCAGTTGCACGGCGACCTCCATCACCAGCAGCCGCGTGCGCACCTGCTGCACCAGCTCGGCCAGCGCGTCGTCATGGGCCTCGACGCGCACCACGGACAAGCCGCCCGCCCGGAGATCGGCAGCGTACTCGTCCACCGAGTGAGCGCCCGCCAGACAGGCGATCCACGCCAGCAGCCCTTCCAGGTCCGCTGGCAGCGGACCCGAGCGGGTGAGGTCGCTGAGCCCGAAGCGGCCTCCTGGCCGCAGCACACGGCCGATCTCACGCCCGGCCGTGGCCTTGTCGGGAAAGGTGCAGAAGGCGCACTCGCAGATCACGGCGTCGAACGACGCGTCTGCAAGCCCCGACAGGTCCTCCGCGTCCGCCTGGACGAACTCGACTCGATCGGCCAACCCGGCGGCGGCAGCCGCGCCACGTGCGGCCTCGACGTTGGCAAGAGCATAGTCCACGCCGACCACCTGGCAGCCGAAGCGTCGTGCGATCTGCAGCGCGGAGGTGCCCCGGCCGGCTGCCACGTCGAGCAGGCGCAGGCCAGCGTGCAGGCCGAGCAACACGCCGAGCCGCTCGGTCAATGCGACCCCACCCGGATGGAAGGAGTCGCCGAGCAGCAACCGTACCCAGTCGCTCGCATAGATCGCGGCGCAGCAGGCCTTGGTCGCGCTCGCGTCCCTGTTCTGGGCCGCATCCGGCAGACTCATCGGACCGGCTGATGCACGCCGCTCAAAGGCTGCTCGAAGGTGAACGTGAGCGGTTGCGGGGTGTACGCGACCCCGTTGCGTGCGGCGTGCAGCCGCGCCCGCTGCCGAGCGACGAGCTGCGAGCGCGCCTGCTCCCGATAGCCGACGCTGTTGTAGGCACAGAACGGGATCTGCTTGCCGTCTGGTAACAGGAACTCCTTGCAGCACTTCATGACATTCTTCTGGTTGAAGGTCCACGGGTCCATGAAGTCCTGGAGCATGACCATGAACATCCGCTCGGCGATCGTCCGCATCGCCTGGCCGGCAGCCACTCCGTCGGGCAGACCGCAGGCGGCGCACGAGATCGCGAAGTCGCGGGCGGCTTTGGCGGAGCCTGGCACCGCCGACGACGACCAGAGGCCTTCGAGCGCGGCCAGGACCTCGTCGCCGAAGCCCGGCAGGATGCGGTTGGAGATGTAGTCGAGGTAGTCTTCGACCTTCAGCAGGCGCGTAATGGGCAGGACGGTCTCGCCGTCGACATAGGCATAGGTGACCGCGTTGCACGTGGGGAAGCAGCACGGCACGGGCACGAAGTCGCTGATCGCGAACAGGCCCTCAGTTTGAGCTTCGATCAGCTTGAGCACGTCCGGGATGGTGATCCGCTGCAGCGGGTCGTGCGCCAGGTAGCGCCCGGCGTGAAACGCCGGTTGGAAGTTGACGCCGAGGACCGCCGGATGCTGCATGCCGAAGCGGACGATCGCGCCGACCTCGTGCTCGTTGACGCCCCGTTCGATCGCGGGCACCAGCACCACCTTGCAGCCGGTCCCGATCAGCCGATCCAGGGCACGCAGCTTCTCGGCCAGGATGTCGGGTTCGCCGCGGATGACCCGATACGTCTCCGAGTCGAAGCCGTCGAACTGGAAGTAGATCGCCGGCTTGAGCTCGGTCAGGTCGGCGACGAAGGCGTCGTCGGTCGCGATCCGCTTGCCATTGGTATTGATCATCACGTGGCGGATGGGCCTGGCTTTGGCAGCACGCAGCATGGGTACGATGTCGGGGTGGATGGTCGGCTCGCCACCCGAGAACTGCACCACTTCGGGCCGACCCTCGGTGTGAACGAAGCCGTCCAGGATGGCCTCAACCTCGGCCAGGGTGAGGCTGAAGCCGGCGCCGGCGTCGGCAAAGCACAGTGGGCACTGCATGTTGCAGGCGCTGTTGATCTCGATGATCCCGAGGCACGCATGCTGCTGGTGGTCGGGGCACAAGCCGCAGTCATGCGGGCAGCCGTGCTGGATGTCGGTCGAGTAGGCCAGCGGTATCGTGCCTGGCTTGTTGAACCGTGCTGACGAGGTGTACGCCTGCGCGTCGGCGTACACCAGGACCTCAAACCGCCCATGCTCAGGACACCGCTTGCGCTGGTAGACCTTGCCGTCGCGCAGCAGCACCTGGGCATCGACGACCCGGCGACACTCGGGGCAGATGCTGCGTGTCAGCTCGTAAAAGACGTAGTCGGCATCGTGCTTGACCGCCGTGGGCAGTCCGTTCGGCTCCGAGAGCATGCTCATCCGTCTCCCTGGTTGAGACCAGCAGTGGCGTGTACGGCTCGCATTCAGGTCCGCACGCAGTCTACCCCGCGCTGGCCTCAGGGGGAAGCGTCGCCGGCCACGAAGCGTGCCGCGGTGCAACCGTGCCAAGAGCCATGAGAGCGGGAAAAAGTGCGGGAGGCTACGCGGCCGGATCCTCGCTCTCCGTCGGCGTCATGAACGCGGGGTACCAGCGGTGGAAGTCGTTGGCGAGGTCGTCGTTCAGCACGTGGGTGCGGACCTGGAGCAGCAGGTGAGCGCCACGCGGCGTCCAGCGCATCTGCTGTTTCTTGACCATCCGCTTGCTCACCACCTGATTGACAGCGGACTCCACGAAGCCACTGGAGATCGCCTCTCCAGCCCGGTAGCGCTCCCCGTAGTTCGGGATGCTGGTCGCGTTGGCGCGGATGTAGCCGCCGAACTCGGTGACCGCTCTCAGCAGCTTGCAGTGCTCTGCGGTCGCATCCTCAACGTCGAGGTTGACTTCGAGGTCCTCCACAGTCTGCAAGGCGCGGAAGACGTTGCCATGCCACAAGAACCACTTGAGGCGTTTCAGCCCCTCAGTCACCTCAGTCACCAGCTCGGGGTTGTCGCGTGAGCGGAGACCCTTGGCTATCTGGTTCATGACCGTCAGGCGCATCGTGATATGGAACCAATCGAGGTACTGCTCGGCCTGGGGATTCAAGTAGAGCGGCAGGTCACGCACGTCCTCGCCGCCATCGGTCAAGAACGTGACCTGCTGGTTCATTTGCATTCCTTGCGACCTGAGCACCTCGAACAGGCGTCGCTTGGGCTTGCAGTCGTAGGTCTGCACGAAGCCGAAGCACTTGCTGGCCCGGTGCTGTGAAATAGCCGTCTCCGTCGCCGTCAGGCGGCGGCTGTAGGCGGAGCGAGGGAGTCGAGAGCGACGCGGTAGCCGAGCCCTTCGAGTCGTCGGACGAGGCGGCGGGCGACCTGCTGGCGGTCATGGTCGTCGAAGTAGTTGCTGCCGAGATCGGCGTAGGGACAGTCGTGCTGGAGTAGGTGCCAGACGATGACCAGGATGGAGTGGGCTACCGCCACCGACGCCTTCTTGGCGCCTCGCCGGGCGGCTAGACGGCGGAACTGGGCGCCCAGGTAGGTGTCCTTGGTGCGCACCGCGGCGTGCGCCGCCTCGACCAGAGCTGTGCGCAGCCACGGGCTGCCACGTCGGATACGGCCACTCTTACGCTTGCCGGCGCTCTCGTTGTTGCCGGAGTTGTCAACTTAAGGCTCCGTCCGCGACATTCTGGACAGGCTCCTTCCCAGCTATCCCTTGGTCAGCCCCGTGTCACGGGCGCACGTCGCCCAGGGTCACCTCTCGCCAGAGGAGGGATCGTTCCCGGCGGACCTGTCGGTACTCGCTGGCCGAGAGCCGATGCCGTCGCGGACGGAAACAGTTCCCCACGGCGCTGAACGACCCGAGGAAGCGTTGCGCGTGCTCCTTTGACTTGAAGCGCTGGAGCGTCCGCTCCCGTTTGCGCACCGGCAGGTGTGAGTTCTCCGCGCGGTTGTTCAAGCCCTTGTGGCGTCGGTGTTCGGCGTTCGGGAGCACGCGCTTGATAGCGGGCACATAACTGGCCAGCTTATCGGTGACGACGACACGGGGCGCCACACCCTCGCAACTGGTCAACACCCGGCGCAGGAACGCCTCGGCCGCGGTCTGGTCGCGCCGCTCCTGGACCAGGATGTCCAGCACCACCCCGTCCTGATCGACCGCCCGCCACAACCAGTAGCGCTTCCCCTTGATCTTCAGCAGCATCTCATCACAGTGCCATTTGTCGCCGGGCCGCGCTCGCCGTTTGCGCAGTCCAGCCGCAAAGGTCGGGCCGAACGTGTCGCACCACTGCCGGATGCTCTCGTGGCTGACGACCAGGCCGCGTTCGGCGAGCAGGTCCTGGACGTCACGGAAGCTGAGGTGGAAGCGAAAGTACAGCCAGACGGCATGGGCAATCACCTCGGGCGGGAAGCGGTAGCCGCGGAACGGCGACCGGTCGGCAGCAGGAGCGAGGGCTGGGACGGGCATGCGCCCTCCTTATCGCAGCTGGCCGCTCAACTTGACAACTCCGCCCGGGGTGTAGGTCACCAAACTCCTGCCCCACCGATTCGCCCGGCTCGCGGCACAGCGTCAGGGCGGCAGACCTCGATCAAGAGTGTCAGTCTCATCTCAGCCAGACCGCTGGATGTGTACGATGATGTCCCCAAGTGGAGCGCGTCGGTCGTTGGGCGGATGGTCCAACGTAGAATCGATGACGAACGAAGATGTCCCAGCTGCGGTCTCCTGGCCAACCCGGAAACGTAGTGCGGCCATCTCGCCGAGGGCTTCAACCTGAACGCGGTACGTCGGTACGAGGTTCGGTCCGGCATCCGCTTGGACTTGTTGCCGAGATACCCCGAACGTCCCGGTCAAGCTCGCGCCATCGATAGTTAGTTCGTCGAAATGGGGATGCTGAAAGGCCAGCGCAAGAGCCACATGCTGGATGGAGCGCCGCGCCACAAACGTGTGGACCAGATGCACCGTGCCGTTGTCCTCGAGCGTCACCTCGCGCTCGAGCATCCAGCCGTCCCCCTCCAGCGTCTCGGCAATACGGGCACGGCCATAGTCCACAGCGGAGCGGGGATACACGCGGACCAGCTCGTACGGCGTGTCGTCGACGACTACTCGGGAAGCGCGGTCCCAGTCGCTCACATCCAAGAGCTCAGCTCCATCCGCACTCCGAATGTAGGGCTTGCCAGCACCGCCGAGCCGCTCGAAATGGACGACTACCGCGCCGCGGGACAGGGAGTAACGATCGGTATCAACGTCGCGCTCTAGGCGCGACATCGCTTCGAGACTTTGCAATCGCCCCGCGCTGTACCCGAGCCAGCACACTACAGCGGCGCCCATGAGCACCGCCAGGCAGCGCAATGGTCGGCTAGGCAGCACGAGCCTCGACCCTAGCCTAGCCGGCACGGCGTGGGGGCGCCAGGCGACCCAGCCGGTGACGACCAGGATGGCGCTGAACGTGGCTCCAAGCACCGCGTAGGGGACGGCGGCCTCGGCAGTACCGCGGAACAGCCGGTAGGCTTCGGCCCAGGTTCGAATGTCACTGACGGAGTTCGGCGAGATCTGCTGAAGAGCCGAAAAACCGAAGGCGAACAGGGGTGTATTCAACGCAGCATAGAGAAACGCTGTCATCCACAGAAGCGTTCGGCAGATGCGCAGGCCTCGGGAGGAGTTTCGAGCTAGCTCGGCTGTGATGAGAGCGACTGGGGCCAAGGTGTAGGGCTCGTTCACCACCTTCGAGCCGATCAGGAAGGTCACCGTCAGGATGAGAAATCCGCGACGGAGGGGCACCGGGCGAAGCGTGAGCAGGAACCCAGCACCAACGAGCGTCAGCGGCAGGGTAAGCGCCCCGAGGTCGGCAGACGCATACAGGTACCACGCAGGCTGCCAGTCCACAGTTGGGAAGTGCTGGGCCCAGGCACGCCAACCCTGTTCGAACGTGAGGCCAGCCGCAAAGCGTTCGGCGTGGAACCGCAACGCGTACGCGACGCCGTCGCGGACTGGCCACGTGAGAAGTGCGATCGTCAGCACCGCGGCGAGCGCGGTGCTGACCAGCGAGCGCAAGCGGGCGCTGATCGGGTGGGGACATGTCGCGATCGCGAGGAAGACGCTCGGCAGGACCACCAGCGGGAAGAACTTCGTGGCTGCACCGAGCGCCAGTATTGTGCCGCTCGAGGTCCAGTGCTTCCGCTCCGCCATGGCGAGTGCGGCTAGGAGGAAAGTAACCGCGACCGAGTCGAACGTCCAGATCCCCACGAGCAGCACCAAGGGGTTGAAGGCGTACCAGCGAAGCTCGGGGAGGCTCACGCCGAGCGCCCGCATGAGACAAAGTATCGCGATATCCGCCACGATCACCGGCAGCCTGACGACGAGCAGGGCACCAAGTGGGATGACCGGCGTCACGAAGGCAGGCTGCACGGCAAACGCGGGCGCAGGTAGGCCTGCTATCAGGCGGTATGCCTGTGCCAGGGGCCAGTACACGTACAACATGAGCGGCGGGTAGGCCCAGTATTCGTAGTAGTCCTGCTGGCGTCCCGCCGCCTGTGCCAGCAGACTCAGCTCGCGAAAGCTCTCATAAGGCCGGTTGATCGCGTCGCCGACCGTACCGGGTCGAGCCAGCTCAGCCAGGACGTTAAGCCAGGATTGGCCGTCCCAGGTGTGGCTGAGCGGCAGAAGCAGAAGCCGAACGGCGACGGCCAACAAGAGCAGACGCGGGAGACTGCCTGGCGCCGGAGGTCCGCCACCGGGCCACAATCGCGTCATCTCGATTATCCTCGCCGGGCGGAGTGTACAGTCTGGGTCAAAATGGGACCTGTATACGGCAGGCATTGTCGGTGCTGAGAAGCGGTCGCGTGCTTCAGCCGGCCATCGCCTGGCGCTGGCTCGCCTTCGCTGTGCTGCTGCGCGTCGTCCTCAGCCCGCTGCAGCACACCTGGGACTCGCAGACCTGGTGGAATGTCGCCGCGCAGCTCGGGAGCGAATCCGACCCGTTCCGAGCCGTATCGCTTCCTTTTGACCGCATGCGCGAGCTGAGCGACCTCGTGCGTGGATCGGGTCTGCGGCAGAACTATGAGTACTGGGCGTACCCACCCGGCATGCTTCTGGTGTGGTGGCCCATCGCCCGCCTGTGGGCGCTGGCCGCTGGCCCGCTGCCGGAGCAGTTCGTTGCGCCGGACGCATTCCTTCCTCTGCCCATCCCGCCGCTCTTGTCGCTGGGAATGAAACTTCCCGTGATTGTGGCCGACGTCGCCGCCGCGCTGCTGGTAGCGCGGCTCGCCAAGCCGGCCGTCGGACGCTGGTACCTGTTCAATCCGTACGTGCTGCTGTGCGGGGTTTGGACGTTTGACGCGGTCATGCTCGCCCTCTCACTTGGCGGACTAGCGGCCGCGGAGCGGAGGCGCTGGGCCCTGGCCGGCGTCCTTCTTGGACTGGGGGCCGCCGTCAAGTTTGTTCCGGCGCTGTTTGTCGTGTCGGTGGTGTTCTGGGCAGTGCGGCAGGCGTCGGCGCCTGTGCGATCGGTGGCTATCACGGCCGTCGCGGCGACACTCTCCTTCCTTCTCGTGTGCCTTCTGTGGCAGGACGGGGTGCGACAAGTGCTCCTGTTCCACGCCACCCGGTCGGGTGGCGGCATGAGTTGGCAGGGGGTCTGGGGCGCCGTCGCGTGGAACCTGCCATTCGCCGATCTGAGTCCCATCACCTTGTACCTGTCCGCGCAGATCGGAACCCTGACGCTGGGCAGCTCTCTGCTGGCAGCCACCCTGGTGGCGTGGCAGCGCGAGCTGGACCTGGTAGAGACCAGCCTCGTCATGATGCTGGGGTATCTAGCGGGATCGAAACTGGTGAACGAGGTGTACCCGTTGCCAGCGGTTGTGCTCGCCGCCATTGTGGTGAGTCGCCGACCATCAACGGAGATGGGGCTGCTCGTGCTCGCGCTGTGGGCAACGCCCCTGCTCTTCAGCACAATCAATGTTCCGGTGTGGGGGTTCCTGGTGGCCCCCATGCGGGCCGCAGGCTTTGTCAGCGTGGACGCGATACGCGAGTTTCACGCTGGCTACGTCCAGACGTACCGGTCCCTTTCCATCGCGTTGGCACTGGTCGGGGCAGCGTTCCAAGCTCTGTGTCTGTGGGCGATCTGGCAAGTAGCGCCTGTGCGGGCAGGACGGGAAGTTATGGCATCGAGGGAGGGCTATGCTGCCTGAGCTGGCCGTGTTAAGCCCTGCCCAGCGCCGAGCGAGTCGAGTCGTGCTTCGCGCTCTCTCTCTTGCCATGGCGGCCTGGCTCGGCTACGCGGTCGGGCGAGGCCAATCCCTGGCGGAGCTGGCCGATCTGTACCGCGACCAGACCGTCATGGAATACACGGTGGATACTGGACAGATCGTGGCGCAATTTGCCCGCACCGGTGGAGACTTGAAGCCACTGTTGAGACTGCCGGACGGTACCGCCCTGATGGACTACAGCGATTGGGACTACAACGCGACGGTCATTGTGGATGGTCAGCGGTACGAATTCGTGCGGCTGGTTCCGAGCGCCACCGCCGACTATGCACGCAACCGCATTGTGGCGGGACTGGCCAGCGGCGACTGGGTCCTGTCGCGGGAGATCACGCTGACCAGTGCCAAGGCGCGAGTGCAGTTCACCTTTCTGGCGAACAAGCCGATCGAGGAGGTGCGGCTCACGGTACCGCACGCGAACTGGTACTACATGGACGTGCGTCTAGGAGCCCGGGGGTTCCAGGCCGGCGTGCCGCGGGCCAGCCGCTCGGAGGTTGAGACAGGGCTGGTCCGGACGCCGTCCTACCAGGTAACCCTATCGGCTTCAGCCGACGCCGAGCTGGCGCCAGACCTCGCGCGCATCGGCACCACAACACCGTTCGGTGTCCAATCGGTGCTCACCCAGTACGTGCTGCGCAAGCCGCAGATAGGTGTCTACACGCCGATCGCCGTGGAGACGATCACCTGGCGTAAGGAGTAGTTTCCTGCTCATCGCTAATCTGATCACCGATCCTGCGGCTAGTCAGCGCTCGGGCGAGCCGTCCTCCCAGCAGGAAAGTCAGCCCGAGCGGCAGTGCGACGGTGAACGCGAGGTAGGCTGGCAGACCGGATCTCGCGATGTACCAGGGCCAGACGTCGATCAGGTGCGGGACGCTGGGATCGTAGAACCAGCCAAAGGCGCTTCGATTCCAGAGTTGAGCCGCACTGATCGGCAGCGGCGGCACGACGGGCAGCTGGGCCAACGTCAGGGGCTCACCCGCTCGGGTGGCCTCCAGCGCCTCAACGTAGAGTCCAAGTTGCCGCCCGTCGGACGAGGCACCGTCGGCTGCGGGAACGAACGTCGGGGACGTGAGCTCAATCTCATGGTCGGCGCCAGCGAGCGGCGGCAGGTTGACTTCCAGCTGGTAGTGGCCGGGTTCCGGTTGGAGCAACAGCAGCGCACTGGCGGGAACCGGCTGGTGGTCGAGGCTGATGCTGAGCGGCTGAACCTCCGCGGTCGCCTCTGTCCTTGGTCGAGTTGCCCTGATTCGCAAGCGGACGGGATCAGTCGAGCCAGCGTTCAGCTGCACAGACGCGTAGCCATCGGTCCAGCGCGGTAGCGGGCCGGTGGGCGACTCGCTGGCGTAGAACCCCTGGCCCAACGCGAACTCGCCGGCCTGGAGGCGGCGCTGGTACTGGCTTATCCGCTCAGCCAGTAGGCGTGGCGCAGCCAGGAGTGGGCTGGCCGCAGGCCGGTACCACCGTTCCTCGGCTCCAGGACCGACGGGTCCCCCCGTCGCCAGGATGTACGTATCGTAGTTTGTAGCGACCGCGAAGAGCTGGACGACGAGCCCCAGGCCACTCGTCGCCGCGACCAACGCGTACCTGCGCCGGGTGGCGCGTTGCACATCGCCAGACCACGCGGCGAGGGGGGCGAGGAGACAGGGCGTTAGCGGCACCAGGTAACGCGACCCCCAGGCGGACTCACCGTACCACGTGCCGAGCGACCCAAAGAGCACAAGCTGCGCCGCCACTGTGCCGGCAAGGAGCAGACACTCGCGCGGGGCTCGGCGCCAGAGGGCCGGCAGGGCTGCCACGCTAGCAATCAAGAGTGGCGAATAGAGGAAGACTCCCTTGCCCGAGCTGAGAGTGGCGCCATAGAGGCCCAACAGCACATTGCCGTCGTCTTCCCGCCGAGGTGAGGCGAGCAGGTTGGCGAGCGAGCCGTAGCCAAGCTCGAGAAGGGAGCCGAACCTCACCACGTCGTACAGCCCGATCAGAAGTGCCGGGCCGGCGAGCCCAGCGCCGAGCGCGGCACCGGCCCGTGCCAGTACGCACCACCGCTGGCGGGATCCAGCCACCTGCAGAGCTGCGCTCGCCAGGTACAGCCCCAGGACGGGGAGGCAGACAAGGAGCCCTGGCCGGGTAGCAACCCCGAGGCCAAGAACAAGCCCCGTCACCGACCACCCGCGAACATCCACCGCGTGGGCCGCGCGCACGGCGCAGAGGATGGTGGCGGTCAGCAGGAGTGCCGCCAATGGCTCGCTCCAGAAATACTTCGCGTACGGCCAAGCGATCGTCGTTGTCCCGTAGAGCAGTCCGAGTAGGGTGGCGCCGCGAGGACTCGCACCCAGCTCTCGCGCCAGGCAGGCAAATGCGACACCTGCGCCAGCGGTCGCCACGGTGGATAGACTGGTCACCGCCGCGCGAGTGAGAAAGTCGCGGTAGCGAGGCTCGAAGAATGTGGCGATACGATCGCCGAGAAGAAAGGGCGGGATCGCCAGCAGCGACGGCAGCACCCCGTACGCGGCGTAGAAGCTGCCGTCTGGCCCCCGCGCAATACCGTTCGGGCACGGGCAGCGCGCCAGCAGCTCGGCCTCGACTGGCGGCAAGGCGGGCGTGCCACGCTCGACGAGGCCTTGGGTGACGTAATACATCGCGTCCTCGTCGTTCGAGCTCGTGTGACCGCCGGCAGTCGCCGCGTAGAGCGCGGCTAAGAACCCGAAGAGGCAGCCGAGCGCCACCGGGCAGGGGTGTCGCCTCACACTTGTGGCGGCGCCCTTTGCTCCCGCCGCGACGAGACGACAAAACCTTGACACGGCACCACGGTCACATGCTACATTCAGGGCCGTACCGGGGCCGCAGCTGGGACCGTTTGCCGCGCTGGCAGACGTATAGACGTTCGGGCTGGAGAAATCCGGCTCCGGTTTCCGCGGTCGGCCCGCACGGCCAGCTATAAGGCGAGGTATGCCCAACTGGGCCTCGGTGTTGGCTGTTCCGGTGCGGGATGGCGAAGAGCGTGCCGCCACTCCTCTGGCGCGCTGTCTGTTGCGCGAGATGCTCCGAATTCGGACGGTGGAAGAGACGCTGGCCGAACTCTACAAGGAGCAGGCGATGCGCACGCCGACCCATTTCTCCATCGGCCAGGAGGCCGTGGCGGTCGGGATGTGTGCCGCGTTGCGCGAGGACGACGTGGTGTACAGCGGCCATCGGTGCCACGCGCACTACCTGGCCAAAGGTGGCGACCTGGTGGGCCTGGTGGCCGAGCTGTACGGACGGGAGATTGGTTGTGCCCGCGGCCGCGGGGGTTCGGTTCACCTCACCGCGCCGAACGTTGGGTTCATCGCCGCCTCGGCGATCCTCGGGCAGACGATGGCCACCGCCGCAGGATCGGCATGGGCGTTCAAGATCGACGGCTCACCGCGTGTCGCGGTATGTTTCTTCGGCGACGGGGCGGCCGAAGAAGGCATCTTCCACGAGACCCTGAACTTCGCGGTGGTCAAGCAGGTGCCCGTGGTGTTCGTGTGCGAGAACAACCTTTATTCCACGCACACGGCGCTCGATGTCCGGCAGCCCAAGGGTGTCCAGATCTGGCAGCGAGCCCAGACGTACCAGCTGCCGGCTCGCTTGGTCGACGGCAACGACGTGCGTGCCGTGCATGCCGCGGCCGAGGAAGCAGTGGCATGGTGCCGAGCCGGAAACGGCCCGTACTTCCTGGAGTTCAGCACGTACCGCTGGCGCGAGCACGTTGGACCAAACTGGGACTACGACCTGGGCTACCGGTCCAAGGCGGAAGTGGATGCATGGATTGAGCGCTGCCCGATCAAGCGCGCCACCGCCGCGCTGATGGCCGAGGGCGCCTGCTCTCCCGAAGACATCGCGGCCTGGCGCGTGGAGATTGACGGCGAGGTGCGCGCGGCGGTGGCGGCTGCCCAGGCGGCAGCCTTTCCTGCGATTGGCGGTCTGGTCGATGGCACTTATTAGCGTGCAAGCGAGCGCACCGCGGCGCGCGGACAAGGCCCAGGTCCGGCGCCTCAGGTACTGGCAAGCGATCAGCGAAGCCACCGTGCAGTGTATGGAGGCCGATCCCTCCATCTTCGTCGCGGGCATTGGTGTGGACGACTTCAAGGGCATGTTCGGTACGACCCGCGCGGCCTTCGAGTGCTTCGGGAAGTCGCGGGTCATCGACATCCCCAACTGCGAGAACGCCTTCGCGGGCATCGCGATCGGGGCGGCCGCGATGGGCAAGCGGCCGTTGATCGTTCATCCGCGTAACGACTTCATGTTCCTGGCCATGGACCAGTTGATCAATCTGGCCGCCAAGTGGCGCTACATGCTGGGGAATGCTGGCGGAGTGCCAGTCGTCACCCGGGCCGTTGTCGGACGTGGCTGGGGCCAGGGCGCGACTCATTCACAGAGTCTCCAGGCTACCTTTGGCCATTTCCCCGGTTTGCACGTGGCGTGCCCTGCTTCTCCTGCCGACGCCAAAGGGCTGCTGGTGGCCGCGCTGCAAGGTTCCACGCCGGCCATCCTGCTCGAAAACCGAGCTGTGTACGAGCTAGAAGGTGAGGTGCCGGAAGCGCTCGTCGCGGTTCCTTTCGGCCAGGGCCGTGTTGTTCGGGAGGGCACCGACGTCACGATCGTGGGCGCTTCCCTGATGGCGTATGAGGCATCGCGCGCGGCTGACGTGCTGGCCGAACAAGGGGTGAGCGCCGAAGTGATCGACCCACGCAGCATCCGTCCGCTCGACGAGGACATCATCCTGGGGTCCGTGGCGAAGACCGGCCACCTCGTCGTGGTCGACACCAGCTGGTCCCGCTATGGGTTCTCGGCAGAGGTCGCCGCGGTCGTGGCCGAGAAGGCGCTCGACTCGCTTCGAGCACCGGTGCGGCGCGTTACTCCGCCGGACTGTCCTGCGCCCGTGTCCAAGCCTCTGGAAGATGCGTTCCATCCCACACCTGACAGCATCGCTCGGGCCTGCCTGGAGCTTCTCGAGGGCCGGCCTCCGCTCGGCCGCACCGCCAGCATGGGCGACGTCCAGGCGGCATTCCTGGGACCGTACTGAAGGGCGAACGGCAGGCCAGCCATACCGATGAAGCGGACCATTTCGGTGGCAATGCCCGCCTTCAACGAGGCGAGCAACCTTGACGGTACTGTCGGAGACGTCATCGCCGCTGCTTCGGACTTCGACGATTACGAGATCCTCATTGTCAACGATGGCAGCACCGACAGTACCGCCGAGGTCGCCGACCGGCTCGCTCGCTCGACCGGTCGCGTCTCTGTCATCCACCATCCCAGGAATCTGGGCTTCGCCGCCGCGTACCGGTCGGCACTCAGCCAGGCCCGGATGATCTACTTCACGTTCGTTCCCGGCGACCGCGAGGTCACGGCCGAGTCAGTGCGGAATGTCCTGGCCGCGGTCGGCGCGGCGGACCTGGTCGTTCCCTACCACGCGACACCCTGGAGACGGCAGTGGTATCGGCGGGTGCTCACCCGGGTGTGCACGATGGAGATCAATCTCCTGTTCGGCTGGCACCTGCGGTACTACCAGGGGCCGGTCGTGTATCCGACGGCCCTGGCGCGCCGGCTGCCGCGCAGCTGCCACGGGTTCTTCTTTGCAACGGAGATGCTGGTGCACGCGCTCGCGGGTGGGCACACCTGGGTGGAGGTTGGTATTGCGCATCAGGAGCGGACGTATGGCCGCTCCAAGGCGGTTGGGCTGGCGAACATTGGGCGTGCTGAGCTCACAATTTTACGACTCTGGTGGGAAGTCCGTGCCGGGCGGTACGGGGCGGCACCGCTCGCGCCTTCAGGCGCAATGGAGCCGCAGGGAAGAAAAGCAATCTCGGAGGAAGGATGATCGAGACGGTACTGGTAACAGGCGGCGGCGGGTACGTGGGCGCCGTGCTTGTGCCGAAGCTGCTCGCGCGTGGTTACCGCGTACGCGTGCTGGACCTCTTTCTATTCGGGGAGGATGTCCTGCCCTGGGCCCACCCCTGCCTCGAGCGCATCACGGGCGACGTCCGCGATCGGGACGCCGTGCGGAGGGCGCTGCATGGCTCGCAGGCCGTCATTCACCTCGCCTGTATCTCCAACGATCCGAGTTTTGAGCTCAATCCTGAGCTTAGCAAGTCGATAAACCACGATGCTTTCGAGCCACTCGTCGTCATGGCTAAAATGACTGGAGTTGAGCGATTCATCTATGCATCTACTTCGAGCGTCTATGGCGTGAGCGAAGCTCTGGAAGTCACCGAGGACCACCCGCTCGTGCCGCTGACCGATTACAATAAATACAAGGGTTTGTGCGAGCCCATCTTACTTGACTACCAATCCGGAGACTTTATACCCACCATTATCCGGCCAGCGACGGTATGCGGATACTCACCCCGTCAGCGGCTAGACCTTACCGTCAACATCCTGACAAACCTTGCAGTCAACAATCACATCATTACAGTGTTTGGAGGAACACAGAAACGGCCAAATATCCACATTGACGACATCACCGATTTGTACGTGGAGCTTCTGGAGCGACCCACCGAGCAAGTGGCCGGTCAGACGTTCAACGTTGCTTATGAGAACCACACCGTTGCCGATCTCGCCGAAATGGTACGCCGAGTGGTGGGTCGCGAGCTTCCTGACATCGGGCCCATCGGGCTCGAGACGTCGCCGAGCAACGATCTTCGCTCGTACCACGTCTCGTCGGCCAAGATTCGCCGCGAACTGGGGTGGGCGCCCAGGCGGAGTGTCGAAGACGCCATCGTGGACCTGTGCTCTGCATTTCGGGCCGGCAAGTTGCCCAATTCGTTGACGGACAAGCGCTACTACAACGTGAAAGCCATCCAAGCGTCGCGGCTTGCCGAGCAGGTTGCATGACTGATCGCGCTGTTGTCACTGGCGGTGCCGGTTTCATCGGCAGCCACATGGTTGACCTCCTGATCGACCGCGGCTTCCACGTGACCGTGGTCGATAACTTGAGCACCGGGCGCCTCGAGAACCTGCGAGCGCACGCCGCTGAGCCCCGGTGCCAGCTGGAGGAGACGGATATGACGACCCTGCCAGCCAGCTCGTCCGTCTTCCGAGGCGCGCGCTATGTCTTTCACTTCGGCGGGCTGGGCGACATCGTCCCGTCGATCGAGCGGCCGGTGGACTACATTCGCGCGAACGTCCTGGGGACGGCGGCGGTGCTCGAGGCGGCACGCCAGGCGGGCGTGGCCAAAGTCGTCTACGCCGCGTCATCGTCCTGTTACGGCGCGGATCCCGAGACGCCAACGCCCGAGACCGCCCCGATTGCGCCCGGCTATCCCTACGCGCTCAGCAAGTACCTTGGCGAGTGCGCGCTGCTCCACTGGAACGAGGTGTATCGCCTGCCGGTGGTGTCCATCCGCATCTTCAATGCCTACGGTCCGCGAGTGCGGACGACGGGCGCGTACGGCGCCGTCTTCGGCGTGTTCCTGGCCCAACGACGCAACGGCAAGCCGCTGACAGTGGTAGGCGATGGCACGCAGCGGCGGGATTTCGTGTTCGTCACCGACGTCGCACGCGCCTTCCTGCTGGCGGCGGAGTCAGCCCAGGCCCGCGGCATCTTCAATGTCGGCGCCGGCCAGCCACAGAGGGTGAATCGCCTGGCCACTTTGATTGGCGGGAGTGTGGTCCACGTACCGAGGCGACCTGGCGAACCCGAGTGTACGTGGGCTGACACCCGCAAGGCGCGACGGGCTCTCGGTTGGGAGCCACGCGTGAGCTTCGAGGACGGCGTGGCGACCATGCTCGAGACCATCGATGATTGGGCGTTGGCCCCAGTATGGGATGGGGATTCGATCGCGGTCGCGACGCATCGCTGGTTCGAGGCCCTGACGCGATGAGACACCACACTCTGAAGATCAAGACGCTGCCCGAGCTCGTGCAGGCAATCGGTCCGCGCCCGCGCAACAAGACCGTGATCATGTGCCACGGCACGTTCGACATCGTGCACCCCGGGCATCTCCGCCACCTGATGTACGCCAGAGAGAAGGCGGATATTCTGGTCGCCAGCGTCACTGCGGACGAGCACATCCTCAAGGCGAATCACCGGCCGTACGTCCCACAGGACCTGCGCGCCGCCAACCTCGCGGCGCTGGAGATGGTCGACTACGTCATCGTCGACCCGCATCCGACGCCTGTCGAGCACATCGCGGTGCTGGAGCCCGACTACTTCGCGAAGGGCTACGAGTATTTCGCCAGCGGCGTGCCGCCCAAGACGCGCGAGGAGATGGAGACCCTGGCCCAGCACGGTGGCGAGATCGTCTTCACGCCCGGTGACATCGTGTACTCGTCGTCTGCTCTCATCGACGCTCAACCCCCCAAGCTGGGCGTCGAAAAGCTGCTGGCGCTCATGGACTCCGAAGGGTTGAGCTTCGACCTTCTCCGGGACACGCTGCACAGCCTCTCCGGAATTCGCGTCCACGTCGTGGGTGACACCATCGTGGATGGCTACTCCTATTGTTCGTTGCTCGGCGCCACGGCGAAGTCGCCAACCTTCAGCGTCAAGCTCGATCGGTCCGATTGCTTCGCCGGTGGCGCGGCGATCGTCGCCAAACATATGAAGGCGGCGGCGGCTGACGTTTCCTTCTCGACCGTGCTGGGCCAGGATGACCTGCGACAGTTCGTGGAGGACGACCTGGCCAAGGCAAGCATCCACCTCCGAGCCCACATCGACCCAACACGGCCGACGACGCGGAAGGAGCGTTTCGTCGCTGACGGCTACAAGCTGCTCCAGGTGGACTACGTCGACAACGGCGCCATCTCGGAACGGGCAGTCGAATCCTTCGTCTCGGCCATCGGCGATACCAGTGCCGATCTCGTGGTCTTCAGCGACTTCCGTCATGGGATCTTCAACCGCCACACCATTCGGCGCTTGAGGGACGCTATTCCTCGTGCCAGTGTCACTGCCGCTGACAGCCAGGTCTCGAACCGGTGGGGCAACGTCCTTGACTTCGTAGATTTTGATCTGTTGACCCCGAATGAGCGCGAGGCCCGCTTCGCGCTTGCGGATCAGGACTCAGTGGTCCGCCCGCTGGCGTCGGAGCTCTTCCGCCAGGCGCACTGTCGGTACCTCATCCTGAAGCTGGGAGAACGGGGTGTGATCGGCTACCGCGGACCAGGCCCTATGCCGCGGGAGTTCTTCACCCTGGACAGCTTCGTCGACCGCCTCGTAGACCCGATCGGCGCGGGTGACGCACTTCTGTCGTACGCGGCACTTGCGCTCACTGCGACGAAGAACATCGTCATCGCCACTATTCTCGGGTCACTCGGGGCCGCGGTCGCGTGCGAAAGACAGGGGAACATTCCCGTCTCGCCTGAGGAGGTCGAGCGCAAGCTCGACGCGCTGCAGGGGGAGGCGCGCTACGAGATGAGCGTGGCGCACAACGCACACACGTGAGGTACCTCGTCGTCGGTCTCGGGAACATCGGTCGGAAGCGACAGGGGATCCTGGGGCCCCGCTGCGTCGCCACTGTCGACCCGTACAACCCGGAGGCGGACTACAGCGCCGCAGCAGCGTGCGCGGACGAGCGCTACGACGCCGCGGTGGTGTCCGTGCCGACCCGCGCCAAGCTCGACCTGCTCGACTACTTCTTGCGCCGCGGCAAGCACGTGCTTGTCGAGAAGCCACTCCTGTTCCCTGACCGCGGCGCGGCCGAGCGACTGGAAAGCGTGGCGCGGGCGACGGGTGCCATCTGGTACACCTCGTACAACCACCGGTTCGAGCCGCTCATTGTTGCCCTCAAACAGCAACTGGACGAGGAGACGATCGGTCCGCTCTATCATGGACGGTTCGCGTACGGCAATGGCACAGTCGCCAGCGTCTCGGGGTCATGGCGAGACTCGGGACTGGGCGTCCTCGAAGACCTTGGTCCGCACCTCCTCGACCTGACCCGCTACCTGCTCGGTGAGGAAGCCAGCTTCACGGCCTGGAGTCTCGAGCGCCACGAAGCGACGGGCGGCTTCGACCACTGCGTGCTGGCATCGGCAGACCACCGGCTCGTCCTGGAGATGTCGTTCCTGAGCTGGAAGAACAGCTTTGGCATCGAGCTGGTCGGCAGCCGTGGCTCCCTGCACCTGTGTGGACTCCCAAAGTGGGGCACCAGCGAGCTCGTGGTCCACCACCGTGTGTTCCCGAGCGGCGTGCCGCGCGAGACGCGGCAGACGGTGAGCGGGCCGGACGTGACCTGGGAGCGAGATCTGGAGCACTTCGAGACGCTGCCCGGCGCGGGCAGGACGTCCCTTGACAACGACTGGTGGATCTCGCGGACGGTTCGCGAGATCGCGTGTGCATGATTGCCGAAACCACTGAGCCGACGGGCTTCCTCGGACTGTCGCACCTCGGCCTCACATACGGTTGTGCCTGGGCCTCGTTGCGGCAACCGGTGATCGCGACAGACCCCTGCACGCAGACGGTGGCTGCCGCCAACCAGGGCGAGCTCTTCGGGCATGAGCCGGGGCTAGGTGAGCTGCTCGAACGGCACCGGCCCTGGATCACCTTCACCGCGGACCTTCGGCAGCTGGCGCACTGTCCGCTCGTGCTCGTGACTCAGGACGTGCCGACTGACGATGCGGATGTGAGCGATCCGGGCACCATTGAGCGGCTGATCGAGACCGCGCTGCCGTACCTCCGTCCGCGCGTCGTCCTTGTTGTCTTGAGCCAGGTGCCGCCCGGCTTCACGCGCAAGCTGGCCGACCGGCTCCGAGACGCACGACCCGACCTCGCATGCCAGCTGTACTACTGGGTCGAAACGCTCGTCCTGGGCGACGCAGTTCGGAGAGCGCTCGAGCCGGAGCGGCTAATCATCGGGAGCGCGGTCCCTTCGACGCCGCTGCCGCCCATTCTGCAACGCGCGCTCCAGCGCTTTGGCTGCCCGATCCTGCCGATGAGCTATGAGAGCGCCGAGCTCACCAAAGCGGCCATCAACCTCTACCTTGCAGGGTCGGTTACCTACGCCAACACCCTCGCCGACCTGTGCGAGGCGGCGGGCGCCGACTGGGCCGAAATGACGCCCGCGCTTCGGCTCGATCACCGTATCGGCTCGGCCGCCTACCTCCAGCCGAGCCTGGGGGTCGCTGGCGGCAATCTGGAGCGAGACTTGACGCATCTGCGTCAGCTGGCGCGCTGCCACCACGTCCAGGCGCCGTACCTGGACACGCTGGCCGAGTCGAACGGGGGCAGACTGGACTGGCTCCGACGCAGGCTCGACGAGCACGTCTTCGCGCGCCAGGCGTCGCCAACCATCGGGGTCTGGGGCTTGACGTACAAGAAGCACACGCGATCTACGAAGAATGCGCCGGCGGCGCGCGTGCTCGCCGAGCTCCGTGGGCGCGCACATGCTCGTGCCTGGGACCCGGCGGTGGCTGCTGCCGCGGGAAGTGGCGTGGAGAGCGCGGCCACGCGGGACGACGTGCTGCCCGGGGCAGACTGCTTGCTGATCCTGGCCGACTGGGACGATTTCGCGACCGCCGACCTGGCCGCGATTCGTCACGCAATGCGGTATCCGCTCGTGATCGACTGCACGGGGGTGCTGCAGCCGCGTCGGCACGAGATGGCCGGGATTGCCTATGTGTCGATGGGGCGGGCGGCGTGAAGCGCGCCGTGTTCCTGGACCGAGACGGCGTTCTGGTCGAGCCGGTGGTGCGGGACGGACGTGCCATTGCCCCGCTGACGCTCGACGCGTTCAGCATCGTCCCGTCGGCGGCCGCCGACGTGCGGCGGCTGCGGCGCGCGGGGCTGCCGTGCATCGTGTTCACGAACCAGCCGGAGCTCGCGCAGGGCTCGCTCGCGCCGAGCGCGCTGGCGACCATGCACGCCGCGCTGCGGCAGACCGTAGCCGTCGACGACGTCCTCGTCTGCCCGCACCACGCAAGCAGCGGCTGTGCGTGCCACAAGCCGCGGCCGGGCATGCTCTACCAGGCGGCCAGGACCTGGGGAGTCAGCCTGGCGGACTCGTACGTCATTGGCGATCGCTGGCGCGACATCGAGGCCGGTTGCGCGGGCGGCTGCTACACCATTCTGCTCGATCGTCCCTACAGTGCCTGCTCAACAGCCGATGCCCGGGTCGGCAGCTTGACCGAGGCAGTGGACCTGGTGCTAGCGCGCATCGGAGGAAGTCAGTTGTGGACTTCACCACCTGCTACCTAGCCGAGGTGGCCGAGGTCGCCGCTCGGATCGACCGCGTCGCGGTCGATCGGGTAATCGACCTGCTCGTGGACGTGCGCGACGCCGGCGGGCGACTGTTCGTGCTCGGCGTTGGCGGCAGCGCCGCCAACGCCGGCCATGCCGTCAATGACTTTCGCAAGATCGGGGGGCTCGAAGCATACACCCCGACGGACAACGTCGCGGAGCTCACCGCGCGCATCAACGACGACGGGTGGGACAGCTCGTTCGCCAACTGGTTGAAAGGTAGCCGCCTGCGGTGTAACGACGCCGTGTGTGTCTTCTCGGTGGGCGGCGGCGACGCCGAGCGGGGCGTGAGCGTCAACCTGGTGCGGGCGCTGGAGTTCGCCCGGCTGCAGGGTGCGCGCATCTGTGGCATCGTGGGGCGCGACGGCGGACTTACGGCTCGAGTGGCGGACGCGTGCGTCATCGTGCCGACCGTGCGCCCCGAGACCGTGACGGCCCACGCCGAGTCCTTCCAGGCGGTCATCTGGCATCTCTTCGTCTCCCACCCTCGACTCCAGGCGGCACCGATGAAGTGGGAGAGCCTCGAACGGTGAGTTCCCCCGACCGTGGCAGGACGATCATCCTCGGCCATACTGGCTTCCTCGGGCGAGCGCTCCAGGATTACCTGGTTACGCAAGGCGTCGCAGTACACGGGTACTCGTCAAAGACGCTCGACCTACGGTCCAGCGATGCCTTGCGCGCGCTCGATCCCCACGTCGGGCCCGACACGACGCTCATCGTCGCCGCCGCCCTGACCCCAGACAAGGGCGTCACGCTCGACGCTCTTGCGGACAACTTTGCCATGGTGGCCAACGTGGCGCGCTATCTGGAGGCGCATGCCGTGCGCAAGTGCGTCTACTTCAGCTCGGATGCTGTCTATCCCTTCGGCGCTGAGCCCGTGAGCGAGCGCAGCGCTGCGGACCCGGAGAATTTCTACGCGCTGGCGAAGTTCGTGGGGGAGCGCGTCCTGCGGCGCGCGGCCGAGGCGCAGGGATTTCCCGTGCTCGTCGTCCGCCCCACGGGGGTCTATGGGCCCGGAGACACGCACAACTCGTATGGCCCCAATCGCTTTGTGCGGTCCATCGTCCGCGAGCGGACCGTACGCCTCTTTGGCAAGGGCACTGAGAGGCGGGACCACCTGTACGTTGGCGACTTCTGCCGCATCGTTGGCGTGTTGAGCGCGTCGGAGGTGGACGGCGTGGTGAACCTGGCCACCGGGTCCAGCCGCAGCTTCGCGTCGATCGTGGACGCGCTGCGCGCACTGGTCCCGTACGAGTTCAGTGTCGTGAGTCTGCCGCAGCGGACCCCCGTGACGCATCGGCGGTTTGACGTGACGCGGCTCTGCGAGGCCCTGCCTGGCGTTCACTTCACGCCATTCGAGGAGGGCCTCGAAGCGACGTTCGCCGCGGCGGCGGGGCAACCGACATGAGAGAGGTGGACCTGCTTGACACCTACCCGCGGGTAAAGCGGCCCATCGCCGAGCGGGAAGCCGCCAATCCGCGCGAGCGAGCCGTCGCCAGACGATTCGAGCGCGCGTATTTCGACGGCGATCGCACCCAGGGGTACGGCGGGTACCGGTACGACGGTCGCTGGCTACCCGTGGCGGACCGGCTTCGAGGCTTCTACGGTCTCGCGACGGGCGCCCGCATCCTGGATCTCGGCTGCGCCAAGGGCTTCCTCCTACACGACCTGTGCCAGGTGGTGCCGCGCGTCACTGTGGCGGGGCTGGACATCTCACGCTACGCGCTCATGAACGCGCAGCCGGACGTGGCGCCCTTCCTGGTCAGGGGAAGCGCCGATGCGCTGCCCTTTCCCGATAAGTCGTTCGACCTGGTCCTCTCCATCAACACTGTCCACAACCTCGAGCGGGAGCGCTGCCGGCGGGCGCTCGCGGAGATGGAACGTGTGAGCCGCGGCCACAGCTACGTCCGGGTCGATTCGTGGCTGAACGACGAACAGCGCCGGGCATTCGAGCGGTGGCAGCTGACCGCGCTCACGTTCTTCCCACCCGAAGGTTGGCGGGCGCTGTTCGCCGATGCCGGCTACACCGGTGATTACTCGTGGACCATCACCGAGTAAACAGAGGGACAAGCATGCTGAGCGGGCTGGTGCACGTGACCGTGGGAACGGTTCTCCTGGATCGTGGCTGGGCTCGGCCAGCTACGGCTCGTGCCTGGTACCGAGGAGATAGTGGCCGAGGCTACTAATCAATCAACGGAAGAGGAAAAGCGATGAAGATCTTTGTTGATTCAGCCAACATCGACGATATTGAAGAAGCCATTCAACGTGGTTTCGTCACTGGTATCACTACGAACCCTTCCATTCTTTCGAAGGAGGGACAGGTGAACTTTCATGATCATATCAGGAAGATCATCAATATAGCAGAACGTTATGGCTGTGATATACCACTGAGTGTGGAAGTTTTTTCGACGTCTCACGACGAGATGATCGAGCAAGCGGAAAATTTCGTGGAACAGTTCGGGTTCTACGGGAATATCACCGTAAAGATACCGATCGGGTGGAACGAGCTTGCTGTCATTCGGGAGCTGCGCAAGCGTGACATCAAGGTGAACTGCACCTGCTGCATGTCATTCAACCAGGCTATCATGGCGGCGAACGCGGGCGCTAACTACGTGAGTCTCTTTTATGGCCGGATCAGGGATATAGGGTACGACGCCGCATCGGTGGTTCGGCAGGTGCACCTGACGCTCCGCGAGTGGGACCACCCATGCGAGATCATCGTCGGCAGTATTCGCCACATCGCGGACATCAATGAGGCGATGCAGGCCGGGGCGAACATTGTCACGGTCCCACCGAAGTTCTTTCGGCAGATGGTGAGCCACCCGAAGACCGACGAGGCAGTGCAGCAGTTCGTCTCTGACTCTAGAGACTGGCTCGGCGACCCGCGGCTGAATGGCGTGATGGCAGTGCCGTCTGCGCGCTGAGAACACTGAGACGATGCAACGTACCATCGCTGCCTGGCTTTCGGTGGTGGATCGCAGCAGTCGAACCGACGCCAGTCATGAGTAGGGCCGTGCCGAGCCTGGAGGAGACGGTCGAACGCGTCTTGGCCTGCCCGCGCTGCCACGCCAGGGTCGACGTGAGCGCTGGCACGGTCCGCTGCCGTGACGGGTGGTGCGCATTCCGCGGGGCTGTCAAGGACGGCGTCGTAGTGCTGGTCGAGCCGGACAAGCCGTCTGCGTTCGACCAGCACCACCAGACGATGCAAGCTGGCAACCAGGGAGAGGGCGTGCGCTGCCTGTGTTACGAACAGCAGACGCACTTCCTGCAGCCGTTCATTCGGCCCGGGTCAACTGTCCTCGATGCCGGGTGTGGGCCCGCGTTGCCGTACGCCCGCCATGATGATGTCTTCATTATCGGCCTAGACCCCTCGTATCCGTCAGTCCGTGCCAATCGTGCTCTTGATCTGCGTATCCACGGCACGGCCGTTTCCCTACCTCTTCCGAGTCGGTCAGTAGACACCATCGTGTGTCTCTACTCAGTGCACCACATGGTTGGACAGACACGCGGAGAGACGCGGTCGACCGTGGCGAATGCCTTCGCTGAATTCGGCCGAGTTATCAAGCCTGAGGGTGACATCCTCGTATTTGAGGTAAGTCCCTGGTGGCCATTTTGGCTCACTGAGCAGATGGGCTGGAACGGAATGAGGCGCATACTCGGGTCCAAGCTGGACATGTACTTCTGGCGCGCGCAAGCGTTGATCGAGTTGGGGGCGCGCACATTTCCCCATGCTTCACTCGAATGCGTTCCCTTCCATGCGTCCTTACTGACCGCATTTCCGCCGAGCTTCAGGGTGCCGTGGCTGAAGGTTCCACGCTTTCTCTACCCTTTCTCACCCATGCTTTACCACTGGAATGTTGAGTCGGTACGATAGCGTTCCTGCGCCTCATACATATGTGACGACCGCAGGCGACCTCGCCGAGATGTCTGTCCCTGCTTCTGCGCCGGCTCCCGACACTCCGGACGCCGATACTGGCTCTTTGTCCGAACGGTTGATCGGCACCCCATGGCACCTCCTCGACCGCGGCTGCCCGCTTGCAGCGCTGCTTGTGGGCGCCGCCGTGATGATCGCCGTGCTGCTCGCAGCGGACGGGATCCCTTTCGTCACGGATGGGAACGAATCGTTCTCTACCTACGTTCACGGCCGAAATCTCACGCAGTTCGGTCTTGGATCAACGATGGGCCTCACCGACGAGGTTGATACCACTGATCCTGGCGCTCATCCGTACGTGTACACGCACCAGGGTAACCTCCCACGCGTGGTATCTTGGCTACTCCTTGTCATTGGGGTGAGGCCTGTAGAGTGGCACATCGTGCTGGTATCGCTCTTCGTCGGACTGGCCTCCACGCACCTGGCTTACCGCTTCATTGCCTCTACCACGAGCGCCCGCTTTGCACTTCTGACGTGTGTTATGCTATGGAGTGACTATCTCTTGTTCGTGCAGTGGCAGGTCAACACATTTCGCGTCTGGCACGCCTTCTTTCTGTTTGCGGTGCTGCGCGTGGTGCAAGCGCTCCAGGCAGGCGCCGTCTGGCGCGTCTACGGCGCGCTCATTGCACTCGCCTGTTTCGTCTGCTACTTCGAGCTGGTGTTCGCTGTGTACACCCTGCTTGTCGGGGCTATCTATGCCGTTGTGAGTCGTGGCGCGACGCGGGGTGCGATCCTGAAGATTTGGGCTGGGTTGGGGATGGGGGCCGCCGCGGCCGTCAGCTTCCTGCTCGCGCAGCTGGTCGCGCTTCTTGGTCCAGGGCTGGCGTTCCAGGATCTTCGGATCACCTATTTTGCACGCAACTTTGCGCAGGGGGCGGACGGCCTGGAGGCGAGGCGTGGCCTTTTGCGCTTCTTTATCGAGCACCACGTCGTATTCTGGGACTCGGTCGACGCGACGCGCTACCTTTCCGCGGCGGCCTTTGCCCGCACGGTGGGGTCGACAGTGTTGACCGTCTACAGTCCCTTTCTGGTTCTGCTGACGTTCACGGTCCTGCTCGGGCTGCTGCTTGGCAGTCTGGGAGACGGGGGCGCGGGACGGCATGTGCTTGGGGCGCTGGGGCTTCGTGGTCAATTGTGGTCGATCGGACGCCGGACGCGCGTGGCCATGTTGTCTCGCTGGGTTCTCCTGACGGTCGAGGCGGCAGTCATTGCGACGTTGGTGTTTGGAGTCCCAACCGTCCAGCTCCCCACCGGCGGAGCAGTGGTGGGCGTCGGCTTTCCGCGGCGGTTGCTGGGCGAGATGGACCCGCTCGCGGGGTGGCCGATTGCGCTCATTGGGCTCTTGGTCGGTGTCGCGCTGTGGAGAGGCTGGGTCTCGTGGTCGCTGTCGCCGCGCGCTGGCGTGATGTCGGCCGCCTACGTTGCCCTGCTGGCGTTGGTCATGCTGTCTCACCGTGCGATCTACCCCAATCGGAGTATCGCGCTGTGGCTGCAGTACGCACAGGGCGCGATCCCACCGCTGCTGTTGCAGTTGGCACTCCTGGCCGGGGTCGTCATTGGCTTGCATCTCGCAGTGGGTGGAGCTGGCCGCCTGTTGGCGGGGAAGCACGGTTCTGTACTGCGCGGAGCCGGGCGCTACCTGGTCGCCGCCACTGCCGCCTTCGTGGCCGTGTACGTGTGGTCACCAGGCTATCTCAACGGCGGGTACCTTTCCCGCTACGCGCCGATTCCTGTCTTCACAACGGACGTCGTGTTCTCGCTTGGTCTCTATACCCTCGGGCTTGTGGCCGCCGCAAGCCTGCGCCGAGCCAGCTCCATCGGTAGAGTGTTGGGTAGCCAGTCAGTGAGCTGGTGGCTCGTTCGGCGCCCCGCTGCCTGGGGTAGCCTCGGCCTTTTCGCCGCATCGGCAGCGCTCATTGTGGCAAGCACCGCGTACTGGTTGCGACTACAGGCGACCTACGTGACGCTGCTACCGCCCAACGCCATCGCGTTCATGAAGTATTTCGCGCACGGGGAGTTCGCGGGCGCCTCGTTTGTCTCCGACAATTACGCTCTTCCGATCGCTTACTTCACTGGGACGTGGGCGTTCCAGGACCATCAGGTGGGCGATGGGCAAGTAACTATTGGAGAGGAAGGCCCAGGTCTCCGTATGTCGGGCAAGTATCTCTGGTTCGCGGACCGAGACACCAACCCGGCGTATCGCCACCCTCAGTTTTATCTCTGCCGCATCAATCCCAACATAGACACTGTGGCAGATTTGCTCGCTCGAGATGAGCAGACCCGCCTCACCTATTGCTCAGGGGAGACGCTGGTCAAGGATGCGCTCGTAGACACCCATGGGGTTAGTCAGGATCAGCTTGTGGCGCGGGACCCGGGGCCCACTGATGCATGGGCAGTCGTCCGGCTGGATCCCAATCGGCAGTTGATGCCGACTTGGAATGCGCCTGCGCCCCCCGTCGTAGCGACGGTGTCGACCGCCGCAGCCCTGGCAGGCCAGGACACGTACGCGCTCCGTGAGGGCTTTTATGACAGCGAGAGTCCTTCTTCCCCCCTGCCACGCTGGACCGCCGGCCACGGTGTACTGGACCTCTACCCACACAGTGACGCCGGCGCCGGCTTGCACGTGCGTCTCGTGCAGCCCGACTTCGGGACTCCGAGAACGCGGCCCGACCTGTCCATTATTGTCGACGGCATCCCCGCCGCACCAGAAACCTGGCGCATTCTCCAGGAGCGGCCCGGTCACTACGACCTGTCTGTCGACATCCTAACGGCGGGCCGCTCGCCTGGCCCCGTACGGCTCGAGCTAGTGTCGCCCGTTTTTGTGCCGGCAAGGGAGGAACCAGGAAGCTCGGACGCTCGGACACTGGGCGTCTACCTCGAGGCGCTCGACCTCGTTACTCGCGGCGAGTCGCCGCAAGCCCTGGAAGCGCGGTACCAGAAGGCCGGTGGGTGATTCAGCCAATGGCGCGCCGTACAGGTGCATCGCGTCCAACGCATGTCAGTACGTCGACGATGCCGCGGCATCCGGTGAGGAGGAATGATGAGCAGAAAGATCACGGTATGCTCGCTCGCCATAGTCGCTCTCTTAGTGGTAAACGGTTGCGTTCTCGGAGCTTCCGGTACAGGTGCGCCCACCGGTCTGACAACCGAAGTACGTAGCTCGAGTGAGATCCTCCTCACCTGGGACAGGCAGGAGGATGCGGACGCGTTCCGTGTCGAGCGCAAGGACGGAGAGGGAGCACCATTTCGTGAAGTAGGAGTCACTGCTCCGCTGGCGACGGGCCACCTCAATACTGGTCTGAGCCTGGGCGCAACCTACACGTGGCGAGTCCGGGCCTGCGTCGCGGACCGGTGCTCGCGCTACTCAGAAGAGGTATCCGCTGCCACGCACGAGACCTGATTGAACACGTCCAACAGGACGGAGGACTGGTGCCGCTCACGTACTCAGCGAGCTTAGGCCCAATTGATCGAGCAAAGAACCATTTCGCCTTGAAGGTCAGACGCAGAGTGTTCGAACTCTTCATGCACGAATGCCAAACAGGCCCCGAATCGCGCGTAGCGGACCTTGGCGTATCAGGGCACCGGGACCACCCAGCCCACTACTTCTTCGAGGTGCTCTACCCCTACACAGACCACCTGACCGCCGTCGGCCAGGCGCGCGAAGACGCGGACTGGTACTCGGAGCAATTCTCCGGACTGACATTCCTGGAGGCAGACTTGCACGACATTCCGCTGCCGGACAACTATTTCGACGCGGCCATCTGTAATGCCGTGGTGGAGCACGCCGGCACCCGCGAGCAGCAAGCGTCGCTCGTTCGCGAAGTGTGTCGCGTTTCCCGACAGGTGCTGTTCACTACACCCAACAAGCAGTTCCCGATCGAGCTACACACCTTCGTGCCACTGGTCCACTGGTTTCCTGATCCGCTCTTTCGCGCGGTTCTGCGGCGGTTAGGCTTCGGCGCCCTGGCCCGGGTAGAGACGTTGCACCCTCTAGACATGAGATCCTTCCTCAGGCTCTTTCCAAAGGAGCGGGACAACCGTCGGTTGAGTCTAGGTGCGTGGCACCTACCCACGAACTTGGTGTGCCTGTCGTCTGTGAGAGAGACCGCTGCTTCCCTCGACCATCTGAGCGTTGCCAGCGTCACGCGGCGAGGGACGGGAGCGCCTGCGTGGCGTCTATGACGTGGTGGGTTGCCGCCTACCCAATGGCCCATTTCTTGGCCTACGCTCTTAAGCTGCGGCGTGATCCGCTGTTCTCACACGAGCACGTCATCTTCCTGTATCACGCGGCGTCGGCTCTTTTGCTGGCCGGTATCCTGCTCGGCTGGCTCGGGCTCGCCCCGGCATCTGAGCACCTTGCCGTTGCACTGGTGGCGTTGGGGCTACACGGGATCTATAGCCTGTCGTTTCTGGAGCTGTGGTCGCTCTCGGAAGGCAGTTACTCGCTTGGCGTTCTTCGAAGACCGCCGGCGGCGGACGCTAGTACCACCGTGGACACGGATGAGCTCGAACGGATCGGCGAAGGCAAGAAGACGCACCGTCTGGACAGTCTCGGCCGACTACACCTGGTCCGTCGGTGCAACGCACGCATGAGGCTGACGCGGCGGGGAGCCGCCGTGGCCCACGTGCTCAACGACATTGCGTGGCTAGCGAATGTCCGCGAGGTGGGTTGAGGGTGTGGCTGGTGTGGACGGTCGTGGCCTTCGGCGCGTCGGTCGGCGTCCACGCCCTGGCGAGCCGTCTTCGGCTGGCGGGAAGCGGGGTCCTCAAATTCATAGTCGTCGGTGCGCTGGTGGGCGTAGGCCTGGCGGTGCACGAATTCAGGCTCAGTGGAGCCGCCGTCTACACCTGTGCAGCGCTGATCCTCTACGCGTTCGCGTGCGAGCTGTACATCTTTTTGTTCACCTTTGTCAGCAGCAGCGTCAGCGTGTCGCTGCTGCTGTGCTTGCGAAAGGAGCCGCGCACCATGGACGAGTTAGACACTCTGTATAGCAGCCACTCCATGGTGGAAGGCCGCGTCAGGCGGCTGGTCGCCAACGGCTGGCTCGCCTCGACACCCTCGGGCTGCGCCGTGACGCCCACGGGACGACTGCTGCTGGCCACCTTTGACCGTCTCCGTAGCTTCTTCCATCCGGTTGGCCTGCCGCGTCAGTCGAGGAGTCCCGCCGGGCAGCTGGCAAGGGTGGCAGTCGGCGAGACTGAATCTGCTGCCTCCTCCCGCCTGGAGCCCGCCGTGCACGAGGGCGCGAGTGAGCGCCATCTTGAAACCATCGCCTCCTCCACAGGCGGGGCCGGCTCGGACAAGTCGATCTCGCACCGCTCGACACACGTCTGGACCGCGGTTGCCGTGGTCTGTGTGGCAGTGGCGTTGCTCTATCCGCTCGCTCTCGTCGTCAGAGACGGCCTGACGCTGACCGGCATCCAGGAAGAGAGCCTCGGTTATCGCTACTTCGACAGTCTGCGTATCCTCTACGGCACAGACGAGCGGCCCTGGCAGCCGCAAGGCCAGGCCGCCGGGTTGGTCCACCTTGCCATCCAGCTGGCGCTGACGGCCGCGGGATACCCGCCCACACAGCTCTTCCCGCGCATCGACCGTTTCGCAGAGCTAGCGATAGCAGTGCCGCTGCTTACCACGGCGCTTGCCTTTGCCTGGGCAAGCCACCCGCTGCGGACTCCGATCGCCAGGCTAGCCTTCGCTGCCGCCGTGATCGCCGTCTCATTTGATGTCCGGAGCTCTGCTTTTGAGACTCTGGTGAAACCAGACTACGGGCCCTGGGTCGGTGTACTTGCGCTGGTAGCGACGGGATGGCTACTGCGCCTGGTCCGCCACGAGCGGGCGCCTGATCGCTGGGCAGTGGTCTGGTGGAGTCTGTACGCGGGGATTTGCGCCAGCATGAAGCCTACGTATGCCGTTTTCGCGCTTGCCATTGGGCTGGTGCTCACTCTACGTGCTCCGCGAAGCGTGATCACCGTGGGGGCGAGCCTGGGGGCCGTTATTCTCGCGCTGGCTACCTGGGTGGCGCTGACATGGGCCTACTACCTCGGCAGCGTCCAGGCTACGGTGGCCCACTTTGGGCTGCTGCGGACATTCGTGGGCAGCGTGGGTAACTCGGCGACAGTCGCCAGCTGGCTGTTTGGCTCGGCGCTGCAGGTCCCGCCAGACTTCACCACACTCGCGGTCGTGCTACCGCTGGCGCTTGGAGTGGCCTGCCTCGTGGGGCCGCGCCGGCACATGAGCGCCAGCCTCCTTCCCGGATCGATGCTGACAACATGGTTTCTCTACCAGCGGTTCACGTCATCGACAATGCTTGATGCGGACCACTACTTCCTGATGGTCGCCACCGTGTGGCTCACCAGCTTCTCGCTTCTGGATAGTCGAATGCCTGCCGGGTACTTGGCTGCGCAGGCGCTGGTCGTACGATTCGGCCGCGCGATGGCGCTCGGGACGTTTGCGCTGCTCGCGTTTGCGTCCATCGCTCGATTCACGGCCGTGATCTACCCTTCCTACACGTTCGCTGACGCGCGAGGGAAGGAATGGGCCCAGGTGGTCGCGGAGACGCCTGGAACGACGTTGTTTCTGATTCCAAGCAACGAGTGGCGCTTCCTTACCGTTGATACAGCGATTTACAAGGGCGGCACCGACCTGGGGCGGCCGAATCCCTCGTGGGGTGCCAGCCCCCTAATGCTCAGCATGTTCCCGGACCGCTGGTACCTGCGCCCGCACCCACAAGCCGTGGAGAAGCTGTTCACGCCTCCGTACCAACAGGTGGCGTTCGTCCGCGATGTCAGCCCCTCTGGGGAAGGCGAGGCATGGGCCCGTCTCCAGGAAGCCTTCGGGATCACGCCAGACGGCTTCGATTGCTCAACAAAGATCGTAATTTCGGGGCCGTATGAGAACGTCCTGTGCCGGCCGCTGCCTGGAGAGAACCCGGCTCAGGAGGCAACCTCGGCGGAGAAAGCGGCGGCCATGGCTGAGTACCTGTCTCAGCAGATCGGTGTGCTCGTCGAGCCAGCAACGCAGAACGGGGAATTCCTCGTCCGCGCCGACAGTACCCAGGTGGACCTCAGCCGTGTCGGGCGGGTCCGCGCGTTTCACGCTGATTCGGCCGAGGCACTGCTGCCGGTCGGGATCGGAATCCAGTTGCGTTTTGCGCCTCCGGCAGGCGGCGGCGCCATGCTCATCGAAGACGTCCTGGCGTCGCGGCTTGCTGGACGGTTGTCGGCGCAACTTGGTGTGCCGGTCAGGCCAGCGCCAGGGGAGACGAACCAATTTCTCGTCCGGGCGCCCCAGGGTTCTGTCGATCTGCGCCAGTTCGGCACCATTGATACTGACCTGGGTTACGCGGTCGGCCTCACGCTCCCCGACGGACACCAGGTCGGATTTCGCTTTGAGCCAGTGGCTGCGACAGGTGGGTCGGCTTCCCAGCCCGATGCCACCGACCTCGCCATGGGGTTCTCTGCGCAACTGCGTGTGCCGGTAGAGCCAGCGCCAGGGGAGACGAACCAATTTCTCGTCCGGGCGCCCCAGGGTTCTGTCGATCTGCGCCAGCTCGGCACTATTGATACTGACATCGGTTACGCGGTCGGCCTCACACTTCCTAACGGTAGTAAGATCGGCTTCCGCTACGAGCCCTCTGCACCAGCGAAATCACTGGCGCCATGAACCACGCCGGCGGTGGCTCGTATTTTTGCGTGTCGTTCGCCAAGCATACCTCCTGCAATGCTCAGGGAACCCAACCGAGCACCCGATCGTTCGCATCGGCACCACTCACGACAATCTCTTCGCCGCCAGGCACCGCGACAATGGCGATCTGTCGCTCGCGGCTTGCCTCGTCGTAGCGGGTGACAGCGAGCTGCGAGCCGTCCGGTGACCACCGCAGCGTCGAATAGGAGAAGTCGCGGCGTGCCGGCACGAGTGTTCGTTCGTGACTGCCGTCCGGGAACGCCGTTCGGACTTCCCACAAAGGCGCGGTTGTCCCGCGTACCTGGGCCGCATAGGCGATCTGCGTCCCGTCGGGAGACCAGGCAGCAGAGGCTTCGAGGATGGAGTCACCGGTCAGCTTCGACAGGTGAGTGAAGCCAGTATCCCCGACGTAGATGCTGTAAAAGGACTTGCCTTCGGCATAGCCAAGCGCAACCCGCTTGCCATCCGGCGAAACGGCCGGCTCGAGGCCAGCCTTCGAGATAGGTTGGCGATGCTGGCCATTAATGCTGACGTAGAATAGTCCCGCCGGCGCAGTCTGCCGAACCAGCAGTTTATCCTCGCCGGCCCAGGTGACCTGTAGATAGCTGTCGGGATGGCGAAGAGACAGAGGGCCGAGCGGCGGCAGTATGTCGACGACACGCCCGGAGGCTATGCGCAGGAGACTATCACCGACGATAGCTACCACCTCCTCGCTGGCGGGACCCGTCGTTGCATCAACCACGCCGCGATCGTCGCGCGGGAGCGGGATCGACTTGAACCCATCGCGTGTGAGCCAGGCCAGCCGGTAGTCTATGGCGAGGTCTGAACGAGGGCGGAGTGAGGTGCGGGTGCTGGCGATGAGCATCCGCCCACTGAAGTCCGCCCTCGGCGCCGGCCCGGCCGGGCTCTGAGTTGGCAATAGCGCCACGGCGGACGCCACCGCCTGCGGATCGCCAGCCTCTCGTGGAGCTCCATCGGCAGAGCCACTGACCGGCGGGGGGATTACCACGGGTGGTGGGGTCGACACCGGCTTGGTGAGGATAGGCCCCTGGCAGCCGCTCACCGCGGTGCCCAGCAGGGTCGCCGTGCACGCGAGCCACGCCATTTGTACCGACAAGGCGCTGCCGCCTGCCAGCTCGAGCAAGGGTCGGCCAGGCATTGACGCCCTCGTTTCCGTGCCGCCTGGCCGGTCGGCGGTTACCGACGCGAGTATTGGTTGTCGACCCAGCAGTAGTTCCCGTAGCTAGTGTCAAACACGTAGCTACGGGTGCCACGAACGAAGAACACGATGAACTCGGTGCCCGCCGGTTTGACCCCGAACTCGACATCGCCGGCCTGGTCCTGTGCGGTCGCGTTCGGCGCCGACCAGCATCCTACCGACGCCAAGGCAACGACACGCGCGGGGAGCAGGATCTCCACGACGTTGGCATAGGGGCCGAAGTAGCTGAAGTCGACGTCTGCCGTGGGGATGTCGGAGAGTGCCGCTGGAACGGCGGTGTTGGGGGGCGGGCCGGCTGCTGCTGGCAGCAGCGGCACTGGTGCTGCTGCGCCCGGTGGGACAGTCTGGGCGAATGCTCCCGCGGCGAGCGCCAGCGCAACACCAACAGCCACGAAGCTGGCGTGGGCGAGTCGGACGAGAAGAGCCATCCTGAGCACCTCCGGGCGCGAGTAGCGAAGAGAGAATGTGACACGTTGATGATGGGCCACGCCCCGGCAGCACGACTTCTGGGAGTGCCCTTGTCATGACGATTCCATGACGACGACGAGTTTCGCCGACAAGGCCCTGCGGGGAGACGGTTGAAGTGGGAAGCCGAACACTCTGGGAGTATTTCCACGACCCAGGATGCCGGAACCCTTGCAGTCCACAGCGCCCGCGGGGACCGCCCACTTGCACAGACACTGGTGGGGGCTGGAGAGCACCTCGACACGGTGCTGCTCGAGCACCCAGCCCATCACTTCGAGGGTTCAGTGGAGTTGAAAATGTTCATGGTAAGGCTCATCCGTGGCTGCGTAGCAGACAGGCAGCTATCCGCAATTGTCAGCATGCGCGGACCGACGAAAGTCAAAACCACCTTAACATCGTCTGAAAGGGACATAAAGAAAGCTACGCTGGTTCTGGGGCGCTGCCCAGAACCAGTGGCCCCTGACGGGGCAGGCCGGTCTACCCTGGATCGATGGCCGACGACTTCAGCCAGCGGTATGGCAACCTGCTGCAGGGCACCTACGACTGCGTTGATCGTAGCGTCCTCAACGCCTACTTCTCGCTGGCTCACTCGGCCGGCGGCTTTCGGGAATGGTGGCGGCGGCTGAAGGGCGGCTCCGAAGCGGACGTGGACAACGCGCATCTGATGCGCATGGCCGGTCGGTTCAGCCGGCGGGTGCATGGCTTTGCCAGAGCGCATGGGATTCCGATCATCGACTGCCGGCGCGGCGAGCGCAAGCACCGCATCGCCGAGGAGTACCTCGCCACGCACGCGGTTCGGCGAGGCCTGTTCCTGATCCTGGTCGGGCGGGCGATGGCTCCGGTCTGGGAAGTCCAACGCTCGGCGCACGGGGTCATCCAGAACCTGGAAAGGAAGCGGCCGTATATCAACCACTACTCGTTCCACATCCTCGATCCGGAGTGGGGCCACATCACCATCAAGATGGCTGGCCATCCCCCCTTCGGCGCCCAGATCATGCTCAACGGGCACGAATACGTCGCCTGCCAGGCCAGGAAGGCCCATCTCAGCTACACCAAGGAGGGCAACTGCTTCACGGACCTCACCACCACCGCACCCCTGGCGACGATCGCAGACACCTTAGCCGAGACGGAGACGATAGGGCGGCTGATCCAGGTGTGCGAGCGGTGGATCTATTCGGCGTGTTTGTGCTTTGCGCTGGACGTCGAAGAACAGGAACGGACGGGCTTTCGGTACGCCTACTCGGTCTATCAGGTCGAGTACAGCCGCAACCTCCTGTTCCACCTGGGCGGCCAGATGGAACAGGTCTTCGAGCGTCTGGTGGACCGCACCCGTGCCCGACTCGACGTGCCACGTTTACGGCCGATGTTCGGCGCCAAGCAACGTCCCCGTCGGACGCGCAGACGGATCGCCGAGCCACGGCTGGCGATCGTGCTCGAGACACCTGAGTATGGCCTGACCGTGTTCAAGGTGCACTTTGGTAACCTGACACTCAAGGCGTACACGAAAGGCGAGCGCGTGCTCCGCTTCGAAGCCGTGGTCCACAACACCCGCGCCCTCGGCTGTGGCCGGATGGTCGAGCGCTTCCCCCCGATCGTCGCGCGGCTCAAGGCCATGCTGGAGCATTTCCTGACCACCCTCGACTGCGTGGACGTGGCCTTCATCAGCGACCAAACGCTTGACCAGCTGCCGCTGCCGTCGCAGGTGGGCAAGACCCGCGTTGGGGGCATCGACGTCAACAAGCCGCGGATGCGCACCGCGCTGGCAGCGGTCCTGGCACTGGCCCCATCACCGACGGGCTTCAGCATGGCCGAGCTCACGGCCAATGCGCGAGCTATGACCGGGCAATCTGCACCCGACTACACCGTCCGCCAGGCGGCGTACGATCTGAAGAAGCTGAGGGGTAAGTGCCTGGTCACCAAGGTGGGTGCCTCCCGCCGGTACCACGTGCAACCCCACGCCATGCGAGCCATCGCGGCCCTGCTGATCCTCCGCGAGCACGTCATTGCACCCATCCTCGCCGGCGTCCGCTCGCCGCACCTCGGCCGGAAACCCAGCGCCTGGACCACGACCGATCGCCAATACGAGCAGCTCCGCATTCGCATGCAGCCACTCTTCCAGGAGCTCGGTATCGCTGCTTAGACAATTCTTTGTCGTTGTGGCTCTCGCAAGCCGCTAGTACCGAATCCGGGTCATAGTTGCCGGTGTTTCTCAATCATGCGGCCAGTTCAAGCTCCGAACGGGCGGCCAGCTTGTCCTTCAGCCGCTTGTAGAAGCGCACGCCTCTTTTCCACTCGAACGGGTGGGCCATGTGAGTGTTGTAGGTGGTCATGAAGGCTTCGATCTCCTGGGTCGCGATGGTCGCGTCGGCAAAACTGGCGCGGCGGAGGCATTTGCGACTCAGGATCGAAAACCAGACCTCGATAAAACTCAACCAGGACGCGTGCACCGGCAGGAAATGGAACACAAACGTGCGCTGCGGATGGCGGTCCAACCAACCCGCCGCCTCAGCAGACCAGTGTGAACTGACGGGGTCCAGGATCAGATGGATCGGTTGGCCCGCCGGCGTCTGCTCATCCAGCAGCTCCAGCAGTTCGCAAAACTCGCCCGAGCGATGCTTGAGCCGAACCATGCCACACACCTGGCCGTCGTTGACGCGAAAGCCGGCCAGCAGGTCCACGGTGCCGTGGCGGACGTACTCGAACTCGCGCCGTGCTGGCCGAGGTCGGGCCGGTCGCCGACGCGGCTCAGGTGGCTGGTCGGGCACCGTGGGTTCGCGCACGCCGATGCCCGGCTTCTCATCGACGCAGAACAACGGGCCGTCGGGGGGCGGACTCAGCAGCAACTCGATAATCGCCACGGCTTTGGTGGCAAACTCGGGGTCGCGATCGTTCATCCAGGTGTCAAAGACGGTGTGGGACGGCAATACCTTGGACGGACCCAGATCGGCGATGCTACGAGGGTGCTCGAACTGCTCAGTCTCCTCCTCTTGTCTGTCCGCGGCCAGGTCCGCTCACGCCAGGACCTCGTCATCGAGAATCTTCTCCTGCGCCACCAGCTCGCCGTCCTGACCCGCCCGACCCGGACACGTCGGCGCCCCCGCCTCCGCACCTGGGACAAGGTTCTCTGGGTGCTCGCCCGGCGCATCGGTGCCGCGTGGCGCCAGCGCGTGGTCATGGTCAGCCCGGACACGGTGGTCCAGTGGCACCGCCAGGGCTGGCGCCTGTTCTGGCGTTGGACGTCGCGCCATGCGGGAGGGCGGCCACGCCTGAGCGCCGAGGTGCAGCAGCTGATCGCAACCATGTCCTGCGAAAACCGTCTCTGGGGCACCGAGCGCATTCGTGGCGAACTGCTGAAGCTGGGCATCGTCGTCAGCAACCGCTCCATCCGGCGGTATCGCTGGCGCGGACCGGTCCGCCCGCCGCGCCAGACCTGGCGGACCTTCCTCGCCAACCATGCGCATCACCTGTGGGCAGCCGACCTCCTGACCGTGCAGACATTGACGTTCAAGACGTTGTACGTCCTGGTCTTCATCGCCCATGGCCGGCGCGAGTTGATGCACGTCAACGTGACGGCGAACCCAACCGCCGCCTGGGTGTGGCGCCAGGTAATTGAGGCGACGCCCTGGGGACGCAAGCCGCGCCATCTCCTGCGGGATCGCGATGCCGTCTACGGCCGCGACTTTCGCCAGCGTGCGGAACGCATCGGCATCGACGCCATCGCCACGCCGATCCGAGCTCCAAAGGCGAATGCCATCGTGGAGCGGGTGATCGGGACGCTCCGCCGCGAATGCCTGGATCACGTCGTCGTCCTCAGCGAACAACACCTCTCCGCGGTCCTCACCGAGTTCGTCCGCTACTACAACACCGAGCGGCCCCATCGGACACTGCGTCTGGAGACGCCCGAGCCGCAAGTCCGTTCGGCCGTCGGCCCGGTGCGCTCGCGCCCCGTGCTCAATGGCCTACACCACATCTACGAGCGCGCTGCCTGAGCACGGCGGAGGTATTGCCCTCCCACAGCCCCAGAGACGGTTTTCGCAGGACATGGTTGCGATCAGCTGCTGCACCTCGGCGCTCAGGCGTGGCCGCCCTCCCGCATGGCGCGACGTCCAACGCCAGAACAGGCGCCAGCCCTGGCGGTGCCACTGGACCACCGTGTCCGGGCTGACCATGACCACGCGCTGGCGCCACGCGGCACCGATGCGCCGGGCGAGCACCCAGAGAACCTTGTCCCAGGTGCGGAGGCGGGGGCGCCGACGTGTCCGGGTCGGGCGGGTCAGGACGGCGAGCTGGTGGCGCAGGAGAAGATTCTCGATGACGAGGTCCTGGCGTGAGCGGACCTGGCCGCGGACAGACAAGAGGAGGAGACTGAGCAGTTCGAGCACCCTCGTAGCATCGCCGATCTGGGTCCGTCCGAGGTATTGCCCTCCCACAACACGTGCTTGGGTGGCCGCGCTCGCCGGGCCTCGGCAGCGCGGCCTCACGACAGCTCCCCTGCTGCGCTCTTAGCCGTGCTCACGAGCAGAAGGTTCGAGCTGTTCTACTGCACTCCAGCGGTAGGATGGAGTGCGGAAGTAGAGATCGAGGAGCGCGGTGATCGAAGTCGTGGTGGTGGGCCTGGCCTGTGATCCGGGTGGAACCCAGGTACGGCTGCTGCTGAAGGAGCGGGAAGGACGGCGTGTCTTGCCAATCGGCATCGGCTCGTTCGAGGCGGAGGCCATTGGCGACTATCTGGACGGCACCCACAATCCACGTCCGCTGGCCCACGACCTGCTCGTCCAGGTGCTGGGCCGACTGGATGCCCGCGTGCAACGGGTGGAAGTCTCGGCCTTGGTTCACGACATCTTCTTCGCCTGGCTGGTGCTGGAGCAGGCCGGGCAGCAGCTCAAGATCGACAGTCGGCCCTCAGACGCCATGGCGATCGCCCTGCGAGCTGGGGCTCCAATCTATGTCGCCGCGGCAGTACTCGACCAGGCCGGCCTGGTGCCTCGGGCACCAGACAAGCCGGCCGTCAGCGTCGACCAGTCCCGGCTGTCGGTGTTCACAGCGTTCATCGAGACGCTCAACACCGAGGACCTCTGAACCGGCCGGTCCCTGAGCCACCCTCTGACATGGCTCCAACGTGTCTCCGTCAGACCGTGATCTGCTCGCGACGTTGGTTGTTGGCCGAAGCCTACGCCACTGCTGCATGATGGCAGGCACAGGAGGTCTGGCTCACGGAGATTGCCGTGATCCTGTCTCTCTTCGCCGGTGTCAGTCTGACGCTGTTGGTGCCGGCCCTGGCTGGCATGCGGGGCAGGTAGCCACACTACGCCGCGCTCAGCGGCACCCGACTGGCAGTCCGTCGCCCGGCCAGCACGTAGTACACCCCGATGGCGACCACAAAGCCCACCACGAAGCTCAAGTCGCCGAGCTGAGGCGCCACGTCCGCGACCGGTCCGTGCCACAGTGTCTGGTTCCAGAAGGGAATGGACACGACGATGCCCGCCACCAGGGCCACGAGCCCGGCAAGCGGGTTGTGCTGGTGGTCGTAGAACTCCCGCTCGGCGTAGTGCCCACGGCGCAGCCAGTAGTCGGTCACGAGGACGCCCACGAACGGGGTGAGCCAGTACCCGATCACGAGCAGAAAGTTCTCGTAGGAGTGACCGGCGTCCACCTCGCCCGCGCGCGAGACGAGATAACCGACGACACCGAACAGCACAGCGACGACACCCCGTTGGAAGCGGAGACCGCCGAATCGGACACCGAGTGCCAGGAACGAGAGGGCGCCGCTGTAGATGTTCAGGACATTGGCGCTGATGGTGCCAAGCGCGATGCCGAGCAACGTCAGAGGGGCAAGGATTCCCGGCAGCGGCTTGATGAGCTGGTCAGTGGGGCTATCGGTGGGTCCCCAGGACGTGCCGGGTACAGTCGCCAGGGCGGCGCCGCCGACCTCCAGGACGGCGCACGGCAGCAACACACCGAGCGTGGCCGCCCAGAAGATGGCGCGCGCGTCCGCGCTGGCCGGGAGATAGCGGGCGTAGTCCATCGCGTACGGCGCCCAGCCCAGGGCGTAGGAGAAGGCGATGAAAAAGGCGAGACTGAGCGCGCCCAGCGAACCGCCGAAGGCAACCGGTGCCCGAGGGTTGAAGCCCTGGCCAGGGTTGCTGTGTGCTAGCACGACCACGGTCGTGGCGATGAACACGATCGCCAGGTACGGGAAGACGACCTTCTCGAACTGGTGGATGAAGTTGTGCCCCACGAACGCGATCAACACCTGCAGCACGACGATGATCAGCAATGAGGGCTGGAAACCCATGTGGGTCAGTGTGCTCAAGGCGAAGGTGCCGGCGATGGTGTTGACCGCGAACCAGCCGATGCCCGTGGTCACCGCGTTCAGGCCGGCCGGCAGGAGGTTGCCCAGGAAGCCGAAGGCGCCGCGGGACTGGACGAGAGTGAACAAAACCGGGGGAGGGGGCATGCTGAGGAGCAGCGGGGGCAAGAGGCCCAGGCCGCTCGCCCTCCCCGCCCCGTGAGCTCACGACCAGGCGCCTCCCCCAGTATTGTTCACTCTCCCTGCGGCCCCTCGCCCGTCAACCCCACCTGCGGTGGGGTCCTGCACTACGCGCTGCGCGCTCCGTTGTGGCCGCTGCGGCGGTGACGGGCTCACCCCCGCTGTCCTGACGGGAGGCGAGGATGGTT
>JAABUQ010001613.1_pt1 | contig 47706 bp, 46 predicted proteins | sample 5560001 | NCBI WGS metagenome assembly JAABUQ01 (sample SAMN10711888, study PRJNA513371) | rock metagenome | isolation source: Antarctica rocks | place: Antarctica: Victoria Land, Finger Mt nord | collected 2015-12-18
GCGATTGCCACGGCTGCGCATCACCGTGACGAGACAGCGCCTTCCGCAGGTCAAGCCCAACTTCGATGCCACCTTCACCAGGGGGCCGGCACGAATCTCAGTGGCCAGATCACCGAGGCGGGAGGCCTGCCGGCTGGCGTATCCGCCTGTGGCCATTCACGCCGTGCCGACACCGGTGAGCGACAGAGTGACGGCGGTGTTCCTGGGGGCGGTCGAGTACGAGCTCAACTGCCAATACACGGCAGCCCATGATTTGGCCGTGATCTCTGCCTGCAACCAAATGCTCGCGACCCTCCACCGATGAACCTCGACGACCCGGCGGTCATCACCTGCTCCATCTCCGGGGCCATCGCCGGCCGTGAGCAGTGCCCGGCGATCCCGTACACCCCGCAGGAGTACGCCGCCGAGGCGCGGCGCATTGTGGACGAGGGCGGGGTGCACATCCACATCCATGCCCGCCGGCCCGACGGAACGCCGAGCTATGAGGTCGAGGACTTCATGGCCATCAGGGAGGCGATCGTGAACCAGGTCGGCGACGCCGCCATCATCAACTTCTCCACCGGAACGGTCGGGGTGCCGGTGGCCAAGCGCGTGGCCTACCTGGAGGCCTGCCGGCCCGAGGTGGCGGCACTCAACATGGGCTCGCTCAACTACGCCAAGTACTCCCGCACCCGCCGGGACTTCGTGTTCAAGTTCGTGTTCGTCAACCCCTTCGAGGAGATCGTCGAGCTGCTCCAGGCGATGCGACGGCTGGGCATCAAGCCCGAGCACGAGTGCTTCGACCTCGGCCACGTCGGTTCGCTGGAGCCGCTGGTGGACATGGGCCTGCTGGAGGCCCCGTTGCACGCCGACTTCGTGATGGGGGTGGTGGGCGGGGTGCCGGCGAGCGCGCGGAATCTGGCCGCGATGGCCGACAACATGCCCGGTTCCGACGGACTCCGCCACCACTGGGGCGTGATCGGGATCGGACGCGATCAATGGCGCATGGTGGCCGCTGCGCTCACGCTCGGCGGCTCGGTTCGCGTCGGCCTGGAGGACAACTTCTACCTCCCGGACGGACGGATGGCCAGCTCCAACGGCGAGCTGATCGCCAAGGCGCGACAGATGACGCAGGACGCCGGTCGGCGCCCGGCCACCGTGCAGGAGGCGCGGGAGATGCTCGGGATCCGCGCGCCGGCACCGGAGAGCGCGGCGGCGCCGGAGAGCGCACGGGCATGACCCTGCCGCTGGAGGGTCTGCGCGTGCTGGACCTCAGCCGACTGCTTCCCGGCGGCTTCTGCTCGCTGCTGCTGGCCGACTTCGGCGCCGAGGTGACCAAGGTCGAGGACACCGGCATGGGCGACTACGTGCGCTGGGCGCCGCCGTATTACGAGGGCGCCGAGGAGACCGCGAGGGGCGCTCTGTTCCTGGCCCTGAACCGCGGCAAGCGGTCTGTGCGCCTCGATCTGAAGTCCCCCGGCGGCCGGGAGGTGCTGCTGCGCTTGGCGCGCGATGCCGACGTGCTGCTGGAGTCCTTTCGGCCCGGGGTGCTGGACCGCCTCGGCGTCGGCTACGAGGCGCTGCGCCAGGTCAACCCCGGCCTGGTCTACTGCGCCATCACCGGCTACGGGCAGGACGGCCCGGCGCGCGACCGGTCCGGGCACGACATGAACTACCTGGCGCTGAACGGCCTGCTCGGGCTCACCGGTGCGCCCGACGGGCCGCCCATGCAGGCGGCCGGGCAGATCGCCGATCTCGGCGGTGGCGCGTTGATGGGAGCGATGGGGATCCTCGTGGCTCTGCGCGAGCGCGAGCGCTCCGGCGAGGGCCAGTTCGTCGACTGCTCGATGTTCGACGGGTCCCTGTCGTGGCTGGCGATGGTCGCCGCCGAGGCGCTGGCCGGTGGTCGCACGGCGCAGCGGGGCCAGCTGCCGCTGGCCGGTTCGCTGACCTGCTACCGCCCCTACGGCTGCGCCGATGGCTATGTCACCCTCGGGGCGTTGGAGCCGAAGTTCTGGGCGGCGTTCTGTAACGGGGTGGGGCGGGAGGACCTGCTGGGCCACGCCTTCGACCCCCCCGGCTCGGAGGCGCACCGGTCGGTGTGCGAGATCTTCGCCGCCCGCACGCGGGAGCAGTGGGCCCGGTTCGCCTCCGAGTACGACTGCTGCCTGGAGCCGGTGCTGGAGCTCGACGAAGCGCTCTCCTCGGAGCTGGTGGCGGCACGGGAGATGGTCGTGGAGCTGGAGCAGCCAGGTGCTGCGCAGCCCGTCAGACTGCTGGGAGCGCCGGTCAAGCTGAGCCGGACCCCCGCCGATCCGGCGCGTGGCCCCGGGCCGGGGCTCGGGGAGCACACCGAGGAGGTGCTGGCGGCGGCGGGCTTCCAGGCCGGGGAGATCGCCGAGCTGCTGCGCTCCGGCGCGATCGCGGGACCGAACGCCGCCGGCGCCGCCTCCGGCTCGTTTCTGGTCTGATGAGCGAGCCCGCCGCGGGCATGCTCAAGATGTCCGAGCTCGCCGAGCGCTCGGCGGTGAGCGCGGGCACGATCAAGCACTACCTGCGCGAGGGCCTGCTCGGCTCCGACCAGGAGGTCGTGCGCACCTCGCGCAACATGGCCTACTACCCGGCCGACTACGTCGAGCGGATCGGCCTGATCAAGCGCCTTCAGGAGGAGCGGTTCATGCCGCTGCGCGTGATCCGGGAGCTGATGGCCGACGACCCCGGACGTGTGGCGCGGCTGGTGGAGCTGGAGGACCGGATCGCGGGGCGCGCCGTCGAGGTCGGCGAGACCGGCCGCGTCTCCCGGGCCCGCGTGCGGGACACCCTGGACGTGCCCGCCAACGTGCTGAAGCGGCTGGAGGAGATCGGCGTGCTGACGCCGAGCTCCCGCGGCTATGACCGTGACGACGTGGCGATCATCGAGGCCATCTCCCGCTTCCGGGCCGGCGGTTACGAGGAGGCGATCGGTTTCACCGTGTACGACACGCTGCGCTACCGGGAGGCGCTCACGCCGCTGGTGGAGGAGGAGGTCGGGGTGCTGCTGGAGCGCCTAGCGGGGCGAGTGCAGGTCGATCGGGCCGTGGAGATCATCGCCTCCGGCGCCGAGCCGCTGCGCGACCTGATCGGGGCGATGCACTCCAAGCTGTTGCTGGCGGCGCTGCGGCGCGCTCACCAGCGCACCTCGTGAGACTCCATCACGCCGAACCCGTGGGCCAGCGCCAGCGCACGCCAGCGCTTGAGTGCGCGCAGGCCGTGGCGGCCGGGGAGGGGGCCGGGGGCAGCGCCAGGCCAGCCAGTGCGGCCGGGCGCGGAGAGCGCGTACCGACCACGGGCGCGGAGAGCGCGTACCGACCACGGTAGGGGAGCGCGTAGCGACCACGGTAGGGGAGCGCGTGCTGAAGTATGCTTGCATTCTCCCGGTTCCTGACTGACTGGTCAATCAAGACGTGGAGGCTCTTCCGGTGCACGCCGCCGTCGTGCAGCTCAACTCGACCGAGGACCCCGACCGCAACCTGGCGAGCGCCGACCGCCTGACCCGCGAGGCGGCGGCCGCGGGCGCCGATCTGGTGGTGCTGCCCGAGAAGTGGAGCGCGCTGGGCACGGCCGAGCAGATGGCGGCCGCCGCCGAGCCCCTGACCGGTCGCGGCATTGCCTGGGCGCGCGCGGTGGCGCGGGAGCTGGGCATCGATCTGGTGGCCGGCTCCATCCTCGAGCGGCGGGAGGGACGCGCCAAGGCCTCCAACACCAGCGTCCACGTCGCCCCCGACGGAGAGCTGCGTGCGGTCTATCGCAAGATCCACATGTTCGACGTCGAGGTCGATGGGGTTCGTTACGCCGAGTCCGACACCGAGGAGCCCGGGGGAGAGGTGGTCACCTCCGAGCTGCTGGGCGGGACCGGCCTGGGCATGTCGATCTGCTACGACGTCCGCTTTCCCGAGCTCTACGGCGAGCTGGCCGCCCGCGGCGCCGAGATCGTGTGCGTCCCGAGCGCCTTCACCCTGGCCACGACCCGCGATCACTGGGAGGTGCTGCTCCGCGCCCGGGCGATCGAGAACAGCTGCTTCGTCCTGGCCGCCAACCAGATCGGCTCGCACCCACCGGGGCACCGCAGCGGTGGTCGCTCGATGATCGTCGACCCGTGGGGCGTGGTGCTGGCCTGCGCGCCGGACCGAGAGGCGGCCGTCGCGGCCGAGCTCGACCTCGACGGGCTGCGGGACATCCGGCGCCGGCTGCCGTCCCTGGCGCACCGGCGTGAACAGAGCTACGCCAAGGGGGCGTGATGGCCACCGCTGCCGTCGACAAGCGACGCGTGATCCTCGACGCCGCCGTGCGCGTGTTCGCGCGGCAGGGCTTTCACACCTGTCGCGTGTCGGACATCGCCGACGAGGCGAGCGTCGCCTACGGACTCGTCTACCACTACTTCTCCTCCAAGGAGGAGATCCTGGACACGCTGTTCCTGGAGCGCTGGGACGTGATGATCGAGGCGATCGTCGAGGCCGACGCCTCGCGGCGCTCGCCGCGAGAGAAGCTGTACTCGATCGCCTCCTTCATCGTGGAGTCCTATCGGCGGGATCCGGAGCTGATGAAGGTGATCATCGTCGAGGTCACCCGCGCCGCCAACACCTTCGGGCGCACCCACCTGGCCAAGATCCGCGACGCCTACGCCCAGATCGCCGCGATCGTGGAGCGGGCCCAGCGGGACGGCGTGTTCCGCCCCGAGATCACCCCCGAGTTCGCTGCACTGGCGTTCTACGGCTCCATCGAGCAGGTTCTCACGGGCTGGATCTTCGACAGCGTGCCGGTCAGCGACGAAGAGCTTCAGCAGGCCAAGACGCTGATCGTCGAGACGATCTGCCGGGGACTTGAAAACTGACGCCGTCCGCCGAACCTGCTTGAATTCCATCGATGTCAGAGAGCCCTTTGGTCAAACGCCTGATGTGGTCGGGCCTGCTCGCTGGAATTGGTGCGCTCGCAAGCGTGGCCACCACCCGCAGCGCCGCGCTGATCTGGAAGCGCGTGTTCGGGGAAGAGCCGCCCGAGTGACCGAGCAGTCCCACCCGCCCGAGGACGAGCAACAAGAGCCACCCACCGCCTCCTGGCTGCCACCACCACCACCACCACCGCCGGCGCCGGGCGGTGAGCCGGTGCCCGTTCCGGAGCCGGACCTGGGAGCACCTGCTCCGGAACCCGACCTGGGAGCACCTGCTCCGGAACCCGACCTGGGAGCACCTGCCCCCTCTCCTAACTTGGGAGCCCCTGAAGCACCCGCGCCAAGCCTCGGCGCCGTCGCGCTGCCCACGCCCGAGCCACCGCCGGCACCCGAGGTGCCGGCCCCCGAGTCGGTGGTCCCCGAGGCGGTGGTCCCCGAGGCGATGGCTCCTGAGGCGGTGGTCCCCGAGGCGTTGGTCCCCGAGGCGGTGGCTCCCGAGGCGGTGGCCCTCGAGCCCGCGTTCTCGCCGTCGCCCCCCGTGTCCTACCCCCCCGTGGGCTCCGCCCCCGCGCCTGCGTCCACCGACGGCGCGTCCGGCACCGCCGAGTCCCGTCCCGAGGTGGCGATCGGAGCCGCGTTCGCCGGCGGTCTCGTGCTCGCCCTGATCCTCAAGCGCCTTGCCCGGTAGAGACAGTCAGGCCGAGAGCTTCGCCACCGCGGTGACCGAGGTCACCGAGCGGGTGAGCGTCCTCGTCCGTGAGGAGATCGAGCTGGCCAAGGCCGAGGTGACCCAGAAGGTCTCGGGCCTCGCGCGCGGGGCGGCCGCGGTCGCCGCCGGAGCCGTGTTCGGGGTGTTCGCGCTGGTCTTCGGTCTCGGCACCCTGGCGTGGGGCGTGAACTCGCTGCTCTCGAGCCTCTGGATCGGCTTTGCCATCGTCTTCGTGCTGCTGGCGGTTCTCGCCGCCGGCGCCTTCCTCTTCGCCTTCCGCAAGCTGAAGGTCGGCGCTCCAGCGCCGACGATGGCGCTGGAGGAGGCCAAGAAGATCCGTGAGACGGTCACCGCCAAGTCGCCGGGGACGAGCTGATGCCGACCCGCACCCCGAATGAGATCCGGGACTCGATCGAGGCGAACCGCCAGGAGCTGGGGACCTCGTTGGAGAGGCTGCGCGGCGAGGTCGTGCGCATGACCGACTGGCGGGCGCAGCTGCGCCTCCATCAGCAGCAGCTGACGGTCGGTGGCGCTGTGGCCGGCTTCGTGGTGGGCGGAGGCGTGGCCGCGCTGGGCGCGCTCACGTTCGGACGCCGCCGGCGTCGAGACGACTGAGCCGAGGCTCAGTTCAGAGGTAGGAGCTCGGCACGCCGCCGGCGCCCAGCAGCCCGGGGCCGACGTGCGTGCCGATGACCGGGCCGATCTCCGCGACCACGACCGGCTCGCAGCCGAAGATCTCCCGCCCCCGCTCCACCAGCCGGGCGGCGTTCTCGGGCGCCTGGATGTGCTGGACCATCCAGCCGTCGGCACCATCCTCCTTGCACGTGCGCAGCAGCTCCACCATGCGCTCGAACGCTCGCCGGGAGGTGCGGACCCGCTCCACCGGGGTGATCTCCGATTCGACGGTCAGGATGGGCTTGATCCGCAGCGCCGAGCCCAGCCACGCCTGGGCCCCCGCGATCCGGCCTCCCCGGCGCAGGTACTCGAGCGTATCGATCGCAAACCACAGCTTCAGCTCCGCTCGCGCGCGCTGCGCCCGGGCCAGCACCGCGTAGGCGTCGGCACCGTCTCGGGCGGCGGCCGCCGCCGCCAGCACCACGAGCCCCTGTCCCCCACAGGCACTGGCGGAGTCGAGCACCTGCACGCGCTCGGCGCGATCCCCCAGCTGCTCTCGTGCCTGCTCGGCGGAGCGCACCGTCCCCGACATGCCGCCGGCGAGGTGGATCGAGACGATGTCCTGCCCGGCGTCCAGCAACGGCTCGTAGACCTCCAGGAAGTCCCCGATCGAAGGCTGGGAGGTGCTCGGCAGCGTGCCGGCGTGACCCAGCCGCTCGTAGTAAGCGTCGAGATCGTGGATCTCGCTCTCCCGCTGGGTCGCGTCCTGCCAATGGACATACAGGCTGACCTCGCGGATGCCCTGCCGTCGCACGAGGTCCCGCCCCAGGTAGTGGCAGGTGTCGGTGACGATCGTCACGGCCATAGGCGCCGCACCCTATCGTCTGCGCCGATGGCCACGCTCTATCGCTGCAGCGTCCCGACCGACTGGCTGTGTCCTTGCGGCCGCGTGGCTCGGGTGCTACGGCGCGAGGGCGTCGCCTACGAGCAGGTGGTCGCCCCCCAGCGCCGCTCGCGCCGCGAGGAGGTGGAGGCGCTCAGCGCTCAGCGCCGGTTGCCGCTGCTGGTGCTCGAGGGCGAGGCGATCTGCGACTCCCACCGGATCCTCGAGCACCTTGAGCACCGGCGGGCGGCCACGGTACCCGCCGGGTAAGTCAGCGGCGCTGCGCTACAGCCGGTTCTCGATCGACAGTGGGGGGGCAGGCGTCGCAGCCGCCTCCGGGGCTGGCTCCTCGGCCGGGGTTGCCTCGGCGCCGAGGGCCTGCTGCAGCTCACCCGACTGGTACATCTCCATGATGATGTCGCAGCCGCCGATCAGCTCGCCCTCGATGAACAGCTGCGGGATCGTGGGCCAGTTCGACAGGGCGGAGAGCTCCTGCCGGATGCGCGGGTCGGGCAGCACGTCGACTGCCGCAAAGGGGGTATTCAGCGACTGCAACACGGCCACCGTCCGCGCGGAGAAGCCGCAGGCCGGCTGCTCGGGCGTGCCCTTCATGAACAGGATCACCGGGTTCTCGGCGATCGCGCCGTGGATCGCCTCCTGCATCGGGTTGCTGGTCTCATCGGTCATGGTCGATCTCCGTTTCCGAAGCTTTCGTCTGGATGGACAGGGCGTGGATGCGGCCGCCCAGCTCGGTGCCGAACACGTCGTAGACGAGGCGGTGCTGGGCGATCCGGCTGAGGCCCCTGAAGCCCGGGGCGGCTACGGTGGCGTTGAAGTGATGGCCGTCGCCGCTGACCTGGGCGTGGGCGCCGGGGATGCCCGCCTCGATCCGTTCCTTGAGCTCCTCGGGGGTTGCGGTCGGGGTTGCGGTCACTTCTCAGTAGCGTAGCGTTCACGCGGCGCTATACTGGCTGAAGTCATGATCACGCTCACCGACAAGGGCTCCGAGAAGGTTCGCGAGTTCCTCGCCTCCCAGGCGAGTGTCGCAGACACCGCCGGACTGCGGGTGGGGGTGCGCGGTGGAGGCTGCTCGGGCTTCCAGTACGCCCTGGCCTTCGACGATCAGCATGACGGGGACACCGTCTTCGAGGACCAGGGCATCCGCCTGCTCGTCGACACCGCCAGCCTGCCCTACGTCAGGGGGTCGGTGATCGACTTCGTCGACGGCCTCCAGGGTGCAGGATTCAAGGTCGAGAACCCCAACGTGATCGCCGCCTGCGGCTGCGGCTCCTCCTTCCGCGTCGCGGAGGAGGAAGAGGTCTCCGCGGTCTAGCTCCCGCTCGCGCCGCGGCCGCTAAGCCGGCGTCGCGTCGAGCACCCGCCACAGGTACCGGCAGGCGAGGGTGCGGTGGGGCCGCCACGGCTCGCCGATCTGCTCCAGCTGAGCCGGGGCCGGCAGTGCCGGCAGCCCGTAGCGGATCATCACCGACCGGCGGATGCCGAGATCGCCGACGGCCAGCACATCCGGCCGCTGCAGGTGGAACATCAGGAACATGTGGGCGCTCCACACGCCCAGGCCCCGCACCGCCACCAGCTCGGCGATCACCTCCTCGTCGGGCAGCTCGTCGAGGCGCTCGAGCTCCAGCGATCCCTCCGTCACGTGCTCGGCCAGCGAGCGCAGGAAGCTGACCTTCGCCCGGGAGAGACCCGCGGCGGCGCGGAGCTCCTCTGGGTCATCGGCCAGCACCTCGGCCGGGGTCGGCGTACGCCCGCCGAAGCGGTCGGTCAAGCGGGTGTAGATCGCCCGGGCCGCCTTGGTGGAGAGCTGCTGGCCGACGATCGAGCGCAGCAGCGCGCCGTAGTGGTCGTGCGGCCGCCCAGCCCGCCGGTCGCCCAGGCCATCGATCCCGACGGCGTCGATCACCCCCGCCAGGACCGGGTCGGCCGCGCGCAGGTGCGCGACGGCCTCGGCCTGCGCCCGGTCAGGGCTGACCGGCAACCGCCCCCGGCACGCCCGTGTTGGTGGAGTACTTCGGCTGGAGCTTGACCTCGGGCCGAATCTCGTGGACCGCCTGGGCCACAGCCACCGCGGCCTCGGCAAAACCGGTCGCGATCAGCTTCAGCTTGCCGTCGAAGGTCGTGATGTCCCCGCACGCCCATACCCGCTCAAGCGTTGTCTTCATCACCGCATCGACGCCGATGGCGCCCTTGACCACCTCAAAGCCCCACTCCTTGAGCGGGCCGAGCGCGGTCTTGAACCCGAGCTGGAGCAGGATCGCGTCGACCTCCAGCTCCAGCTCGTGGGCCTCGTCCTCGGTGTGGAACAGCCGCACGCGCTCGATCCCACCGTCCCCGTGCACCTCACGGATCTGGAAGGGGACGTGCAGCGCCACGTCGCCGCGATCGGCGGCCTCCAGCACCTGGCCGACGGTCAGCTCGTGAGCGCGGAAGCCCTCGCGCCGGTGCACGAGCGTGATCTCGCTGGCGGTGTCACGCAGGTTGATGACCCAGTCCATCGCGGAGTCGCCGCCGCCGACGATCAGCACCCGCTTGCCGCTGAACACCGACTTCTCGCCGACGAGGTAGTGCGCGCCGCGACCCTCCCACGGCGTCATGTCGAACCCCGGGAGCTTCTTGGGCTCAAAGGCGCCGTGGCCACCGGCGATGATCACCGCTCGGGAGCGAAGCTCGCCACGGTCGGTGTGCAGCACCGCCACCCGCTCCTCACCCGATCCCTCCCAGGAGATCCGCTCCGCGGTGGTACTCAGGTGCACCGGAACGTCGAACTGCTCGATCGCCTGCACCCGCAGCATCTCCACCAGGTCCTTGGCCAGCACTCGCGGGTGGCCGGGCACGTCGAAGATCCACTTCTCAGGGTAGAGCGTCGTCAGCTGCCCGCCCAGCTCCGGCAGGGAATCGATGATCCGGGCATCGGCCTCACGCATCCCGGCCCAGAAGGCGGTGCTCAGCCCGACCGGGCCGGCGCCGATCACGGTGATGTCCCGGACCTCGTCGAAGTCCCCGGCCAGCGTGACGGGATCGGTGCTCATACGGGTGCGGGAAGAGCCAGTGCCGCGCCGTCGAGCGCACCCAGGGCGCGCTCCAACGAGGCGGCGATGCACGTGAACGTGGGCGTGTCGCGCTTGGTGTAGGCGCTGGCCTCGGTGGTTCGCAGCCGTTGCACGAGGTCCAGGAAATCGGCGGGGTTGTCGGTCTCGAAGGCGACCACGAACTCCTGGTCATCGAGCCCAAAGGAGTAGCTCGTGTTGAGATCGATCGACGGGTACTCGTGCCCGACTTTGATGTGCTCCTGCATGATCCGCCAGCGCAGCTCGCCGGGCATCGTGTACCACTCCCGCGTCTTCACGAACGGGTACACGAACAGGTACTTGGCGTGCGCGGGCCGAATCTCCAAGCGGGACTCCTCTGAGTACTCCGAGGGCTTGGTCATGGCCAGAAACGAATACGGCATCGTGCACCACTTCATCAGCCCGCTCTGGGCCAGGATCACGTGGAACTCGTGTATCCGCTCCAGGTTCTCCGCCTGGCTGAGCAGCATCAGATCGGCGTCGCCGCGGGTGCCCACGAGCGAGAAGGCGCGGAGCAGATGGCCGTCGGCGAAGTCCCCGCAGGCGGCGATGAACTCCCGCTTGTCGGCGGCACGCTGCTCGTCATGCAGCCGCCGCCAGGCCGGGTCGACCTTCAGGAACGTGTACTTGACGAAGCGCCGGATCGGCATCGCGCTCAGATGATAGGACAACGAAACCCCAGCCCTGCGGTGGGTTACGGTTTACCATGACGGCGATGCGCATCGCCCTCGTGTCGCCGTACTCGTGGACGTATCCGGGCGGGGTCACGCGGCACATCGACGCCCTCGCGGAGCAGTTCCTCGGGCAGGGCCACCACGTCCGCGTGCTGGCTCCCTTCGACCCCCCCGATCGTGCCTCGGCGCTGCTGCATCGCGGCGCCCGCCCCCAGAATCTGGCGGCACCGAATCACCTCATCTCGCTCGGGCGGACGGTTGGCTTCAAGGCCAACGGGGCCGTCTCCAACCTGTCGATCATCCCCTACGGCGTGGCCATGCTGAACCACGAGCTGCGCACCGGCGGCTACGACGTCGTCCACATCCACGAGCCGGTGGCGCCGCTGACCGGCTGGCTGGCCACCGATCGCACCCGGCTGCCGCTGGTCGGCACCTTTCACTCCTATTCGGATAAGCACGTGCCCAACGGGATCGCCAACCTGATCGGCGCGCGGCGGGTGCTCAACCACCTCCACGTCCGCATCGCCGTGTCGCAGGCGGCGGCCTGGACCGGTCAGCGCTGGTTCGGCGGGCACTACCGGGTGATCCCCAATGGCGTCCACGTCGACATGGAGGCAGCCGCGCGCGCGGCCCAGCGTCCCGCCGGCGAGTCGCTGCGGATCGCCTTCGTCGGCCAAGCGGTGCAGCGCAAGGGCCTGCCGCTCCTGCTGCGCGCCTTTGAGGCGCTGCGCGAGCACATCCCCTGCGAGCTGGTGGCGATCGGGCCCTCGCAGGAGGAGCTGGCGCCGCTGCTGCTCGACGCCCGCGGCGTCACCGCCCTGGGCAAGGTCGACGAGAGCACCAAGGAGCAGGTCCTCCGCGACGCCGATGTCCTCTGCGCGCCGTCGCTCGGAGGAGAGAGCTTCGGGATGGTGCTCACTGAGGCCTTTGCCGCCGGAACGCCCGTCGTCGCCTCGGACATCGCCGGCTACCGGGACGTGGTGCGCCACGGGGTCGACGGGCTGCTGGTGCCAGTCGGTGACGCGCAGGCGCTCGCCGAGGCCCTGCGCGACCTCTACGAGGAGCCCGAGCGACGTGCCCAGATGGCGCGTGCGGCGGCGGCCGACGTGGAGCAGTTCGCCTGGACGACCGTGGCCGAGCAGGTGATGGAAGCCTACAAGGACGCTGTCGCCACGCCGCAACCCGTGCGTCGCGCCGAGCGCGTGGCCGTGGGCATCGGAGCCCGCGCCGCCGATCTGAAGCCCCATGCCCCGGCGCGCAGGCTCCCGAGCCTGGAGCCGCGCATGGCGAGCCGGGGCAACCCGATCCTGGCGACGCTCAGGCGCGGCACGCTGGCGGCGGTCTCGATCGGCGGCATCGTGCTCGCGTGGCTGGCGCTGGCGCAGATCGGCGTGGGCAACATCGCCAGGGCGCTGCTGGACTCCAGCCCGGCGCTGGTGCTGCTGGGGCTCGCGGTGATGTGCAGCTCGATGGTGCTGCGCGCGGTGTCCTGGCATGCGATCCTGCGCGCCGCGCTCCCGGAGGTCCGGGTGCGGATGGCCGACGCGATGCAGGGGATCTTCATCGGCGTGCTGATGTCCTCGACGCTCCCGGCTCGCCTCGGCGAGCCCTCACGGGCGCTCGTGGTCTCCCGCCGTACCGGTCGCCCGCGCGAGCATCTGCCGATCGTGCTCGGAACGGTCGTCTCCCAGACGCTGTTGAACCTGGTCGCGCTGGGCGTGCTGGGAACGGTGATGTTCTCCTCGGTCGACATCTTCAGCGGCCACCAGGACGCGCTGCTGGTGGCGGCGGTGGCGCCGCTCGTACTGCTGTTCGTGGTGCTGCTGGCGCCCATCCTCCTCGGAGCTGGGTCCTACCAGCGTCGGCGCGACTCCCAGGGCGGGCTGGATTCACGGTTCACGCGGGTCCACGAGGCGGCGGAGGCGATGCGCCAGGCGCTGACCCGGATACGGGCGGGCCTGGTCGTCTTCCGCCGGCCGAAGCTCGGCGCCATCGCCACCGTGGCGCAGCTGTCCGCGTGGGCGCTTCAGTGGCTGTCCTGTTACATCCTGCTGGCCGCGCTCGGCCTTGATCATCAGGCCGGGATCGCCGGCGCCGCCGCAGTGCTGTTCGCGGTCAACGTCACCGCCGTCCTGCCGGCGACGCCGGCGAACCTCGGCGTGTTCCAGGCCGCCTGCGCGGCGGTGCTGCACACGGGCTGGCACGTGGGGATCGTCACCGGGGTGGCCTACGGGGTGATCCTCCAAGCCGTGGAGGTATCGACCGCGATCCTGGTGGGGATGCCGGCGCTGCTCAAGGAGGGCATGTCCTGGAAGGAAGTCAGGCTGCGGGCGATGCACGCCACGCCCGTCAAGCTGGCCGCGCGGCCGGCGGCTCGCCGCGGCGGCGCCACGGCCCGCGCGCGGGGCTGAGCGCCCCTCCTCCATCCGGTCCAGGCCGGTGTGGTGGGCTGCCTCAGCGGGTAGCGCACTGCCCGGCGCCATGAGAGCGCCGCACCTTCGCCCGAAGGAGGAGAGATGAGCAGCGACGTTCAAATCGGGACGATTCGCACCAAGATCCCCGCGAGGATGGACCGCCTCCCCTGGTCGCGCTTTCACTGGAGGGTGATCGTCGGGCTCGGGACCGTCTGGATCCTCGATGGCCTGGAGGTGACGATCATCGGCGGCATCTCGGGGCGGATCGGGGAGAAGGGCGCGGGCGTAGGGTGGACACCGAGGAGCTCGTCAGCGGCGAGGCGCTGTGGGTGGGCGCGCGCACCGGCGTGTACGGCTGCGTACCGATGCTGGTGGCGATGGTGTTCGGCCTGAGCCCCAGCTGGGGGATGCTGCTGGTGCCGCCGATCGCGGCGCTGGCCGGGTTCGGCTGGGCTTGCTTCGGAATCTTCATCGCCGCCCGGTCCTCCAAGATCGAGAGCTTCTCCTACTGGCAGAGCGGGCTGCTGACGCCGATGTTCCTGGTGGCGGGGACGTTCTTCCCGCTCTCCAAGCTGCCCGAGTGGGCGCGGGTGCTGGGCAACGTCAACCCGCTGTTTCACTGCGTGCAGCTGGTGCGCCACGTCGTCTTCGGCACCGAGAGCGTCGCCGACCTCGGACATCTCGCCTTTTTGATCGTGTTCGCGCTCGTCGCCTGGCGGCTGGCGATCCGCTTCATGGAGCGCAAGCTGATCCTGTAGCCCTGCGCCCAGGGGGCAAACCTTGCCACGGTCGTGTCAAGGTTCTCGCTAGCATGAGCCGCTGATGCGTGACCTCCTCGCCACGGTGCGTGAACGCGTCGTCGTCTACGACGGCGGCATGGGCGCGACGCTGGAGATGTTCGACCTCAGCCTGGAGGAGGACTACCGGCTCCCCGGGCGCTGCCACGAGGCGCTGGTGCTCAACCGCCCCGACGTGATCGAGGGCGTGCACAGCTCGATGCTCGATGCCGGCACGATCGTGCTGGAGACCGACACCTTCCAAGCGAGCCGGCTGAAGCTAGAGGAATGGGGATTGGCCGAGCACACGTTGGAGATCAACGTCAAGGCCGCCGAGATCGCCCGCAAGGCAGCCGGTGAGCACCGCTTCGTCGCCGGCTCCATCGGCCCCACCGGCTATCTGCCCGCCAGCGACGATTCCACGCTCGGGCAGATCCGCTTTGCGGAGCTGGTGGAGATCTTCACCGAGCAGGCCGGCGGGCTGGTCAAGGGCGGCGCCGACCTGATCATCATCGAGACCGCCCAGGACATCCTGGAGGTCAAGGCGGCGATCTTCGGCGCTCGGGCGGCGTTCAAGCTTGAGAACCGGACGCTCCCGATCCAGTGCAGCGTGTCGCTGCTGCCCAACGGCGGCAAGATGCTGCTCGGCACCGACATCAGTGCGGTCCTGACCACGCTGGAGGCACTGCGGGTCGACATCATCGGCCTGAACTGCTCCACCGGCCCCGAGGACATGCGCGACGCGATTCGCTTCCTGGGCGAGTTCAGCTCCGTTCCGATCCACTGCATCCCCAACGCAGGTCTGCCGCTGCAGGGACCGGACGGCGAAACCATCTTCCCCGAGCAGCCAGAGCCGCTGGCGGCGGCGCTCGGAGAATTCGTCGAGCGCTACGGCGTGTCGATCGTCGGCGGCTGCTGCGGCACCACCCCGGACCACATCCGCGCCATCGCCAAGCGCGTGGAGGGTAAGACGCCCGGAGCGCGGCCGGCGCCGAGGCCCACCCACCTGAGCAGCATGATCGCTGCCACCCCGCTGGTCCAGGACCCCCGCCCCACGCTGGTCGGCGAGCGGGTCAACTCCCAGGGGTCGCGCAAGGCCAAGGAGATGCTGCTGGCCGACGACTACGACGGCCTGGTCACCGTCGCCGAGGACCAGGTCACCGGCGGCGCGCACGTGCTCGACGTCTGCGTCGCCCTGACCGAGCGCCAGGACGAGGATGAGCAGATGCGCCAGGTGGTCAAGCGGGTGTCGTTGACTCAGCCCGCGCCGATCCAGGTCGACTCCACCGAACCCGAGGTGATCGAGACCGCGCTCCAGCAGATCCCCGGCCGAGCGATCGTCAACTCCATCAACCTGGAGGCCGGCCGCGACAAGCTCGACCGCGTCGTCCCGATCGCCCGCGCCCACGGCGCGGCGCTGATCGCGCTGACGATCGACGAGGTGGGAATGGCCAAGACCGCGCAGCGCAAGCTGGAGATCGCCCAGCGGCTCACCGAGCTCTGCTGTAAGGAGCACGGGCTGGATCCGCAGGCGCTGATCTTCGACTGCCTGACGTTCACGCTGACGACCGGCGACGAGGAGTGGCGCCCCAGCGCGGTGGAGACGATCGAGGGCATCCGCGCGATCAAGGAGGGCATCCCCGGGGTCAAGACCTCGCTGGGCGTCTCCAACGTCTCCTTTGGCGTGGGGCTGCCCGCGCGCAGCGCGCTCAACAGCGTGTTCTTGCACCACTGCGTGCAGGCGGGGCTCGACCTGGCCATGGTCAACCCCAACCACATCACCCCCTACGGGGAGATCCCGCAGGAGGAGCGTGACCTGGCCGACGACCTCGTCTTCAATCGCCGTGAGGACGCGCTGGAGCGCTTCATTGCCCACTTTGAGGCCAAGGGTCCGGAGGAGGCCGCCGAAGCCGCCGATCCCACCGCCGGCATGGAGCCCGAGGAGGCGCTCCACTACCACATCCTGCGCCGCAAGAAGGAGGGCGTCGAGGACTGGATCGACGCCAGCGTGGAGAAGATCGGCGCCGTGCCGACCCTCAACGGGGTGCTGCTGCCGGCGATGAAGGAGGTCGGCGACAAGTTCGGCGCCGGGGAGCTGATCCTCCCCTTCGTGCTGCAGTCGGCCGAGGTGATGAAGCGCGCCGTGGCCCACCTGGAGCGCTACCTGGACAAGATCGAGGGCTACACCAAGGGGACCGTAGTGATCGCCACCGTGTTCGGCGACGTGCACGACATCGGCAAGTCGCTGGTCAACACGATCCTGACCAACAACGGCTACACCGTCGTGGACCTCGGCAAGCAGGTGCCGATCTCGACGATCCTGGACGCGGCGGTGGAGCACGAGGCCACCGCCATTGGCCTCAGCGCGCTGCTCGTCTCCACCTCCAAGCAGATGCCGGCGTGCATCCAGGAGCTCCATCAGCGGGGGCTGCCGTTCCCGGTGCTGATCGGCGGAGCGGCCATCAACCGCAACTTCGGGCTGCGAATCCTCTACCCCGGCGGGAAGGAGTCCGAGGAGGTCTACGAGCCCGGCGTCTTCTACTGCAAGGACGCCTTTGAGGGCCTGGCCAAGATGGACCAGCTGATCGACGGGGAGGCGCGCGAAGCGCTGGTGGCCAAGACCCGGAACGCGGCCAGGGAGCTGCGCGAGGCGCCGCCGGCCCCGGTCGACGACGCACCGCCGGTCACCGATGCGTCGGTGCGGGCCCCGGTGGACGACGAGAACCCCGTGCCCGAGCCTCCGTTCTGGGGGTCGCGTGAGATCGACGTGCCGCTGGAGGAGGTCTTCCACCACCTCGACACCCATGTGCTCTTCAAGCTCCACTGGGGCGGGCGCGGCGTCAAGGGCGAGGCGTGGGCGAAGCTCCTGCGTGATGACTTCCAGCCGCGGCTGGAGCGCATGTGGCGTGAGCAGACCTATCTGCACCCCCGCGCCGTGCTGGGGTATTTCCCCTGCAATTCCGAGGGTAATGAGCTGATCATGTGGGATCCGGAGGGATTCGACCCCGCCCACCCGCGGGAGCTGGAGCGGCTCGTCTTTCCCCGCCAGCCGCGTCACGACCGTATCTGCCTGGCCGACTTCTACCGTCCGGTGGGCTCCGGTGAGACCGATGTTGTCGCGCTGCAGGCGGTCACCGCCGGCGACGAGGTGACCGAGCTGATGGCCAAGCTCGAAGCCGAAGGCGAGTTCGCCGAGCAGCTGTTCGTCCATGGCCTCGGGGTGCAGAGCGCGGAGGGCATGGCCGAGTGGCTGCACGCGCGCGTGCGTTCCGAGCTGGGGATCGCCCCCACCCAGGGCCGCCGTTACTCCTGGGGCTACCCCGCCTGTCCGGAGCAGTCAGAGCACGAGAAGGTCTTCCGGCTCCTGGACGCGCCGTCGATCGGGATGCGGCTCTCGGGCGGCTTCGCCGTCGAGCCCGAGCAGTCGACGCTGGCGATCGTCGCGCATCATCCGCAGGCGGTGTACTTCGGGATGAAGTCCGGGGCGCTGCCCAAGACCGCGCGGCAGGCCGCGGACGAGCTGATCGCGGGAAGCGAGCGCGATCCCGCCCGGAGCGCGCCGCTCCCCGATGAGGAGCCGGCGACCGAGGACGAGGACGAGCCCGCGATGGCCGAGGCCTCCTGAGGCTGAGCCGGCCCCCGCTCACGCAGTTGTCACAGTGTTGGCGCACGGCGTGGCCCACACGTAACGGTTTTCCTGCCAGGGTCCCCAGGTGGCGCATCCTGCTCTCGGATATGTGCACCGGGTCCACCGCGGCGTCTACGCGGTCGGTCATCGGCGGCTGACGGCCCGATGGCGGCGGTGCTCGCCTGCGGGCCCGACGCTGTCCTCAGCCACCGCTCCGCGGCGGCCCTCTGGGATCTGGGACCGCCGCCGTCGGGGCCGAGCGAGGTGACCGGCCCTCGCCCGCGCCGCCGCGTACCGGGCGTCCGCTTCCACGCGGCGCGCTGCGCACTGCTATGGAGGAGCTCCGGGGCTCGCCCCAATGGACGCAGTCGGAATTGGAGAACGCCTTCTTGTCCCTGATCCGCGACGCGGGGCTGCCCGAGCCGCGCTGCAACGTGCTCGTGGAGGGAGAGCTGGTGGCTGCTTCTGGCCGGCTCGCCCGCTCATGGTCGAGCTCGACGGCTTCCGCTTCCATCGCACCCGTAGATCCTTTGAAGCGGACCGCCGTGGTGACGTGAAGCTCCAGCTCGCCGGCATCCCCGTGCTGCGCTTCACGCACGCGCGGGTCGAGACGGAGCCGCGGCAGGTGCTGCGCGAGGTGGCGGGGATGCTCGGCGTCGCATGAGGAAGCGCTCACGCCGCGGACGGTGCCAGTGTCGGCCCTCCCCCGCTCGGGGTGTCCTCGGCGGTCAGCGGCCTGGCGATGGCCTCCAGCGACTGTCCCTCGGCCTTGATCCCGAGCGCGAGCTCCACCAGGCCCCCGATGATCATCGTCACGGCGCCGAGCATGAAGGCCAGCTCCCCCTGTCCGTAGTCACCGGTCTTGATCAGCGCGGCGAACACCAGCGGCCCGGTGATGCCGCCGAGACCGGTGCCGATGGCATAAAAGACCGAGATGCACAGGGCTCTGGTCTCCATCGGGAAGATCTCTGAGACAGTCAAATACGCCGCGCTCGCACCCGCGGAGGCGAAGAAGAAGAGGATCGTCAGCGCCACCGTGAGGCTGGAGGCGGTGAGCTGGTGGGCGTTGAACAGCACCGCGGTGATGATCAGCAGGATCCCCGACAGGATGTAGGTGCCGGCGATCATCGGCTTGCGGCCGACGGTGTCAAACAGCCGCCCCAGCACCAGCGGGCCGAACAGGTTCCCGACCGCGAACACCACCAGGTAGTAGGGCACGTCCCCGCTGGCGACCTTGAAGTACGTCCCCAGCAGGTCGCCGAGGCTGAACAGGATCGAGTCGTAGAGGAACGCCTGGCCGACGAACAGCGCCAGCCCCAGCACCGTGCGCTTCGGGTACAGGGTGAAGACCGAGCGCAAGGTCAGCGACAGCGGGATCACGCGCCGCTGGCGCACCGTCATCTCGCCAGCGGGCTCGGGCAGCTCGGTGCCGGTTGACTCCCGCACCTGTCGCTCGATGTCGGCGACGATCTCCTCGGCCTCCTGCTCCCGGCCGTGGATGAAGAGCCAGCGCGGGCTCTCCGGGACGCTGCGACGTAGGAGCAGCACCCCGAGGCCGAGCGCTGCCCCCAGCCCGAAGCACAGCCGCCACCCGATGTTCACGGCGAAGATGCCCTTGTTGAGCGCCAGCACGGCCAGCAGCGCTCCGCCGGCGGCCCCGGCCCAGTAGCTGCCGTTGATCGAAATGTTGACACGCCCGCGATGAGCGGTGGGTATCAGCTCGTCGATGGCGGAGTTGATGGCGCTGTACTCGCCACCGATGCCGAAGCCGGTGATGACGCGGCACACGTAGAACCACAGGGGCGAGAACGAGAACGCGGTCAGCACCGTCCCCAGCAGGTACACCCCGAGCGTGATCATGAAGAGCTTCTTGCGCCCGAAGCGATCGGTCAGCTGCCCGAACACGAGCGCGCCGAGACAGGCTCCGGCGATGTAGAGCGAGGCGCCCAGGCCGGATACCTGGGCCGTGGTGATACGGCGCCGCGAGGATGGCGTCGTAGGTGTGCTGGAACTGGTACTTGACGAAGGTCCCGTACATGGCCGGGAAGGCGCCCGAGAAGAGCACCGTGGTGGCCACCACGCCCGTCCCGACGTAGTCGATGTAGCGCAGCCCCGCGACCCGGCTGACCAGCGCGCCGAATCCGAAGCCGAAAGCCAGCAGGTAGATCGTCGGATCCACTGTGGAGGAGAAGGTCGAGGAGCGCCAGAACGACGAGAAGTTCACGACCTCGCGCACCATCACTCCCTGCAGCGCGGCCCGCTCCAGCCGTCCCAGCCGCCGACGCTCCCGCCGCGCGCTCACTCGATCTCCTCGCCGGTCAGCAGCACGAACACATCCTCCAGGTTGGTCGGCCGGCGCTCGCCATCGAAGCCGTTCGTACCCCCGCCGTCGAGCAGCGCCACCGATGTCCCGGTGCGACGGGTCCGTACCCCGCTCGCCCGCGCCTGAGCCTCCACCTCGGCCAGGCGTGTGGGCGGCCCGTACACCTCCACGGCCTCACTGCCGGCGTGCTCGCGCACGAGCCCCGCGGGCGGACCGCATGCCACCGCGCGGCCGTGGGACATGATCGTGACCGAGTCGCACAGCCGCTCGGCCTCCTCGATGTAGTGGGTGCTCATCAGGATCGAGACACCCTCCGAGCGCAGGCGGTCGATCAGCGCCCACAGCTCCTGGCGGACCTGCGGGTCGAGTCCCACCGTCGGCTCGTCGAGCAGCAGCAGGCGCGGCTGGTGCAGGAGCGCCCGCGCGATCAGGAGCCGGCGCCGCATGCCCCCGCTCAGCTCGACCTTGGCGGACGCCCGCTCCCGCAGGTTGGCGATCGCCAGCGCGCGGTCGATCGCCGCGCGGCGCTCCCGCGCCCGCACCCGGTAGAGGTAGCTCATCGCCGGGGGGGCGCTTTGCCCGGGCAGCGTCCCTAGCATGGGTGCGGTGAGCGCCGCAGCGAGATCGGCAACCAGCACCGCCCCGCCCGGCGATGCCAGCGCCTCGCAGATGCATCGCGTGGTGATCGTCGGGGGCGGCTTCGGCGGGGTCCGCGCCGCCCAGGGGCTGGCCCACGCCGGGGTGCAGATCACGCTGATCGACCGCACCAACCACCACCTGTTCCAGCCGCTGCTCTACCAGGTGGCCACCGGGGTGCTCTCGCCGGGGCAGATCGCGCCGGCCCTGCGCAGCCTGTTCCGCCGCCAGCAGCGCGTCAACGTGGTCCTCGGCGAGGTGCAGGACGTCGACGTGGAGCGCCGCAGCGTGCGCGTCCGCGGGGTGGAGGAGACGGATATCGTCTACGACACGCTGGTGGTCGCCGCCGGGGCCACGCACTCGTACTTCGGACACGAGGAGTGGGCCGCGGTCGCGCCCGGGATGAAGACCCTGCAGGACGCGGACCGCCTACGCAGCCGCATCCTGGCGTCGTTCGAGATGGCCGACCAGGAGCCCGATCCCGAAAAGCGGCGAGCGTGGCTGACCTTTGCGATCGTGGGCGCGGGACCGACCGGGGTGGAGCTCGCGGGCCAGGTGTCCCTGCTGGCTCACCGCGTCCTGCGCGGGGAATACCGCCACATCGACCCCGCCAGCGCTCGGGTGGTTCTGCTCGACGCCACCGCCTCGGTGCTGAGCGGCTTCACGGCCAGCCTGGGGGCACGGGCCCAGCGGGACCTGCAGCGCCTGGGAGTGGACGTGGAGCTCCACTCCGCGGTGACCGAGATGGATTTCCAAGGAGTGCTCGTCGGCGAGGGCGAATCGCAGCGGCGGATCGAGGCGCGCACCGTGATCTGGGCAGCGGGGGTGCAGGCCTCCCCGCTCGGGCGCATCCTGGCCGCGCGCAGCGGGGCGGTTCTCGATCGCGCCGGACGCCTGCAGGTGCAGCCCGATCTGACGCTTCCCGGCCATCCCGAGGTGTTCGCGATCGGGGACATGATCACCCTGCCCGGGGTCCCGGGCACGGCGCAGCCCGCGATCCAGGAGGGCAAGTACGTCGCCGGCGTGGTGCGAGCTCGATTGGGCGGGTCCGCGGTGGCTGCGAAGCCGTTCCGCTACCGCGACCTGGGCATGATGGCGGTGATCGGGCGCAGCCAGGCGGTGGCTGACATCTTCGGGCGGGTCCGACTCGGCGGCTTTCCCGCCTTCTTGATCTGGGGCGTGATCCATCTCGCCTACCTCGTCGGTTGGGGCAACCGCTTTGGCGCGGTGTCCCGCTGGATGTGGACGATCCTGGCCCGCAACCGCCGCGAGCGGCTGATCAGCATGGCCAGCCTGCCGCATGACGACACCGCCTGAGCGCGCCGCAGCGTTCGGACCCGGACGGGTCAACCTGATCGGTGAGCACACCGACTACAACGGGGGCCTGGCCCTCCCGTTCGCCATCAGCGACGGTGTCACCGTCCGTGCGCAGCGCCTGAGCGACCCGCACGTCCAGGCGGCGGCCACCGACCTGGGCGAGCGCGACGAGTTCCCGCTGCACGAACCGCCCGCGGCAGAGGGTTGGCGCGCGTTTGTGCGCGGGGCGGTGGCCGAGCTCCAGCGCGACGGCGTGGAGCTCCCCGGAGCCAGGATCGAGATCAGCGGCACCGTGCCCCGCGGCGGCGGGTTGTCCTCCTCGGCGGCCATGGAGGTGGCGCTGGCATTGGCGCTGGTGGCGCTGGCCGGCGCGCCGGAGCCCGATCGCCTCGCCCTGGCGCGGATGTGCTCGCGGGTCGAGACCCGCTGGGTGGGGGCGCAGACCGGCCTCCTGGACCAGCTGGCCTCGCTGTGCGGGCGCGAGCATCACGCGTTGCGGATCGACTTCCGCTCCCTGGAGGTGACCCCGGTGTCGCTTCAGCTGGGCGGCCACCACCTGGTGACGCTCGACTCCGGCGAGCAGCACGCCCACGCCGGCTCGGGCTACAACCAGCGCCGCCGCGAGTGCGAGGAGGCCTGCCGCCGGCTGGGTCTCGACAGCCTCAGCGAGGCCAGCGTCAGGGAGGCCCGCACACTGCCCGCCCCGCTGGCCCAGCGCACGGAGCACGTGATCAGCGAGAACGGGCGGGTGGAGGAGGCGGTCGCCGCGCTGGCCGGCGAGGACCTGCCCCGCCTCGGCGAGCTGCTGAACGCCTCGCACGCCAGCCTCCGCGATCACTACGAGATCTCCACCCCGGCGGTGGAGGAGGCGGTGGCGCGGCTGCGCGCCGCGGGTGCCATCGGGGCCCGGATCATCGGCGGCGGGTTCGGCGGCAACGTCCTCGGGCTGCTCCCCGGCGACGCCGCCGCGCCCGGGGGCGCGATCGAGGTCCGCCCCGGCCCCGGAGCGCATCTGCTGTCAAGCGCCTGAGCACCTGGCGTCAGCGTGCACGGGAACGCTAACGTCCCCCCCGGTCGTGGGGGGCGGCACACCGGTCCTCCACCGGAGAGGGGGAGAGATCGCACCGCCTGAGGACAGAGCCGGCGCCTCGAGCGCCTGGATCGCGCCTCGATCGCCGACGCCGTCGGGCGCCTGGGTGGCCACGGCGTCGACGGGATCCTCGTGATCGCGCCCCACGAGTCCGCGGCCGAGGCGCTGCAGCACGCCGATGCGGCCGTACCACTGGTGGCGGTGGAGGCCGGCCCGGAGGCCTCGGTGCCGGTGATCGCGGTCGATCAGGTGGGCGGCCGCGGCCACCCGGCACCTGCTGGAGCTCGGGCACCGCACCGTCTGCCACGTCACCGGTCCCCGCGAGTTCCTGGAAGCCCAGCAACGCGCCCGCGGATGGGCGGGAGACGCTCGCAGGCGCCGGCGCGAGCGTGCCGGAGCCGCTGCCAGGTGACTGGAGCGCTAGCTCCGGGTACCAGCTGGGGCGGCGCCTGGTGGAGAACGAGGAGGTGAGCGCCATCTTCGTGGCTAACGACCAGATCGCGCTTGGGGTCCTGCGGGCCATGCACGAGGCCGGGCGCCGCGTCACCGAGCAGGTGAGCGTCGTCGGCTTCGACGATATTCCCGAGGCGCCGTACTTCACGCCACCGCTTACGACCGTGCGCCAGGACTTCGACGAGCTCGGGCAACGCAGCCTGCGTGCGCTGGTGGCACTGATAGAGCGCGACGCGGTGGCGGGCGCGACGCCGCCGGTCGCTCCGGAGCTGATCGTGCGCGCCAGCACCGCGCCCGTCCCGCGGGATTGCCGGTGCCGTGATCGCGCGCGCGGGCGTGATCTGCCAGGGTGAGGGCGATGAGCGACGCCCTCGCCGCAGCGGAGCAGAAGATGCGAGAGCAGGGGCAGCCCGGCGAGGCGATCCGTGCCTTCCACAGCGCCTTTGGCCGGCTCCAGGACGGTGAGGAGGCCACGATCGCCTCGGCCGAGCTCGAGCCGGCCGGCGACGTCCCCGCGCTCTCAGAGCTGCCCGACGAGGTCGATGCCGCCACCCTGGACCGGTTTGCCACGATCAAGCTGAACGGCGGGCTGGCCACGAGCATGGGCCTCGAGCAGCCGAAGTCACTGGTGGCCGCGCGGGAGGGTCGGTCGTTCCTGGAGGTCATCATCGGGCAGACGCTGGCACTGCGCCGCCGCCACGGCGCGCGGCTGCCGCTCGTGCTCATGGACAGCCTGGCGACGCGGGAGCCGACCATGCGGGTGCTGGCCGAGCACCCTCAGCTGGAGGTGGAAGGGCTCGCGGCCGACTTCGTGCAGAGCATGATCCCCAAGCTCGAGGCCGAGAGCCTCCAGCCGGTGCGGTGGGACCGGGCTCCGGCGCTGGAGTGGTGCCCGCCCGGCCACGGCGACGTGTACGGCTCCCTGCGCAGCTCCGGGATGCTCGACGCCCTGCTGGAGCGTGGCTTTCACTTCGCGATGATCTCCAACTCCGACAACCTCGGCGCGACCTTCGACCCCCGGATCGCTCAGCACATGGCCGGCGAGCAGATCCCATTCCTGATGGAGGTGGTGGAGGGGACCGAGGCCGATCGCAAGGGCGGCCACATCGCCCGCCGGCGTGAGGATGACCAGCTCGTCCTGCGGGAGACGGCGCAGACACCCCCCGAGGATGAGGAGTCCTTCCGCGACTATCGCCGCTGGCGGTTCTACAACACCAACAGCCTGTGGGTCGACCTGCGCGTGCTCGCGCGCGCGCTGGGCGAGCACGACGGCGTGCTGGAGCTGCCGCTGATCGTCAACCGCAAGACGGTCGACCCCCGGGACCCGGATTCTCCCGGAGTCGTGCAGCTGGAGAGCGCCATGGGCGCCGCCATCGGGAGCTTTGCCGGCGCGCAGCTGCTGTGTGTCCCGCGCACCCGCTTCGTGCCGGTGAAGACCACCGACGATCTCCTCGTGCTGCGCTCCGACGTCTATGGCCTGAGCGATGAGATGGTGGTGGAACCGGTGCCCGAACGGCAGGGCCGGCTGCCCTACGTGGAGCTGGACAAGCGCTTCTACCGCATGCTGGATGCGTTCGAGGAGCGCTTCCCGGACGGTCCGCCGTCGCTGCGAGAGGCCGAGCGCCTCGTGGTCCACGGCGAGGTCACCTTCCAGCGTGACGTGGTGGTGCGGGGGAGCGTGGAGCTGGAGGCTTCGCAACCGCGCGTGATCGATGCGGGGGCGGTGCTGGGCGACTGATGCCGCCGCCCTGGCATCGTGTGCGCGGGTGACCGGGGGAGGCTTTCAGCGGATCGGCCCACGGCGGGGCCAGCGCGCTGGTGGAGCGGAATACCCTCGTTTCCTTGCCAGCTCCGATCCGAGGCTTTCGTCTAGGTCTAGGCCAGCAGTCGTCGGAGGGCGGCGCGGGGCGCGGTCAGATCGGCAGTGGGCCGGTGGCCGGCGGCCGGTCCCGCTCAGCGCCGTCGCGGTCGGGTGAATCGCTCGGCGGCCCCTCGGGACGCTCGGCCACCTTCAAGCCGCGCCGCCGGGGACGGCGCACGCGCACCTGCTCGGCGACGAGGTAGGAGCCGATCACCGCTGCGCCCGCCACCACCTGGGCCACGACCGTCTCCACCGTGGGGAACAGCGCGAACCAGGTCTGGACCCAGCCGGGCCAGCTGAACCCGAGGCTTGTGACCGGCAACCAACCGGCCTGCTGCATCTCCTGCGCGCTCTCCCCGACCATGACCACCAGCACGAAACCGAGCAGCACTCCGGTGAGGACGAGCATCCGCTTGTAGGGAAGCTTGCGGTGCGCCACGAAGGTCAGCACCCCCACGACCAGCGTGAACGCCGACCCCAGTGCGACTCCCTCCAGCACCACGCCGGATCCGTACTTGACCCTCAGCGCCTGGAGGAACAGGATGATCTCGAAGCCCTCCCGGTAGACGGAGGTGAATCCGAGCGCGAGCAACCCCACCGTCAGAGAGACTCCCGTTCCGCCGGCCAGCAGCGCGCGGCGGCGGCGGTGGTGGGCGGCGATCCAGCCCGTCCAGTAGACACGGTGAAAGAACCAGTTCATCACCACCAGCAGCACGACAACCGCCAGCAGGCCGGTGGCCGCCTGGACGTCGAGCGGTGCTCCGCCCAGCGAGCTGATGAACCACGCGGCCACGAACCAGGTCAGCACCGTCGCCCCGAGCGACAGCCCGGCGCCGATGGCCACGGGCCGGCGCTTGCTGCGGTTGGCGCCCATGAAGCTGGCGGTCACCGCGGCCAGCACGAGAATCGCCTCGAGGCCCTCGCGCAGCACGAGCAGCGCGCTGTTGACGACCACCGCCCCGTGGCTGAGATGGTTGGCGGCGGTGGGGTCGGTGGGACCCCCGCGCGCGGTCAGCGCGAGATACACCAGTAGGGCCAGTCCAGCGACGGTGACGAGCAGCCAGGTTCGGCGGCCGAACCCGCCGGACGCGGGCACAGGGGCGGTGGCGGGGTCCATCGGCGTTAGGGTACCCTAACGCCGCCTCCTGTAACGAGGCTTGGGTCAGGTAAATCGCCTACGCAAGCGTCAGCCGCGACCGCGCGAGCGTGGGATCTCGTAACCCCTGGCTCGCAGGCTCGCCGACTTGGGCACCGGCAGCCACAGGCCGGAGCTGGCCGCGGAGGCGGTGCGCGCGCCGCGGCTGGTCCAGTGCACGCTCGCGGGCCGGTAGCGCAGCAGCGCCTGCCACGTCGCTGGGCCAACCCGGCCGATCGCCGGCAGCGCGTGGGCTCGCTGAAAGCTGGCCACGGCGCGTTTGGTCCCCGGTCCGAAGTCGCCGTCGATCATCACGTTCAGACCGGCGCTGCGCAGGTGCTCCTGGGCCCACACCACCAGGTCTCCCCGCGCTCCCTGCGCGACGCCGGCGGGCCGCGGCGCGGAGTGGACGCCGGCGAGGCTCGCCACCGGCTGGGAGATCGCGCGCCACGACCGGGGTGCGGATTCCTGCCAGTCCCACCAGCTCACCCCCGGGGCGCCGATAGAGCGCGAGAGCTGCCGGAAGCGCCTGATCTGCGCCGTCGGCGGGGAGCCGGTGATCTCCCCCAGCGGGCTGATCGTCCGCCGGTAGATCTGGTTGAAGGCGTAGGTGTGCGCGTACACCGAATCCACCGAGACGCCGATGTCGGCCCAGTACATCTGCGGGAGGTTGTACTGCGCCCCGCCGGGGCCGAGGAAGATCGAGTACGGATAGCCGGGGTGGTAGTCGACGTAGGGGAGCCCGGCCAGCGCCACGGGGAAGCGGGAGCCGATCAGTTGCCGGAGCCTGCCGATGTAGGTCTGAGCCTGGACGTACTTGCCCTCGTACTCGCCCTCGGCATCGATCACCAGGCAATCCGCGCCACTGCGCGCGGCGTGGGCGCCAACCTGCGCCTCGGCCACCGGCTCGTTGCCGTACACGTACTGCCAGGCGCACACCCGCAGGCCGCCGGCGTGGAGCCTGCCCACCAGCGTGGAGTTGAACTGCGACCAGACCCCGGAGCCGTCGCCGCTCTTGATCAGCAGCGTGCTGACCCCGAAGCGGTGCGCCTTGGCGATGATCGAGGCCACATCGCCGCCGTCGGATCGGGACACGTACCAGATCCACACGCCCCGGCCGGCGAACGGCCCCAGACGGGCGGTGGCGACTCGCTGCCGGCGTGGCCGGGTCGGGCGCCGGGGCGTAGTGCGCCGCAGCGGCGCAGTGCGCCGGTGCACGGGCGCGTGATGGGCGGGGCGTGGCTGCGCTCCGATGCCGGCGCCGCCGGAGCTGCCGAGAGCCAGCGGCACCGAGGCGAGCGTGACCGCCGTTGCCAGCAGGGCGACGGTCACGATGGCGCGCCACCTGCGTCCCCCCGACGCCGTGCGGCCGCGCTCCAAGTGATCCTCGGTCATACGGCGACTCACCGTAGTCGAGAACCCGCCGCGCCCTCGCAAGTTCCGCTGCGCCCCGTCCGCCACCGCTGTGAGATCGGGTCAGGGCACCCGGGGGTGGCTCGCGGAACGCGCGGCCACCCCCCGGGATGCCTGACCCGAATCGACTATTTGATGAAGAGGATCTCCGCGTACTTCGGCAGCGGCCACAGGTCGTCGGCGACGACCTTCTCCAGCTTGTCCGCCGCGACCCTGACCGTGTCCATCGCCGGCACTACCTGGTCGTACATGTACCTGGCGTGGGAGAGCAGGTCCTCGTAGGTCTGGTTCTCGCCGCGGTTCACCGACTCCAGCCCGTGGATGGCCTGGACGCATTCGGCGATCAGGCCCTCGGTCTCGCTGATCAGCCCGGCCACCCCGCTGGCACGCAGCATGGCCAGGTGGCGGGTGGCGGCCGGCAGCAGCATCGTCCGGGCGATCGATGCCGCCGTCTCGGACTCGATGTTGAGCTTGGTGACGTATTGCTCCAGGAACACCTCGTAGCGAGAGTCGAGCTCCCGCTCCGAGAGCACGCCATAGTCACCGAAGACCTTCAGCGTCTCCTCGGTGACGAGGTAAGGCAGCGCGTCGGGTGTGGCCCGGAGGTTCAGCAGCCCGCGCTGCTCGGCCTCGGTGTTCCACTCCTCGGAGTAGTTGTCGCCACCGAACACGATCCGCTTGTTGGACGCGTAGGAGCGCTGCAGGATCGGACGCAGCGCTGCCTCCAGGTCCTTGCCGTCCTGCAGCTGTCCTTCTAGCTCTTGAGCCAGCTCGTCGACGGCCTGGGCCACGATCGTGTTCAGGACGGTGTTGGGCAGCGACAGCGACATGCTGGACCCCAGGGCCCGGAACTCGAACTTGTTCCCGGTGAACGCGAAGGGGCTGGTGCGGTTGCGATCGCCTCCGTGCAGCGGCAGCGGCGGCAGCACCGGGGTGCCGAGGCCGAGGAAGGACTCGGGAGTGGACTCGCCGGCCTCCCCCCGCTCGATCGCGCCGAAGACCTTCTCCAGGTTCGCGCCGAGGGAGATCGAGATGATTGCCGGCGGAGCTTCGTTGGCTCCCAGGCGATGATCTTGGCCGGGGGAGGCGATGGAGGCTCGCAGCAGTCCCTGGTGCCGGTTGACCGCCTGGAGCACGGCGGCGCAGAAAAACAGGAACTGGAGGTTCTCGTGGGGGGTGTCCCCGGGCTCCAGCAGGTTCTCGCCGCCGTCGGTTCCCATCGACCAGTTGTTGTGCTTGCCCGACCCGTTGACGCCGGCGAACGGCTTCTCGTGCAGCAGGCAGACGAGTCCGTAGCGACGGGCCACGTTCTGTATGATCTGCATCGTCAGCTGCTGGTGGTCGGAGCCGACGTTGGAGTTCTCGAACACCGGCGCCAGCTCGAACTGGTTGGGGGCGACCTCGTTGTGACGGGTCTTCACCGGGACCCCGAGCTTGGCCAACTCACGCTCGGTGTCCAGCATGTAGGCCAGGATCCGGTCGGGCATCGACCCGAAGTAGTGGTCGTCGAGCTCGTGGCCCCTTGGCGGCTTGGCGCCGAACAGCGTGCGCCCGGTGGTGATCAGGTCGGGGCGCTCGAAGTAGTACTGCTCGTCGATCAGGAAGTACTCCTGCTCCGGTCCCACGGTGGTGAAGACGCGCTGGGCGATGTGGTTGCCGAACAGCCGCAACGCGCGGATCGCCGACTTCGACATGGCGTCCATCGAGCGCAGCAGCGGGATCTTGTGATCCAGCGCCTCGCCGGTCCAGGAGGCGAACGCCGTGGGAATGCACAGCAGGGCGCCGTTGGGATTCTCAAGGATAAAAGCCGGGCTGGTGGGATCCCAGGCGGTGTAGCCGCGAGCCTCGAAGGTCGCGCGGATTCCGCCGGTGGGGAAGCTCGATGCGTCCGGCTCACCCTGGATCAGCTCCTTGCCGGAGAACTCGGCCAGCGCCGTTCCCTCGCCGGTCGGGCCGTAGAAGCTGTCGTGCTTCTCGGCGGTCATGCCGGTCAGCGGCTGGAACCAGTGGGTGTAGTGGGTGGCGCCCTTCTCGAGTGCCCACTCCTTCATCGCCAGCGCGACGGCGTCGGCGGTGGAAGTGTCGAGCGCCTCGCCGCGCTCGAGGGTGTGCTGCAGCCGGCGGACGACGTCCTTGGGCAGCCGTTGGCGCTGAACCGCCGGGCTGAACACGTTGCAGGCGTAGATCTGGTTGTCGGGAACCGTCAGGTCGGGCGCGCCGAGCCAATCCCCGTTGGGCGTCCACTGCGCTGCGAGTACGTTCTGCTGGCGAATACGAGGCATGCTTGTTGTAGTTCCTTCCTTTGAGCGCCTTCGTCGGCGTCGGCGCGTACGAAATCCGGCCCCTTCAAGGGGTGGGCGACGAAGCCTAGGCGATCCGCAACCCCCGAGCACTGTCCCGATGTCCAAAGCGACCCCCGGGGCCGGTTCGCCGCTGGGCGATGCCGGGGGAGGCGGCGATGCCCGGCGTGGACCACCGCCCTCAGTGCGAGCTGACGATTCCGCCCTGGTTTTTGACGTACGCCTGCGCCGGCGCGTTGGAGATCTTCACCTTGAAGGACCCCTGCGGCGATGAGCCGCGGTTCGTGACCGCCCTGGCCTTGTCGTTGAGGCCGGCAGCGACCACGTAGGACACCACGTGGCGTCCGGGTTTGACCGCTGTGACCCCCCAGTCGAACTTGGCGGTGTCCCCCGGCCTCAGCGGGCCCAGGGCCCAGGTGTTGGCGTAGGCCGTGACAGCACCGCCCGGGCCGCCCTGGGCGCAGGAGTACTCGCAGTGACCCGGCGGCGTGTCGACGATCCACACCGGGCGCGAGGGGTTGGCGAGATCGGCCTGGTCGAGGTTCTCCGCGAACGCCTGCGCTCCGCTTCCGCTTCCGCTTCCCGGCTGCGAGGTGGCGCTGCAGCTGATGTTGCAGATGGTCACGGCCAGGTTCGGGATCGTCTTGCTGCCGGAGTTGCGCACGGCGATCACCAGGTGGGTGTGCTGGGAGAGCGTCTGCGCGGTCGGAAAGCGGGCGGCGGTCACGCGCACGGGGAACTTGCCGGAGGGCTCCCCGGCGTCTTGGCGCATGTTGCCGCCGCAGCCGGCCACGGCCAGCGTGACCGCGATCGCGGCGAGGCTCCCGCTGCTGGTCACTCTCCACCCCATCAAGGCGCCCGGAACATACCACGGGCGCAGCGATCCCCACTACGGTTGCCCTGAGGCTCCTCAGAGGGCCGTGACGGTTCCCAGTGGACCTAGGAACGCCGGTGGCGTAGGGTTTATTGCTGAGCCGCCCACGGGCTCATCCTAACTCTGGGAGGAAAGAACACAGTGATTCGTGCAGCTGCCGACCGGGCGTTCCTGCCGACGAAGTCGGTGCTCGAGGAAGTCGGCAACATGATGATCCTGACGGGCAAGACGATCGTCTCCGCCCTGCGGCCGCCGTTCCCCTATGGGAGCGAGTTCGTCGGCCAGTTCATGTTCGCGCTGAGGCTGTGCTGGTTCCCGCTGCTGATCTCCACGGTGGCCTTCGGCTACGCCGCGCCGGGGCTGCAGGCGGCCAACTTCCTGGTGCTGTTCGGCGCGCTGGACCGGCTGGGCGGCTTCTTCGTGCTGGCCTCGATCCGGGAGTTCGCGCCGTTCGTGGACGCGATCGTCCTCGCCGGCGTGGCGGGCACCGCAATCACCGCCGACCTCGGGGCTCGCAAGATCCGCGAGGAGCTCGACGCCCTCCAGGTGCTCGGCGTGGACCCGATCAAGAACCTGGTCGTGCCGCGCTTCCTGGCTTTGATGCTGGTCACCGGCCTGTTCGATGTCTACGCGCTGATCTTCGGCGTCTTCGGCGGCATCCTGGCCACGATCATCAACCACGCACCGCTGGGGCCGTTCTGGGCCACGTTCTTCAACAACGCCTCCACCACGGACCTCTGGGGTTCGGTGATCAAGACCACGATCTACGGCGCGATCATCGCGGTGGTGTGCTGTTACAAGGGGATGACCGCCTCCGGCGGGGCCGAGGGGGTGGGCAAAGCCGTCAACCAGGCGGTGGTGATCGCCTTCCTGGGCATCTTCGCCTTCAACTACGCCTTCACGCAGACGCTGCTGGCCACCCACCCCGAGATCACCTCCATCCCGCGGTGATGAACGCACGCACCGAAGAGCAGAGCTGATGGGAGAGCTGCTGGCAGCACCGAAGGCATGGGTCGAGTCCTTCGGGGAGATCGTCAAGTTCTCCGGGCGCGTGCTCGGCGAGGTGTACGGCCTGCGCGTGTTCAAGTTCTTCGGGGAGGCGTTGCGCCAGTCCGGGATCCTGATCGTCTCCTCGGCGGTCGTGATCTGGGGCCTGGTGTTCATCAGCGGGCTCACCTGCGGGATCGAGGGCGCCTACTTCACCCGCTCCAACGGTGTCTCCTCGTACGCCGGCCAGTTCGCCGCCTGGTGCGATCTGCGTGAGATCGTCCCCTACGCCTTCGGCTACATGATGGCGGCCAAGGTCGGGACCGGCCTCGTCGCCGAGCTCGGCTCGATGAAGATCTCCGACGAGATCGACGCCCTCGAGGTCATGGGGATCAGCGGCATGACCTTCCTGTGCGCCACCCGGCTGCTGGCCGCCTGGCTGGTGCTGCCGTTCGTCTACCTGATTTCGATTGGTGCCGGCTTCTTCGCCAGCTACCTGGTCGTCGTGCAGGAGATCGGCGATGTCTCCTCCGGTGGGTTCTTCTTGATCTTCTGGCAGTTCCAGAATCCACCTGACCTCTTATTCAGCTTGATAAAGGCGATGGCGATGGCGACCGTCATCGTGCTCGTCGGCTGCTACTACGGCTGGAATGCCGGTGGTGGGCCGGTGGGTGTGGGTACCGCGACGGCCAAATCGATGGTCCTGAACATCGTCGCGGTACATCTCATCGGGATGATGGGGACGCAGCTCTTCTGGGGCGCCAATCCCAGAGCACCTATCGGAGGTTGACAATGCGGCGGTTCAGCTTCGGCGCCAGGAACAAGGACGACGACGAGCAGCCCGCGAGCGAGCAGAGGAGTGCCGGGGGCAGCGGCTTCGGGGCCGGTCAGGAACGCGACGCGGAGTCGTGGCTGCCGGCGACCCCGGAGCGCTGGGAGGATTCCAGCCGGGACCGCGAGGGCGAGCCCGCCGACGCCGACGGGTCCGCCGGTGCGGGCGACGAGCCCGCGCCGCTCCACACCGAGGGCGAGCACGGGCTGGAGGGGGCCCAGACACCGGAGGGGGGGGTCGCGCATCCGTCGGAGCCCGCCGGCGAGGAGGACCACGAGGACCGGGAGGAGCCCGGGGACCTGCACGACGGCGAGGACTCCGAGCACGACCACGATGGCAGCGCGCACGAGCACGACCACGATGGCGGCGCGCACGAGCACGAGCGCAACGGCGGTTCGCGCCACGAGCACGAGCACGTCGCCGAGGGTGCCGCCGGCGTGGCCGCGGTGGTGGCCGGGGGGCGCGCCAGCGAGGCGCAGCCTGCGTCCGAGGCGCACGAGACCGCCCAGATGCAAGCGCGCGGCCTCAGCCAGAGCCAGCGTGAGGGCGACGGCGAGTCCGGATCACGGGTCTCGGTGGTCGACGAGGAGGCTCCCCGTCCGGCGCCGCCCGATGGCGCCGACGACGACGAGTACCAGTATCACACCTACAAGGTCTATCCCTCCGGCCGCCCCGACGCGGTCGAGTTCATCGACACCTACAAGGCCTTCGGCCGGGCGCGGATCCTGCGCGGCCTGAACATGGGTCTGCCCGAGGGGATGGTGTCGATGATCCTCGGGCCCTCGGGCACCGGCAAGTCGGTGTGCATCAAGCACATGGTCGGCCTGCTGTACCCCGACGAGGGCGACATCCTCGTTCACGGCCAGTCCGTGCCGAACATGCCCGACGACGATCTCTTCGAGATGCGCAAGAAGTTCGGGCTGCTGTTCCAGGACGGAGCGCTGTTCGGGTCCATGAACCTGTACGACAACGTCGCCTTCCCGCTGCGCCAGCACACCGAGAAGAGCGAGGATGAGGTCGACAACATCATCATGCGACGCCTGGACGAAGTCGGCCTGGGGGAGGCGCGGGACAAGATGCCCAACGAGCTCTCAGGCGGAATGCGCAAGCGTGCCGGCTTCGCGCGGGCGCTCGTGCTGGAGCCGGACATCGTGCTCTTCGACGAGCCCGACTCGGGCCTCGATCCGGTCCGTACCGCTCTGCTCGGCGAGCTGATCCTGGAGATCCACCGGGACATGATGGACGAGGCCAAGGAGAACGAGAAGGATCACCTGCCGACGTTCGCGGTGATCACCCACGACATCATGAGCGCGCGCCGTGTAGCCGACTACATCAACGTGCTGTGGAAGGGCAGGATCGTCGAGGCCGGTCCGGCGGAGGACATGCTCAACTCCGAGAACCCCTTCATCCGCCAGTTCCTGGCCGGGGAGTCGCAGGGCCCGCTGTCGATGGACTAGGGCGGTGTGCTCGGCGTGAAGAGCGCCCCCTCCAGAGCTCTCATCAGCGCAGGTTGCACCACCCGTCGATAGCCTCAAGGCTATGAAAGAGCGGCTTCAGCGCCTGGCGGTGGGTGCCGCGCACCGACCGGTGCTGACGGTCGTGGTGACCGTGACGCTGGCGCTGGCCGGGACGTTGCTAGCGCTGGGGTTGCGACCGTCGGCGGGCAGCGACACGTTCGTCTCCCGCTCCTCGGACACCTTCCAGGCCACCGACCAGGACCACCGCCTGTTCGGCGGGGACGCGGTTGTGATCCTGGTGCGTGAGCCGCTCACCGACCTGGTTCAGACAAAGGACCTGGCCACGATCTCCTTCTTGGAGGCCTGCCTCGGCGGCCAGTACCTGGTGCCGAGCGCGCAGTTGCAGTCCTTCCAGGCCGCGCCGGACGGGACCCACACGCCGTATGGCGGTCCGAGCAGCCCGTGCGGAAAGCTGATGAAGGCCAAGCCTGTCCAGGTCGTCTACGGTCCCGGCACCTTCCTCAACCAGGCCGTGGCGGCCGTCAACCACGGCGTGCAGACGCTGCTGCGCACCTCGCAGCAGCAGGTCGCCGGCGCGGCTCAGGCGGCCGGCGAGCTGGCGCTCGCTCGCGGCCTCTCGCCCCGCCAGGCCGCCGCGGCATCTAGCGCCGCCCGCACCCTGGAGTCCCAGCAGCAGCAGGAGAAGCTGGCGCGGCTGTACCTGAACTCCGGCATCAGCGGGATGCCGCGGATCGACGACCCGCAGTTCATCCCGCAGGTGGTCTTCGACCAGGCCCGGGGGGTGAACCAGCCCAAGTCCCGCTTCGTCTACCTGTTCCCCACCGCGAATGCGGCGCTGATCCAGGTGCGCCTGAAGTCCTCGCTCAGCGACAGCCAGGAGTCCCAGGCGATTCAGTGGATCCGCCAGGCGGTACAGATGCCCATGTTCGCCAGCGCATACGGCGGCAAGTACACCGTTACCGGCGCGCCCGTGGTGGCCGAGGACCTCGCCTCGCAGATCACCGGCTCGATCGCGGGGCTGCTGCTCGCCGCGGTGCTGGTGATGGCGGTGACGTTGCTGCTGGTGTTCCGGGCGCGGTTGCGGCTGCTCCCCCTGGCCATCGCGCTGGCCGCGGCGGGCATCGCCTTCGGCATCGCGGCGTTGACCGGCGGCACCCTGACCATGGCCTCGATCGCGGTGCTGCCGATCCTGATCGGGCTCGCGGTCGACTACGCAATCCAGTTCCAGTCACGGGTACTGGAGGCCCGGGTGCGTGAGCGCGGGGTGGTGGCGGCCATCTCCCGGGCCGCAAAGGTGGCCGCGCCGACGATCGCTGTGGCCGCACTGGCCACGGCCACCGGCTTCCTCGTGCTTCTGCTCTCGCCGGTCCCGATGGTCCGGAGCTTCGGATTGCTGCTTGTCGTCGGGATCGCGGTGGGGCTGGCCTGCGCGCTCACCTCGGTGGCGGCGGTAGCGGTGCTGGCGGAGCGGGAGGGAGGGGTGGTGAGCGCCTCACTGCGGGGAGCCGCCGAGATCCTGGGCGCTGCCGGCGTTCGCCTCAAGCCTTCACGCGTCAAGCCTCCCGTGTCGGGCCGGCGAAGTCTCCGCGCGCCAAGCCGGGCCGTCGCCCTGCAGGCTCGGGCGCTCCGCGTGGCAGTGCAACACCCCGGGAGGCTGCTGGCCATCGGCGCTGCCCTGGCGCTCGTGGGGTGGATCGCCGACACGCAGACCTCGGTGCAGTCCGACGTGACCAAGCTCGTGCCGTCGAGCCTGCCGGCACTGCGCGACCTGCGCACACTCGAGCACGTCACGGGCGTCTCCGGGGAGATCGACGTGCTGGTGCACAGCGACAACGTCGCCACACCGAAGGTCGTCAACTGGATGCTCGCCTACGAGAACCAGCTTCAGCGTCACTATGGCTACCTGGAGACCCAGGGCTGCGCCACCTCGACGCTGTGTCCGGCGCTCTCGCTCCCGGACCTGTTCTCCGCCGGAGTGGGCGCCGGGTCGCCGCCGAACCAGAGCCAGATCACCGCGTTGCTGGCGTCGGTGCCCCAGTACTTCTCCCAGGCGGTGATCACGCCCGATCACCACAACGCGACGCTGGCCTTTGGGATCCGGCTGATGCCCCTCGAGCGCCAGCAGGCCGTGATCGACTACATGAGCTCGCAGCTGCACCCCCCGCCGGGCGTCTCCGCGAGCCTGACGGGACTGCCGGTGCTGGCGGCGCAGGCCAACAGCGCGCTCTCCTCCTCGTCCCGCCGCCTGCTGACGCTGCTGGCGGCGCTGCTCGCCGTGGCCGTCGTGCTGCTGGCGGTCTTCCGTGACCGGCGACGCGCGCTGGTCCCGCTGGTGCCGATCGCGCTGGCGACCGGGTGGTCGGCCCTGATCCTCTTCGCCATCGGGATCCCGTTGAACCCGATGTCGGCCACGCTCGGGACGCTCGTGATCGCCATCTCCACCGAGTTCAGTGTGCTACTGGGCGAGCGCTTCCGCCAGGAGCGCGCCGCCGGCAGCGATCTGGCGCAGGCGCTGCACCGGACGCTCCGCTCCACCGGAGCGGCCGCGCTGGCCTCCGGAATTACGGCCATCGCCGGCTTCGGCGTACTCGTGTTCTCACCGCTGACGATGCTGCGCGACTTCGGGCTGGTCACCCTCGTGGATCTGTCGGTGTCCCTGGCGGGCGTCCTGCTGGTGCTCCCGGCGGTGCTCGCCGTCGCCGAGCGAGAGGAGTGGCGTCGCACGCTGGGCGAGCTTCCGGCCCGTGTATCGGCGCTCCTGCCGCGAGCGCGCTGGCGCGCGCCGGCGGCGTGAGCGAGGACCCGCCTCCCGGCCCGCAGGGGGAGGGTCCCGGTGTCGAGCCGCGGCGCCGCCTCGATCCCGATCTGGCCGCGGCCACCGCGCCCCGGAAGTCAACCCCTCAGCCGCCCGGGCGTCGGCCCGAGGACGTCGACACACGGCGCTACCGGTGGGCCATCGGCATCTTCGGTCTCGTGCTGGTCGTGGTCCTGGCAGTGGTCGGGTTCCTGCGCAACGGCGTCGGCTCTCCGGGCATTGCGCCCGGGAAGCCGCTACATCGCTTCATCGCCCCCCTGGCCACGGGCGGGCTCGACCTGGATGCCAACGCCAATCCGCGCTGCGACCCGGGTCACGCCAATGTCCGCGGCCTGAACGTGTGCGGGCGGTCCCCGCTGGTGCTGGCATTCTTCGTCACCGGCTCGGGGTCGTGCCTGCGCCAGGTCGACGCCCTGCAGCGGGTCTCGGTGGAGCCTGCCTTCCGCTCTGTCCAGTTTGCCGCGGTGGCGATCCGCTCCGGCCGTCAGGCTGCGCTCAAGGATGTGCGCAATAGGGGCTGGACGATCCCCGTCGCCTACGATCGCGACGGCTCGATCGGTGACCTCTACGGGGTCGAGATCTGCCCTCTGGTGGAGCTGGCCGATCGCGGCGGGGTGGTGGCCCGGCGACTGATCGGCGAGCACTGGAGCGATCCCGCGGCCCTCGCGAGTGCGGCGCGGGTGCTGGTCCCCCCGCGATGACCAGGGAGGAGGTCGATCTCGCTCCGGCGCCGGGTTTCGTGGCCACCGAGCTGCGCGCGGAGTTCCCGGGGCTTCAGCTCGGCTGGGTCACCGTCAAGGGGGGCGTGCGCAGCAGCCCCCAAGCTGTCGCCGAGCGGCTCGGAAGGCTCGCGAGCCGCTACCGCGGGACGCGCGTGGTGGCGATGCGCACCCAGCCGATCCCCCACTCCTACCGCACGTTCTTCCGCCAGATCGGGCTCGATCCCGACGTCGACCGCATTCCCAGCGAGCGGGTGGCGGTGGAGCGTCTGCTCCACGGCGGGTTCCGCCCCCAGGACCTCGTCCTGGATGCGCTCCTGATCGCGGTGATCGAAACGGGGGTGCCAGTGTGGGCGCTCGATGCGGACCGGGTCGATGCGGGCGGCCTCGGCATCCGCATCGCCGGCGCTTCTGAGCGGCTGGGGACCAGCGAGCTCGGCAGCTATCTCCCCGAGGGCAGCCTGGTGGTTGCCGACGCCGAGGTGGTCCATGCCCTGCTGTTCGGGCCCGTGGCGCCGGGCCACGAGGTCACCGCGGCGACCGAGCGGATCGCCCTGTTCTCGGTGGGCGTCGACGGAGTCCCCGCGATCCACGTCGAGGAGGCGCTGTGGGTGTGCGCGGAGACGCTCACCGGCACCGGATGACAGATCGGCAAAGCAGATCTGGAACCGGCGTGGGGCGGCCCGAGGTCCTGCTAAGCTCACCGAGCTTGGAGGAAGGGGTTGCTATGGAACTGCTTGAACACGACACCAGCCGTCTCTACGCCCCGCCGTCTCTGCCGGTTACGATCCCGGCGGATGCTGAGCGGCCCGCCCGGCGCTCGCTGCGCCGGCAGATCGCCTCGCTGGAACGGCAGCTCTCCGATGCCTTCGTCACCGCCTACTCGATGGGCGCGCTGGAGCTCGCGCGCGGGGACGTACAGTCCCAGCCGCGCCTGCTGGACATGGGCGAGCTCGAGCAGGTGCGCGATGACCTCGCCGAGCGTCTGCACGCCGCCCGAGTCCGGATCAGCGATCGCGCTGAGGAGCAGGCGGCCAATCGGCTGATCCTGGAGCGAATGCTGCTGGAGCCGGGTGCGTACCGTTTCACTCGCGTCTCGCGTCACGATGTCGGAGAGTCCGGCTGCGGCGTGTGGCAGGTGAGACCACGCCTGGGCCTGATCGGGATGCTCGCGGGGTGGTGGCAGGTCAAGCTGTCCTCGGGCTGTCCGTTAGCCTAGGGCCGCGGACCTGGTTCCGCGGCCCCAAGAGACACGGAGAATCTCCCCTGGAGCGCTGTTGCGCCAGCTTCTGAGAACCGGCGCCGGAGCGATCGTGGTGGTGGCGATCATGTTCATCGGCAGCCTCGGTCTGTGGATCGGGACGCCGCTGCTGTGGCTGTACATCGGCTCGCAGATCGAAGGGGCCACGTCGTCGCTGGGCGACGCCCTCGGCGCGATGTTCCTGGGCGTGGTCCTGACGATCTCCCTGGTGGCGTCGGTCCTGGGGCGGCTCAGCAACTTCTATCGCGGCAATCGCGTCGCGCGGGGGCTGGACGACCCTGGCCACCTGATGCTGGAGGGGGTGCTCGTCGTCAGCGCCGGTGTATCGCTGGTGGCCTTCGCGATCTGGTTCTTCCTCTTCTCCGGCAGCAGCCCGGCGCCCATCGGGCTCCAGCTCTAGTGGTGGCGACCACTAGCACGCGAGGCGGGGTCCCGCGTCGCTGCGCGACACAGGACCCCGGCCGCAGCGCGTCTCAGATGCCGACTAGCGCCATGCCGCCGGCTCGCGGTCCCCCAGTCCGTGAACCAGCAGCTCTCGCTGGCGGGCGGTCAGCGTCCCGACCGGCTTCATCTCGCTGATCTGGTACTGCGCGAGGAACTTCCGGCACTTCGTAGTGCCCCAGCGACGCTGGCTCCTCAGTACGTCGCCGACGCTCCAACTGCTCGCCTCCCACGGCGAGCGGAGGATGACCTCGGCAACCGAGGCCTCCCCCTCCGCGATCCGTCGCTTGAGCTCAGCGCGTGCCAGTCGCACTTCGTTTGCCCGCTCCAGGGCTCTCAGCCGTTGCGGCTCCATCGTGGCGGTTTGCGTCATGTAGCTAACTCTCTCCCTGTCCGCGGACACGGACGATCCACTTCCCCAGTGGCACCTCGCTCTCACGGGCGTCCACCGAGTGCTGAGCTGCAGTTCGTTGTCCCCTCGGGAGGCCGTAGGTTCACCAGCTTCGGCGCCGCCGCAAATCCCACAACTCGCAACGCCGCGCTGCCGAGCGACCCTCCTGAAGGTAATGACCAACCTACGTCAGCGAAGCCTTCACAGCAAGGTCACAAGTGCCGGAGCATGTGCTACTAGCGTGTTTTTTCTTACGGCCCGGATCTTGTGCGGAAGCGGACGAGCAACGGGACAAGCTCAACCGCTGCCCGGTCCCGCCCTGCCCCCTCAGGCCGGCGCCGGCAGCGGACCGTGCTCGGCCTCGAAGGCCCGCTTGGCCGCCTCGAAGGCCTCCAGCGCGTGATCCAGGATGGGGCGGTCGTGAGTGGCCATCACGCTGGTGCGCAGCAGGGCCCCGCCAGGGGGGACGGCGGGATGGATGGCGACGTTGACGAAAACGCCCGCCTCGTAGAGCGCCTTCCACAGGAAAACGGCTTTCCAGTCGTCCCCGACCAGCACCGGCACGATCGGGGTCACGACCTCGGTGCCGTCGGCCAGGCGCGTCGGCTCAACCACGCGGAACCCCAGCCCCCGCAGCCCCTCCAGCAGGTAGCGGGCGTTCTCCAGCACGCGGGCGAACAGCTCCCGGCCCTCGGCCGAGCGGCAGATGCGCGCTGCCGCCAGCGCCGCGCCGACGGCGGCGGGGACCGCCGAGGCGGTGAAGATGAACGGGCGCGACTGGATCCGCAGGTACTCGATCACGTCTGCCGGACCCGCGATCACGCCGCCGCAGGAGGCCAGCGACTTGGAGAACGTCGCCATCCGCAGATCGACCCGATCCTCCACCCCCAGTAGCTCGCTGGCTCCAGCGCCGCGCGCGCCGAGCACACCCAGGGCGTGCGCCTCGTCGACCATCAGGCGGGCGCCGAAGCGGTTGCAGAGCTCGGTGATCTCCGGTAATGGCGCGACGTCGCCCTCCATTGAGAAGACACCGTCGACGACCACCAGGATGCCGCCACCGTCGGCCTGCGCCTTTTCGAGGGTCCGCTGCAGCCGGTCCAGCCGGTTGTGACGGAAGGGCCTCAGCGTGGCGCGGGAAAGGATGCAGCCGTCGAAGATCGAGGCGTGGTCGCCGGAGTCCGCCACCACCGTGTCCCCGGGCGCGAGGATCGTGCCCAAGGCTCCGATGTTGGCCTGGTGGCCGGTGGTGAAGACCAGCGCGGCCTCGGTGCCCATCCACTCCGCCAGCTCCTGCTCGAGCTGGAGGTGCAGGTCGATCGTACCGTTGAGAAAGCGAGAGCCCGTGAGCCCGGTGCCGTAGCGGTTCAGCGCCCCCAGGGCGCCCTGCTTGACCCGCTCGTCGCCGGTCAGCCCCAGGTAGTTGTTGGAGCCGAGCATGACCCGCGCCGCTCCCTCCATCTCCACCACGGGCAGCGTCGGGCCCTCCAGCACCCGGAAGTAAGGGAGCGCGTCGAGCTCCCGGGCGAGCTTGAGCTGCTCCAGGCGCTCGTGGTCCCGAGCCTTGGCGAATACATCGATGGAGGTCGTCATGGTTTGGCTTGGCGCGCCGGCGTGGGACTGACGCAAGTGCCTATCGTAACCCGCGCCGGCGAAGATCCTTTTGAACCCGGCCGCCGCCGCTGTCACCATGTGGGGCATGAGTCCCGAGCCGATGGAGGGCGAGCCGCTCAAGGACGACTGGGTCGGTAACCACGATCCGGTGCACCAAGAGTCGCCCCAGCCGGAGATCGAAGAGCTCCAGGAGATCGAAGAGGTGCAGGGGCTGCCGGTGCTGGCCGAGGTGCGAGCGGTGGCCCCTGTGCCACCGGTAGTGCTTCCCGCGGTTCAGGCCGCCGCTGCCGCCGCCACCGGCTTCCTCGCGGGCGCCGCCACGCTGGCGCTGCTTCACCGCCGTAGCGCCCGCCGGCTCGCTCACGCCCAGCACCCGGCGCTGCGCCCCCGCCCCGACCTGCTTCCCGTACGCGGCACGCGTACGTACCTGGTCGACGTTCACGTGATCGCCAAGCCCGGCGAGTGAGGCGCGCCCGGGACCCGCGCGCGGGTGTCGAGGTCCGCCTGGAGGTCCGCCCGCGCTGGGTCTTCCGCTTGCCGCGCTCCTTCGGGCTGGACGGTCTCGGTCGCGTGCGTGGCGGCGTGCTCCACCGGCTGCTGCACAGCGGGGAGTCGCCGGTCCTGGTCCGGGTGGCACAGCTGGCCGGCGACCGCGTCCTGTTCGGCGCCCAGGCGCCGAGCCGCACGCACGCGCAGTGGGGGATCGAGCGCATGCGCCTGGCGCTGGGCATCGACCAGGACCTGGAGCCCTTCCACCGGCGGTTTCGCTCCGACCCGCTCATCGGCGCAGCCCTGCGGGCCAACCCCGGCCTGCGCCTGTATGCGCGTCCGGACCCGTTCGAGGCACTGACCTGGGCGATCTGCGAGCAGCTGATCGAGTACGAGCGCGCCGCGGTCATCGAGCGGCGGCTGACGGCGCGCCTGGGCCGGCGCTGCTCGGAGTCCGGATTGCGCGATGCCCCCAGTGCCGCCGTGATGGCGACCCAGGCGCCCGCGCTGCTGGCCTCCCTGGACCTGGCGCCGGGGCGGGCGCTGACGCTCGTGCGCGCGGCCCGGGAGGTGGCCTCGGGGCGGGTCGACCTGCACGCCCCCGACCACGAGCGCGGCTGGCGCCGCCTGCGAGCGATCCGCGGCATCGGCAGCTGGACGATCCAGACCCTCGCCTGCAGCGGCCAGGGAAGGCTCGACCAGCTCCCGGCGGGTGACCTCGCCTACCTGAAGCTCGTCGGCCGGTTGATGACCGGAAATCCCCGTGCGCGTGTGGAGGAGGCCGACGTGGAGCGCTTCTTTGCCCCCTACGCCCCGTGGAGCGCGCTGGCCGGCGCCTACATGCTCAGGGCCTATCGGCGTGGGGCGGCATCGCCGGAACGCTCACGGGCCCTGGCCGGCCAGTAGCTCGTCGGTGGAGGCATCGGCCACCGCGCCCGTATTGGAGATCAGGTGGTTGCTCAGCATCCAGTGGCCGTAGGCGTCCCACTGCCCGCTGTCCTGCCACCCCCAGGGATGGCCGCCGGTGGGGAAGAAGGCCGGCAGGGTGGCCTGCACGCTGGCCAGCTGGAGCTTGCGATCCAGTCCCGGATTGGCGGACACCAGCGAGTTCACGCCGGCCTGCGGGTTGCGGCGCACCGACTCGTAGCCCCGTGCCAGCGCCTGGGTGAAGCGGCGGATCAGATCGGTGTGAGAAGCGATCGTGCTCCGTCTGACCACCAGCACGAGCTCCTGGTAGGTGGGCACGCCGACCTGATCCACGCGGGTCACGTTCGGCCGCTTGCCCGCCTGCTGCAGCTGGATCGCCTCGTAGTTCCAGTAGCCGCCGAGCGTCGCGTCGACGCGGCCCGAGAGCATCGCCGGCACCAGGTTGGCGCCGACGTTGACCTCTGAGACCGAGCCGGCGGCCACACCCGCGTGGGCCAGCAGCGTGTCCAGGTAGGCGTGCTGGTAGCCGATGCCGGCATCGCCGACGCGCTTGCCGCGCAGCTGGGCGGGGGAGGTTATGCGCTTGGTCCCCAGCGAGATGATCGAGGTCAGCGGCCGCTGCACGATCGCCGCCACCGACACCAGCGGTAGCCCGCGATCGCGCGCCAGCAGCACTTCGGGCTCATAGGAGATGGCAGCATCGACCTTACCCGCGGCCACGAGCTGGAGCGGGGTCGCCGGGTCGGTGGGGACCTGCACGTGCAGGTCGATGCCGGCGCGGGCGAAATCGCCTTCGGCCACGGCCCGGTAGAGCCCTACGTGGTCGGCGTTGGGCACCCAGTCGAGCATCAGCGTGAGGGGCTGGCCCCCGTGCGAAGGGGCTGCGGTGAGGTCCTTCTTCTCACCGCAGGCGCTGAGCCCCAGGGCGAGCACGGGCATCAGGACGAGCACGGCGAGGCGTTTCATAACGAGCGTTCCTCTCTGGATTGGTGGACCCACGGCAGGGCCAGCCGCTCGCACAGGCTGAGCAGCGCGAACAGCACGATGGCAAACAGGGACAGGATCACCACCGTGGCGTAGGCCCGGGGGGTGAGGATCTGGTTGAGCGAGATCAGGAACAGGTACCCGAGGCCGGCGTTGGAGCCGCCGGTCATCTCGCCGATGACAGCGCCGATCACCGCCACCGCCACCGCGATCTTGGCGCCGGTGAAGACGCCGGGCAGCGCGGCCGGCAGCTCGATCTCCCGCAGCGTGCACCATCGGGAGGCATCGAAGGTTCGCATCAGCTTGATCAGCTGCGTGTCAACGGCCGCCAGCGCATCCAGCGTGGCGACCACGATCGAGAAGAACGACACCAGCGCGATCACGATCACCTTGGGCAGGATCCCGAAGCCGAACCACAGCATCAGCAGCGGCGCCAGGATCGGCACCGGAACCGTCTGAGAGGCCACCACCAGGGGATAGAAGGCCGACCGCAGCGGCCTGATGAGGTGGATGGCGATTGCCAGCACCAGCCCCGCCACCGCCGCCAGTGCGATGCCGAAGACGACCTCCTGCCCGGTGACCAGGAAGTTGCTCCACAGCAGCGCTCTATCGCTGTAGATCGACTGCGCGATCTCGTGCGGCGCCGACAGGATCAGACCCTCCACGCCGCCGAGGTCGACGTACAGCTCCCAAGTGCCCAGGAAGCCGACGAGCACCATCACCGGGATCAGCACCCGTCCCGCGGGCGAGGACACCCGCCGGCTCACAGCTGCATCCCCAGCGCCCTGAGCGCCTGCGCGCGCAGCGTGGCCACGCTGGCGTCCGTGCGCCGGCGCGGCCGGGGCAGGTCGACGTCGATCTCGGCGATCATCCGCCCCGGGCGCGGAGCCATCACCGCCACGCGGTCGGCCAGCACGACAGCCTCCTCGACATCGTGGGTCACGAGCACGACGGTCCGCGGCTGCGCGGCGAGCACGTGGCCGAGCCATCCCTGCATCTCGGCCCGGGTGATGGCATCCAGCGCGGCGAAGGGCTCGTCGAGCGCCAGCACCGGCTTGCCCGAGAGCAGCGTGCGCAGGAACGACACCCGCTGGCGCATCCCGCCCGAGAGCGCCGCCGGCCGCGCCGACTTGAACTCCGCCAGCCCGAAGCGCTCCAGCCACGGCGCCACCACCTTGCGCGCGGCCGGCCGGGACATACCCGCGGCGCGGAGCGCCAGGCTGGCGTTGTCGATCACGCTGGCCCAGGGCAGGAGCAGGTCCTGCTGGGGCATGAGCGCGGCCGGACCAGCCTCGACGGTGCCGCAGTCGGGCGCCTGCAGGCCGCAGATCAGCTCGAGCAGCGTGGTCTTGCCGCAGCCGCTCGGGCCAACGACGGCAACGACCTCCCCGGGGCTCACGTGCAGCCAGACGTCCTCCAGCGCGGCTACGCGGCCTGAGCCTCGCCGGCTGGCGTAGCTCCGGCTCACCGCGCGCACGCTCACGGCGACCTGCTGGAGATCGGAGGTTCCCGGGACCCGGTCGGTGACCGTGACTGTCTCTGCTCCCTTCGCGGGCATTACCCCACAGGTTCGAAGGGTCAGCGCCGGGCCGCATCCCGGATGGCGCTATCTCAGCCGGCTTCCCGCCAGCCCCCCTGGTAGCTATGCCCGGCCGATAGTAGCTCGCGCGCCGGTCGAGGGGAAGCCCCTTGGCAACGGCTCATAGGGGGGATAGGCTCACGCCAGGCCCAGAACGATGCCGGTCTACGTGTCACCCCCGGGCCCGCTGCCGGTCCTGCTGCCGTCCTCGGCTGCTAGCGCCGCCGAGGCCGCCGTCGCGGCAACCACAGCCTGGTCATCACCTCCAGCTGTCGGCTCTGCTCGGACATCGCCCGGACCTCCCCAACCGTGGTGACCCCCATCCCTTGCAGCGCGTTCAGCCACCGCCGGCGAAACACCGACCGCGCGAACGCGACCTCTTCGTCAGTCTTCGTCCAAGCGCCCATCCCGGGCAAATGATCGCGGCAGCTCGCCAGCCGAGGCGACGTGGTGCAGTTGGCCGGGGCGATAGCCTTGCCCGTATGGCCGCACGGCAGCGCCTCAGAATCGATCTCGACGCGGAGGTCGTGTCGATCCTCCGCTCGCACGCCGCCGAAGCGCACGTCAGCGAGGGAGAGATCGTCGACCGCTCGATCCGCGCCTAGGACCTCCGCTCGCTGGTCGCGCGTATCCGTGAACGGAGCGACCTCGACGAGGACGCGGCGTTCGCGCTTGTGCGCGAAGAGCTGCACGCCGCCCGGGCTGAGCGCAACGCCGCCGCTTGATGCTCCGCGTCGTCGCGGACGCGAACGTGCTCATCTCCGCGGCGCTGGCCCGCTCACCCCAAGCGCCATCCGTGCGGTTCATCACCGATCTCGCCGCCCAGACAACCCTGCTGACCGATCCGCCGGGCCCTCACCCAGCGGTGTGCCGCGACCCCCGCGACGACTACCTCGTCGCGCTCGCCGTCGCCAGCGGCGCCGAAGCGATCGTCACCGGCGACCTCGACCTGCTCGCGAGCGACCCCGATGAAGTCGCGATCGAGGTCGTCACCCCGCGCCAGCTCGTCGACCGCCTGAGCTGACCCCACGACCTCGTTCGTTTCTTTCGTACCGCGTCTTTGCGTGCTGCTTCCTCGGCGCGCTGGCCGTCGGTGCAGGGTGACACCGCCGCCCTGCGCAACGTGAACAGGGGAACAGGAGCAATCGGGACCAGGAAAGCGAGCTCTACGGCTGCGCGCCGGTGGTGATCTGCGCCGAGGCCGCATGTCGCCGGGAGGGTCGTGCGCAGCGCCACCGACCGCTACGGCATCAGGACAACGCGCACTTACAAGCTCACGGTCAGGGCGGCTTGCGCTTCTCGACACCGGCACCGGTACCGGCACGCGCGGTGCCAGGCTCAGGTGACCATCGGCTGCGCCAGGGCCTTGACGAAGTCCTCCAGCTGATCGGTCCGCCAGCACTCGAACGCGGTGCAATGCTGCTCGTAGGCCGAGATCACGCTGTCGCCGTAGTTCCAGTAGAGCCGCGGCTCGGGATTCAGCCAGAAGGTCCGGCCAGCCTTGGCGGTGATGGCTGAGAACACGTCCTCGCGCGGTGGCCGGCCGTTGGTGCGGGCGTCTCCGAGCACGATCACCGTCGCGCGCGGGTGCAGCTCGTCCTCGATCAGCGCCAGGAACTCCATCCACACGCGCCCGTAGTCGGTGTAGCCGGAGATGTCGGCGACGCCGGCGTCCCGGGAGACGGCCTCGCTGGCGGCGCGGAAGTCCCGCTCACGTTCGAACACCTCGGTTACCTCGGAGATCCGCTCGATGAAGACGAACGAGCGGAGCTTGCGGAACGAGTCGTGCAGGGCGTGCAGCACCGACAGGAAGAAGGTCGAGGCGCTGGTGACGCTGGTGGAAACGTCGCACAGCACGAAGATCTCCGGCCGCCGGGGCCGCTGGGGGCGGTACTTGAGCTCCACCGGTACGCCGCCGGTCTGCAGCGAGGCGCGCATCGTCCGCCGCACGTCGACGTGGGCGTGCCGCTTGCGTCCGCGCAGCTCCTGACCCTGCGTGGCCAGGCGTCGCTTGAGCTGGGCCACGACGCGATGCACGGCGGCGAGGTCCTGGGTGGGACCGGTGGGCAGTGCCCGGTCGAGCTCGTTCAGGGGAC
>JAABUQ010001614.1_pt1 | contig 47687 bp, 39 predicted proteins | sample 5560001 | NCBI WGS metagenome assembly JAABUQ01 (sample SAMN10711888, study PRJNA513371) | rock metagenome | isolation source: Antarctica rocks | place: Antarctica: Victoria Land, Finger Mt nord | collected 2015-12-18
AGGCGGGATCACGCAGGACCTCGGCGTAGTTGCTCAAACCCAGGAATTGCCCGGTCCCTGATCCCACGAGGCTCCAGTTGAAGAAGCTCATGCGTAAACCAAGAATGACGGGCCAGACCAGGAAAAGTATATACGCGAGCAGAAATGGCAGTACGAAGCCTAACCCCGTTAGTTCGTTGCGCCAACGCGATGAGTCGGGTGTGCGTGGCTGCGCCTTCACCCCCTGCCGCACAGCCTGCTGCTGTACTGAAACATTCGCCATTGCAGTTCCTTTCTAAACGCTTATGAAGCATCCTTGTCATCAGAAGGGTCGGGGGATGTCGGCCAGGTGCTCAAGGGCTGTTCTAAATTGAGCCAGGCCTGCTTGAGGAGCCTGTTGGCCGCCGAGCACGCCCTGGAAGGCCGCGCCTGCCTGCGTCTGCAGTTCAGAAGCCGCACCACTGTACCATGCCGGAGGATCAAAAACTACATTTTGGGCGTCGGATGCATAGTTGGCCTGTGGCTTGAGATTCTTGTAGGCACTTGAGGTAGCGACAGGCAGATACGCAGGAATATGGCCGCCTTTAGCCCAGGTGAGGCTATTTTTCAACATCGTGCTAATAAACTGCAATGTCGCCTGCCGACGGGTCGGGTCTGAGGATGACTGGCGTGGCAAAACAAAGGAGTGCGAATCGGCCCAGGTCTGATTGCCCCCAAAGACGTTGGGGAATGGCACCATATTGAAGGGCAGTTTCTGCGCCTGGAACGTTGGAAGTTCCCACTCTCCATTCCAGAAGAAACCAGCCTGCCCGCTCCCGAATACCGCGGTCGATCCCGCAGAATCGAGGGCAGGCGAGGCAACTTTGCTGGTAATCGTGAGATCTCTCAGGAATGAGAGCACCTGATCAGCTTTGTTCGTATCAAGCAGAATGTGTTTCCCATCTGGCGACACCACCTTGCCTCCAAGCTGGGTGTACAGCGCAAGGAAGGGACGCCATGGGTTCACATCCTGCGCGTCGAGTGAGAGACCGATATTCCCAGTCACCTGCTTCGCGCGTTTAAAAGCATCCAGAAGTGCTTCCGTGCCTTGCAGCGGTTTCAACTTGCCAGCCGCGTCGAGCAAGCCAGCTTTTTTACAGATATCGGTGTTGTAGTACATGACAAACGGGTGCGTGTCCAGCGGCAGCGCATAAAGCTTGCCATTGAAATGCGCCTGCTGCCAGATAGGCGCCAGGAAACTTTGGGAGGTGATGCCTAAAGGCGCGAGCATACTTTCGTCAAAGGGCTCTAGCAGACCCGAGCCAGCATATGTAGGCAGACGTGACATATGCATAATAGCTGCGTCAGGGGCACCATTTCCGGCTGCCGCCATCGCAATCTTGGTGTAGTATGGCTCTCCCCACGACAGCGTGACCGACTTCAGATTAATATTGGGGGTGCTTTGTGAAAAGGTTTTCTCCATCTCCACCATGCGTTCACCATCACCACCCGTGAAGAGATTCCAGAAGGTGATATTTGCCTGTGGACCTGATCCACCACATGCATTCAGGAGGGGCAGCGCAACGCTACTGCCTATGCCCACGGCCAGTGCTCGCTCAAGGAAGGTCCGACGTGATAGGTGCGTCTGAGGCACATCGGAACGCAAATGCTGTGGGACTTTCTGTGGCTCGAACATTATACAGAGATCCTCCTTTGGAGTAATCAGCATGTACAACGATGTAACAAGAACGCTTTACATACTCTCTGCCCGAGACATCTAGGCAGTTCTTTAATTAAAAGGAGCACGACACAAAGGACGAAGAAGCACAAATGTGCTAATGGTTTCTGTATACTCTTAGCCGTCCCTATGAGATCATCCCTGTGTAGGAAGGGACTGTACCGGGTACGTTATGGTTACGGATTTCAGAATGGTTGAGTTAGCGAGAAGAATGTTACAATAGGTTCAGCGTTGAACCTATTGTAACATTCTTCTCGCTAACCTGTCAAGGGTGCGAATTCTGAAATCCACTCATAACTCGTAGCCGATTTGGTCAAAGCTTGCTTAGAGGCTGCACGAGGACTTGAGAATACTCCCTCGGGCAAGCCTGGAAAGCCACATGTTCGAATTATGAGTGGATCTCAGTGCGAATTTTGCCTCTGTCTCAGGTGAAGAGCTGATTTGACACCTGCTAGCTGCAGGTACTATTATGGTAGAGGATTAAAAGGATGAGGCAGTAGAGGATAAAGAGTATCTCCTGAGAAGAATGGATGGCAATGACAGTACATCTCAAGGATATTGCGGCATATACGGGTTTTTCCACTAAAACCGTATCGAATGTTATCAATGGCAATTATGCGCGGGTCAGCGCAAAAACGCGTGTGCAGATCCTTGAAGCGATAGAAAAGCTGAGCTATCGGCCTGATATAGCTGCGCGTTACTTACGTAAGGCCCATGTTGGTGTGATCGCACTCGCTATTCCTGATCTTGCTAATCCTTATTTCGCAGAAATAGCGAACGTGATCACTGCTGCCGCCGCTGAGCACTCATATACTGTCCTGCTCGATTGTACCCAAGGGAAACGGGAAAACGAATTGCTGCTGGTCAAAGGGTTGCGTCCGCATCTCATTGATGGCCTCATACTAGATGCCCAATCCATGACTACCGAAGATCTTCAGCCAGAGGAGATCAAGAAGCCTATTGTGCTGCTGGGCGAGCGTTTCTTTGGAGCTCCATACGATCATGTGATCATTGATAATGTAGCAGCAGCGCACCTGGCAACCAGTCATCTGTTGAGCCTGGGAAGACGGCGGATTGCGGCAATCGGTGTGTTTGAACGCTGGCGTAGTGAGGCGCCTGTGCTACGCTTGCAAGGTTTTTTACAGGCATTGGGGGAAGCTGGACAGGAGATAGATCCGGCTTTGTTGCTACCTGTGGACTCATGGTGCCGAGCTAACGGCGCGGAGGCGATGCGCAACCTGCTCTCGCTCAAACATCCTCCCGATGCTGTTTTTTGCTTCAACGACTTGCTGGCACTGGGTGCAATGTCCATGCTGCACGAGGCGGGTCTGCACATCCCTGGAGACGTAGCAGTCGTAGGTGTTGATGATATCGAGGATGGGCGCTATGCCACTCCCACGCTTACGACCATTGCCCCTGACAAAGAGGAGATGAGCCGCTTGGCTGTGTCATTGCTCCTTGAACGGATTAAAGGTACGCGTCAACAGCCACCAGAGCTCATCGAAGTACCCTTTCATCTGCGTGTGCGCAAAAGTACGATATGAAGGGTTGCTTCAAATCGCGTTTGGCTGGACTGTAGGCCCCTACTTGCTCGTATCAGACTATTCGTGATATAGTCCCATTGATAACTTTGGGAGGTAAATGAGTCTCATGACTTCGCCAGTGTGCTAGGTAACGTCAGTAGGAACATAATTTCCGTTGTAGGCTGAGAATGCACTATGTTCTTGGTCTTGACCGACTGTTACCTGTTCTCGATGCAGAAGCGTTTATCGTTGCGCTTTGCAGAGGGAATAGCACACGTAAAGGATCGAAGATGAGTTCACTTTCCAAACAAGAGCAACTCCGTCAATTGATAGATGAACAGCAGGAGCACATTCGCCGGACTTTTCCCGCTCATAGGGGTAGTGCTGTCGTTGCGCTTACACGTGCTAGAGATTGGCACTATCTCAAGTTGCAAGATACATTGAATGCTGCTACTCAGGGTACTAAGGGGCATAGCTCATACTTGTACTCTTCTGGTTGGCATAAGGCACTACAATTCTGTTTTGGCAATGCTGCTGAGTCTCCATATGTTTCTCCTAGTGTGACTGAGAGCACACTCGATGGCTGGGCCGATCAGGTACTGTTGGAATGTGATTCCCTGGCAGAAGGTGAGCAAGTTCTCGCGCATTGTGAGACTGGTTTCATGAGGATGCAGCAGGCAGGACAGAAGGATTTCTCTGTCTGGATAGCCAGTAAGAAAATGCCTACTGAATGGAGAGAGCGCCAAGACATTGAATGGTGGACGGAGACGCTTGCTAGAACATACAAGCGCGAGATGCAGGAACTTGCTGTGGAAAAAGTGTCTATCCAGCAACAGCTAGACGTGTTTGCAAATCAATGGCAAGCGAGTGTGCCTGTATATAGAACTACGCAAGAGATTGACGACTATTATACTCGGTTGGGCATGTTGCGGGTAAAGAGAATGGTCTGTCACTTTCTGTATCCTGCTCACACTCTGATTGGTGGCTGCACGGTTGAACTGTATCGGAATGTCCTGGCTGTTCTCATCGGCTGGGCCTTGAAGCATCTCGACGTATGCAGAGCATTTGTTGTACAACACTCTTCGTATACCCTTAAAGCTTTGTTAGCTCCTCCTCATGCCGCTGCTGTGCTGATCGAGGCTCTGTCTGAAACGCTTGGAGTTGATGGTGCAATTATTCGTCATGTCGTAGATGCATATAGTCTCCATCATGAAAATGTCTCCTATCACTGCTCTATAGCGGGTACCCCTGCTCCTCCACTGCTGCGCCTGGAGGAGCAGCATCTTGTCTGGTCGTTAACGGGACTGCTGAGCGAACCGTTCTTTTTTCTCACACGGGAACTGAAGCGGCGGCACTCCTACGAGTACCATACGGCAGCTCACCTGCATGAAGAGGTCTTTCGGCAGGACCTGTATCAGCTTTTCTCGGACAAACGCTTTGTGAGAAGTGCTGGAAGTATAGAACTGAGAGGTATGCAGGGCGACCTAACGACAGATGTCGATGCTCTCATTTTTGATCGCAAGACAGAAGCACTGGCCCTTTTTGAGCTCAAGTCTCAGGACCCCTTCGCCTATTCGCGCCAGGAGCGGAGAAGGCAGCGGGACTACTTTTATAACGCAGGTAAACAGGTGCTGACCTGTGTGCAATGGCTGAACCGTAATGGGGCCAATGCATTGCTTGCGCGTCTGGATCCAAAGCTGGTGAAGCGTTTGAGGGTGCAGAAAACGTACATCTTTGTGCTTGGACGCTATCTCGCACATTTTTTTGATGGACCAGAGTTCGACCGTCGTGCTGCATGGGGAACGTGGCCCCAGGTGTTACGATTGGTCAACGCAACGTCCTTTGGTGCTGAAGATGCTTATCCGATTCAGTCGCTATACAATAAACTGATGAAGGATGCTCCGCTGATTTCATCCAGTCCTGTCGTTGATGTGCAGGAGATCACGATAGGAGATAGAAATGTTTACGTCTATCCTGATTTTGGGACGTATAAAAATCAAGTTGGATAGATTGAAGGAGGTGAGTAAAGATGTATACTGAGAAGCTATATGCATCAAACTTGCCTCTGTAATGAGGAGACCATTCCAGAACGGGGCAAACCGCTTGTTTGGTAAATGGGATCGTAGAGTGTCCAATGGAGACATTTTCGCAAGAGGAGAGAAACCATGTTATACCCCATCATGACCACGTCAAGAGAACTCGTTGATTTGAATGGGATCTGGAACTTTAAGCTTGATCACGGCACAGGATTTGCAGAGGGATGGTTTGGACGCCCGTTACAACAGGCGATCCCGATGCCGGTTCCTGCTTCCTACAATGATCCGTACGAGGGGGCGGAATTTCGCGACCACATTGGGTGGGTGTGGTATGAACGGGAGATCGTCGTCCCTGACCATTTCTTTACGCAACGAATGGTGCTTCGTTTTGGCTCCGTGACGCATGCCGCCAAAGTCTATGTCAATGGACAGCTTGTTGTCGAACACAACGGAGGCTTTACGCCGTTCGAGGCAGAGATCAACGCGTTCGTCAACAGTGGCAAAAATCGCCTGACGGTCGCGGTCAACACTATTGTGGACCATACCACGCTCCCAGTGGGCAACTATCAAGAAGAAGACGTTCCTGGCATGGGGAAAGTGGTCACGGACACCCCGAACTTTGACTTTTTCAAGAACGCTAACATCCGTTGATAAACCAGCTTAGAGTTTTGGAGTGCTGCCTCTATCTCGTCCATCCCAGTACTGTGAGGCGTGGTCCTCAGACGCATGAGGACCAACAAAGAGAACACAAGTAGATGCTTATGACAACAGAAGTAGATGGCATGTTTTGGAAGTGGCTGGTCGAACGGCTTGAACAAGTCAAGGATTTTGAGGCATTTGCAAGCTCAGAAGAGGAAAACAAGGCAGAAGCTGAAGCCCAACGAAATGAAATTCGAGCACAGATAGACGCTTGTGAACGAGCGATGAAAAGGCTCTCAAAACGCCTAGTACAACTAAGTATTATAAATGAAGAGGGAGATTACTCAATACACTCTCCCCACGTGTCTACAAGATAATTATTCACTGGCGCGACACCACTTGGGGAAAAGACGAAATTGTAGTAGTGAGAGAAGGAAACCCCTCTATATGGTGGACCGTAGAAAATGATAAGCTACTAAGAGAGCATTATCCGACAGCGACGCGAAAAGAACTGATGGAGATGTTTCCTGATCGACCTATCAGCGCGATTTATCGCCGCGCGTCAACACTGCGCCTCAAAAAGACAGGAGAGGACAGAGACAGTGGTAAGCTAGACATGGCGGAAGACCCTTCACTAGTGGACCGCGCGGTAATGGAGAAATATGGTTTATGCTGGAGAAGAGAAAAAGATTGCCAAGAATATCCCGATGGCTGCAATGGTGGAGAGCATGGTGCGTATTTCGTATGCTCATCTGGACTATCTGGATCATCTACCGCGAGAGGCGGCGCGTCATTCGCGCACGAGCACAGGGCAATTATGATGTACAACCCAACATCGAAGTGTTAATTAAGGTGCTCGTCGCCTTTCGTGTAACAGCGGTCAAGCTCGGCGTCTTGATGATTAAATTAGGCCAGTTCCTCAGTTCGCGTGCCGATCTGTTGCCAGACGAAGCGCTTGCTGTTTTGATATCATTGCAGGACGAAGTACCACCAGCACCATTCGAGCACGTCGTCAACGTCATCGAGTCCGAACTGGGCAAGCCAGTAGAGGACGTGTTCAGTCTGTTAGAGCGCAAGTGTACCGCCGCGGCCTCGCTTGGTCAGGTTCACAAGGCAACACTCGCTTCCACAGGTGAGACGGTCGCCGTCAAAATTCAGCGTCCCAATATCGACCAGCTTGTACGCACGGACCTGAGCACGCTCAAGTTCGTGATCCAGGTCATCAACCTTTTCGTGGACACAAGCGAATTTATAGACCTCATGGGTATCTACCGCGAGTTTAAGCGCACTGTATACGAAGAAATCGACTATATAACCGAGGCCGCTCACGGTAAACATTTCAAAGAGATGTTTGTCAATGATTCCACGATCTACATTCCGCGCATCTATGATGAATACATTTCGCGTCATATGCTGGTGCTGGAATGGATCGATGGCATCAAAATCAACGACTATGTGGCGCTCGATGCCGCGGGCATCAATCGTCTTGAGGCTGCTAAGCGCACGGTGCGAGCCTACTTCTACCAGTTCTTCGTCGAAGGCTTCTTCCACGCTGATCCACATCCAGGCAATATCTTTATCAAGAAAGGCGTAATGGCTGACGATGGACCTGTGATTGCTTTCGTTGATTTCGGCATGGTTGGCACGCTCACACAAAGCATGAAAAAGGCATTGAAGGACCTATTCGTAAGCTTCCTGGCACGCGACTCACGCGCACTAGTGAGTGCCCTTGTCAGACTGGGCTTCGTCGGTCGAGGTGCCAATCTTGCTACCATCGAGCGCGGCTTGTCCTTGATGATGGAACAATACTACGGTATGACGCTGGGCGCTGCACGCCAACTGGACATCGCCGAAGTGTCACAGGATGTCGAGCGCCTCCTCTACGGCCAGCCATTCCAGATACCAGCGCAATTCGCCTTCACGGGCCGTGCCATCAGCACGCTCGGTGGCGTCTCAACCGGACTCGCGCCAGACTTCAACTTTGTCGAGGTAGCGACCCCCTACGCCCGCAAATTTCTGGGACTTGATGCCGAGGGCGCAGGCCAGACATTCCAGGATATCTTCAGTCAGGCCCTAGACACGGGCCGCATCCTCCTCACACTGCCGCGCGCCCTGGAAAGCGTCATCAGCAGAATCGAGACGGGTCAGATCGAGGTAAAGCTAGCCAGCGACCGCCCCCGAGACCGTATCCGCTTCCGAGGCTTTGGACGTAGAAGTGGCAGTACTGCATCGGGTGATAGTGGCTTCTCCTGGGCGCTCATGTTCATCGCGGCACTTACAGGAGGGATATATCTGACCACTGCACACCTGATGATTCCAGCATGGTTTTGTCTAGGATTGGCAGGAGTTACTATACTGGGATTGTTGATGAGAAGATAAAAGTTCTCTTTGTTGTCTCTACGAATGTAATCCATACGCCGTCAAGTGACCATCATTATCAGGAACGTACACACGCCCATTGACAACCGTGGGACTTTGCCAGTGCAGGCTCCCGATAGAACCGCCAGCCGACCCTTGTCCACTGTTCCACAACACTGCTGCCGTGGTAGGTACCATGGCGTAGAGTGTTCCACTCGCTTGCAGGAACATAACACCATTAGCGATAAATGGTGAGCTTCCACTGTACTTGTTCGAATAGGCTAGTTGCAACGTGCTGTGCCCTTTGGCGTCTGTGACGACTTTGAAGGCGGATAACCCGCTATCATTGGCAACGAATACCCATGTGACACCATTAGCATCATTCCACACAGTGGGATGCGTAAAGATGTCTCCGCCTTGTGGTAAGCTTACCGCCTGTAACGAACCTCCAACGTGATTAGGCCCACCCTGTCCAGAGAGATTCTGGCGATTGATCAGCCGCAGCATGTTGTCTTTGCCACCTTGTACAGCCATGTAGGGCGTCGTGCTACCTGCTTGCGGAGGAAGCATGGCAGGAGCAGCACTTCCAAGGTCCTGGTCGTTCTGTCGAAGCGTGGCAAAGTTGGTTGGTGTGTAGGTATCAATCAGCCTCGTGAGGTCAGGACTCAATTCAACCACACTATCACCATAATCGTGTCCACCTGTATTCGCGGTGTACAGTCCGTTGCCTGTGGTGATGAAGACGTTACCTGTGACAGGATCAATCACCACCCCGCCACGTGACCAGATGCCCGACTGTACATCGGGACAGTAGTTGCTGTCTTTCGAGTTCCCGTCTAGCAGTTGGCGAATATTGGCACAAAGCGAGTTGAAGATCGTTGTGCTAGCAGTCGAAAGGTTCACAGCGACGACATGTCCCTGATAGTGCCCACCATCTCCAGGATAGCCGCCTGTAGTCACATAGAGGTAGCCGTTGCCAACATTTAATGCTGAAGACCCCTTCTCAACATTGGGCATAAGTGTGATGATAGCAGGCCATCCACCACTGACGATTTCAGCACCAGAACTTACCGCATACTTGTGCGCCTTGCCATCGAGTCCATAACCATAGACAAATTGACCGGATGGATCAATGGCTGGTGAGCTAGTAGTATAGTTTGGCCCATGTGTGCCTTGACTCCAGACGGTGCTTCCTGTGACGGCATCTATAGCCAGGAGGCTGCCAGATTTCGTTGTAACAAAGAGCAGGTCTTTGACCCCTGATGCAGTTGTGACGCCAGGTAATTCGGCAACGGTACCGTCAACGGCTGCTGGAAGAGTCTGTTGCCATAGTCGCGTGAGATTCCCGGCGTTGCTGGACGAGAGAAGCGTTTCAGTCGTATTTACCCCACTGCGCTGTCCATTCCCGTCGAACCCCGACCACGCGGCCGATTGTGTCATCGAGGAACCATAGCCAATCACGTCACTCCCGCCCTGTGTGGGGAATGTAGACCCTGTAGTATTCCAGTACATAGGACGCTCAGCGCTAAAAACGGCCTTGTTGAGCGTCTGCACCGTCATAGAGACCTCGTAGCCTCGATAATCATCACCAGCCTGAACTAAGTATTTTTCAACGAGAGCCGTAATATCTACTGTATTACGACTCACACTCGGAACATTGTAGGCTTGTGTGTAGGACCGTCCGTAGCCGTTGACCACCGTAACGTAGATGTTCTCAGCATTCGCTGTAGGGTTTTGCAGTGTGAGCCACTCGTTGTAACCAGCGTTGACATAGCCTTCCGCAAAACTGTAGGTTGAGTTTAACTCCAACCCACCCTCGCCTATCACATCTGTTCCACCTGTTGCCGTGAGGTTCTTGCCGTTGCTATAGCCAAAGAACATTTGGCGTTCCGCGACGATACCGTTAGCGGAGGTGATCTCTGCGGACACCTCTGCTGAGGTTATACATGGGTTAGTATCACACGTTCCCATTGCATGATCCGCAAGCTTATTTACATCTATGATGGTCTGATCGAAACCTGGTACAGACACATTGATCGTTTGTGTGTGTCCCTTGTTATACTCTAGCTTGATAGTCGCACTCGTGGTGGACGCATTCACATTGGCAAGGAGCAGATTCTCCTGAAATTTCCCACCTGTGTAGCCTTCCGCGAAGAGGAGGTCCTTGGCAAGAGATGACGCCCCAACTACCGAACTAGCACTGGATACCACTCCCGCATTACCTTCAGCAATATTACTGAAATAGCTCGGTCGCTCGACTACTATGGGTTGGTCAGAGGTGACGACTACCACAACATGTTGGGGAAGGGGAACATTAGCTTCACCAGGCGTAATGGTGAAACGTGTTCCAGCAGCAACACTCACATTCTGTGTACCAACCAGTTTTCCACTGCTATAGTAATTAGCGGCGACTTTAGCGGCGCTTCCTCCAGGAGGATTTAGAATAGTGAGGAACGATATAGCTCCATTTTGCGTTTCGACATCCGCGAAGTAAGCATTCTGGGTCAAGCTTGTTGCACCCAGCACATCACTTCCACTTTTAACGTTGTGGAAAGTGAAATACATGGGGCGCTCTGCCACAATACCCTTACAGGCAGGCGTTGCATTGGTATCAACACTGACAATGGTTGAGACATTAGCACCGGGCTTCTGCGTCGGCTGAATGCGCAGATCATCATTGACGTGCTGCGTCCAGCGTGTCGCATGATTCACTCTCACATTCATCGTCTTGTTCATAGCGGTAGAGGTATTATCGAGCGTATAGAGGTACTGTAAATTTACCATACAATCCGCATTGGCATCGGGATTGTCCAGCGTAAAGAACTGTTGAAAGCCATTACCAACTCGTCCTTCCGCGAAGTACCACGTCTTGCTGACGGGACCCGGCGGCAACGAGATGCTAGACGCGGCATGTATAGTAGCCGAGAAATTTCGCATAAGTGGAACCGCTAATAGAGCACAGAGTAAACTTATTGAGAGCATTGCTAAGAATATAGTTTGCCCAATTGTCAAAGGTTGATGTCTTCGAGAATATCTGATCACTATTTTTATATGGCCTTTCCTGAACTATCAGCGTCATAGACGGCTGGCTACACGCTTCTCTTACCAGTATAGAAAGGCCCTACAAAAAATAGCTTTGCATATATAACTCAAGAGAAAAGAATAGACGACCGATTTGCCGCCTAAAGGCGGCAAATCGGTCGTCTATTCTTTTCAGAGGCTCGCAGAGCCAACAGGAAGCCAGGGCATCCGCGAGGGGATGCCCCTTAGGTGCTACTCCTATTGCGTTTTGATGACTGAGTGACTTATACTGTAATGTGTCACGGTGTATAGGATATGTCTATCACCTACTACAGTACAGTTCAAATGTTCATACGTCCTGCTTCCAGCAATAGATGGGAACGTTATGGGTATCGAGAACAACCCGGCGCATGACGCATCATTTACGCAGCAAACGCCATCAGGCAGACTGGAAAGGGAGGAGCAACAGTCTGTGCAAGGATATATCGCAATTAAAGGTACACGCAATGGCCTGCTTTTAACCCTGGAACCAGAAACCCCCTTTGGAGAACTACTTAGAGCACTCGCCGACAGACTCGCGGAGGCACCCGCGTTCTTTCGTGGTGCCTCATTAGTAGTCGACACTAGCCGTAGAGCGTTGCTTGTGAGTGAGCGTCTACAGTTAGAGAATCTCCTTGCGAACTACTATATGTCGGTTAACCCGATAGAGCAGGAAATAGCGCCATCTAAGGAGCCGAGGACAATTCCATTGCAACTTGAAGATACTCCGCAAATAGACCCTTCCATAATAAAAGAGATACAAGAAACCCGCGCTATGCGTGCTTCCCGTGAGTCGGCTGACACGCTATTTCTGCGCCGCACCATCCGTTCTGGACAAGCCGTTCACCATTCCAGTAACATAGTCGTGATGGGCGATGTCAACCCGGGAGCCGAAATCATCGCGGGTGGAGACATCATCGTGTGGGGCGTGTTGCGCGGAATGGTTCATGCAGGCTATCCCGACAACGAAAATGCTCTCGTCTGCTCACTGCTCCTATCTCCCGTGCAACTACGTATCGCGCATCTGCTCTCGCGTCCCCCCGAAGGCTTCGAGGCACAGCCGCGCCCAGAGATTGCCATGATCAAAAAGGGGCAGATCGTCGTTGAAACCTGGGCAGGTGGACGTATGCCCAGAAAATAAAATTGGTAAGGAGGTCGCTTCCCTATCCTTTGCAAAATAACCTCCTCTGTAGAGGTCTCATGTATTACACCCATTCGGCAATTATCCCACGTTGGTCTTATGGCGACACAAGGTGTAATACATGAGACCCCTACAAACGGACAACACGCATTGTTTTATCGGCAAAAATGCAGACCCAGGACGCACCCCTACTTTTTTTATAGAGTAGTTCATGGTATACTCTCTAGCAATACTTATTTTAAGAACAACTTGTTCTTCTACCACAGTCTGAACAGTTCTTTTAGTGGAGTTTTGTATGGACAGTCGGATAATCACCATCACGTCGGGTAAGGGTGGGGTTGGCAAGACCACAACGACCGCGAATCTTGGCACCGCTCTCGCCATGCAAGGGAATAAGGTTGCTGTGGTAGACTCAGACATCGGTTTACGTAACCTTGATGCTATATTAGGCTTGGAGAACAGAATCGTCTATGATCTGGTGGATGTGGTAGAGGGACAATGCCGCCTGCGGCAGGCCCTGATTAAAGATCGACGGGTGCCCGATCTGTTCTTGCTTCCCGCCGCGCAAACACGCGACAAAAATGCCGTGAATAGTGTGCAGATGGAACAACTGTGTCAGCAACTCCGCCAGGAGTTTGATTTCGTGGTGATTGACTCCCCCGCCGGTATTGAACAAGGCTTTCGCAACGCGATTGTCGGGGCCGACGAAATCATCATTGTTGCCAATCCCGAAATGGCCTCGGTGCGTGACGCTGACCGTATTATTGGTCTGGTCGAGGCAGCAGGCAAAACAGAGCCACGCCTGATCCTCAATCGGCTCCGACCCGAGATGGTGAAACGGGGCGATATGATGGATGTGGCAGACGTATTGGAAGTTTTGGGCATTGACCTCCTTGGTATTATTCCCGAAGACGAATTGATTATCGTTGCAACAAATAGAGGCGAACCTGCCGTCTATGACAAAACTTCCCGTGCAGGACGCGCCTATCTCAACGCGGCCCAGCGTATTATGGGTGTAGAGGTTCCGCTCGATGAGGTGGCAGGGTCTCCATCGCTTTTGGAACGCCTCCGTCGCCTGCTCGGTTTTGGACCTGCATTGACCGAGGGGAAACGATTGCGTTCTCAATCATACTAAAGGGAGGCAAGGTATGGGTGTTTTCGAGTTTCTAGTTGGGCGCAAGAAGCCGACCCCCGGGGAGTTGGCGAAAGAACGATTGAAGGTAGTACTGGTTCACGACCGCCTCAAGGTTAATCCAGAGGTACTTGAACTTATCAAGACCGAGCTTCTCTCCGTCATCTCGCGTCGCCTGGAAGTGGATGAGCAGAATATGCAGGTCAGCCTGGCCCGCGAAAGTGGCTGGGATACCATTCAGGCAAATGTTCCTATCAAACGCCAAAAGGTCTCGTTTGAGTGGGATCCTCCCACACACACACCTGCATCAAATGTTATGCGCGGCAGAGTGCGCGTTGAAGACAATGAGTAACGCTTACACAAATCATATGCCCCCAGATGAATATCTCATCTGGGGGCATATGATTTGTGTAAGCATTTCATATAGAAAAAGACAAATAAATAGATTAAAAAGTTAAGAACTCAACTATAAAAATATATATTCTTAACTAAATCTTCATGGCTTCGCAACCAGAAACAGATATGACCGCCGTAAAATACATACATGGCCGGACGCTACTGGTCAGACAGGATGTGGAGGGAATGTGGTGGAGGGTTTCTCCAGGAGGTAACTACAAAAAGAAGAATCTTATCAGCAGCTTAGAGAATTCAATTCCCCTAGAGCGATAGTGAAGTGCCGACGTGCAAACATTGGTGAGACGCACTGCGAAAGCCGTGTGACTTGTGGATGTGTTGAGGTGGTGAGTTGTGGACACGGTGGAGCGCGGGGGTGGCAAGGGTGGTAGTGTGAAGTGGATGGGGATGGTATAGGAGTTGTGGAAGTGGGGATGGGGACTGTGTACGCATTGAAAGGGTCAATAGGGCGACCTCTTGTGGGTCTCCCTTGGGAATCTCTCGTAGGTTTCCTCGTTAGCGATACAACACGAATGGCACGAACAACGTCTCCCTTGAGGCGGTGACGTGGGGGTGGAGTCAGTGAGACTTGTGTGGTGATGCAGTGAGGTGTTGGGTCTACACTGGCGTGATGATAGAGGAAAACGTTGTTTCTTGCTGTTCGTGGTCGTGGTGACGGTTGGATGTGGTGGAAGTGCTGTATCGCAGCAGGGTGGCTGTGGAGTCAATGCGTACGCAGTAGGCTGAGGATGTGTGGAATGTCCATGACGTGTTCTGCACCAAGCACTGAAGGATAGCCGGTCAAGTACCGGCACTTCAGTGTCGCTCTAGGTTAATCTTCTCTATAGACATAGTAGAAAGACCCCTTGTGGGTCTTCACAGCAAGTAGGAGGGAGGAGGATAAAATAGTGCCTGTATTTAGACTACGGACAAGCAGGGTAAGTCGAGCGTGGTGCCCCGCTAACACACAATGCTGTGTGGCCGTTAGTAGGGGTGCACAACTGCGACGATCATTGCTCATAATGATATGCACTATACGTTATGAATTCTGGTCGAAGCAGAAACAAAAATACCAGCCGCTACTAAACCTTGGCGTACACCAGGGGCGGCACAAGCGGCAACTGCCAGAGACTCCAATGCCAATGATGCCGCGTGTACGCGTGTTAGAAACAATTGACCTCTCCTCTAGCGATGTTGAGCATTTTATCGATCCTGATAAACAGAGAATAGAGGTGTAGAGGCAGAATTTATCGCACCCGTTTCGCTGCGCGACCAATACGAATGCCATAAATTGCTTCTGCTCTGGGACCTTCTGCTGATTTCTTGACCCTCTTGCCCGGGATGTGTATGATTCGCTTTGGTGGAGTTCAATAGTCCGAACATCAAGCGTGGAGACACGAGGAGAGAACCGTGAGCGATCAGCAACTTCAGAAGGTCAAAGTAAATAAGCTGGTACATGTGGGGTTATGGGCAAACGACATAACAACGCAAGCCCGTTTCTACCGTCAGGTGCTAGGTCTCGACCTACGTGTGCCATCAATATCATCGGGGGCCGACCAGGACACAGCACTTGATAACGCTACCGTATTTCTCGCGTTAGGAGATGAACATCACTGCCTGAGCCTGTTCAACGATGTGCGGCCAGTTGCAACCAATGGAAGAAAACCTGCCCAGCGGTCCCAACTCCATCACCTCTCCTTTGAGGTCGATACAGATGCAGAACTGGCGGCGCTGGCGGCCCGTCTGAAAATCTCGGGCATGGATCCCCGCTTAGAGCCACGTGATGGCGACCCCGAAATGGGAGATACGCTCTGGTTCAGCGACCCTGATGGGAATCGCATCGAGGTTTCGGTGACGCCCGAAGACATCACCGCATATTCCTCCTCTACGCGCAACCATAGTCCTTTACTGCGACCCTATTCACTACAGCATATCGCCCTGCAAACTCCCCGTCTTGAAGAAATGGTTGATTTCTATACTGAGGCTCTAGGATTCGACATTTCAGATTGGCTCTTGCGCGAGTGCGTCTGGCTGCGCTGCAACAGCGACCATCACACCATCATGTTTACTCAAGGGAAGCAGGGCATCGACCATATCGGCTACACCGTTTCGGATGGGCCGGAACTACTGCGCTGGTCGGACTACCTCAGCCGTTATCAAACACCTATCTTATGGGGACCTGGACGCCATGGTGCAGGCAACGACCTGTTTGTCCGCTTTGCCGACCCGGAAGGTATCCATGTCGAGTTGTCCGCCGAACTGCAACAATACTACGACCGCGATATGACTGCTCCCCCGCGCCTCTGGCACACCCGCCAGATGGCACACAACCTCTGGGGCAACCTTCCATCCTGGATGCGCGAAGAAGTTCATGCCTGATCCGATATCTTTACTTCTGCACCCCAGTAATGGAATTTCTAATTGTGCCAATACCCTCAACCTCGCCCTCTACTACATCTCCAGGCTTCAGAAATTCGGGGGGTGTACGTGAGAAGCCGACGCCACTTGGCGTACCTGTGGCGATGATATCACCTGGCTCTAACGTCATGCCTGCGGCCAGCGTTGCAATGATTACGGGAATTGAGAAGACCATTTCGCTCGTATTCGAGTCCTGCTTCACCTCGCCGTTGACGCGCAGGCGCAGCGCAAGATTGTGCGGGTCCTCAATTTCATCAGTTGTAACAATCCATGGCCCCATGGGGCATGAGCCATCGAGACTCTTTCCCTTAAAGAATTGCTTGTGACGACTTTGTAGATCACGAGCCGTGATATCGTTAATGACTGTATAGCCGAAGACGTGCGAAAGCGCATCCTCCTGGCTGATATTCTTACCGCCTTTGCCAATGATTACCCCTAGCTCAACCTCCCAGTCGATCTCTGTCGATACCGACGGATCGATCTCGAACGCATCATAGGGACCGTTCATTGTGGTGGTAGCCTTTGTAAATAGTACAGGGATCTCTGGTGCCGCTGTTGTTGGACGCCCACGAAGGCTAGCGGTCTCTTTCGCATGCTCACTATAGTTAAGAGCCATGCACATAATATTCTTGCGCGGATGCGGAATGGGCGAGGTGAGCTTTACCTCTTGTAGTGTGTGTACCGCCCCAGCATCGGTAAAGGTCTTGACCTGACTGAACCGGCGACCTGCCGCCTTCTCCTGGATAGCTTCCAGGGCTTCCTTCACTTGATCGTAGTTTTCTATGAGTTCAAGCAACTGATCGGGTACCGTAAGCCTGAGTGCTCGCCCCGCCAGATCAATGTCGAGCACTTCATCGTTTTGCACCATGCCAAGATGCGGATTGGGAATGTCATTGGTAGAAAAAGTGACAAATCTCATGCGTGGTCTCCTTTACAACGGTTGTATGGTCTGGCCTTATTCTACAACATATGTTGGAGTCTTTTATAAAAGACTCGCCCGCATCACATCCAAAGGCGCGGGTTTGCCTGTCCAGAGAGTGAAGGCGAGTGCGCCTTGATGCAGGAGCATAGAGAGACCATTTGCGCCACGTAGCCCCATCGTGCGTGCCTGGCAGAGCAGGTGCGTCTGTATTGGATTGTAAATCATGTCGTAGACAAAGGTATCGGAATCGAAACGGGCCAACACTTCCGCTGGCAGTGGGCTACTGTCCTCATGCATACCTAGCGAGGTCGCGTTGATAAGAATCGTTGATGCACGAGGCACAAGAAATTGTGGGTCGTCCAGGCTAAACACTGGCCCATTATACGTCTGTTGCACCTGCGCCATCAACTGTTGGGCGCGTTCGAGATGCCGATTGACGATAATGAGCTGCGCGACGTGGGCACCAGCCAGCGCGAATGCTGCTCCACGTGCCGCCCCACCCGCACCGAGCAGCACTACAGTGTAGTCTTTAAGAGAGATGGTGCCATCATCCTGCTTCGTTCCAAGGCCATACTCATGAAGCGCATAGAGTAACCCTGGTGCATCAGTGTTATACCCGTACAAGTAGCCATCATGATGGACGATAGTATTGACCGCTCCAATGAGTGTTGCCAGAGGGTCGATCTTATCCACGAGAGAGAGAACAGCCTCTTTATGAGGAATAGTTACATTTGCTCCCAGATATCCTGGATTGCATAGGGAGCGAACACGTCCAAGCAGTTCATATGCAGGAGTATGCCAGAGTTCATAACATGCCGGAATGCCCAGCGCATCGAACGCCGCCTGTTGAAAACGCGGTGAGTAGGAATGCGCCACGGGGTCCCCAATCAGGCCAACATGCAAGTTGGATGTGTTTGGCGTGAATTGGGCAAGTGATTTGTTATCAATAGACATACAGCACCATTTTTCTGTATTGTACTTGCTGTGCATAACATACGACAATAACGTCTGTCTTCTCGCATCTATGAACATATGGTACTATATCCTCAGACTGAGCTTTTTTGTCGGCCCATGCTACGGCTAGCAGGGCCGTTAAAAAGTCGTCAAAGAGCGTGTATATAGGGGAAGCATGGCGACTTTTCAACGCCATACTCCGCTAGAGGTTCTATAGAAGCCTGTCTTACCGGTTCATCCACTAAGTGAACAGGATCCCGTAGGGGCGCAATTGATTGCGCCCACGGACGAGCGAAGCAATGTCCGTTCCCCCGTTCATGGAGCGGATGCACCACTTACGCCAACTATTTCGTAGGAATGGAGCACATCTCTATGACAGTTCAGCCACGATTGGCCTCAACGGTAATGCTATTGCGCGATGGAGCGTCAGGCCAGGAGACGAGCGGAATAGAGGTGTTCATGGTCCGGCGTGCCGTACAGACCGAGTTCATGCCCGATCTGTATGTGTTCCCCGGAGGTTCTGTCTCAGCAGATGACAGTCTCGCCGAGAGAACTGAAGGTGTCTATGAACCCGTTACGCCCTCAACCACAGACCCGCAGGGGCGTACAGCGCTGGGCAGTGGAGCAAGGGCCGCCGCGATACGCGAACTCTTTGAGGAGGCCAACATACTACTAGCCTATCGCGAAGGGACAATGCTCGCCGTTAACGAGGAAACCGTGGCTCGCTTTGCCAACTATCGTCAGGCATTCAACGAGCGCAAAGGGTCGCTGGTCGAGATGGCACGTGCTGAACATCTCGCACTGGCAACCAATAACCTCGCCTACTTCGCGCACTGGATCACGCCAGAGGGACTACCTAAACGCTACGACACTCATTTTTTCCTCGCTACAGCGCCCGCCGAGCAAGAGGCCCTATACGACAACCTTGAGACCAGTGACGGCGTATGGATTCGACCCACAGACGCTCTTGAGCGTTTCCAGCAAAACACCTTTCCCATCGCATTCCCCACGTTCCATCAACTACGCGACCTGACACCTTTTAGAAGTGTACGCGAGGCAATAGACGCAGCCACAACACGTTATGTACCGACACATATACCCATCATTACGCTCAAGGATGGCGTAGGACAAATCTACCTGCCCGAAGACCCCGAGTTTGTGTGGAAACAACGGGTATAAGCATGCCGTGTGTTAAGGAGACGGATGTATCTATGTCGCAAACTCATACCCCTTATACCATCATTCTTGCCCCCAATCCTTCGATGATGACGGGGCCAGGAACCAATACGATTGTCCTTGGAAGAGGAATCGAAGGAGCCACAGTAATTGATCCCGCCGATGATAACCAGGAGCATATTGAAGCGATCATTCAAGAAGGGTCCAGGCGTGGCGGCATCCGTCGTATTCTCATTACGCATGGACACCCCGATCATTTCGGGGGAGCCGTAACGTTACGTCAACATCTGCGCGTTTCTATCTACGCGTTCAGTCGCACCGGCACACCGGAAGTCGATGAAGAGGTCCCAGATGGCATGACTTTTCCCGCAGGTGACGACACTCTACGAGCCGTGTATACTCCTGGTCATCGCTTCGACCACCTCTGTTACTATTTGGAAGATCGACATACCCTCTTTGCCGGTGATCTCATCTCGGGCGTAGGAACCGTCGTTATCTCTCCGCCAGAGGGTGACTTACTCGACTATTTTAATTCGCTCAAACGCTTGCAAGCCATGACTATATCGGAAATGGTCCCCGCGCACGGCCCGATCATTCAGGACGCACAGGCGAAACTGGCCGAGTACATCTCACATCGCCAGCAGCGCGAACAAGAGGTAATCTATGCATTGCAAACCTTACCAGCAGGTGCCAGCATTACTGCGATGGTGCCAATCATCTACGCAGACGTAGACCCACGCCTACATCCTATCGCCGCCAGGTCTGTCGAGGCCCACCTGGTCAAGTTGGAGCGCGAAGGCAAAGTCAGGCGCGAAGGTCAAGATGGATGGATGCTGGTCAACCCCCAATAGCTTCAATACAGTGAACTAATTTATCTTCGCATGATGGGATACGTCACAGACAGTTTTTCGGGTGTGCTTTATATTTGTAGTAGCAGCGAAGCAGATATGTTCGTTCACTACTTTGCCCATGCCACGAGGAGAGAGAATTGATGGAAGCAATATTAAACGGACCAAATGGACCAACGCAATTAGGCACCAACCCCTTGACTATTGGACGCACCCCCGATAACCAGCTTGTGGTTAGCGATGGTAAAGCATCATCACGCCATGCCGAAATTCGTCCAATGGGGCAGGGCTACGGTATCACAGACCTGGGAAGCACCAACGGAACATTCGTCAACGGGCAGCAAATTGAGCGCAACATACCGCGTCAGCTCATGGCAGGTGATACCATTCGTATTGGTGATGCATCATATACTTACCAGGTACGCAACACTCAGCAGCCCGCGCAAACAATATATGCCGACCCAAATCAGGGAAATAATGCCGATTATAGTGCAACTCAGGCCGCACAACAGCCGTATCAAGCTACGGCATATGGTGGCAATCCGGGACCTCAAGGCTATCAGCCCACTCAACAGGCAGGATATAATCAGGACCAACAGCGCGGCTTTCCACCCCCGCCACCAGCACCACCATACGGGCAATACAATGCAGCACCACAACAGGCGTCATATACCCCACCTCCGCCACCATATAATCCGTCATCACCTCCACTATATAATCGGGGACCACAATATAACCCCTATCAACAGTATAATTCTGTACCGGCGGCTTATCCAGGAGGTGGCATTCCCAATTATGTTCCACCCGCTCCCGTACAACCTGGAAGTGGACAAAAAGGGCATGGTCTGCGCAATATAGTACTAATTGCATTGGCACTGCTAGTAATTATAGGCGCAGCAAGCACCTTCTTCGTCATACATAACAGCCAGGTCGCGACTGACAATGCTAACGGGACAGCAACGGCAACAACGCGCTCTAATGCTACCGCAACGGCTGTCACGCAGGCAACGGGAGTTGCGCGGGCAGGTGCGACAGCAACCGCTGTGGCACAAAACGCAAGCCCTTATGGTGGAAGTGGTGCTCTAGCCTTTGTGGACCTGCTGCAAGATAACAGCGGAGGCCATCAGTGGCTAGAAGACACAAATTGTAGCTTTGTTAAAAAGACCTACCAGGTTAGCATATCGACTCAGAAGACGTTTAGAAGTTGCTTTGCCAAAGCAACAAATTTTAGCAACTTCACCTATGAAGTGAGCATGCTCATTATCAACGGGGATTGCGGTGGATTATCCTTCCGTGGAGACCCCACAAATGATAAAGAATACTTCTTTGAGGTGTGTCAGGACGGAAGCTACGCTTTCTACCTCTACGATGGAAGTCATTCAAAAACGCTGCTTGAGCCTGCAACCAGTTCCGCAATTAAAGGTAAGAACCAGATTAACACAATCGCGGTTGCAGCGAACAACGGTACTATGCAGTTATATGTAAACAACACATCGCTTCAGAGCGTGCAGGATGGTACATACACCAGTGGAAGTATCGGTGTAATCGCCATTGACCACCAGAATGCTACACAGGTTGCATATGCTGCTGCACGAGTATGGCAATAATGCAGTAGGGAGACCTCTTGTAGGTCTCCTGGTTTTTGGTCTACGAAGGAGGATTTAACTGTTTTCAAAAATGTGTTTAAATGTATGCATTTTAGACCACGTATCTCACATAAGGCAGAATTTGGGCATGAAAAAGCCGTCCAAGGAGTAAAAGCTACCAGGACGGCTTTTCTTGCAACCCCTTATTCTGCTGAGTTAATCAATTTCTAAACCATCAATGTCTTCTGGCCTGTAAGAAGTCCCAAGAAGCTCATTGATTACACGTAAGAGAGCTAACGCTTTTACTCTCTGTATCGGGCCAGTGCCATCAATCGCTTTCCTTGCTGTTCTGTAATCCACGTTGGCACGTCTAGCAAGTTCGGATGCTGTTATCGCTGCATCATCTAATAATTGCTGTACATTTGGCATTCTACTTATAAATCCTTGAGCGTATTGGCTTTTTGCCTTGAGGTAGTGTAGCAGAGAACGCTAGCAAGCGCAAGTACTTGCTAGGCTCTCGCAGAAAACCCCCTTGAGAAGATTGACTTTCGTCTCAAAGTAGTGTACTCTAAAAACGCTAGCAGACGTACACTCTTGTCAACGATTGCAAGTAGCTGTTAACAATCACAGCCTGCGTTCCTCACAAGAAAGCGGTAGGAAATGCTGATCAGCAAAAAGATCAGGCTTGAAGTCAGCGAACAAGACGCTGCTCCCCTGGAATGTATGCAGGGAAAATGTAGGGGCTTGTACAACTGGTGGGTGATGCACCTACGGGATGGGGAGAAATGGCCGGGATGGAAAGAAGCCAAGAAGACGCTGCAAGCCAGTAAAGAACACGATCCTGAACTGAAATGGGTCTATGGCAAGCTCTTGCAAGAAGTCTATTTTCGCCTGGATGGGGCCATGACAGCTTTCTTTCGACGGGTCAAGAACGGGGAAAAGCCGGGGTTTCCTCGCGTGCGTCCACGCCGGAACTTCTTCACCCTCTGCTACCCGGCAATGTACATCAAGATCGAAGGCAAGCAGATCACGCTTCCAACCGGAGGCAAAGGCAAGAACAAACGTTATCCTGATGTGGTTGCCAAACTCACGGAAGAAGCACCAACCGGCTACAAAGAGGTAGCGATATCCAGGGATGGACAGGGACACTATTACGCCTCATTTGTCCACGATGTCACAGAAGAACCGCATGAGCACGATGGCGTGCTTGCCATTGATCTAGGGATCAAGACGCTGGCAACGGGCGTCAATGAGCAAGGCCGCTTTTACCACATCGGAGGGTTCAAGGGGAGTCGCTACTCCAACAAGCAACTGGACAAAATCCGGTCAAAGCGAGATCGCTGCAAGAAGGGATCGAAGCGATCCCGGCACTTGAGCCAGATCTACCAACGCGTTTCACAGCAGAAGCGCAACAAGCAACAAGACTGTCTGCACAAAGCATCTCACCTCATTGCTCACAAACTGGTTGAGAGAACCGTTGTGATCGGAGATTTGAGTCAGCGGCAGATGGTGATGAAAGAGCATCGAGAGCGAAACAAGCACCTGAATAGAGCCGTCTTCAATGATTGGGGACTCTACACCTTTGTTCAGATGTTGCTCTACAAATGCATGCTCTACGGGAAAGAACTGGTGATCTTAGATGAACGCGATACTTCCAAGACGTGTAGTACATGTGGACATAAGCAACCCATGCCACTCTGGAAAAGAACGTATCGCTGCACAAACACTGGATGTCGCTTCGTGATAGACCGTGATGAGAATAGCGCGGTGAATATCCTCAAGCGGTATCTTGCCCGGCTAGGGCCACACATGGAGCGGATCTCCATGCGGTGTGCGGACGTTTTCACCGCAATCGACGATGTGAACACATTTGAACACATTTAGAAAGGCAGAACCTTTATGGCACAATTTATGAACTTCCCAACAGCGCGTGAGCAAGTCCTTACTCACAGTGACACGAAGATAGGAGTCATTCCCGAGCTAAGTCTGGTCTCTCATTTTCAGGTGGGGCCATGGGAGGTGCTTTATCGACCAGCAGAGACGGGCAACGTGAAACGCTGGGGCTTGCCATTGATGATCCCAAACTTCTCACGATTGAAAGATGGCATCTTCAAAGAAAAAGGTACAACTCTACCCATTCACGGTTTCGGTCGCAGCCTGCCCTGGACGGTTGTAGCGCAAAACGACACAAGCATCAACATCCAACTTACCAGCAGCGATGCCACTCGACCCTACTATCCCTACGATTTTGTATTTACCGCAACCATTGCAGCAGGCGATGGAGCGCTTACCTACACGCTGGCAATGGAGAATCGTAGCAACGAGGTCATGCCCATCGCTCCAGGCTTTCACCCCTATTTCACAGTTGCGCAAGAGGACAAGCCGCGTCTCGTCGTCGATACTCTACCCGGCTTTGATGTCAGCAGCTTTCAGTGGGACACGAAGCCGCCCGACAATCCCTATCCCTTCCTTCATGCTGTGACCATCCAGTTTCCCCGACTCGGCGCGTTAACCATAGCAGAACTGCCTCAAGAGGGAGACTATAAACTTTCCACCATGCAGGTCTGGTCCGAGCCAGCCTCAGCACCCGACTCCGCCTTTGTATGCTTCGAGCCTGTAGTTACCAGCGAAGATGGACTCAATCGTCCAGCAGATCGCCTGAACATCGCCCCACATAGCACACAGCGCATCGTGCTGCAATTGACGGCGAAACCTGTTTAGGGGTCTAATTCATTACACCTTCATCACCATTATACCCCTTGCCCGGGTGTAGAGCACGGCGAGGGTGTAATGAATTAGACCCCTACGGTTTAATTTCCAGGTAGATGAGCAAGGCCATTTGGTCCGTTGACAGCATAATTGACAGCACTACTTATTCAGAATAGTCTAAGGTTCCCAACAGTTTACACATCTACAGTTAGCTGCACCGATGCAGCCGGAAAACCAAACTTCCTTATAAGCAGGTTCAGAATTAGTAACTCTTTCATACTTTGGTTTACGTCGTTCAAGCTCGGTAAAGAACGAGCGAGCCTGAGTATTATCTGGATCGAGCAGAAGAACCTTATTAAATACTGATATAGCGGCTTTTTCATTGTATTCGTAGTATTCATAAGGTTGTATGACCCAAGAATTATCAACCAAGCTCTGTACCCGGGCAAGATAAAAACGTTCGTATTTGCGATCAAGTTGAATAGCCCTTTTATAATGAATACAGGCCCTTCCATAATTTTTGAGTACAAAGTAAAACTCTCCCATATCAAAAGCTATCTTCGCATTATCTGGGTCAAGCTGACAAGCCTGTTCATAAGCCACAAGAGCTTTTCCGTAATCCCCTAGTTGAGTAAGAATAAGCCCCATTCCGTGATACGCCCTTGCGCAAGCCGTATCAAGCTGGGATGCGTACTCGCAGGCTCGCAGAGCTTCTCTATAACGTTGAGCCTTCAAATGAGCTATACCCTGCTCTAACCATTCCTCTTTGGTTTTTTGCGATGTTTGATTTTCACTCATCTAATTATCCCCCAATAACTACTAAATACAGCAAAAGCAACCTCTGTTATTCACTCTAAGGAAATTTGTCAAACCATCTTGGCTTTTCAGGAACACCTTTAAGATAATGTCCAATGATGTTTTTTGCATCTATTGCAACATTTGAATGCGATTTATTTAATAATTCCTTCCAGATCGTGTCATCAGTTGGACTCGTTGATTGTCTATCCTTTGACTTCATATGAATAATCCTATCTCGTATCTTTTTTATAAACACATACTTAGTCCAAACATGAAAACCTTTAGGTGGTTTTACATTAAAGATAGGCGATAGCACACTATTTAATTTTATGTCTAAACTTAAAAACTCCGTTTGTTCTTTTGTATACTCCTCAGTACACTTTTTATCATCTCTCCCTCTCTTAAAGATATGACCGTCAGGAATGCTCTCATTAGCAAATGACTCAAGAGCTGTATAAACAAAGACAATTACTACCATTCTTTTTTCTAACAGATCAAAAAAACTTGCATCATCTTTAGGATTTATTGTTCCTGCTGGCAATATATTTACTTAGAGAGTCTAAGAACTGCTCCCTTTGTAATAATAGCTGGCTTTCCTCCCATTCTATATAAGACTTGTCTAAAAATAATGCGGTCATATTTGGAAGCCCAAATGAGAGGACGTGATTTTTATCATATTGAGCTGAGCCAACTACTACTACTTCTGCTCCAGCTTTATGTACCGCGCCACTCCGAGGATTAGTCCAATCTTCGCTTAATGTTGTTGCTGCTTGTAATCTATAGTCTCTGTTTGCAATTTTCGGATCTTCCATAGTTAATAGCCGTTGTTATTCTTTCGTGCCATTCTACCCGTTAACCCACACGATTGTAACATACACGGCAAGTGTTTCATGCCACACAATATTGAGTCTCCTTACAGGCGATAGAATAGCACAAAAGGAGAAGTTATCACTTCTCATGAACGCCCAAAGGCATCGTCCATTCCATTCACTGCATCGACGGAAACACATGCGAGTATATATTCATCGTCATAGTAATCGTACTATGACTAATCGATAGAGGCAAACAGATACAGGGTGCATCGGAAAGGCTACGCAGACGACAAAACTAACGTTGTGTTATAATGAAGGAGAATAGCAAAGAGAAGATTAATTGCCGTATCGTTTGGAGTAGCCCATGGATCTGTACGAAGCAAGTAGAGAAATAACACAAATGTCCAAGCCAATCAAATGGCTTGTTCCTGATTCTATCAGGACGGATCATGCAACTCATCTTGTTGTTCAACAGCAAGGTTCTGAATTTACGTTATTATTTTTTGAACTACAAGCCCCTATCATTACGGGTACATTAGAGGAGCAGGTCGCAGCGTATAAAGAATTACCCTTCACAGAAGCAAAATGCATTTCAAAAATTGTCATGAGCGCAGAAAATATGACAGTAGCTACAAACAATCTTATAGAAGTCTTGAACAGATTTACAGCAGTATTACAAGCTAATGCGAAAGGACAGGAAGATGCAAGCATTCCAGAGCATTCAGAGCTACCAACCACCAGCTAAATCTCTAAGTACAGTTGATGTAACTCATATCTCCAATATAAGCTATTCCTTTACTCCACATGTGAGTACACCCTTTACGGTTTCTAATACTACAAAAGGCGTAGAATCAGCAAAACTTATAGAGTACAGGTTGATAAGCTTCGGAAAACTACTTGCTATAACGTTGGCTAACACGCTAAATCAGCTAAGGAACTACAACGAGGAAGCTATTTATCCAATAGTTTCCTTCATTGAGCCTTATAAGAAAGTCGATCAAGACCTATATGTGCGTATGCCCCCTAAATCATCCAGGGAGGTCACCATCGAGGTAATAAGGCGAGGAAAGGCTAAACCCAAAGCTGACCTGGACTGAATCTTTTGAAGGATTGTACATTTATATTAGGAGCATTGAGTTGACGTTGGAATATCCCTGGTATGACATCGTGGAGGGTGAGGACCTTGAGCAAGGGGATTTTATAGACGAATGCGAGGTACTCGTTCCCAGCTATTCCCTCATTGCAGCGAGTGAAGAAACTACACTTGGCGGCAAATCAACATATCGAGTGAAAGGTAATGCTGACATTTATGATCTCGTCATTGTCAGCCAATCGTGTGATCTAGAAAACGGGAAATTAGATTATGTTCTAATGTGTCCTCGCTGGTCATACGAGGAATATGCGAAAGTAAATAGTAACTTCAAAAAGATAGATAAATTGGAACAGCTCAGACAAGGCAAGTACTATAAATACTGCATGTTGAATGAATGTAAGCATATTGATTTACGATGCGAAATACAGATTGTAGATTTAGGTACAGTTTTTAGCGTTCCTTATGATATTCTAAAACAAATGGCTAAATCAAGCGGGAAAAGACTACGCCTACTCTCTCCTTACAAAGAGAAGTTGGCCCAGGCTTTTGCTTACTATTATATGCGTATAGCGTTACCAAATGACATATCAAAATTTGAGAAAACCAAAGAGACGTCACCACCTAGTACAAAACCCTCTTAGGGCAAATCCTCCTAACTATATGTAATCCTCCACAACCTGAGCTAACGTATCGTAGAAGGGTATAAGCTCTAATACTAGATGCGATATAATGTTGGCACATCATCAAACCATTGTCTTGCGGATAGTTAGGCTCCCGTCAATTTAATAACACAGCAGAAACCTGAGACGCTTCCCCTCAATTGAAACCAATTTACACTAACAAAGTAATAACACTTGAAAGACAGACACAGTAAAACAGCAACGAGATCAGCAGCAAAAACGTATGGTAAGTAGGATAAGAAAAAGGTATACTTACCCGAAAGACCAGCGCAGCGACTCTTTTTCTTTGACAGCAGAATTGACAGCAGTGACAGTAAACGATAGCGTACAACCACAAGCAATCGTGGACACGAACGCCAGGCTACAAGCGAAAGAGCACAGATAGAAATAGGCTCCTGGACAGGTGGATAGCAGCTTACTACATCTGTAAGATATAATATAAGTACATACTCCGGCTGATAGAAGCGACATTCCCTTTTGCATGTGTTTGTCTTGTCGGTAATCATGCATGTCGGAGGCCCAGAAAGCAGGTAATTGACTATGGATAGACAGCCGGCTAACATGCACTGGCTACAGAATAGCAACGATAGGCAACCGAGTCGCACAGACCCTGGCGGTCGTCCCAATCCTAACGGGCAAACGCCACCAAAACGTTCACTGAACCTCAACCGATGGCTACTTGTGCTTGTGGTTGTTATGCTCGCGGTGTACATCTACAACTACTTCAACATAAACGCGAACAACAACAATACTCCATCACGAGATGAAATTTCTTACAGCGAATTTTACAACCAGATCAATCAGAAGAACATCAAGACCGCCACACTTATCGGACAGACCGATATTCAGGGCACCTTTGTACATCCCATCGGGAACTTTACCTCGTATCACACGGTTCAGCTCCCCAACGGAGACCCTGATCTGGCCCAGAAACTCTATGCAAGTGGAGCAACATTCACGTATCAGCCGCCCCCCGACAATACGTTCTGGTTCAACCTGCTGATTACCCTACTCCCCTGGGTCTTCTTAATTGGCCTCTTCGTCTTCTTTAGCCGCAGAGCCTCACAGGGACAACAAGGCATCTTCAGCTTCGGTAAGAGCCGCGCCAAGTTAATTCTCGAAGATCGTCCGAGTACGACCTTTGCAGACGTCGCAGGCGTCGATGAGTCGAAGTACGAGCTACAAGAGGTGGTCGAGTTCCTGAAGACGCCTCAAAAGTTCCAGCGTCTAGGCGGTAAAATTCCTCGTGGCGTACTACTTGTCGGCCCTCCAGGAACAGGTAAGACGCTGCTAGCTCGAGCCGTTGCCGGTGAGGCAGGCGTCCCCTTCTTCTCCATGTCTGGCTCAGAGTTCGTCGAAGTCCTGGTTGGTGTCGGTGCCAGTCGCGTCCGTGACCTGTTCGATCAGGCAAAGAAGGCATCACCAAGCATCATCTTTATCGACGAAATCGACGCGGTTGGTCGTCAGCGCGGCTCTAGCATCAACACAAACGACGAGCGCGAACAGACCCTGAACCAGTTGCTCGTTGAGATGGATGGCTTCGATAACCGTCAAGCCGTCGTTGTCATCGCGGCGACGAACCGACCCGATGGCCTCGACCTGGCACTTCTACGTCCAGGGCGCTTCGACCGTCGTGTTACCGTTGATCGCCCTGACTGGAATGGGCGTCTCGCCATTCTGAAGATTCACTCGCGTACTGTGCCACTCGCACCTGATGTGGACCTGGTAGCCGTTGCACGCTCTACCACTGGCATGGTAGGTGCGGACCTGGCGAACCTGGTCAACGAGGCAGCTCTACTGGCGGCGAGACGAAACCTCGACCGCGTGACGCAAAACTGTTTCAACGACGCACTCGACAAAATTCTGCTTGGTGCGGAGCGCCCTCTCGTGATGAGAGACGAAGACCTGAATGTAACCGCCTATCACGAGGGTGGGCATGCATTGACCGGTCTTCTGACAGAAGGCGTCGATCCTGTCACAAAGGTAACAATTATCCCGCGTGGTCAGGCTCTTGGTGTAACAATGTACACCCCGCTGGATGATCGCTATAACTACTCGAAAGACTACTTGTTGACGCAAATCGTTACCGCACTTGGTGGGCGAGCTGCCGAGCAGGTGGTGTTCGGCAAAATCACAACGGGTGCCGAGAATGATCTGCAACGTGTCACACAAATCGCACGCCAGATGGTGACGCGCTGGGGCATGAGTGAACGCATCGGGACGGTCTCATTCAGCGAACGTCAAAGCCCCTTCGCGAGTGGTGGCGACACAGGTGCTCCAAGTAGCTACAGTGAGGAGACCGCCGAACTGATCGACGAGGAGGTTGACCATATTGTGCGTAGCTGTTATGACCGTTCCGTTGAGGTGCTAACTACGCATCGTGCGACCCTTGACCGTATCGCGCAAGAACTACGCCTTCATGAGACGATTGATGCTAAGCAACTGCATCAAATCCTGGAAGAGACCGGTGCTTTGATTGCATCCTCTCAGTATCCGACGACGCCAGGTATGCCACAATAGGCCACCACGCCACCCGAGGCAAGTATGTAGAGGGCTTCTCCCAGGAGAGGAAAGCTCCTGTTTCAGCTACTGGCTGAAACAGGAGCTTTCCTCTCCTGGGAGAAGTTGTCTTTCTATTTGTCAAAGAAATCACGCATCCCTGGATAATCTTTCATGATGGCATCTATCGTGTCAGGTGCCAAAGCCATGAACGTACCCTGCGCCTCTGCCAGGACAGTCTTCTCATCCTCGGAGAACGTTATAACACCAGAAGCCTGCACCATACGACCCCGCTGTACACCTGGCGATGCACGTGTGCGTAGCATTGGACCATAAGGAACATAGCGACGATAACGTACCTCCAAACGTCCCGTCATCATCCATGTGGGGGAATCGCTCAACATAGATGTGCGATTCAAAGCCTCGTCGAGTACAGCAGCAACAATACCGCCGTGAATAATACCAGGAAACCCTTGATGTTCTGGCAGTGGCTGAAAGTCCGATACTACGCTATCCTTCTCAAGGCGAAAGACCATATGCAGCCCATAGGGGTTACGTTGCCCACAGACAAAGCAAAGTTGATAATCAGTTGTATCATTCAATTCCATGCAGAAATCCTATCCAGACTTCTCGCCCCATAGAGTGAGCACAAAGTTCACGGTACAGAACGAGTCCAACTCTATCTCTATTAAAGCTTGTTGATACGCATAGTGTAACACGGCTCTCGCCGTTTTCGCCACTAGATGCACTTCCCGATCGTGCAACAGACCTGACAGAGCAGTGACGAAAGAAACGTGGTATTATGAAGAACAACCTATCGGTCTTGTGACGAAAATTTCGTGTTTTTCGTATTTTTAGTAGATACCCATCCTTTATCGTAAAGCAGCGCATAGAAGCGCTGTCATGTATTGCCGGGAGACAAACACAGAAGAGAGGGATAGTATGGCAAAAACACCTACCGATGTTGTAAAGGCTACAAAAGGCACAAAGAGTGCGAAGAAAACAAACCCATCATCCGAGGATGCGAGCAAGAAGCAGCGCAAGCAGCAGGCGAAACGTGAAGCAAAGCTTATGCTCAAAGTAGAGCAAGCGAAAAAGGACGTACAAAAGGCAGAGCAGAAGCTAGCCAGGGCCCAGACAAACCTTGAGGATGCAAGAAAACAACAGCATAATCTTGAAGAGAAAGTTGCCAGGCTACGGGCACCACAGCAAGAGTCACACAACGGGATACCTGCCGCGGCTCCCACGTCCTCTGACCAGTCACAAGCGGTATTTACCACAAACGATGCCCCGCTTACCTTGTCCACTCCATTCATAAACCAGAGCGCGGACACCAATAACACTCTTGACACTACCAGCCCTCCTGATACCACAAGCAGCGCTGACCAACCACCAGCTGAGGGACGCACCGATGTTTCTCAAGAGCAGACCACGCCCTCCACTGACCAGAGCAGCAAGCTAGCAGAGAAAAGCACCTCGCTTCCTGCAGGTGTAAGCGAAGAGGATGCTAAGATCACATCGGATAATGTCAGCATGCCTATTCTCACTCAAAATGAGAACCCATGGCCTCCTCCTGTGATACAAAATGAGATCAAGGAAGCAGTCGTGGAAGAAGCTACAAGTTCTACACCTCACAGCCACGATACTCCCGCTCAGGATAAGAAGACAGGTGAGACCGATGGGACGAAAAATACGCAGCAAAGGAATACTTCGACTCGAAGACGCACCAATAAAGATAACACGTAATCGCTTAGAACTTTAAAGAGGGAAAAGTGGCAGTTCGGCCTCCGGTGCGAACTGCCACTTTTCCCTCTTTAAAGTTCTAAGCGAGTCATGTCCATCATTTTTATTTCACGTGTCCAGGAGTTGGAACAATAGGGTCAATTAGTGTCTCCCCTGCTTTGAGCTTCGGTGTCAAGACACCTCTTGCTTTTAATTTGAGGTAAATCCAGAGCGTGATGCCGAGCAGCAGTCCACCGAAGAGATACCCTCCTAATACATCGCTTGCCCAATGATCTCCCAGGTAAATGCGCGATGGGCCGACAAGGATGACGAATAGTGCGGACACGATCAGAAGTACGTAATGCCACCAACGGTTCCGCTTAAAAAGGATGAGGCCGAACGAGAACAGGAGTCCCCAATAGGCAACATACGACATTACATGTCCACTGGGAAAGCTTTGTCCAGTTGCTTTTTGGAGGATTTCGACCAGTTGCACGCTAGGACGTGGGCGGCTTACAATGACTTTGGCAAGGACGTTCGTGATAGAACTTATAACTGATAGAGTAATTATGATAAGAGCTTCCAAACGCAGCTTGACCAGCCAGAATGCTATCGCTGTCAGGAGAATGAGCACTACAAAAACAGCAAAGTTATTTCCCAGGTAGCTTACCGCGATCATCAATGTCTCTAGCCACGGCGACTTGTTTTCCTGAAACTCTCTTGTTATTACTACATCAACTGGTATGACAGGATTAAAATGAACAAACCACGCTAGAGCCGTAAAAAGGGCGAACAGTAAGAGGTATACAAGGGCGAGTATGCGAGTTCGTCTTGATGAGCGGTACCACGGCTCACGACTACTATCAACCTCCTGTTGTACCTGATCCATCGTGTTGTTCATCTTATCTTGCATTCGCTGACTCATTGTTCTTTGCGCCTTTGCCCGCTTACCTATGGTTACAGATATCCTTAAGGATAATTATAATACGAATTAGGTCTCAAGAATGTTTCTAACTCAAACGAACGCATGAAAAGAGCCAGGGTTGTATTGACGGCGTGCCAGATTCTCGTTATATATACGGTGAAGAACAGGAGAAAATTCTATGCAGCAACTAGAGATCCGCAAGGCACGACCGAAGGACCGGGATAGAGTTCTTGCCTTTTGCACCCACACATGGGAGTGGGGCGACTATATCGACCGCGTATGGGACGATTGGCTTCACGATTCACAAGGGCAGCTTTTCGTCGCAACCATCAACGAACGCCCCGTGGGAGTAGGACATCTGCGCATGCTCAACGAGACGGAGGCGTGGATTGAAGGGCTACGTGTTGACCCAGAATATCGTCAACAAGGCATCGCAACGGCTCTTAATATGGCGATGCTCGAAGAAGCAATACGACGCGGGGCAATAAACGCGCGCCTGCTTACTGAGTCAACGAACAGAGGGTCTATCCGCATTATGGAACGTATCTATATGCGCCAGGTAGGAGCCTTCGCGCCGTTTCGGGCAAATCCCTTAGCAACCACAACAAAAGGTCGGCCGAGTCCAGAGGCAACACAACTGGCGGCAAATAACGATGTTGATGCGATTATCGATTATTTGAACGCCTCCAATGTTTTTCCTGCTGTTGGCGGCCTCTATTATGTAGGCTTTACCGCCTACGAGATCACCGCTCAACTAGTAGAGGAAAAGGTCGCCGCCGAGCAGGTCTACCTGCTGCGTCGTTGGGACCGACTGGACGGACTGGCGATTGCGGAGCAGCGCGATGACCGTCAAGGCAAGTGCCTCTCGATAGGCTATATCGATGGTATGACGATTGAAGCGATCAGCCTTGTCGCCCACGACCTTCGCAGTCGCCTGACCTCTATGAGCCTGGAAAGTGCGTATGTCTACGCTCCTGATCTCGTCTTGATACGTGACGGCCTGACAGGTATAGAATACGAGTGGGATGGCAAGGTGTTTTACACCTACGAGCGTGGATTGGTGTAAACACGATCAAGCCTCTGCTGAGTTGGTTGGATGCATACATCCAATCAACTCAGCAGAGGCTTGATCGTGTTTACGGATTACGCTGGATGCGTTATCGCCTCTATATTCTTTAAACCATGAAAGCGGAGCAGCCAGCAGCCGTAGTTCATACCCCCTCCAACGGCAGGTAGAGCCATCCACTGACCCGCGTGGAGCCGATCTTGGCGCAACATCTCTACGAGCGCAGTGCCGATGCTGGCGTTGGAGAGGTTGCCATAGTAGCGAAAGTTATCAGCAAGCTTCTCCATCGTCGAGGGAGGCCAACCGTAATCATGGACGAGCAGTTCTCCCAGGCGACGCGTAATGCGCGAGTTGGCCTGGTGCGGCACGATATGTGCTATGTCGTCGTAGTCCAGTTGCGCATGTCGGCGAAGCGCGTCGAGGCTTTCAGCCATGGCGCGTGGAGCCTCGCGGTAGACCTCTTTCCCATTCATCTTAGTATAACCAACCAGGTACTGCGCGAGAACCTGGCTTAGCTCCTTGCCCTTGCCCTCGTGATATAACTGCTGCATCTTCGCGTCCACCTCCGCCATTTCAAGTACATCTTTGCGAAGAGGCGTCTGATAATAGAGCGACAGGGCCTGATGCGCGTCGGAGCCGTTGATAATATAGCTATCCTCGTCGCCACGCTCCAAAAGGAAAGCGGAAGCGCCCTCACCGAAGAGCGAACTTGTTTTCCAATCCAGAACATTCATGATGTTTGGCAGCAGACCCTCAGCGGTAACAAGTAGCACAAGTTTTGCGGAGCTAGCCGAGAGGATTTCCGCGCAGGTTTGAAACGCTTCGGTCTGGCAAGCACACGCACCTTTGAGCATGGTTGCGCGTATAGGTCCCAGGCCCAGGCGCATCTGTACCATGCCTGCAATAGTGGGAAAAGCATCATTATCGGAAGAGGAGGCACCTATCACAGTGTCGATCTCCGACGCATCACGACCCGAACTTGCTAGTGCTCGCTGGGCTGCAATAACCGCCATATCGACCAGCGATTCCTCCTTCGTGGCGTCGGGATCAAGAAGCAGACCCGGAGCATCGTCACCCGCCATCTTGCGACATAGTGCAATAGTGCTTGCACGAACATAGCGCGTACTCAGGCCCGTGACACGCTCCAGGTCGTTCGCACTGCGAGGGTCTCCAAGACGTGTGGAAATGTAGGCAAAGAACTCGTTAGTGATGCTACTCTTAGGGGCATAGCTGCCCAAACCGATCAGGCGTACCTTCGCCTTTGTGTAAATTTCTGGCACAATATAGGTATAGTGAGGCCACCGACCTGCTTGTCCTTCTTCGATGCGCGACATAGGCTGCTTGTCCTTCGTAGTGAAGTTACTTCCTAAATATGTATCAGTATAACATATATTCACATGCACGCATTTCTTGCTACAGGTGATAGTATGTACGCAGAGATGTTGTGTAATTATCGGAGGCGATACTTGAATCCAGCATCAGCCAATAAGCCACAGACTCCACACTTTGCGCTAGAGCCTCGCCGGGTGCATACGATTACTGATCGTTTTTCAATGGCAAATACGTATCTCATTCACGATGAGTGTCTTGTCGTCATAGACCCTGGCTCCGATCTCAATGTGCGTCTGCTCTCTCACTACATGCAAACAGTTTTGCACCACTCGCCGAATGCCATAGACTTGATTGTGCTGACTCACCTCCACCCCGATCATACAGCAGGAGTAGAATCGCTTCGTCGCATCTGCACCGCTCCTGTGGCTGCATCAGCCACTATTCGCGCACTAGCGCAATCGGAAGAGCAGAGTATACTTCCAAGAATCACCCATCTTACAGGGCACATGTTGCCAGGCACACTTCAACATCTTGATATGTTTCCACCACCCTACGCGCAGCAGGCAAAGTTGGTGGACCTGTGGTTAGACGATGTAGCAGGTCTACCATTTCATCCCGACTGGCGCGTCATAGCCAGTCCAGGACACACTCCCGACAGCCTCTGCCTCTATAATCCTTTCACGGGTGAACTCTTATGCGGCGACACGGTGATTACGATAGCGGGCGGTTCGCCCCTCTTACGGAGCGGCACAAACCGCCGTCAGTTAGAGGAGACCCTACGCATTCTGCGCAGTCTAAAGGTACACTACCTCTACCCCGGCCACGGTCGCCAAATCCTTGGTGAAACTCCGTTAACCAATGTACAGGTAGAGTGGTGATGAATAGGTTATTATTCCTTCGGTTTACTTGGTAACTTCAAAGGGACAGGTCCACTCAGTGAGCGAGCGAATGATTGTGGAGTGATGATCTGTGGAAACCCGGAGGTTCGTGTCGATGAACTGAATGTATACTCAAGATTAATGTTACCTAGGCGGATACGATCACCAATCTGTAGCAAACGCGGCTCAGCCAGCGGTTCGTCGTTGACTAATGTACCATTACGACTCGTCAGATCTTGCACGTAGTCGCCACTAGCCTGCCGTAGGAATTGCGCGTGCTGCCGCGAAATAGAAACGTCGTTTATTACAATGTTACACTCTATGCCACGCCCAATCATGATAACTGGATGGTCTAGCATGAAGGTCTTTCCCGCCATCTCACCATCTTGAATGAGCAAGGCCCCGTTCTGTTCGGGTAAAGTCGGTAATGGAGTAACTTTATTGAGAGATGCTGTCTCCTGCCACTCGTTTATCATCACCTCCGATACCCTCTCAGCTACACCTCCAAACGACGTTGTTGGCACCCGAGCAGCGGCTCCATCGTCCCGAAGTGGTCGCGTTGCGGGAAGCACATTGCTGCCAGCAGTAAGCGAATCAAGAGAAGAACGCCAGGTATGGTTGGCAAGTGGATCATACACCCCTAACACTGATTCCGGCTTTTCCGCCAGCGAGAAAATAAAGCGTTGGGAGCCAACTTCTAACGGTTCCCCAGACTCTACCTGTACAGTACCACGAATACGTTTCCCGTTAAGCAGAACGCCGTTAAGACTATCGCAGTCAGTCAGACAAATCCGTCCCTCATCCCAGGCTAGCTCGGCATGGTGACGTGAAGCCATATCGTCGTCGATCCATATATCGTTGTCCTCGTCGCGTCCAATCGTCACTACAGCGCGCTTAAGCGCGAGGCGCTGCCCCTGGAAGTTTCCACCACGATACTCTAACCAGCCCCATGGCGTCTCCTCATTGAAGACAAAGGGCGCTGATACTCCTGGCTGATGTCTTGGAGGATGCAGTGCATTCGCAGGATTAGCGCCTGTACGAGGCTTTTGAAGTGGTATCTCGACTGAGGTTGTTAAGAGGCGCTGCGGCGAGAAGAGGCAGTAAGACACGGTTACGCTTAACGGCAGGAACCAGCCACAGAGGGCGACATAGACAAGCGCGACCTGCACCTCGGCGACAGAGATAGTGGCCTGCTCGACACTAAAGCGCATGTTATACCACACGACAGCAGGAAGGAGCAGCAGCGCACAGACGACACAGACGACGATCACACCCGCGAGTTGCCGCGTTGTTCCACGCCTGCGCAGCGTCGTATAGAGCGCGTTAGCAGCAATGGCAATCATGCAGCATGCTAGCCCACCGTAACATCCACTACTAAACCAGATCGAAAAATCCGCCGTGTTCGTCGTCTTCCTCTTTCTTTACACCATAGGACCAATACCTGCCGCGCGGGCGTCACCAATCAAAATCGTATCTACAATAGTATGTTGTGCCACGTGATTCACATAGATTCCGTCAGCATCAACATTGGCAGAATCAGCCGCGATATTGTTATTTATGTCCACCGCATCCCAATATTCAAAATAAGTATCATCGTCTTTGACCGCAACCCCTAGAAAGGCATGGCCCGGAATTATTATAATCTCTGGATGCAGTCCAATGCGCTCAACCGCCGCCGCAAGTAGTACCGTCAACTCGATACACATACCGCTACCCTGCTTGAGCACCTCTCTGGGTAGTTTGATATTTTGTACCGCGTTAGTATTCCCACCAGTACCAGTGTATGGAACACTCTCTTGCACATATTTTATATGATAACTAAGACGAAGCGCATCGTAGAGAGCATCAACCTCATCACGCACCTGTTGCTGTGAAGCCCCTCTATATCCAACCATACCAGGCGGTGTCGGAGGTGGCTGGTTTTGTAAATAGCCTTCCGCCTTCTGCACAAGGTTCTCGACGGCGCGATCATCGGGCGTTACCCATGCGCCTATACGCAAGCGATTCTCCTGCGTCCACTGCATAAGCCAGCGCGAGTGGAGCGCTAGGGAAATATCGTTATCATAGTAGATATGCTTGTTTGCGTCCGTAACCTGCACATGTAACGAGGTGTTTTCTTCATGAGTGAGATTGCCCAACACCTGATCTTGCTTGAGGAGTGGTGGCAAAAATTGCTCATTTTGCGTCGTAGGAAGCGCCTTAACACTCTTCATCTGCGTCTGGCTAAATCCGTTAATGGTTACGTAAATGAACAGTGTTATGGGACTACCACTACTGTATTGAACGGTGAACAGCCTATCTTGTGGTTGCGCGGCAAGATAAGAAAGGTAGTAAGCGCTGAATATCGCTTTGGGGACGAGGACGCATACATGCACCGATGCCTGATCGCCACACTGTTTTTGTTTTGCTACGTTTGCCTGTTGATAGCGGAAGTAAGCTTGTGTACCACCTACGACATAGGCACCTGACGACACAGCCAACACCACTACAGTGAGGACCAGAGATATGAATTTGTTTCGCATCGATTCATAACCTGCTTATACTGACTTGACACCCGTAATGCTCATACCCCATGCAAGCCCATTCACCGCGGGGAATACCCCTACGAACTTATTTCTCTGAACGTTGCCTCACTCGATCTTATCATTCCGTATCACGATTCGCAATCGAATGGGACTTGTGGGGGAGTGTTACCACAACACCTTGAGCAATGTGTTTAGCCGTCAAGGTGTTGTGGTAGACTGTGCACATGCAACTTTTCCATTTGTGAAGCCGTGTATAGAAGAGGTGTTAGAAAAAGAGTCGGTAGAAGGAAATGCAAGGAATGGCTGAACATACAACGGTAATCGGCGTTTTTGAAGACCGCGCACAAGCGGCTCAGGCAATAGAAGAACTGCGGCATATAGGCTTTAACGATAACGAGATCGGCTTCGCGGCACGCCATGACGCCGCGTACACTGAAAGTACGACGGAGGCACCAGAGACAACGGGAAAGAGTCCGGGGGCGATTACAAGAGGTATCGTCGGTGGCGTTGTCGGTGCCGTAGACGCGTTACTTGTTCCAATCACCGGCCCAGCAGATGCAAGTAGTATTCTAGGAACCGTTCTACCAGTGGCAGAGGAGGCCATCGATAGGTTGCCCTATCCCGGCTCGGAGAAAGACACAGCAGTCCATACACGTCCCGATGCTCCTATGACAGTTCCAGATACTCCCTCTCCCTCAACGGAAACGCCTACAACAGAAACGCCTACAACAGAAACAGTCTCAACTGGAGCAGTCCAGACGAGCGAACAGTCTGCTAGCGAGAGTGGACGCGAGGGTATCGTTACAGGCGGTATCATTGGTGGTGTGCTTGGGGCCGCTGCCGCCCTCCTTATCCCCGGCATTGGACCAGTTATCGCTGGCGGTATACTGGGAGCAACTCTGGGTGGCGCGGCTATCGGCGGTATCGCGGGTGGTTTCCTCGGAACCTTCACCCATATGGGAGTACCAGAGGAAAAAGCGCGCTACTATGAGAACGAGTTCAAAGCTGGACGCACCATTGTCACCATCAGGACCGATGACCGCCAACAAAAAGCATTCGAGATTCTCCAACGTCACGGGGCACACGACGTACAATCGCATTGAGTAGATAATGTCATTTTTGCTTGCAAGGTTCAAATAGCCAGGACACTTTCAAGGGGCGCACCCCTTGAAAGTGTCCTGGCTATTTGAACCTTATTGTCCACAAACAACCATCTATTTCAACCATTTCTCCTTAACGATGTCCACGCATTCCCCCACATCTTCCTCGATCCATACATCCTTTTGTCCTCGATTAGCCCAGGAAGCCTAGCGAGAGAGACGACTACATCAGCGAAAAAAACGATACCTTTGGAGATTACTTTTTCTCCTCATTCTCGGGTACTCTTGTTTTGCGCGGTTGAACCATAGAACATGAGAAAGGAGTTTCTACTAGAAAAAGTAGTCTCATCACGTAGCACGTCACCTGTAGGACAACTTGTATTTTACCTTTGATTACACATAAGATGTGTAATCAAACTCCTCATGCAATTTTGCTAGAAATGGAGTCTCTCGCATGGTATCTCACCTTCATGGTTCACATGCTTCCCCTGACCGTCTACGCTTAATTTCTCTGCGTCGTCTACGACGCCTTGAGTCCTGTTTCTCCCTGTACACTTTCCCGCACGTGGTACGAGTACTGCTTGTCACGCTCATGATTGTAGGCTCTGTGCTCAGCATGTTCAGTATCCTGGCATCGCAAGCCCATGCCGCTGCACGGGTTCCTACCTCTTCTACTCCTTCCTCACTTCACCACGCTGTCCAGCAGCAGCAGGCACATCTGGGGAAGCCGAAGCCGCCGAGCCCCCCACCCACTCACGGCAAGACGAAATCACTCACGCCCGCCGTCCTTTCGTCATCAGCCCCGTTTGATGGATTGGGGCAACAACCCTTCTATACCTTTCTCAAGCATCCGATCAACAGCACATCGTGCAGTTGTGGCAAGAAGGAAGCGTTGGTCAATGTCGCCAATGGCAATCTGCTTATGCATAGCGTCGAAATGCAGATCCGGGGCACAGGCATTGATCTGTCCATTGAGGCATACTACAATAGCCTGTCCGCCTCTTCTGGGAATCTGGGACAGCGCTGGAACCTCACCATCGGCAGTGATGTGCGCCTGGACCTGAGCGGTGCCCCATCCTCGGTGATCTACCACGGTCCCAGCGGTTTCTCGGCCTCCTTCACCGCAAGTTCCGGCTCGAACACGTTCACCTCGCCTCCTGGCATCAATGCCAGGCTCGTCAAAAACGCCGATGGCACCTACACCCTGACCTTCAATCGAACGGGCGAGAAGTACACCTTCGATACGAGTGGCTACCAGGCGACCATCACAGACAAGAACAGCAATACGATCAGCATGGCCTATGACACGTCCCACAATGTGGCCTCGATCACCGATACCCAGGGCCGGGTCATCACCTTCTCGTACAACTCGGGTCATATCTCGCAGATCAGCGACACCACGGGCCGCAACGCCAGCTACGCCTACGATGGGAGCGGCAATCTGACCAACATGACCGATCTGGCGGGGATATCGACCGCCTATGCCTACACGGGAAGTGACCTGACCTCGATCACCGATGTATTCAACAACGCGACCACGCTCGCCTATGATGGCTCGCATCGCGTGACCTCGATCACTGATCCACAAGGGGGAGTCACCAGCTTCGCCTACAACGCAGGCACTACCGTCGTCACTGATGCCAACGGCCACGCCACGACCTACACCTACGACAGTACCTTCAAGGTCTCCAGGACGACGGATGCTCTTGGACACAGCAGTTCCACGACCTATGATGCCACCAACTACAACGTGACCCAGGGGCAGGATGCCCTCGCCAACACCAGCACCTTTACCTTCGATACCAACAACAACCTGACCAGTGCCACCGATGGCAGCGGGGCTAAGAGCACAGCAACCTACACCAACACGTCCTTTCCCTACTATCCTGATAGCACGACCGATGCACGCGGCAACACGTTGAGCTACGCCTACGATGCCACAGGCAACATGGCCTCGGTCAAGGATAGCCTCGCCACGCAGAACAACGTGAGCTACAGCTACAACAGCAACGGCACCATCTCCAAACTCACCGATGCCACTGGCAACGTCACCAGCTATGGCTACGATGGCAGTGGGAACCTGAGCAGCATCACGCCTCCCTCTCCCCTCGGTTCGGAGGCACTGACCTACGACGCCTTAAGCCGCGTGAGCAGCGTCACCGATGGCAAGGGGCAGAGGACGGCCTTCAGCTACAACAACCTGGACCGCGTCCTGCAGGCTGCCTACGCCGATGGCTCGACAGTCAACGACAGCTATGATGGCGATGGCAACCTGACCAGCGTGATTGACAACACAGGGCAGACCTCGTTCAGTTACGATTCCCTGAACCGTATGACCAAGAAGACCTTGCCTGGCGGCACGTCGATCAGCTATACCTACGATAAGGTGGGCAACCTGACCTCCTACACCGACGCGGGTGGCACGGTCAGCTATGTCTACAACCAGGTCAATCTGCTCACCACGCTCACCGAGCCTAGTGGAGCTAAGACCACCTACAGCTACGACAACGCCAATCGGCGCACCAGCATGAGTTATCCCAACAGCATCGTCACCTCGACGGGCTACGACGGGGCGAACCACACCACCTCGATCAAGGCCGTCAAGGGGACCACGACGCTCATGAGCTTCGGCTACAGTTGGAGCGGCGACCTCAAAGCCAGCATGACCGACCTCTCCAACAACACGACAAGCTACAGTTATGACGCGCTCAATCGCTTGACCGAGGCGCTCGTCAAGAACGGCTCGGGCTCCCAGACCGCCGATGACAAGTACAGCTACGACGGAGCAGGCAACCGCACTTCGGCCACCATCAACGGCACCGCGACGACCTACAGTTACAATGCCGCCAATGAGTTGACTTCCAGTGTCAAGGGAGGCACGACAACCACCTACAGCTACGATGGCAACGGCAACCTGACCAGCGGTGGTGGGCTCAGCTTCACCTACAACGCCAAGAACCAGACCACCGCGATCAACACCGACACCTACACCTACAGTGGAGCCGACCAGACCGACCGCGTGACGGTCAACACCACCAACTACACCTATGGTTCCTTGGGTCTTGGCAGTGCATCGGACAGTGGCGGGCAAACGTACTATACTCGAGATAACAACGGGCAACTGATGAGCGAACGCATCTCCTCAAGTAGTTACTACTACCTGATGGACGACATTGGCTCGGTACGATTGCTTACCGATAGTAGCGGCACCGTCAAGGACAGCTACAGCTATGACCCATTTGGCAACAGCACCAGCAAGAGCGAGACGGTTGCTAACCCCTGGCAATTCGCCAGTGGCTACTTCGACGCGACAACGAGCCTGTACAAGTTCGGCACGAGGTACTACAATCCCTCATTGGGCAGATGGACGCAGCCAGACCCAGTGGGTGGTACGGTTGGCAAGCCCAACTCGGGCAATCCGTATGTGTATGCCAACAATCTGCCGAATATGCTAACGGATCCGAGTGGAAGAAGTATAATCAACTGCTTGTTTGTCCTTGCAATGGATTCAGGCTATAGTGCCGCAGTACTTGGAGGTCTTTTAGGTCTCATTGCTGCAGGTTTCTTACCAGTTGGTCTCACTTTTAATCCCTTTATCATATTAGGTTATGCCATCCTTGCTGCAGGAGTTTATGCAGTAGTAGCAGTAATTCTTGCTATCGCTACCATCGAGAATGCTGCGTCTGCATGCGGTTATAACGTAAGCTAGCTTCTATACAGTCTCTCTAAGTAGAACTACTGAGAGTGCAGTTACAAGGAAGAAGAGAAAAATCAAATAGAAATTTCTCTTCTTCCTTGTAACCGCTCAATAAGTATCACTACATTAAGTAGCGATTGATCTCAAGTAAGCAAACAATATAAGCTCGATTTATGAGACCTCGATCACTTGGTATAATGATACTTCTCAGTATCAACTAGCAACTATATGATTTTTCTTCTTTGAAGAAGACATGTAATTGTTAGTAATTTACCAACGAGTGATGTAAAATTATAGTTAATATAGTTTTTGATTTAGAAAGGTTAAAATAATGAGAAGTAACTCATTTAGAGCAAACAATCTAGTTGTTCTTGCATTTGTTATTTTGTCATGTATCGTGGCTATTGGTATACTCTTTTTTCCTGATAAGAACATTCACTACTCGTTTGCTATCTCTCTTTTAGGAGGTTTCTATTTTACCTATATCGGTATTCGGAAAGTGCGTCAAACCCAGCAACAACGGATACACTGGTACGCACAACCTTATATACTTATTGGCATTGCATTCCTTCTTGGCTTACCTTGGAATCTTCTGCAGTTTGCTATTATACCTGTTTTTCCGAATAGCATTCTTATTGAAAATGTTCTTGCCATTCTTGGACTCATACTCTTTCTTACAGCAGGCTACTTGTTTTTTAGGCATCTCTCAAAGAATAACAGGCAAGAATGAACTAATCTGATAGATCTAGTTTATGAAAGATATTTATCTTTATTTATAGTACATAAGATGCTTTAGCTCACAGTTGACGTTTAATGTATATACAGTGTAAAAATTCTCACACATACCATTTAAGGCAACTTATGAGTGATTACAGAGGTAAGTACTCTTACTACACCTAGATAAGAAAAGAAAACTTGGTAGTGGTTCACAGAACCAGACAGATGAGACCACCATGCGGTCTCCAAGAGCAGAGAGGAGAAAAGAGCCTAAGAAGACCTAATGTAAAGCCGTAAACAGAGGAGCAATTAGTACTGGCATAGCATCTGTAAGCTCGACAGAGATAGTTATTATTGCGAAGGCTGCTGTAACTGAAACCGAAGAGAGCCTATTTCCTTCTCGCGATGGAAAAGATAGGCGATCTTTACGAAACCATCGTATACAACGCTATTCAGCGTATCCGCGAAATTTGTGTAAAAAGGGAAAAACATACTTTTTCCTTTGACATATATGTTGAAAATCTCTGTTCCATTAGATATACTCATTTCTTAGCTTTGTCGAGGGGACACGACACAAAGTGTGCCGCCACGTGTCAGTCCCTCCCGAAAGCAACGTATATGGATGGTATCAGCCTCCATGCGTCCTGGTATTCTTGAGACATATTTGAAGGGGCCGTGAGTCTGCTGCAAGACATCCTAGCGAGGGCTCATAGGGCACCAGAGACCAAGAGCAAAGAAAGGGAAAACAATGGCGCGACATACTCCTTCTGTCAAAGATGATCGGCTGGTCTACGTACTTGATGGAGTAGTGCAGATGCTTCGTGTTGACAGTGACGAGTGGCAGGATTGGCTGAGCAATGGAGATGGGGCGTTCCGCTTCGCGTGGAAGTCGTGCGTCTTTACGGCCAGGCGTGAGCAGAGACATGGCAAGACCTACTGGTATGCCTACTGGTCTCTCAACAAGAAGCGCTACAAGCCCTACCTCGGCCCAGCGCAGGATGTGACCTTAGCGCGGCTGCGCGAGGTCGCCGACGACCTGATCGCACGCAGCAAAGCACCCAATGAGACGCTCCTGCAAGCCGGATATGAGAGACTGTTCTCCTCGGAAAGGGAAACAGAGACAACCCAAGGCGCAGAAGATGCTCGTATCTCAGCATCTTCCCCTTTGAAGAAGCTTCTCACTGCACGCGAATACGCCATCATGAAAGCGATCATTGCGGGACTGTCCAATAAGCAGATTGCGCGGCAGCAGTCCCTCTCGGAGAGCAGCGTCAAGAAGTACATCTCCATTCTATACAGTAAGCTCGATGTCCAGAGCCGCTCTCAAGCGATTGCCAAAGCATTATATTTAGTTATATCATCATGACAGGTCATCAGGATATATTAAGGGGATGTAAACATTACTTAGCCTCTATTTAGAATGAGTATGGCAATAGATTGGCCCAATGCAGAGACGTTGAGTGCCCCCATAGGCAGCTACTACTCCCTGATGGACGACATTGGCTCAGTGCGGCTGCTCACTGATAATAGCGGCACCGTCAAGGACAGCTACAGCTACGACCCGTTTGGCAAGAGTGTGAGAAAGAGCGAGACGGTCGCCAACCCCTGGCAGTTCGCTAGTGGCTCCTTTGATGCAGGCACGGGCCTCTACAAGTTCGACACGAGGTACTACGACCCACAGTGGGGCCGATGGACGCAAAAGGACTCTGTGGGTGGCAGTGTGGGTAGCATAGGCTCAGGCAATCCGTATGTCTATGCTAACAAGTGCCCAATATGGCGACGAATCCGGGTGGGAAGTATACATTTCCTCAATGGTGGATTGTCTAAGGAGAATCGGAACTCATCAGGGAGCAGCAAAGGAGCAAAGCAATTCATGAACGATTCTCCGCAGCAGTACCAAAGGGCTTTTTATGCCGATGGAAGCCTCCGCGATATCTATGTCCATGGGACAACGGTACAGGATTGGCAGAAATTACTGACGTTTCTTCGGAGTAGCTCGTATCCTATCGAACTCATCGTTGGTGGGCAACAAGGACCTATTCCCGAGCAGATTGAGGATATATTCCTCCTCGCTCATGCTGATGGAGTGACACTGCGTGTGGATGCAGCACATTTGGCGCTCAATTGCCACTTTTATACGAGTCAGGAAATTGAGTTTGATCTCGATCCACGCGATATGAACAGTGAACAGCAGATAGTTCGCCTGCTCGATTTCTTACGCACGATCGGTCAGCTATTGAATAAAGCCGTCGTCCTCACCCCCGAGAATGCTTCCTGGGTCCCTTTATTCCGCTTTGACCCTAATACAGATGAAGAGCAATGGTTCGTGGAAGGCATCGAGCGGTAAATAAAGCGGACTTCATACAGGCGCTGCGCCCTGGTAGCTCTTCAACTTACCAGGGCTTGTCTCTCTTTCCCTTATCGGCCCAACCCTACTCTGCATTCTGCCCTTCCGTCAACGCCACCGGGACAAGCAGATAGGTGAGCAGCCAGCCGACAAGTGCTGATGTGGTGACCGCGCCTCCCGCGAGATGGATGGTCCAGATAATACCGTAAGTCAATTGCAATACCAGCATATAGATCAAATAAAAGCCTCCGGCTGCAATCGCTCCAAAGAAACGGAGTTGGAACACTCGATCAACTGAAGGGCGCAGGAGGATCTGGCGCAGTCGAACCAGGTGTCAGAGAGTATTGCAAAGTTGGAACACTCGATCAACTGAAGGGCGCAGGAGGATATAAGCACCACCGTGTTTCTCCCTTGCTGTTCACCTCGGCTGTCTGCCCTCGCCTGCCAGCTTGTACAGGCGCCGAAGAATCCGTACATCAGGGTCATGACACTCTAGCCAATACTCAGGGTCGTGGAGGTGCTTTGCTGCCTGGATACGCTGACCAAGCACCTGATCGACATACTGCAAGAGTTGAAGATACGTCCCGGTATCAACACCCTTGCTTGCCAGGTCGTGAGTGAGATGGCGTTGAAAGACGGCATCGCTCATATACACATCCACGGTTTCATTGCTAAAATGCCATTGGTATCCATCATATGCAAATTGTCCCATATGCTAATTCCTTTTTTCCATGAGTGTCCTCTTTCATGCTCTCCTGGTTTGACCGCCTCATTGGTACTGTAGTGACCCCCTAGAACTGGACGAGTAGGAAATCAACATCAGTTGTATACTGGTGGAGTTCCATCCAGTTAAGGAGGTTACGATGACCAAACACAAATCGTATGATGCCGAGTTCAAGGCGAAA
>JAABUQ010001615.1_pt1 | contig 47686 bp, 37 predicted proteins | sample 5560001 | NCBI WGS metagenome assembly JAABUQ01 (sample SAMN10711888, study PRJNA513371) | rock metagenome | isolation source: Antarctica rocks | place: Antarctica: Victoria Land, Finger Mt nord | collected 2015-12-18
CTGCTGGTGTGTGCCGTGCTGGTTGTGTGTGTGTGTGTACATCTGCATGCAGGGCGGCCTGTGCGGTTGCATGCAGGGCGGCCTGTGCGGCGTTGTTTGTCTCGGCTTGCGGGATTTTTATCGCGGGCTGTGCATCCGCCGGTCTGGAAAACCCGATCCGTGCTAGTATCTGCGGGCGCAGACAGGAGAGCCGTGTGAGCGACGCTTTGACCATCCAGGCGGTGCAGCCTGCGTCGGGGTTCGGCCCTGGCGTGGGGCTGAACGTGTCGTCGGACGCGCCGGCGGCCACGCTGCTGCAGCAGGTGCGTGCTCTGGGCGTGTCCGGGGTGCGCGCCAGCGTGACCAGCGCGGTCCAGGCCACCACCCTGACGGCGCTGGCGCAGGCGGGGGTGCGGCTCGACCTGGTGCTGGCGCCGGGGCAGGGCGCGTCGGGCTTCGCGGGCTTTGCGCAGCAGATCGCCGCCGCGGCGCCGGGCTCGCTGGCGTTCCTGGAGGGGCCCGACCTGGTCGCCAACCCCGGCTACAGCTACGCGAGCAACGGCGCGGTGCTGGCCGGCACTGCGGCCGCGAGCCAGGCGACCGCGGACATGGTGCAGGCGGCCAGCTACGCCGGGCTCGGGGGCGTCGCCACGCTGGGCTACAGCTCGGCGTCGGGCGTGCCGGCGAGCGACGCCACGACGCAGGCGCCGGTGCAGTATGTCAACATCAACCCCGGCGACGTGGCGCTGGCCGAGCCGGACTTCGCCGCCTTCACCGCGGCGCAGGACGCGGCGCAGAGCACCAACCGCGCGGCCGCGCAGTATGTCGTCACCAACGTCGGCGGCGCCACCGCCGGCGCGCTGCTCGACGCGCTGCTCGACGCGCAGTACGTGTATGGCTTCTACGGCGCGCCCGGCGGCGCCACGGTGGCGCCGGCCACCTACCTGGCCGCGGCCGGCGGGGCGGCCGGCGGCCCTGCGGCGCTGTTCAACGCGGACGGCTCGCTGTCTGCCGCGGGCGCGGCCTACGCCGGCCTGGCCGCGATCGTGGCCGCCGGCCGCTCCGGCAGCGCCGCCGGCGCCACGCTGTCGCTCGGCCTGGCGCCTGCCGAGACCGGGGTGCAGTACGACCAGCACGCCCTGGTGTTCGCCGGTCCCGGCTCCAGCGAGGACGTCGTGGTGTGGGGCGACACCGAGGCGCCCTCGGCCGGCGGCCACGGTCCGAGCGTGCTGCGCTTCGGCGCCGTGCAGTCCAGCGTGTCGGTGTTCGACCCGACGCAGGGCACCGCGGCGGTCGCCACCTACAGCAACGTCTCCGAGCTCGACATCGTCAACTCGCCCGACGGGCCGCTGGTGGTCCAGGTGTCGGGCGCCACCGGCAGCGGCGCGGGCTCGGCCGCCAGCTTCCTCGGCGCCAACGGCGGGGTGTACGCCGTGACCACGGCCGCGGGCACCACCTTCCTGACGCCGATCGGCGGTGCGGCCGTGGTCACCGCCTCGGCCTCCGGCAGCGACGTGGTCAACAGCCGCGGCAGCGACACCATCACCGCCGGCGGCGGCACCGACGTCGTGTATGCGTCGGGTGCCGCGGCCACCGTGACCGGCGGCGCCGGCACGCTGATCTTCATCGCCGGCGGCGGCACCTACATCGCCGGCGGCGGCGGCGCCACGGACATCCTGTATGGCGGCTCGGGCGCCGACACCCTGATCGGCGCCACCGGCGCCGGCAGCACCCTGGTCGCGGGCGCCGGCAACGCCACGCTGATCGGCGGCGGCGGCAACGCGGCGGTGATGTTCGGCGGCCTGGGCACCACCAGCTTCTTCGGCAGCGGCGGCGGCAACGACACCCTGGTCGGCGGCGTCGGCAACAGCACCTTCACCACCACCCACGGCGACATCGTGTTCGGCGGCCCCGCCACCGCCAGCGACACCTTCTACCTCGCCGGCGGCGAGGTCGTGGTCGAGGGTAACGGTTCGGACACAGTCACCTTCTACGCTGGGGCGTCGACCGTGTTCGGCGGCGCAGGCGCGACCAGCTTCACCCTGGTGGCCGGCGGCGGCGCCAACGCCGCGGTGATCGGCTTCACCGCCGCCGACCACCTCGCCCTAGCCGGGGTGAGTGCCGCCGCCGCCGCCGCCGCCGTGGCCCACGCCGCGACCGGCTCCTACGGCACGAGGCTGAGCCTTGCCGACGGCACCAGCCTGACCCTGTTCGGCGTGGCCTCGCTGGACGCGGCCCAGGTCTCCGCCACCTGAGGTCTTTGCCGCCTGAGGTCTCCACCACCCAAGGCCCTTGCCGCCTGGTTTCACTGGACCCCGCCCATCCCGACACGCTAGGCGCTTCGCACCTGCGGCATGCGCCCCGCCCGACCCGCCTGCCCTGCCTGCCTCGCCCCGCCTGCCTCGCCCCGCCTGCCACGATCCACGCTGACCCAGAGGACCACGATGCACACGCGCTACAAGCTGATGGCCGGCGCCGCGCTCGCGGCCCTGGCGACGCTCGCCCCCGGCGCCCCCGCCTCCCTGGCGCCGCGCGCCGCCGCCGCAGAGCTGCTCGACCCGGTGGCGCTGCTGAGCGGCGGGCTCGCCGCCAACCCCTCGCCCGCCTCCGGCTGCACCCCGGCCGCCGAGGGCCACGTCGACGAGTTCCGGCTGATCGCGCGCAACACCGCGCGCCCCGACGTCGGGCCCTACACCGTGCAGCTCCCCGGCTACGCGTCCAACCCCAGCAGCGCGGCCGGCGACACCTACCGCCCCTACCTGCTGCAGGCCAGCCCGGGCGACACCATCCGCCTCGACCTCACCAACCAGCTCGGCGCCGGCGACGAGGTCAACGTCCACTTCCACGGCCTGATCGTGGCGCCGCACTCCGCCAGCGCCGCCGCCACGCCCTGCGCCCTGCCCGGCGACTACGTGTTCACCCAGACCGACCCCGGCGCCACCACCTCGTATCGCGTGGACGTGCCCGCCACCCTGCCCGGACGCCTGCTCGGCGCCACCAACTCGCCCACCGCCTACCCGTCCGGCCTGACCTGGTTCCACGCCCACGTCCACGGCAAGACCATGGACGACATCGCCTCCGGCCAGGCCGGCCTGGTCTCGATCGGCGACACCGTGGCCTCGCTGCTGGCCAGCCCCGGCGCCTCGGCCGCCGACCAGGCCGCGCTGCACGCCACGGTGACCAAGTACATGGCGCTGCGCGACATCCAGCTCGCCGCCCCCTCCGCCTCCAACCCCAACGCCGCGCCCCCGGGCACCCCCGCCACCTGGCTGCGCGGCGCCACCTCGGAGTTCGACTTCCAGGCCTGCCGCGAGGGCTCGTTCGCCGCGCCGGTGATGCCCGGCACCACCAACGTCACCGGCGGCAACGGCTGGTGCGGCCATTCCGGGCTGCGCTACATCAACGCCAGCATCAACCACGCCCACGACGACGCGAACGGCGTCAGCCCGGACACGCGCTGGCTGTTCACCGTCAACGGCCAGCTGTTCCCAGACGTCACCATCGCCGCCGGCTCGAACCACCTGTGGCGCGTCGCCAACCTCAGCGACAGCCAGACCTACGTGCTCCAGCTCACCGAGGACAGCACCGGCCAGCAGCAGCCGATGCAGGTCGTCACCCTGGACGGCGTGGTCACCGGCACCAGCGGCGATCCCGCCAGCCCCAACAAGCAGCTCGGCGTGACGCTGCGCCAGGTGCTGATGCTGCCCGCCACCCGCGCGGAGATCTTCATCCCCAACACCGCCACCGCCGCCGACCGGGTGCTCACCCTGTCCACCGCCGGCGCCAGCACCGGCGTCAACCTGTCGGCGAACCCCGGCTTCAACGACTACCAGGGCATCAGCACCCCCGCCCTCAACCTCGCCCACGTCATCATGAAAGGCGGCCAGGCCACCGCCACCCAGCCGCTCTCCCTCACCCTCGCCGGCGCCGCCGCCACCACCCAGGCCAACACCCGCGGCCTCGCCGCCACCGCCACCGCCGCCTACGCCGCACCCCCCACCAACTGCATCGCCCTGCCGCAATATGGCGGCACCTCCTACGGCTTCCGCCGGCGCATCAACTTCGCCACCGGCAACAACCTGTGGCTCGGCAGCGAGGTGATCAACGCCGCCACCGGCAGGTCCATCGACACCTCGTTCGACCAGTACGGCAACGGCGCCAACACCATCGCCCAGCAGCCGTTCCCGATGGCCGACATGCTCAACCCCGCCGCCGACCGCCACATCTGCCCGCGCCTCGGCGAGCAGGAGGTCTGGGAGCTGGTCAACTACAGCAACGAGATGCACAACTTCCACATCCACCAGGCCAAGTTCCGCCTCAGCGTGCCAGGCGATCGCGGCGTGCCCCCGGGCTACACCTCGGCCGCCGCCATCACCGACCCGACCAACATGGTCGCAAGCCTCGCCCCGGAAGTCGCAGGACAGAGCCCGGTCGCCAACGTCGACCTGTGGCACGACACCCTGCCGGTGCCGCCCGCGTCCACCAACGGCGTGCCAGGGCGCGTCTTCGTCACCATCCCGTTCAGGGCGCAGCAGCAGGTCGGCAGCTTCGTCTACCACTGCCACTTCCTCTACCACGAGGACCTCGGGATGATGGCCGTCGTCCAGGTCTACGACCCCCTCGCCCCGACACGCGTCACCGACACCACCGGCAGCGACGCCCTCAGCAGCGCAATCCGCGCCAGCATGTGCACCGCACCCGCACACCCCCTGCTGCCAACCCCGGCCGACAGCCTCCTGCAGCGACTGCGCGCCATCGTCGCTCGCCCAACCTGAACCCAGCCCACACCAAACCCGCACCGGTCCCACACCAGGACCGGTGCCCAACCCCGCACCCGCACCCAACCCCACGCACGGTTGTCCCCACCGCACCACAATACCCAAATCAACGAGAACAGAAGTGACTCTGCACGTCTGACGTGCTTTCTCGGCAGCTTACCCCGCCCGGAAGACCCTCCATGAAGACCACCGACCTGATCGATCATGGGTGCTGAACTTGCGCCCCTCGCGTGTGTGGTTCTCGATGAAGTCATACGCCCAGACATGATTGGGGCGGTCTGGCCGCAGCCGAAGGCACGAGCCGTCGTTCATCCACAGGCGTCCGCGCTTTGGCTGCCGCGCGGGCACCTTTCAGGCCCTCGGCCCGTAAGATCCGCTCCATCCGCCTGTGGTTGCAGGCCCAGCCCTCGGCGTGCAGCAGCGCCGTGATCCGCCGATAGCCATAGCGTCCATACTGCGTCGCGAGATCGATCATCGCCTGGGTCGGCGCCGCCTCGTCGTCGGGTCTGCGCGGTGCCTCGCGCTGCGTGAAGCGGTGCTGGTCCAGCACCCTGCAGGCAAGGCGCTGCGAGACGCCCAGCTCTGCCGTGACATGCAGCACGGCGGCCCGACGACGCGCGGCGCTCAGGTGTTTCCCGACGCGGCTTCCTTCAGGATCAGCTTCTCCAGCATCAGCTCCGAGATCGCCCGGCGCAGGCGGCCGTATCTCCTACTCCAGCAGCTTCAGCCGACGCACCTGGTCCAGCTTCAGGCCGGCGTATTCAGCCCGCCAGTGGTAGTACGTCGGCTCCGTCACCCCGATCGCCCGGACCGCCTCCACCACCGGCTTGCCCTGGCCGACCAGGACCTCGACCTGCCGGAACCTAGTCACGATCTCCTCCGGCTTGTGGTGCCTGCGCGCCATCCCACCCCTCCGTGCGCCTTCCGGTTCACCATAACCGGCGGCTTACTTCCAGAGGGGGCAGGTCAGGTGCAGTGCAAGATGCTTGGCACCGCCGACGGCAGATCCTGAGCCCGCGCCGCGGACATGCAAACATCTTCCCGGCTTCCCCGCTTTGGTGGTAGTCACCGGGCCGCGCCCGGGTCGAGGCCGCCAGCCTCGCGTCGGCGGCAGGCCTGCATCCGGGCTCCCGCGGGCCGACGACCCGCCTGCCTGCGCATTCGACCCCATTCAAGCAAGCGAGCGTTGTCATGCACGAGACCCCGGCGCAGTGGAACAAGCGGCTTGCGCCCTACGCCCGCCCGGTGATCTCCAGCAGCATGCTGCAGCTCGCCACCACGCTGGGGCTGTTCCTGGCGCTGATCGTCGCCGCCCACGCCCTGCACGCGGTGTCGTGGATGCTCGGGCTGCCGTTCTCGGCGCTGGCCGGCCTGCTGATGGTGCGCGTGTTTATCATCCAGCACGATTGCGGTCACCGCTCCTTCCTGCCGAGCCGGGCGGCCTGCGACTGGATCGGCCGCTCGCTGTCGTTCCTGACGCTCACCCCGTTCGACTACTGGCGCCGCGACCACGACAAGCACCACGCCACCAGCGGCAACCTTGACAAGCGCGGCTTCGGCGACGTCGACACCCTCACCGTGGCGGAGTACAGCGCGCTCGGCCGGCGCCAGCGCCTGCTGTACCGCGCCTATCGCAACCCGCTCGTGATGTTCTGCATCGGGCCGGCCTGGGTGTTCCTGCTGCGCTACCGCCTGCCGCTGTGGCTCGGCGACAAGGCACGGGGCAGCTCGGTGGCCAGCATCCTGCTGCTCGACCTGGCGTTGGTAAGCTTCTTCGGCGCGCTGATCGCGTTGCTCGGCTGGTGGGCGGTCACCACCGTGTGGCTGCCGGCCTACATGGTCGCCGCCACGGTGGGCGTGTGGCTGTTCTTCGTGCAGCATCAGCACGAGGACACCTACTGGCGCAACGCCTCGGAGTGGTCGTTCGTCGAGGCCGCGCTGCTGGGCTGCTCGTTCTACCGCCTGCCCAGCTGGCTGCACTGGCTCACCGGCAACATCGGCTACCACCACGTCCACCACCTGTCCTCGCGCATCCCCAACTACCGCCTGCCCAGCGCCTATCGCGAGATCCCCGAGCTGCAGACCGCACCCTCCGTCGGCATCTGGGAAAGCATCAAGGGCATCCGGCTCTCGCTGTGGTGCGACAGCCGCCAGCGCCTCGTCTCCTTCCGCACCGCCTTCCTCCCCGTCCCGAGCCACTGACCCTGATCGCCTGGATGCTCGCGCCAACCGGGCGGCGCGGCCCGTCAAGTCAGCAAGCAAGGCTGGGCTTCGCCCAGACCCATCAAAGGCCTGAGGCCTTAAGAGTCCTTCCTTCTAAAAAAGTGGATTCTCAAGGCTTGCCTTGAGCGGAGTCCAGGGGCAGGGCCTCTGGCCTTCCTTGCTTCCGACAGTTGACGCCTTCCGCTCGCTCAGGATCAGGATCGCTGCCCCTCGCACAGGAAGCCGGCATGACCGACGCCTCGCCTGCCCCCATGACTCCCGACGAGGCGCTCGGCCTGCTTCGGGACGGCAATCGCCGGTTCCGCAACGGCAGCCCGATCCGCCCGCAACTCACCGGACACGAGCGACGCACCGCGCTGGCGCAGGAGCAGCGGCCGTTCTGCGTGCTGGTCGGCTGCTCCGACAGCCGCGTGCCGCCTGAGTTGCTGTTCGGCCGCGGCCTGGGCGAGCTTTTCATCGTGCGCAACGCCGGCAACGTCGTCGACCTCGCGGCCATGGGCAGCATCGAATACGGCGTGGCCATGCTGGGCGCACCGCTGATCGTGGTGCTGGGACACGAGCGCTGCGGCGCGGTGCAGGCGGCGGTGAACGTTGTGCGAGAGGACGCCGTCTATCCCGGCAGCATCGGCCAGATGATCGAGCCGATCATCCCCGCCGTGCTGCGCGCCCGCCGCGACGGCGACGACGACCTGCTCGACCGCTCGGTGAAGCAGAACGTCCTGCGCATCGTGGAGCGGCTGCGCACCACCGAGCATATGCTGATCGAGCCACAACGCGCGGGGCGGCTGAAAATCGTGGGCGCGCGCTACGACCTTGACGACGGCAACGTCGACTTCTTCGAGTAGGCGACGAGGCGCATCCGCCGCGCCGTACGCCGAGCGCTCCGGACGGACCTGCGGGACACGCCGACCGGTCCCACGGCCACACCTCCGCTGGCACAGGACGTTGCGTTCGCCGTCCGCCCCGGCAACGCCGAGCGTAGAGGCATCCACGCTGTCAGCGCCGGGTTGTTAGCGCCAGGCTGTCAGCGCCGGTCGCAGGTGCCCGTTAGGGTGTTGAAGAACTGACCGGCCCGGCATGCCGGAACATCGGGCGCCCGCACCGGAGCCGCCGCCGCATACCCGGGAGCCGCGGGATACCCGGACGGAGCATAACCGGATGCGGGACGCGGCCAGGGCGGGGCATAGGCATAGCCGTATGGCCTGGGATAGGGCGGAGGGTAGGCGTAGGGCGCAGGGTAGCCGTAGTAAGCCGGTGGGTAGCCGTAGGCCAGAGGATAGCCGTATGGCGGCGGCGGCGCGACGACATAGGACGGCGGATAGGCATAGGGCGGCGGCGCGACGACGTAGGGATAAGGATGCACGAGGGCGGACCCGATCACGGCGCCGGCCGTCAGCCCGATCGCCGTGCCGAACAGGACGCCCCCGCCTCCGCCCCAGGCCTTGGCCGGCCCGGCGGCCGCGGTGCAGAGCGAAACCGCCACGATCCCGGCGCACACCATCTTCCTCATCGCGGACCCCCGTTCCAGTTCATGCACCCGATCCGAGCGTCGGAGCAGGCGACCGTCCCCGTCAATACACGAACAGTGACACGCTCCGGCACGCCACGCGATCAAGGCGAAGGAGGCGCCGGGAACTCACGCTCCGGCATCGCAGGCCGACCTGGCGGGCCTAGACGTCCAGGCGCATCAGGTCGGACCCTGCCTCGCTCCCGGACCAGGTACCGGTACTGCCGCGCAAGGCGGCGCGTCGCCTCGTGCCACGGATGCCCTTCAGGACGTTGACGGCGACCTGGAGACCTCTGGAGCGGTTGAGCGAGGACCGCTTCAGGCGCATGCACCCGTCGCGCAGCCAGCGGGACGGGACGAGCAGGGCCACCGCCCAGACGGACAGGACGGCCTTCTGGCCGGCGGGCAGGTGCGAGCTGGACAGGCTGGCGATGAAGCGCCACACCAGCCTGCCGACAAACGCCCTGTTCTGCATGCAGGCGATCATCATCTCCCGTTCCCGGACATAGAGAGGACCGTGTTGCGGAAATGGCTCGCCCGACAGCCCAAGTGCGGACACGACCTGGCTCCAGGAGGACCTGAACAGACGAAGCTCACGGGTGAGCTGCGCCATGGTCGGCCTGCACCAGCCGCTGTCGCTGCCGGCATGCACCCGGTAGAAGACCAGCGGCTCGCTGATCGAGACGACCTCGCCCAGATACGGCATCGCCAGGTTCGGCGCCGAGTCGAAGCCCGACCTGCCCTCGAAGGTCGACAGGTTCAGCCGCGTCAGGGCCTCGCGGCTGAACACGTTGGCCGATGTCGGGGGGCAGATGTAGAAGCCGAGCGCGCTGTTGTCCTGCCGCATCGCGGCCGCGTCGTATTCGGCCGGATAGATCGGGAAGATCGAGCTCAGGCTGCGGCCCCCGGCATCCACCCCGCAGAGCTGGAACTGAACCTTGGCCGGGCCGCCGGCCAGCGCCGCACGAACCCGTGCCACAAGCCCCGGCGCCGCATAGTCGTCGGAGTCCATCGTGTGGATGTAATCCGAGACCGTCTCCGACACCGCCAGACGGCAGGCAGCGAGATGCCCGGCATTGGCAACACTGAACAGCCTCAGCCGACCGGCATACTCTGCCAGCACCTCCAGGGAATTGTCGGTGGACCCGTCGTCGACGACGACGACCTCGTCGAACGGTGGCGTCTGCGTCAACACGCTGTCGATCGTCTGGCGCAGGTAATGCGCGTAGTTGTAGCTCGTGATGACCACCGCCAGGGTTGGCCTGACAGGCTCCGGATCGGCGGTTACACCGTTGCTGTGCACGACATCCACTATGACACAGGAAAACCCTGGCGCGGCAACCGCAACGCCCCTTGCCTCGTTAGCGCAACGAAGTGTCGCGTGGAAGCGGAATCTGTCGGTGGCGTCGCCAGCACGCCAACAGCGTTCCATGTCGACTGCTGCCGGTCCGTCGATGCCGACAGCTCGACCGCGTCGGGGGAGGGGGGGTCGCGACAGGATCCGGCGACGTCGGCGCGCGCCGCGACGCACCAGTGCCGCCCGAGACGCTGGCGCGCCGCGAGCAGCCGTCAGGTGATGCCGCCGCCTTGCCGAGTCCGAGTCTCGCCACGCCGGGAATATCCGGTCATGGTCGGCACCCCGCAGTCACGAACGACGGCCATGCCTGGTCCACGTGAGTCGGAACCCGGTGAGGCGGCGGCAGAAAGGCGTGGCGTGATCCGAACAGTGCTGGTGTCTGCCGCGGTGCTTGCCCTGCTCGCATCTCCTGCCCGCAGCGCGGCGCCGGCCGGCGAGCAGGACCCCTCCGGGAGCGCGACGGTCGACCTGACGAGGCTCGCCGGCGTCACCCGCGGCGCCGGCGCGACCGCCGCCGCCCGCATCGATACGGCAAAGGCGCTGCAGGCTGCCATCGACCTTGCCGACGCGAACGGGCTGGAGCTCGCCTGTCCCGCCGAGGTCGTCATCGAGTTCGACTCCGCGGCCGGACTGGTCGTGCCAGTCAGCACGAGAGGCTTTCGGGCCCGCCTGAACCAGCGCTGCCAGTTCCGCCAGTTCCACCGCGACGCCCCCGTGCTCACCATCGGCGACCCGCGCGCCGAGCAGCTGAAGGCAAGCGTCGACTGGGAAGGCGGCGAGCTGAACTACGGGGTCGATCAGGGCGGGCAGCAGGGGGCGTCCTGTCTGGTGCTCGGTGCGCTCGCCAACTCGGTCATCTCCAAGCTCAACGTGTGCGACGAGTACGAGCTTTCCGGAAAGCCGCTGCACCCGCCGTACCGCAATCTGCTCGTGGGCACGCCGGAACCCTCCAAGGGGAACGAGGGCTTCTTCCAGAACCGGCTTTCCGATCTGTCGCTCGGCGGCGCGCAGTACTCCCTGCTGGAAGTGCGCATTCCCGGCACCGGCGTGCAATGGGAGGATATCTACGCGCACAACGGCAGCGATTTCCGCATGGCCCAGCCGCTGCTGGGGCACGCCTGGGTCGTGGACGCCGGCCACGACCGCTCCGACGACACCTGGATCAGGACCAACTTCGAGCACCTGCGGGCCGCCAATCCGGTGTTCTTCCAGAACGTCAGGACCACGACGATGATCGGCACCCACTTCGAGGACGTCTGGCTGACCGGCAGCCACGCGACGCTGGCCAACTTCGCGGCAGCCCGGGTGCGGATGATCTCGACCTACCTGCTCGACGTGCGGACCGGGGGCACGCCGACCGACGTGCGCCTGTTCCAGCTGGGCTACGGCGCACATCTGAACCTCGACGGCCTCGAGCTCAGGTGGTCGGAGGACCGCGAGTTCGCCGGCCCGGGTGCCGTGCTGTTCGCCGGCAACGCCGGGCGGTCGACCCCGGACGACGCGATCGGCTTCTCCGTGGCCGACCTGACGGTGAGCGACGGCCTGGCCAATGCCGAGGCGATCGGTCTGGAACCCGCGATCCCGACCACCCTGGGCGTGCTGCGGCATCTGGACCGCTACGACTACGACCCCCTGCTGCCGCGAACCGAAGGCGCCGAGTTCACGGTGGGCGGCGACTTCACCCTGTACGGCCAGCACCGCAACCCATCCATCCTGGTCCCGGCAGGCCTGCCGGGCCCCGACACGATCACCCTGTCCTCCCGCTTCGCTGCCCCGCCGGCGGCTTCGGGCACCGTCGCCACACCGCCGGGTCGCGGCGGCCCGCGAGCCGGGATCCGCGAGCTTGCGGTCGGGCAGAGCCCCGTGCGCGTGCGGCGGCTGTCGGGCGACAGCGCCTACGCCACCACGCTCAGGGACGACGCCGGACACACGGTCGCCAGCCTGCGCCCGGGCGACCAGGCGGCCTACGCGCGTGGCCCCGCGCCCCGCGCGCCGTCGCGCTGACCTTCCCGTTGCATCGGGCCCGGGTTCGGCCCACGCCAATGGCCTTTGAGTGTCGTCGGTCAGGTGAGCAAGGCCAGAGGCTCCGCCTCTGGACTCCGCCAAAGGCCGAGCCTTTGAAGTCCATTTGCTGAAGGGACGGGTTTCCAAAGGCCTCAGGCTGGCGGGTCCGGGCAGAGCCCGGCCTTGCTTGCTGACAGGTCGATGCCTGGGGCCACCGGTATCATGGGTCAGCGATCCTGGCCGCCGGTTTCAGCCGCGCGCGGCGACCCGCTCCCGGAACAGGGCCTCGTAGGCGTCGGCCTGTCGGTCCGGGGTGAAGCTCCTGGCGATGCTGCGGCCGTTGCGCGACAGGCGGCTGCGCAGCGCCGGGTCGTCCATGACGTCGAGCACGGCGCGCGCGATGTGTCCTGACGACGGGAACACGATGCGCGCGCTCTCGCCGTCGCGCAGGAAGTCGCCGCCGAACCCCGTGTTCGTGGTCACCGCGGCCAGCCCGAACGACAGCGCCTCCAGCAGCGCGAGCCCGTAGCCCTCGGAGAGCGAGGGGAACAGGAACACCGAGCTGCGGTTCATCAGCGCGGCGTGCTCCGCCACGGACAGGAACGGCACCACCGTGACGTGCTCGCGGTCGCGCGGATCGAACAGCAGCGTCAGGTCGCCCGAAGTCCTGCCGGTGCCGCCCATCGTCAGCCGCGCCGACGGCCTCGCCTCGCGGATGCGGCGGAACGCCGCCGGCAGGTAGGCGCAGCCCTTGCGACCCTCCCAGGTCGCGAACCACAGGATCGCGTCGGGGTCGCGTTCCTCGATCGGCACCGCCGCGGCGCTGCCTGCGAGGATGTCGGGATGCAGGGCGCCCGGGATCATCACCGTCCGCGACGGGTCCTCGCCGCGGTCGGCCAGCATGCTGAGGTCGCGCAGGTTCTGCACCACGGTGACGTCGCACGACGCCACCCCGGCCGCATCCCACCGGACCTGGCCGGGACCGGTCACCAGCCGATACGGCAGGCTGACCTTCCAATGGCCAAGGGTGGACTCGGCGAGGTTGGACACGTGGTCGTAGATCCCGAGGCCATGCACGTGGTTCACCAGCACGGGACGGCGGGGCGTGCGGCGCAGACGCCGGAACAGCGGGAACGCCATCCCGTTCGAGGCCATGACGACGTCGTACTCCGTAGCCCCACGCCTCGCCCCGCCACGGCTCACCAGCCAGGGCATCAGCAGGCGCTGCGCTGCGATGTTGCCGACGCCGCTCATCGGCAGCCCGAAATCCTCCATGTACATCGCGTCGACGCCGTGGCCCCGCTTGACGAGCGCCTCGGCGAGCATGTGGTAGATGCGGGCGGCGCCGGCGTTTGGGTTGTTGCGGTTATGGACGAGAAATAGGATCCTCATCGGCTTGGCACTCCAAGGTCCGGACGCATCCGGCGATCGCCGTCGCGTCCCGGCGAGGTGCCGCAACACCCAGCAAGCCGCTTGCCGGCCTGTCCAGCACGCAGGCAGGCCTGCCTTGCCTGTGGTCCGGCCGGAACCGTCCCGCAGCCGGCCGCCATCACCCGGGACCGGCCGCACGGGACCGGCCCGAGCGGGAGTGCAGGGCGTGGGCACCAGACGTGACTTGAGCCGATCACGGCGGCGCTAGCCCGGACTGGCGGTGGTGCGCAATCCCATGACGGCGTTCAGGATCACGCGCAATCCCCTGGATCGGTTGGCGGATGATCGCTTCATCCGAATGCAGTAGTCGCGCAACCTGGCGGACGGGACGAGAAGCATCGCCGCCCAAACGGTGAAGACGATCTTCTGCTTCGGCGGGAGATGGGTGCGCAGCAGGCCGGCGACGAACCGCCAGACCAGGGATGCCACGAACAGCCGGCCCTCTAGGCACGCCACCATCATCTCTCGCTCATGGACATAGAGCGGGGTGGTGTGCCGTGCCGAAGCCGTTGCCGGTCCAAGCGCCGTGGTGACCTCGTCCCAGGATTTGTGGAACAGGTGGATCTCGTGCCGCAGCAGTGTCGGCGTCGGCTCGCTCCAGCCGCTCATACTGCCGCCATGCACCCGATAGCAGGCGAGCGGCTCGGCGATTGAGACCACGGCGCCGAGGTACGGCACCGCCAGCGCTGGGGACCCATCGATGACGCCGCGCGGATCGAAGGCCGCGAGATCGAGTCGCGTCAGCACCGCGCGGCTGAACACATTGCCCGAGGTCGGAGGGCAGATGTAGAACCCGAGCGCGACGTTGTCCCAGCGCATTGCCTCAGCATCGTATCCGGACGGATAGGTCGGAAAGATCGAGCCCAAATCGGTGCCCGCGTCGCTCACGCCGCGGAGCTGGAACTGCACCTTAGCGGGGCGGCCGGCAAGCGCCGCGTGGACGCGAGCCACCAAGCCCGGCGCGGCGTAGTCGTCCGCGTCCAGCGCGTAGATGTAGTCTGCCGTGGTTGCGGCCAGACCCGCGCGGCATGCACCGAGCTGTCCGCCATTGGCGAGGCTCAGCACCGTGATTCGACCGGCATAGCGTGCGAGGACCGCAAGCGAGTCGTCGGTCGAGCCATCATCAACTACCACAACCTCATCAAAGGCGGGTACCTGAGACAGCACGCTGTCGATCGCCTGGCGCAAAAAATGCGCGTAGTTGAAGTTGGGAATGACCACCGCGAGGGTCGGGCCGGCCAAGCTCATGCCGGCGGCTCCGGCGCCACGAACCTTATCGCCACGCGACGCTGGAGACTCGCATCGCCCGCATCGATCCGCCATGCCGGCCAGATCGCCCAAGCTCGGCCGGACCGCTGCGGAAGCGATAGGGCCGTGCCACGCCGCCGGGCCGTCATGCCGGCGGGAGCGGCGACGCGGTGCCCCGCCACTTGCACACGCGACATGCATCGCCGGCGCCTGCTCGCTGGAGCGGTGCAGGCACCGACAGCCTGACGCAGCCGCGCGCCGACGTGGCGAAGCACCGCAGGAGACCGTTCCATTGCCAGACCTCTCTGTCCCGTCCCGTAGTCAGAGGGATTTTACCCTAGCATGTAACCAGCGCGCGGCGAACGGCCGCACGCTTTGGAGCAGCGTCCGGTCGAGCGCAAGCACGGCAGACAGGTAGACCGCGCCGCCCGCGCAGACGCAGAGCAGCAGCCGTCGCATCGGCACCATGCCGGGCACGGCGTCACGCAGCGCCCACACCGCCGCCGCCATCAGCAGCGCGCAGCACAGCGGCGCCGCGAACGCCGCGACATAGCGCCGTGGCGCCACGCCCAAATGGCGGCGCGTCATCCACACCGCGGCGGGCAGCGCCAGGAGGTGGCGCGCCCCGGAGGCCAGCACCGCCAGCCGCAGCCCGGCCTCCGCCGTCGCCACGCAGGCCGACAGCGCCAGCGCGCAGCTCAGCGCCGAGGTCGCCACCAGCGGCCGCTGCACGCCGCGCGCGCGCAGCACCGGGCTGACCAGGATCGTCGGCAGCACCAGGCTCCAGCCCAGGGCCGCGACCACGATGAAGCCGCTCGCCGGCAGCCAGCGCGGCCCGATCACCGCGGCGAGCGCGTCGGGCGAGACCGCCGCGAAGCCGAGCAGCGCCGGCGTCGCCACGACCGCGATCATCCGGGTACCAAGCAGGAACGCCGCCGTGGCGTCGCCCCCGGCGCGCTCGACGGCGGCGAAGTAAGACAGCCCGAAGCGCAAGGCGAAGTTCTGGATCAGGTTGGCGATCTCGTCGATCAGCCGCTGCGCGAACTGCAGGTAGCCCAGCGCATCGAGGCCGTGGAACACCCCGAACAGCAGGGCGAACAGCCGCGTGGTCACGCTGAGCAGCAGCTGCTCCAGGCTGATCGGGCCGCCGAACGCCACCAGCTCGCGCAGCTCGGCGCGGTCCAGGCGCAGCCGCGGCCAGCGCTGCACCGCGCCCACCAGGCTGAGCATGGCCAGAACGCTGCCGACGAAGGTGCTGCCGACGATGCTCCACGCGCCGAACCCGGCGTAGGCCAGTGCCGCCGCCGACAGCAGCGTCGCCAGCTTCGCCAGGATGCCGCGCCTGGCCAGCAGGTCGATGCGCATCTTGCGGGTGAGCAGCGCCACCGGCACCGTGTTGATGGCGCTGAGCGGCACCAGCAGGCTGCCCGCCGCGAGCAGCACGCCGACGCTGCGGTCGTGGTACAGCCACGCCAGCGGCGCAGCGAGGGCGCAGCACACCAGCGCGCCGGCCAGCGAGAGCACGAGCAGGCCCACGAAGGCGCTGTCGGTGAGCGTGGTGTGGATCGACCGGCTCCTGACCAGCGCGTCGCCGATGCCCATCGCGGTCGCGATCTCGACCAGGCTGATCACCGCCAGCGCAGCCCCCGCCCGCCCGAGTTCCGCGGGCGTGATCAGCCGCCCGATCACCAGCGTCGAGAGCAGGCCGGTCGCGGCACCCAGCACGCTTTCGGCGAACGCCCACGGCACGGCGGCCACCGCGCGATCGCGCAGGCTCATGCGCCGCCCGCCGCCCGCGCTCCGGCCGTTGCGCCCGCGCGGGCCTCCGGTCGGCCGGGGTGGCCAGCGTCCTTCTGCCGCAGGTCGGCGACCACGATGAGCAGCAGCACCGGGAACAGCACGAACGGCGACTGGATGTTGCCGCCGTCCGGCAGCAGCCAGACCAGCGCCGGCGCGACCAGGGCGGACTGGGTCCGGGTGCGCCGTCCGGCGAAGAACAGCGCCAGGAAGGTGAACAGCGTCGGCGCCCCGTATTCCACGAGCAGCTTGACCGGCGAGTTCACGGTGAAGTCGTAGGCCGGCGGGCGCGGGGGATGCTCGCTGAGGCCGGCGCCGATGCCGAACAGCGCCGTCAGCGGAGAGTCGCGCAGCGCGTCGGAGGCGACCCACCAGGGCGTGACGAAGCGCAGGTGCCCGCTGGACCCCGGGGTCTGGAACTCGTTGGTCCGCGAGACCAGGAACTCGTAGATGTCGGGACTGGCGAGGGCGAGCCCCGCCAGCGCCAGGCCGCCGACCGCCACCGTGGCGATGGCCACCGCCACGCCGCGCGCGCCCAGGCTCAGCACCACGGTGAGCACGAAGCCGACGATCATCAGCCAGCCGGTGCCGGACACCGACAGCACCAGCGCCGCGCCGAACAGGCACAGGTGCAGCGGCCGCCGCAGCGCCAGGATCTCGATGAGCAGCGCCATCGCCATGGTCTGCGAGAGCAGCGACGGCTCCACCAGGAAGAACCCGTTGGACTTGAAGTAGCCGGTGTTCAGGATCGGGATCGCCACGTTGTAGAACGGCTCGATCAGCAGCGCGTCCGGCACCGTCCCGGCGAACACGAACATCGGCAGGCGGACGAACTGCAGGAAGAACTGCGCCACGCCGGCCGCCGCCACCACGGCGAACCAGCGGTTCACCACGCGGTAGAACGCCAGCTCGTCGACCGGCACCGCGAAGGTCAGCGTCGCGAAGCTGACCAGCGCCAGGAACTGCGCCAGCGAGGTCAGGCTCGCCTCGCCGCCCATCTCGCCGCGCACCAGGGTCCTCACCGCGGCGCTGAGCAGCGCCAGGAAGCACATCAGGGCGAACAGCATCGTGCGCCTGCGATGCAGAACCAGGCTGCCGGTGAACAGGAACACGCCCGCCAGCGCCAGCCCGAGCGGCGCAACCGCGTCGAGGAACGAGGCGCCCGACGTGATGCCGAACCGCTGCAGCAGAAGCGAACCGCCGATCACTCCGGCGGAGAAGCGCAGCGCGCCTCGTGCGCCCACCCGGCTGTCCGGCCCGGACATCGGCACGGGGCCTGACAGGAGGCCGGCGGCGACACGGATCAGGGGATCACTCCGTCCGCCGGCGCACCGGCCCGCCCGGTGGGCATGCCCTGTTGGTCCGGAGGGCGTACGGGACGACATGGTAGTGCTGCCGCCTGGACGCACCCTGCTCGCCGACCACCGCCATCGCGAAAGCTTCCATGGTCTCGGCCGGGTTCACGCGTCCACACTCGGGGCTGCGGCCGCATGGGTCAAGGCTTGCGGGGCCGCGGCCGGCGATCCCGCTTGCGCCACTCCGCCAGATCGCCTGCATGCAGCGGTACGATTGCTCCGGCACGGCACGCAGCCGCACACCAGCGGTTCCGCGGCAGCGGGCGCCGCCGTGCCCCCGCCGCGGCCCGCATGTCCAAACAACGAGACGCCACCGCGCCAAGACTCGCCAGAAGTCCCGCAGCCTGATACAGGGTCGCGCCATGGCAATCCCGTTCCGCCCCGTCCTCGTCGCGGCTCTCGCCCTGGGCGCGGGCCCGGTCCGGGCGGCTCCGGTCGCCGATCCCGCATCGTGCACCGGGGCGATCGCCGTCTCGGAACGCGAGGAGCGCCTGCCCGCCCAGGTGCTCGGCGCGATCGGCATCGTGGAAAGCGGCAGGGTCGATCCCCGTACCCGTACCGTTGTACCCTGGCCCTGGACCATCAACGTGGCCGGCACCGGCCACGTGTTCGACACCGCGGCCGACGCGATCGCCGCGGTGAGGACCGCGCAGGCAGCGGGCATCCAGTCCATCGACGTCGGCTGCATGCAGGTCAACCTGTTCCACCATCCGCATGCCTTCGTCACGCTGGAAGACGCCTTCGATCCGGTCGTCAACGTCCGCTACGCCGCAGGCTTCCTCGTGCGGCTGCATGCACAGGCCGGAAGCTGGCCCGCCGCCGTGGCGGCGTACCATTCCGCGACGGCCGCGATCGGCGTCCCCTACGCCCAGCACGTCGCCATGCTCTGGCCGATGGCGGCGCGCTACGGAATGACGCCGCAGTCCGGGCCGGCGGCACCCGATCCTGCGGCGGCGGCGGAACAGGCGGTCGATCCCGCCCGCATCCTGACTCCCGAGTTCCGGGCGCGGATGGTGGCGGAGGCTGCCTTCCGGCGGCAGCGCGACGCGGCGCTCGGCGCGATGCCGCCACCCGGTCTGCGACCTGTGGCCGCGATGTTCGAGACCCCGGAAACACCGGCAGGACGGCGGCGACCCGCGGTGCCCGAGGCGTCCCTCCCCGAAGCACCTGTTCTCGCAGCCGCCCGGGCGGTGGACCCCGGCCATGTCCTGACGCCCGAGTTCCGCGCCAGCAGGCTCGCCGACGCCGCGTTCCGGCAGCGGCGCGACGCGGCGTTCGGCTGGGTCCATCTGATGCCGGCGCCTGCGGCCGCGGCGACGGCACCCTAGCGACCCGTGGCCGAGCCGTCCGGGTCCGTCAGCCGTCGGAACCCTGCGCCCGGCGCAGGGTCGGCCCTGCACCGGGCCGCCGGTCCGGCCCGATGCCGGATCGATGGCCGGAAGGCTCCCTAGTCCATGCCGACACAGCCGCCTGTTCCGGAACGGCCAGGCCTGCGGACGCAGCCGGCGGACACCGCGCCCTTCGTGTCGATCGTGGTCCCGACCCTGAACGAGGAACGCTACATCGAGGACTGCCTGCGCTCCCTGGCCGGCTGCGCCGCCGGAGTGGAGTACGAGATCCTGGTGATGGACGGCGGCAGCACCGACCGTACCCGGGAGATCGTGGGCGCCCTGGCGCGCAGCCTTCCCGGGATCGTGCTGCACGACAACCCGGGTCGGCTGCAATCGGCGGCGATGAACCTCGCGGCACGGCTGGCCTTGCCGCGCGCCGGGGTGATCCTGCGCGCCGACGCGCACGCCCTGTATCCGCCGGGCTTCGTGCGCCGCTGCCTGGACGCGTTGGCCGAGCACGACGCCGCCTCGGTGGTGGTGCCGATGCTCACCGTCGGCACCGGCGGGATGCAGCGTGCGATCGCCGCCGCCCAGAACAGCCGGTTCGGCAACGGCGGCTCGGCGCACCGGACCGGCGGCAGGTCCGGCTTCGTCGAGCACGGCCACCACGCGGCGTTCGACCGCGCGACCTTCCTCCGCCTGGGCGGGTATGACACGCGGTTCACCCACAACGAGGACGCGGAGTTCGACCACCGCCTGCGGCGCGGCGGCGGCAGGATCTGGATGTGCGGCGACGCTCCGGTCACCTACTTCCCGCGCGAGACGCTGCGGCGCCTGGGCCAGCAGTATGTCCGCCATGGCCGGGGACGCGCGCGCACCCTCCTGCTGCACCGTCTGCGCCCGAAGCCCCGCCAGCTCGCGCCGGTCTGCGTGCTACTGCTGTGCGCCTCCAGCCTGCCGCTCGCGCTGGCCAACGCCTGGTTCCTGCTCGTGCCGGCGGCCTATGCCGCCCTGTGCCTCGCCTGGGCGGCCCGGCGCAGCGTCCGCACCGGCGACCCCTGGCTGCTCGCCGCCGCGCCCGCGGTCATGACGATGCATCTCTGCTGGGCCTGGGGCTTCCTGGGCCACCTGGCCGCCGGTAGGGGGCACGGCAAGACCGCGTGACCCACGTCAGGAAGCAAGCAAGGTTGAGGCTCTGCCTCAAACTCCGCCAAAGGCCTGAGGCCTTTGGAAACCCATCACTTAAGTTCAAGTTTCCAAAGGCTTGCCTTTGGCGGAGTCCAGAGGCAGAGCCTCTGGCCTTGCTTGCTGACCCCTCGAAAGTCCGAGGCCGCCTCAGGAAAACACGGACTGCCCCGAGGGAACGACCACGCCCACCAGCGTGAGCCTGGTGTCGTCGGTCAGCACGACATTGGTCGAGCCGGCCGCAGTCTGCGTGCTCATCACCGCCGCGGACGGATAGCCCTGCAGGTGGAGCGTATCCAGGCTGGCGTTGAAGTTCGAGATCGAGATCGTGCCGCCCGCCGCGCCGTGGACCAGGTCGTACACCTCGTGACCGGACCCCGCGACGATGGAGGCGCTGCCGCTGCCGGCGGTGAAGGTCAGGGTGTCGGCATTGCCCGTGAGCAGAACCGCGCCCGAGCCGGCGATGACGCTGTCGGTGCCGGAGCCGCCAATGAAGCTCAGCGACCCTGCCCCGCCGTTCACCGTCACCGCGGCGCCGGCCGCGTGGACGGTCACGGCGCCGGTCCCGACATTGACGATGCCGCTGCCGGCCGCGGTGACGGTGCCGCCGGCCGACCCGGGGCTGTAGACGTTCACCGGCGTGCCCACCGTGAGGGTCTGCGTGCCCGCGCTGTACAGCGACAGCGTGGCCCCGCTTGCCGCCACTCCGTCGTAGGAGGCGCCGGCGACGTAGAGGTTGCGGTCGGTGGTCGGCGTTCCGGCATAGGCGTCGTTGAGGAAGTCCACGCCCACGGTGTGGGTGCCGGCGCCGAAGCTGCCCAGCACGGTGAGGCTCTGCGTCTGCCCCGCGGCATGCGAGGCCACCACTGTCTGGGTGCCGCCCACGCTCTTGCCGTCGACGGTCAAGGTGAACTGCGCGTCGCCAAGGTAGCGATCCTCGCTCAGCGACACGGTCAGCGTGTCGGAGCCGGACCCCAGCGTCATCGCGGGCGGGCTCGGCGCCACGACCGCCGCCGCCGGCGCCTGCGCCCCGAAATACTGCGCCCACGCGGCCGCCTCCTGCGGCTTGCCGTCGGCGGCACCGGTAAATTGGTAGTTCCCGCCCCCGTTGCTGTCCCAGATGTTGACGAAGTCCACCTTCGTGCCGGCCGCCTGCGCCGCGCTCAGCTGCTGCGCCAACCATTGCGGGAACGCGGCGTCGTCCTTGACGTCGGTGCCGGCTCCGGAATTGCCGGCGCCGGTCTCCGGCAGCGCCACCGGCTTGCCCTGCTGGGCGGCGAACCGGAGGATGTCGGGCAGGCTGAGGCTGTGGCCGCCGCTGCCGTCGCTGGAATAGGGTGTCGCCGCAGGGTTGCTCCAGTAGTGCGTGCGGTTGGCAGGGTCGGCCATCCACGCCGCCAGGCTGGGCGCCGTGGTGCCCGCGCTGGCGCCGAAGTTCTGCAGGCTGTAGGGGTACATGTCGGCGTAGATGTCGGCGCCGATCACGTCGACGGAGGCGTTGCCGGGGTAGAGGTTCGTGGTCGCCTCGGCGTTGCTGTAGTTGATCGTGCCGGGATTCCAGATCACCTGCACCTTGACGCCGTCGGCCTGCCCGGCGGCGTGCAGCACGGTGGAAACGTGCTGGAACGCCTTGACCCAGTCCCCCTGGGTCTGCGCGTCGTCGCCGGCGTAGTTCGGCGTCCCCGGCAGGTTCATCTCCCAGCCAGGCCGCCAGTACTGCGTGCCGAAGCCCTGCTTCGCCCAGGCCTGCACCACGCCCTGGATGACGCTGTCGTACTGGCCGGAGGTGAAGTTGCGGAAATACTGGTCCTGGCTGATCGAGGTGTCCGCCAGCGACTCCATCGGCAACCCGATCACCGGCGTGGCGGTTTTGGCGGTGGGCGACTGCGCGAACGAGGACGCGGAGAACCCCGCGTTGTCCACCCAGTTGCTGATCGGCTTGTTCTGGTCGACGTAGGCGACGAGGTACTGGGGTGCCGCACCCAACAGCGTGGTGAAGCTGCCATAGGTCGAATCGAATGTGGCCTCTGCGGACGGATTGCTGTTGTCCGGGTTGCCGAAATAGGCGCCGAGCACGAATGGCGTGGCTGACGGTAAGGTCATGAACTCGCGCTCCGGTTGCACTCCGGATCGTATGATCCAGAACCTAAAACCGGATGCTAAGCAGATAACTCTTCCGTGATGCAACTTATAGTTGTGAAAACTCGTCAGACGCAACCTTAGGCCGCTCGGCCAGGAGAAGGCGGCGTCCAGCCCGGCGGTGGAGTGTGGCCGATCCGCGGTCCGGTCGGCCTCCACTGTCGGGAACGCGCCGGCCGTGCCTACAGCTTCCCACGGCGGCCAGGTCGCCGGCCGCGCCACGAAGGCTCCGCGACGGCCCGGAGCCTTCGTGGCGTCAGAACACCCGCTCGTAGACCTTGACCACGTCACCCGGCTTGAGGAAGCCGCCCGGCAGTACCCTGCCGTCCAGGCTCTGCCTGCCGTTCAGCCGCACCACGTAGGCGTAGGACTGCACGGCGCGGTAGGTGAACCCACCGGCCACCGTGACCGCGGTCAGCATCGTCATCCCCGGCTGGAACGAGTACTGGCCGGGCTTGGCCACCTCTCCGAGCACGAAGATCGGCCGGTAGTCGGTGACCTGCACCGACACGCTCGGCTCACGCACCAGCTTGCGCTCGCGCAGCTCGGCGCCGATGCGCGTGCTCAGCTCCGCCGTGGTCAGCCCCTCGGCGTGCACCGCGCCCAGCAGCGGCACCGCGATGCTGCCGTCGTCACCGACGCGGTAGTCGTGGCTGAGCTGGTCCTCGCCGTAGGTGATGACGCGGATCTGGTCGCCCACGCCGAGCTGGTAGGCGACCGGCCGGTCCGCGCTCAGCACCGGCAGGCTGGCGCCGGGTGCGCAGGCTGCCAGCGCCGCCAGCAGCGGCAGGGCCAGCAGGTCGCGCCGGCGCGGCAGGAGGGCGTGCGGCTGCTGAGGGGAGTGGGGCGTGTGGATCATGGGCGCGCGTCCTAAAGGCCGAAGCCGACGGTGAAAAGGGCAACGTTTTCGAGGTAGCTGAGCTGCGCGCCGCCGCTCCGGTCGATGAACTGGTAGCTCACGCCGAGCTGGGTCCTGCGGTTGAGGAACCAGGTGGCGCCGAGCCCGGCGGAATAGATGTTCTGCGTCGGCGTCGTCGTCGCAGACACGCCCGGACCGGCGGCGGAGCCGGAGCTGACGCCGACGCCGGAGCCGGAACCGAAATCGGCCCGCTGATACTCGCCGAATCCGGTCAGCACGACGTTGCGACGCAGCTCGTGCGCGACGTTGAGCTGCACCGACGTCACGGTGGTGGCGATGAAGTTCACGTTGGTGGAGTCGTCGATCTCGCGCCGCACGATCCCGGTCAGCGTGGTCATCAGCTGGGGCTTCCAGGTCACCGACGCCTCGATGATCGGCGAGCGGATGGTGGCGAACCGCGCGCTCGCGTAGTTGCGCTGCTGGTAGCCGATCAGCGCGCGGTAGCGGAACACCCCGGTGCCGGTGTAGTCAAACCCCGCCAGCACCGCGCCGCCGACCGAGTTGAAGTTGCCCACCCCGGCGGGATGCGAGGTGAAGTCGATCACGGTGCCGCGCAGCACCAGCAGGACGTCGCGCTTCGGCGACAGCTCGTAGCGCGTGGCCAGCTCGGGCTGGTACACCAGCCGGCTCTGCCAGGTCTGCCCGAGCGTCGCGTTCAGCCCGTCGCCGGCCGGCGCGACGACGTTGCTGAACCGATACGATGCTACGTCGAGATCGGGCACGAAGCTCAGGCGGCCCTGCGTGAGGAACGCCGTGCCGATCCTGACATCGTCGACCTGGAACGGGATCGGCACCGAGAGCACCGCGCCCAGGTCGCGCGGCGTCTGCACCACGCTGAGATGCTGGTAGCTGCCGCTCACCTGGTCGAGGCCGACGTCGTAGGTGCCCGACAGCCCGGCGGACCAGTTGGTGAAGTCCTGCACCGGGCGGGCCGGATAGCGCTGGTCGTCCACGCTGAGCTGCGCCGCGACACTGTTGCGCGACCAGTCCGACTCCGCCGAGACCGTGGCCTGGGTGTCGATCGCGGCGCTGGCACGGCCACCCTGCACGCCGTCGACGTTGCTGTCGTAGCCCAGCGATTCGGCGAGGCGCGGCCGGATCACGAACGAGCCCGCGCGGACTCCGTCGGAGCGGTACTCCGGCTGCACCCTGGCCTGCGTGTTCTCGGGGGTCTCGGTCAGGCCGGGCGCGTAGTCCGGGATGTAGCGGCTGAGGAGCTGCGCCTGCGCCGACGCCAGCGGGCAGACGCCGAGTGCGAGCGCCAGGCCAACCGGTCGCAAGACGAGAGTTCTCATCACCGCATTTCAACTATGAGTAGCATGCAAGCTCCTAGATAAACCCTAAAGTTAATCTCTTGGGCGCTCTAGTCCAAATGCGAGCAACCGCATGATCGGAAACTCCCGCAGATGTTCTGTGTGCACAGTATACCACAATTCCTTCGTTTCTCATTCTCCTGTTAAACATCTCTTTTTAGATTGTCATCGGGCTTTTTTCTGAGTAGTCATGCTGGCTAGAATTTCCCGTCATATCCGGCTTTGCCGGTTCGGAGATTGGTCAGATGACCGGCGTCCTGGACCAGGTTGCTGCGCGCCCTGTGCTGCCGCCCCGGCAACGTGCGGGCGACGCCCACGTGCTCGGCGATGCCGCCTGCATGGCCGCGCTGTTCGCCGCCGACCTCGTCGCCTTCGTGGCGGCGCAGACGGCCGCGCTGTTCCTGGCCGACCTGGTTCGCAACCAGATGGGGCAGCAGGTTCCGGCGCTGTCGCTGCTGGCGCAGATCCAGCCCGAGATCCAGACCCTGGCCGCGCTGTTCTGCAGCGCGATGGCCTACCTGACGGCGCGCGGCTGCTACCGGGAGCGGCTGCCGTTCTGGGTCGAGCTTCGGCTGTTCGTGCTGGTCAGCACCCTGGCCCTGCTGGCCGAGGCGTTCATCGAGGTCGCGCTGAAGAACCAGCCGTCGCGGCTGGTGCTGATCGGCGGCTGGATCCTGTTCCCGCCCGCGGTCGCCGTGCTGCGTCCGCTTGCCAAGCGCGCGCTCGCGGCGCTCGGCCTGTGGCGGGTTCCGGTGCTGGTGATCGGCGACGCGGCGGGCATCGCCAACGTCGCCGCCGTGTTCGGCTCGGAGGGCGTGTCCGGCTACGAGGTGGTGGCGACCTGCGCGCCGGAGCAGGCCCTGGCGCTCGCCGAACGCGACGGCTGGGCCTCGCTGCTGCGCCAGGAGGGCGCCCGCCGGCTGACGCTGTCGATCCATCGCGGCTCCACGATCGAGCCGCGCCTGATCCAGTCGATCCTGCGCGCCGGCCTGCCGTTCGCCGTGCTGCCGCCGGTGGACGTGCTGCCGGTGGTCGGCTGCGAGCGCATCCCGTTCTTCAGCCACGACACCCTGATGCTGTCGTACCGCAACAACCTGGCGCAGCCCGCGGCGCGGCTGGCCAAGACCGCGTTCGACCTGCTGCTCTCCAGCCTGCTGCTCGCCGCGCTGTCGCCGCTGTTCCTGCTCGTGGTGCTGCTGGTGCGACGCGACGGCGGTCCGGCGTTCTTCTCGCACCGGCGCATCGGCGCGCACGGCCGCACCTTCGGCTGCCTCAAGTTCCGCACCATGGTGCCCAACGCCGACGAGGTGCTGCTGCGCGCCCTGGCGGCGGACGAGGCGCTGGCGGCGGAGTGGGACGCCACCCAGAAGCTGCGGCACGATCCCAGGATCACCGGGATCGGACGGGTCCTGCGCGCGACCAGCCTCGACGAGCTGCCGCAGCTGGTCAACGTCGTGCGCCTGGAGATGAGCCTGGTGGGGCCGCGGCCGATCGTGAAGGCGGAGGTGGCGCGCTACGGCGACGACATTGCGTTCTACTACGAGGCGCGACCCGGCCTGACCGGGCTGTGGCAGGTGAGCGGCCGCGCCGACACCTCCTATATCCAGCGCGTCCGGCTGGACTGCTGGTATGTCAAGAACTGGACGATGTGGCACGACGTGGCGATCCTGAGCAAGACGGTGCCCGCCGTGCTCAGCAGGCGCGGCGCGCACTGAGCGGCGGCTGGCGTTGCGGCCAGCGCCACCCACGCGCCACGAGGCGGCGGCATTTCCGGGTGGCGCGAGAGTTGCTTCTGCAAGCGGGATGCGGCCTCAAGAGGGATGCAGCCTCTCGCCGGCGCACCGATGCCGCGCATGACGCCCGTTGCGGGGTGCAGGCCGACATGCGAGGCATCTGCGGCCGCCATGGTGGCCGCCGGTCCGCAGGGGCGACGGGACCGCGAGCGCGGGGCCGGACGACAATGATGCGGAACGGAGGCACCAGGATTTGAGCATCCTCTTCAGGGCGGGTCGGCGTGACGAGGTGGCGCGGCCTCGGGTCGACCGGCCCGCCTCGTCCATCGTCGCGGCCTCCACGGTGCCGCTGGCGGAGGTGTTCACCCCGACCCGGCCCAAGATCGGCGAGCAGCGTCTGGCCGGCCGCAGCACCGAGCTGCAGAAGATCCTGGGCGCCCTGCTGGAGGAGCATGCCCACGTGGTGCTCTACTCCGAACGGGGGCGCGGCAAGACCTCGCTGTCCAACTCCGTGATCGCGGCGCTGCGCCAGCACGAGGTCGCGGTGGCCCGCTACACCTGCGACGCGGCCAGCAGCTACGAGGACATCATCCGCGGCCTGCTGCGCGACCTGCCGGCCTCGATGCTGGCGGTGCCGGCCACCACCGCCCAGTCCGCACAGGGCTCCGCGCAGGGTTGCTCCGCGGCGCTGCCGGACGGCGCGCTGCAGCCGTTCGACGTGGTGTCGATGCCGGGCAGGCTCACCTGCCCGTTCCTGGTGTGCGTGGTGGACGAGTTCGACCGGCTGCGCAATTCCGTGGTGCGCACCCAGTTCGCCGACACCATCAAGCAGATCTCCGATCGCGGCGTGCGCATGCTGTTCATGCTGGTCGGCGTGTCCGACAGCCTCGAGCAGATGCTGGGCGAGCACCAGTCGATCCAGCGCAACCTGGTGGCGCTGCCGCTGCCGCTGCTGACCGACGAGCGGGTGGGCGAACTGGTCGCGCGCGGCGGCGCCGAGGCCGGGCTCGAGTTCGCGCCCCCGCTCGCGCAGCGCATCGCGGCGCTGTCGCGCGGCATGCCCTACATGGCGCAGCTGCTGGCGCTGCGCGTGGCGCAGGCCACCACGCTGCGCGGCTCGACGCGCGCCACCGAGGCCGACCTGCGCGCCGCCGCCGACCGCCTGGTGGACGAGGCGGAGCCGCGCGTGCTGTCGCTCTACGCGGTGCTGACGCATCACGGCGCCGACGCCACGGCGGTCGACGCCCTGCACGTGGTCGCCACCGCGGAGCAGGACACCTTCGGGCGCATCCAGGTTCGCGCCACCGGCGACGGCGTCAAGGTGGGCGATGGCCTCGTCCCATCCGGCTGTTGGCAGCGCATCCTGGACGCAGGCGTGCTCAACGCCGGCCTCCCCGACTCGCCGCTCGTCAGCGTGTCCGACCGCAGCCTGCTCAACCACGTACTGATGCGCGGGGTGCTCGCGCGCCGGCCGCAGACATGGTCCTCCGCCGCAGCCGCGGCGGTGCCGAACGCCGTCCCGACGCCGGCGCACTGAACCGCAAGGCGCACCGACGATGGACGTTTCCGTGGACCTGTCCCCCGCCAGCACCAACCCGCAGGGGTTCCGGCTCGGCGAGCTTGCCGTGCTGCTCCGGCGCCGCGCCTGGCTGATCGCGCTGTGCGCCGTGTGCGGCGCGGTGGCGGCTGTGGCGCTCAGCACGCTGCTGCCCAGGCTGTACACGGCGTCGAGCAAGATCACGATCGCAGGCGAAAGCTTCGCCATCCCCGAGCTGCAGGGCGTGCTGCGCAGCGACAAGTCGGACCCGATGCTGTTCGCGCGCACCGAGCTGCAGGCGCTGTCCTCGCGCCAGCTGCTGCAGCAGGTCGCGGGCGAGCTGGACCTCGCCGCGCTGCCGGAGTTCAACGCCGCGCTGCGCCAGCCCAGCCTGGCCAGCGTGGTCACGGGCCGCATCAAGGGCGCGTTGTCCGCCTCGCCCGTGCCGTCCGCGCCCGTGTCGCAGGAGGATGGCGTGGTCGCCACGGCGAGCCGCAGCCTCGCGGTGTTCAACGACAACCGCAGCCTGGTCATCGACCTGTCGTTCACCTCGCAGGACCCGAAGCTGTCGGCGGATTTCGTCAACACCCTGGTGCGCGACTACATCTCCGGCCAGGCCGGGCAGCGCTCCACCGCCAACCAGGACGCCAACGGCGCGCTGCTCAAGCGCATCGACGGGCTGAACGCCGAGATCGCCGCGCTGGAGCAGCAGAGCCGCGACATCCGCGACAAGAGCCAGATCGTGGGCCTGCGCGCCGGCAGCGTTGGGCAGCAGCAGCTCGAGGAGCTGGCCAGCGCCGTCACCCGCGCCAGCCTGGAGCGGGCACAGCTCGAGTCCACCTGGCAGCGCGCCACCGCCCTGGCGCGGAACGGCACGTCGGACGAGCTGGCCGGAGTGCTCAGCTCCGAGACCGTGTCGCGGCTGCGCGAGCAGGAGGCCGCCGCCGCGCGCCAGGTGGCCCAGCTCTCGACCCGCTATGGCAGCTCCTATCCCGGCGTGCGCGACGCGCAGGCCAGCCTGGACTCCTCGCGCCGCCTGCTGTCGCAGGAGGTGCAGCGCATCATCGGCTCGCTGACCACCCAGCTCCAGGTGGCGCGCGAGCATGAGCGCGACGCCCAGACCCAGCTCGCCGCCGCGCGCGACGACGCGGTGAAGAACGGCAACGTGCAGGCCAGGCTCGACGACCTGCGCCAGCAGATCACCGACCGCAGGGCGCTGGCGCAGAACCTGCTGGAGCGCACCCAGCAGACGATCACCCGCCCCGCCTCCGAGCAGACCCCGGACGTGCGGGTGCTGAGCGAGGCGTTCCCGCCCGCGGCGCCCTCCAGCCCGAAGACCGGCCTCGCCGGGATGTTCGGCCTGCTCGCCGGCGCCGTGCTCGGCTCGCTGGTCGCAGTGGGCACGGCGCGCGACCGCAACGTCGCCACCACGCGCGACGTCGCCAGGTCGGACGGCCTGCCGATCCTGTCCGTGCTGCCCGCGTCGCTGGGCGGAGACCGCCAGGTCCAGGCGCGGCGCGTCTTCGCCGATCCGTCCGGCCCCGACGCGGAGGCGCTGCGCACCCTGCGCGCGCGCATCAGGCTGCATGGCCGCGCCGCGGCGCCGCGGGTCGTGGCCTTCATCCCGGCGCAGCGCGGCGAGACCGGGAGCGCGCTGGCCGTGGCGTTCGCCCGCCTCGCCGCCATGGACGGCGAGCGGGTGCTGCTGATCGAGGGCAACCTGCGCGCGCCCGGCCTACCCAGGGCGCTCGGCGCCACCGGCGGCGAGCTGCCTGCGGTGCTGACCGGAACGCTGGGCTGGCGCGAGGCGGTGCTGCGCGATGCCGACAGCCCGCTCGACCTGCTGTTCACCGACCGGCCGGCGAGCGACAGCCACGCGCTGCTCGGCGGGATCCGTCTGCAGAACCTGCTGGTGGAGGCGCGCGACGACTACACCCTGATCGTGGTCAGCGCGCCCTCGGCCGCCACCCCGTCGGACGCCCTGGTGCTCGCGCACCGTGTCGACACCAGCATCGTGGTCTTCGCCAGCCGCAAGGCCCGGCCGGCGGTGGCGACGACCCGGCCGTTCATCGAGGACCTGCTCAAGACCTCCACCGGGCCGGTCGCCGCCGTGCTGGTATCGGCGTGACAGGCATGCGGCAGGGACCGCGGCACGGGGCAGCGCTGCCCCACGTCGCGATGGTCGATCCGTCGCTGTTCACCATTCCCTATGACCGCGCCCTGATGCTCGGCCTGTCCCGCGCCGGCCACAACGTCAGGCTGCACGGTCGCGCCCCGGGTCCGGAGGACAACGACAGCAGCGGGATCACCATCGATCCGGATTTCTACCGGCTGTCCTCCCTGGGCGCGGTGGCGCGTCTGCCGAACCGGTTCCGGCTGCCGATCAAGGGCGTGGATCACCTGGTGTCCATGCTCCGCCTGCGCGCGCGGCTGCGCGAGCAGCGACCGGACATCATCCACTTCCAGTGGCTGCCGCTTCCCGTGGTCGACCGGCGCATGCTCGCCGGCCTGCGGGCGATCGCCCCGCTGGTGCTGACGGTGCACGACACCAACCCGTTCAACGGTGATCCCTCCGCGTCCGTGCAGGCGCGAGGGTTTGCCGAGTGCCTGTCCCTGTTCGACCAGCTGATCGTCCACACCCGGCAGGGCCGCGACAGGCTCCTCGCACTCGGCATCGAGGAGGCGCGCATCTCCGTGCTGGCACACGGCCCGATGGACGAGCTTTCCCGCGGTGCTGCGCCGATGGCGGCGGGAGGCGAGCTGACGTTCCTGCTGTTCGGCAAGCTCAAGCCCTACAAGGGCCTCGATGTTCTGGTCGAGGCGTATGCCAGCCTGCCGGACCCCCTGCGCAGCCAGGCCAGGCTGCGGATCATCGGCAAAGCCTACATGCCGCTCGGCCCGATCCACGCGCTGGCGGCGGCCCGCGGCGTCGCCGACCGTCTCCTGCTCGAGTCCCGCTTCGTGTCGGACGACGAGGTCAACGACCTGTTCTCGCCCGACGTCGTCGCGGTGTTCCCCTATCGCGAGATCGAGGCGAGCGGGGTGCTGCCCTTTGCCCTGGCCAACGGCCGGCCGGTGATCGCCTCGGCGCTGGGCAATTTCGCGGAGACGATCCGGGACGGCGTGCAGGGCCTGCTGGTGCCGCCGGATGACGCGCCGGCGCTGTCCCAGGCGATGGCGCGCATGATCGGCGACCGTGCCTTCCTGTCCGGGTGCGCCTTGCAGGCCCGCAAGCTGGCGGAGGCGGCCCCGGACTGGGACGTGATCGCCTTGCAGACCGCGGTGGTGTACGCCGCGGCACGGTCCCGGGCAGCCGGCCGCATCGACGCGCGCTAGGCGGCGGAGGCGCTGCTCTCGGCGCAGCCGCGGTGGGCGACCTCGACAGCAACGACGTCATACCAAAGGCCGTTGAGTGTGACCGGTCCGGCCAGCAAGGCCAGAGGCTCTGCCTCTGGACTCCGCCAAAGGCAAGCCTTTGGAAACCTGGACTTAAGGGATGGGTTTCCAAAGGCCTCAGGCCTTTGGCGGGTCTGGGCAGAGCCCAGCCTTGCTTCCTGATAGGTCGATGTCAGGGGTCGTTGGTGTCAGCCCTGCGGCACGACGTCCCGCGTCGTGCCGCGTCGTGCCGCGGGAGGGAGCGGGTGCCGGTCAGGACCTCGGGTCTGCGGCAGCAGAGTGGCCGTCGCCGGCGATCCATCGGCTCTCCAGCACATCGCCGGCAGCGGAACGCACCGGGATCGCATCTCCATCCACTGGAGCCTCAAGGCGAGCCTTGAGCCAGGTCCGGTCCGGTACAGCTTCCGGACCCGCTTTCCCGGCCCTGCCGTCAGGCGAACATCGCCAGACCGGAGTCGCTTTTTGCCCCATGGCCCGGCTTTGCCGCTTGTTTCGGCGGCCCGAACACCAGGTGGGTGTCGAGCTGCTGCCGCGTCGGCGTGGTGGCGATCACCTGGCCGGATGCGTCGTGGAAGGTCAGCACGATGATGCCCAGTGTCAGGTCGAGCCGGGTTGACGGGTTTGGCTTGTCCGCCTGCACCGTCGCGCAGCCTAGCGTCACCGTCGCGGAGGTGGCGAGCGGGAGGAGCGGCACGGCGGCACGGCTGCGGGCGGGTGCGGCGGCTGCGATCACGATGCGGCTCCATCCGGGTTCGGCAGACCGTCGGACCCGGGCGCGGGTCGGCGCTGCCGCGAAGGCGCTTGCCGGCAAGTCATCCAACGCTTTGGTTAACCGAACCTGAAGACGCTGCCGGATGGGCCAGGTCCGATATCCCGCCTGGGCGATAGCGGCAGCGTTACGTCCTGCGGGCCGCGACGTTAGCGGGGCGGCGCCGCACCGTCAGGCTGCGTCCCGCCGCCACCGCTCTCGCCACGCGGCGTGAAAGACTGCCCGGCCGAGGCAGCCGGCCGGGACGCAACCCCGCCTTGCGCCGGCGCGTCCGGCCTCGCGCCACCGGTCCCGCTCGACATGTCGCCGCTGGTGACTCCGGATGCACCCGGCACCGGCTTGCCCTCCTGAGCCCGCAGCGGCGAGCACGTCGCGGCACCCAGCCCCGAAGCGACACCCAATCCCAGGGCGGCACCCAGCATCAACGGACCCCGACCACGCATCGGCTCCTCCTTCGAATGCTTTCACGCCGAACGGCGACGCGCCATCTACAGCCGGCGCTTCAGGCCCGCCGTCAGCTCCGCCGTGGTGGCGTTGCCGCCGAGGTCGCGCGTGCGCACCCCGTCCTCGACCACCGCTTGGCGGATCGCACGGCGCAGCGCCTCGCCGCGCTCCACCATGCCGACGTGGTCCAGCATCTGCGCCGCCGCCAGCATCAGCGCCAGCGGGTTCGCCACCCCCTGCCCCGCGATGTCCGGCGCCGAGCCGTGCACCGCCTCGAAGATCGCCACGCTCTTGCCGATGTTGGCACCCGGCGCCAGCCCGAGCCCGCCGATCAGCCCCGCGATCAGGTCGGACAGGATGTCGCCGAACAGGTTGGTCGTGACGATCACGTCGAACTGCCACGGGTTGGTCACCAGCTGCATCGCGCAGGCGTCGACGATGCGCTCGTCCATCTCGACGCGGCCCTCGTACTCCTTGGCGATGTCTCGACCCGCCTCCAGGAAGATCCCGGTCAGCAGCTTGAGGATGTTCGCCTTGTGGACGACCGTGACCTTCTTCCGCCCATGCGCGATCGCGTACTCGAACGCGTAGCGGACGATGCGCTGGCAGCCGGAGCGGGTGTTAAACCCCGCCGCCATCGCCACCGCCTTCGGGTCGTCGCCGATCGGCATGTAGTGCTCGAACGCCGCATAGTATCCGTCGAGGTTCTCGCGGATCAGCACGATGTCAATGTCGTCGAACCGCCCGCCCGGGATCAGCGTCAGCGCGGGCCGCACGTTGGCGTACAGCTCGAATTCCTTGCGCAACTGCACGTTAACGCTGCGGAACCCGCCGCCCGACGGCGTGGTCAGCGGCCCCTTCAATGCCAGGCCGTTGTGCCGGATGCTCGCCACCGTGACGTCGGGCATCGGGTCGCCGCTCGCGGCGATCGCCGCCATGCCCGCGAGCTGCTCGTCCCACTCGAACGGGCTGCCCAGCGCGTCCAGGATCTCCACCACCGAGGCCACGATCTCCGGCCCGATGCCGTCGCCCGGAATCAGCGTGGCAGGCATCTTGCCCGAGGCGGACTGGCTCATGAAACGACTCCCGACGTGCTCGGCTCAAGGCTACGCCGATCCGGCGGGCAGGCAAGCAAGACTGGGCTCTGCCCAGACTCGCTCCCTTCCCGTGCCTGTCGCACCGCCTGCGGCGATCCCGGGCAAACCGGCCTGGAGACTCTGCCTCCGGACTCCGCCCAAGGCCAACGGTCTTCGAGTGTGACCGGTCAGGCAGGCAAGGTTGAGGCTCCACCTCAAACTCCGCCAAAGGCAGGCCTTTGGAATCCATCACTTAAGAAACGGGCTTCCAAAGGCCTCAGGCCTCTGGCGGGTCCGGGCAGAGCCCAGCCTTGCTGGCTAACAGGTTCCGCCCTGCTCAGTTCACGTAGCAGTGCTTCTGCTTGCCCATCGCGACCAGCTGCTTCGCCCGCGTGGTCGCCGCCTCGCCCTTGCGGTCCGCCGCGGCCGCCCGGATCGTGTCGATCGCCGACATCTCCGACACGCCCGCGGTCTGCGACGTGGTGGTGCCCTTGTGCGCCGCCGCCGACGTGGCGCCCGCCGAGTTCACGATGGCGTTCTGTGCCTCCACCTGGCTGGTGATCTGGTCGCAGCTCAGCGCCGCGTCGGCCGGCGATGCCGCCGCCGCAGCGGCTCCGCCGCCGGTGTTGGCGACTCCGGCCGGGGTGGCCGCCGCGCCGGCAGCCCCCCCGCCGCCGGCGTCGGGTGTGGTCGCGCACGCTCCCAGCAGCAGGCAGGCGGCAATGGCAGGAAACATAGGGTTCAAATCGTCAACTCCACATCGGGTCGGTGGGCCATGCCCGACCAGCCATGGACGGACGGCGGTCGGTCACGGGCTGCAGGCGGCGTCGATCCGCCCGCCGCCGGCTCGCCACGATGGGCGAAACCCTCGCGCCGCACCAGCCGCTACTTCTCCTTGTCGAAGCGCTCCTGCGCCGTCTTGAACTCCGCGGTGTAGTCGCCGAACCCCGAGTACACCCTCGCCTGGATCTGAGTGGCCTCGTGGCTGATCCCCGCCATGCGGCTCTTCGCCGCCGCGCTGATCGCCTCCATGTCGGAGTTGGCCTGCTTCATCACGCAGGCGTCCCAGGTCTTGGCTTTCGCCTCGTACTCGTTCACCACGTCGGCGCTGTGGTTGTACTTGGCGCGGTCGCTCAGATCGAGCACCGGCCGCACCGGCTCCGCCCCGCACGCCTGCGGCGACCATGCCGGCCCGCCCGCGGCCGCGTCGCCCCCGGTCGCGGTCGGTGCCGGGTCTGGCTGCGCGATCGCCTGCCGGCAGCCGATCGAGAGGAGCAGGACAAGCCAGCACAGGTGCCGCATCAACGATCTCCTTGCATCACCGCCCCGACGCTAGAGCAAGGCCGGCTCCGAGGAAATCACCCGCGCGGAACGCCGGCCGTGCCGCAACCACGCCGGGAGACCCCGAAGGCCGCACCGTGCCCGCTTCCGGCATGCTAACCTGACCCGCTTCCTGATACCGCCGTGCCGCTTCCGGTGACCACCCAGCCGCACCGCGGCTGCAAGGTTGACACGCAGACCAGGCCCAGCCTGCCCTGCTTGCGGGCAACCTCGCTGCCCCGACGGCGGGACCACCTCGCAACCGGGGCGCTTACATTGCGCTTGCGTTGCACCTACGCCGCACCACGCCATGCCGGGCCTTGATGGCACAACCTTTGCTTGGTATCGACGCAACAGCATCATCCGGTGCGGCGGCGATGCATGGTCATGGTACCGTGCGCTTCGTCACGCGCCTGAATCGAGGAGACAGACTTGGTCGACCAGATCATCCATTACGTCGTGCTCAGCGGCGGGCTGCTCGCCATCATGCCGCTGCTGTTCGTGCTCACCCTGGCCGTCGGGCTGGAGCGCTGGTGGCTGCTGGCGCGCACCGTCCGTTCGGGCAAGCGCGTGCAGGCGGCGATGCGCACCATCGGTTACCGCGACATCGACGGGCTGCGCGCCATCGCCCGCCAGGAGAGCAAGACGCTGCAGGGCCACCTGGTCAACACCGCGATCGCGTCGTGCGGCGAGAGCGCCGACGAGATGGACGGCCACCTCGAGGAGGAGATCATGGAGTCCATGCCCCGCCTCACCCGGCTGATGTGGATCCTCGACACCTCGGTGACGATCGCGCCGCTGCTCGGCCTGTTCGGCACCATCATCGGCATGATCCAGGCGTTCAACGTGCTGTCCAGCCACGGCGGCCCGGCCGAGGTCACCGGCGGCATCGCCGACGCGCTGGTGTCCACCGGCGCCGGCCTGATGATCGCCATCGTCGCCGTCTATTTCATGAACTACCTGAACACCAAGATGCGCCAGATCGTGCACCAGATGGAGCTGATCAAGCTCGGCCTGGTCAACCGCTACCACGGCAACGGCGTCGTCCACGAAACCGGCGCCACGCCGCTGCGCCGGCCGATGCCGGTCGCGCAGGGGGCATGAGCCATGGCCCGCAGGCGTTCCATCCTCGAGGAGCCGCACGCGCGCCTCGAGATCGTGCCGATGATCGACATCATGATGTTCCTGCTGGTGTTCTTCGTGATGATCGCGCTGCGCATGATCCCCGACGCGGGCGTCACCATGCAGCTTCCCGGGGCGGCCACCGCGACGCAGATGCCGGCGACCCAGGTGGTCATCGCCATCGACAAGGACGACGTGATCCACATCCAGGACCAGACCTACAGCCTGGACGCGCTGCAGGCCTACCTGGCCGGCGTGAAGCAGAACAAGGTCGCCAACGTGGTGATCGCCGCCGACAAGTCGATCAATTTCCAGCAGGTCATGGACGTGATGGACACCGTGCGGAAGACCGGCATCACCGACGTGGGCCTCGCCACCAAGCAGGAGTAGGCAGGACTTCCGCCCTCCCGCTCCGGGCCGCTCCGGACCCGCACACGCACATGCAAGACCCGGTTTCCTCCTTGAGGAATGCCGGGGTCTGGGGGGCGGCCTCGCCCCCCAGCCTTCCCTTTCTTCAAACCGACGCCCGAGGCCCATGAAGCACCTGATCGCCGCCGCCGGCCTCGTATTCGCCGCCACCGCCGTCCACGCCGAGGAAGGCATGTGGACGCTCGACAACCTCCCCACAAAGCAGATGCAGCAGGTCTACGGCTTCACCCCCGCCCCCGAGTGGGTCGCCAGGGTGCAGGGCGCCTCGCTCCGTCTCGCGCAGGGCTGCTCCGGCTCGTTCGTCTCCGCCGACGGCCTGGTGATGACCAACCACCACTGCGCCAACGCCTGCCTGTCGCAGCTCTCCGACGCCGGCCACAACTACATGCAGGCCGGCTACAACGCGGCCAAGCGCGAAGAGGAGCCGCGCTGCCCCGACCTGGAGCTGAACCAGCTCGACAGCATCGCCGACGTCACCCCCGCGATGGCCGACGCCACGAAGGGCAAGACCGGCTCGGACTACGTCAAGGCGCAGCGCGCGGCGTCCAGCAGGATCGAGACCGACTGCGTCGCCGGCGACGCCGCCACCTGGCGCTGCGACGTGGTCAGCTTGTACCAGGGCGGCCGCTATGCGCTCTACAAGTACCACCGCACCCAGGACGTGCGCCTGGTGTTCGCGCCGTCGCAGGACATCGCCTTCTTCGGCGGCGACCCGGACAACTTCAACTTCCCGCGCTACGACCTCGACCTAACGTTCCTGCGCGCCTATGCGGACGGCAGGCCGCTGCACCCGACCTACTTCCCGTTCTCGCCGGACGGCCCCAAGGCCGACGAGCTGGTGTTCACCGAGGGCAACCCCGGCTCGACCAGCCGCGACGAGACCGTGGCCCAGCTCACCACCTTGCGCGACGCCACCCTGCCGCGCGTCCGCACGCTGTACTCCACCCTCGACGGCGTGCTCTGGGAGTACAGCCGCCGCGGGCCGGAGCAGGCCAAGCAGGCGCAGGACGACATCTTCGGCGTCGAGAACACGCTCAAGGTGTTCGAAGGCTGGCAGGGCACGCTCGCCGACCCGGCGCTGTTCGAGCGCAAGCGCGACGCCGAGGCCGCCCTGAAGGCCTGGGTCGACGCGGACCCGGCCCGCAAGGCCAGCTACGGCGATCCCTGGTCCGCCATCGCCGCCGCCATGACGCGCGACCGCCAGCTCGCGCCGCGCTTCGCCATGGTCGAGGGTCGCCGCGGCCGTGCCGCCGGCTTCGACTCCGCGCTGTTCTCCCGCGCCCGCACCCTGGTCCGCGCCGCCGCGGAGCGCGCCAAGCCCGACGCAGACCGCCTCCCCGAGTATCGCGACGCCAACCTCCCCGCCCTGCAGCAGTCGCTGTTCTCCGCGGCACCCATCTATCCGGAGTTCGAGCGCACCACGCTCGCCTTCTCGTTGACCGCGCTGCGCCAGACGCTCGGCGCCGACGACGCCTTCATCCATCAGGTGCTCGGCGCCGCCTCCCCGGAGCAGCTCGCCGACCGCCTGGTGGGCGGCACGAAGCTCGCCGACCCCGTGGCCCGTCACACCCTGTGGGACGGCGGCGAGGCCGCGGTGGCCGCCTCCGACGACCCCATGGTCGTGCTCGCCCGCGACGTCGACCCTGCCGCCCGTACCGTGCGCAAGCAGCACGAGGACGAGGTCGACGCCGTGCTCGCCAAGAACAGCGAGACCATCGCCCGCGCCCGCTTCGCCCGCGACGGCACCTCCAACTACCCGGACGCCACCTTCAGCCCGCGCATCTCCTACGGCACCGTGAAGGGCTGGGCCGAGGACGACGGCAGGCAGGTCCCGCCGTTCACCGACATGGCTGGCCTCTACGCCCGCGCCACCGGCAGCGATCCGTTCAAGCTGCCGCAGGACTGGCTCGACGCGAAAAGCCGCCTGGACCCCAAGACCCCGTTCGACTTCGCCACCACCAACGACATCATCGGCGGCAACTCCGGCAGCCCGGTGGTGGACCGCGACGCCCATGTCGTCGGCCTGATCTTCGACGGCAACATCCATTCGCTCGGCGGCGACTTCGCCTACGACGGCCGGCAGAATCGTGCCGTCGCCGTCGACACCGCGGCCATCCTCGCGGCCCTGCGCCAGGTCTACCGCAACGACGCGCTGGCGGACGAGCTGACGGCCTGGACCCGCAAGCCGGGGCAGTGAGAAAGCAAGGCCAGGGCTCTGCCCCATGGCTTGGAAGCGGGGACCCGCCGGGAGCAGCGCTCCCAGGCCCGCGTCCGATGGGGCCTGCGGGACACAGCGGCGGGGTGTGCCGTAGGCTTCCAACAAATGGTTTCCAAAGGCCTCGGCCTTTGGCGGAGTCTAGAGGCAGGGCCTCTGGCCTTCCTTCCTGATGGCTCGCCCCCCAGGCCCCCCCCCCGAGACCCTGATGCGTCTGCGCGACATCGCGCGGATGCACCTGATGTTCGGCGGCGACCTCCTGCGCGCCGGCCGCGCCGACGAGTCCGAGGCCTACCTGCGCGCCGCCCTGCTCGTGGACCCGGCGCTGACCCCGGCGATCGGCCTGCTCGCCCGTGCGTTGCTCGACCTCCAGCGTCCCGACGAGGCGATCGCCGTGCAGCGCGAGGCGGTCCGGCGCGAGCCCGGCAACATGTTCCACCGCGGCACGCTGGGCGCGATGCTGCTCACCGCCGGGCGCTACCGCGAGGGCTGGGCGGAGTGGGCGACGACACGTTCGCTCACTCCGCGCCTCGCCGCCCCGGAGCGCGAGTGGGACGGCCGCGCCGAACTGCGCGGCCGCACCCTGCTGGTGATCTGCTGCGACGGCTTCGGCGACGCGTTCCAGTTCTGCCGCTATGTTCCCGCCCTGGCCGAGCGCGGCGCGCGCATCGTCCTCGCCTGCCAGGCGGAGGCCGCGCCGATCCTCGCCCGCCTGCCCGGCGTCGCCCAGGTCGTGGACCGCACGAAGCCCCTGCCGCGCCACGACCTGTGGACCGAGGACAAGATCCTGCCGCTGCGGTTCGCGACCGAGCCGGGCACCATCCCCCTCGCGCAGGGCTACCTCGCCGCCGACCCAGCCCGCATCGCCGTGTGGGCGCGCCGCCTGCCGCCCGGCCCGAAGATCGGCCTGGTCTGGGGCGGCGACCCGAAGAACGACCAGGACGGCGCGCGCTCGCTTCCCCCCGGCCAGGTCGCGGCCCTGCTGCGCCCGGTCCTCGCCCACGCCGGCGCGCAGTGCGTCAGCTTCCAGCACGGACCCCGACGCGCCGAGGCCGCCACCCTGCCCGGCGCGCTCGACATCGCGGGCGAGCTGACCGATTTCGGCGAGACCGCCGCGGCACTGGCCTGCATGGACCTGCTGATCGGGGTGGAGACCGCCACCACCCACCTGGCCGCCGCGCTGGGCCGGCCGACCTGGGTGCTGCTGTCCCGCCGCCCCGACTGGCGCTGGGGCCTCGCCGGGGAGGCCTGCCCCTGGTACGCAACCGCCCGGCTCTGGCGGCAGTCTACCGCTGCGGACTGGGCCGCCGTGACAAGCGCCGTCGCCGCGGCACTTCCGGCCTGAAGTCTGGCCGACCGAGCTTGAGTTCGACCAGTACAAGGGCAAGCAAGGTTGAGGCTCTGCCTCAAACTCCGCCAAAGGCGAGCCTTTGGAATCCATTTAATTGAGGAAGGGTTTCCCGAAGGGTCCGGGCTTGGAGAAGGGACCTTTGGCGGGTCCGGGCAGGGCCCGGCCTAGCGTCCCGACGGGCCGGCGTCAGGCCTCGACGGTCTGTGCCACCGTCTCGACCGGGTGGCCCAGGTAATGCGACAGCACCTCGGCCGGCCGCCCGTCCTCGCGGACCCGGCCGTGATCCATCCAGATCACCCGGGTGCACCATTCCAGCATGATCGCCGGCTGGTGCGACGAGAGCACCAGGATCTCCGCCCCGCGCACCACGCTCTCCAGCCGCGCCCTCGCCTTGGCGAGGAAGTCCGCGTCGCCGGCGAGGAACCATTCGTCCATCAGCAGCACCTCGGGGTTGACGGCGGTCGCCATCGCGAAGCCGAGGCGCACCAGCATCCCGGAGCTGTAGAACCGCACCGGCAGGTCCATGAACTCGCCCAGGCCCGCGAACTCGGCGACATCCTCCTCCAGCCGGCGGGTCTGCGGCTTGCTGTAGCCGTTGTACAGGCCGCGGAGCATGATGTTCTCGCGCCCCGTCAGCTCCATGTTCATCCCGAGATTGGGATCGAGCATGGCGGTGACCACGCCGTCCACCCGCACCCGGCCGACCACCGGCTCGTAGATGCCCGCCATGGTGCGCAGCAGCGTGGTCTTGCCCGCGCCGTTGCCGCCCACCAGGCCGAGCCGGTCGCCGCGCACGAGCCGGAGCGAGACGTCGCGCAGCGCCTGCACCACCACGCGCTTCTGCCGGTCCTCGCCGAGGCGGCCGGACGCCGCGGCGAACACCGTCTTCTTCAGGGAGCGCGAGCTGCCGTGGTACAGCGGGAAATCGACCGAAAGGTTGTCGATGCTGACCGAGCTCATGCGGCGGCCCCGCGGCCAGCAAGCAGGCAAGGCTGGGCCCTGCCCAGACCCGCCAAAGGCCTGAGGCCTTTGGAAACCCGTCTCTTGAGTGCAGGTTTCCAAAGGCTCGCCTTTGGCGGAGTCCAGAGGCAGAGCCTCTGGCCTTGCCTGCCTTGCCAGTCGCTCCCAGGGGGCACCGGCCTCACACCCAGAACGCCAGGCGCGCACGCACGCGGGCGAACACCAGCCATGCCGCCGCCCACAGCAGGATGCTGAAGCCCAACGCCGAGCCCCACACGAGCCAGGACGGCGGCTGGGACAGCAGCGGGCCGCGCACCACGTCGAGCAGGCCGTCGAACGGGTTGAGCGGCAGCCACCAGCCGCGCGCGCCGAGCTGCTCCGGCTTCCAGACCACGGGCGTGATGTAGAACGCGATCTGCACGATCGAGCCCACGATCGGCGGGATGTCGCGGAAGCGCGAGCACAGCGTGCCGAGCAGCAGGCAGCAGGCGAACGCGTCGGCAAGCCACAGCAGCAGCCCGGGCAGCGCCATCAGCGCCTCCGTGCCGGGCAGCAATCCGTAGATCGCGAACACGACGACGAACACCACCACGTTGTGCGCCAGCACCAGGACGTTGCGCACCACTACGCGGATCGCCTGCAGGAAGAACGGCATGCGCACCGAGCGGATGGTGCCCTCGGCCTGGGTGAAGGCGTTGCAGGCGTCGCCGATGAGCTGCCCGATCGCGTTCCACATCACCAGCGAGACCGACAGGAACGGCAGGAACTCGCGCAGGTTCATCGAGAACAGCGTGCCGTACACTAGGCCCAGCGCGCCCACCATCACCCCGGTCGACAGCGTCAGCCAGAACGGGCCCAGCATCGAGCCGCGGTAGCGCAGCTTGATGTCGAGCCAGCCCAGCGTCACCGCGAGACGCCACAGCCGCAGACCGTCGGCCACGTCGTGCACCGCGAGGCGGTTGCGCGCGAGGCGTGTGGAGTCGGCCGTCAGGTCGAGGTGGGAACCCACCAGGGACTGGGCCGGATGATCGAGGGTGACGCTCATGGCGGGTCGCGGATACTCCTTCGCACCCAGGCAGGCAACGCCGCACCTGCCCGGATGGCGGGTCAGCCTGCCTGGAGCCGACGGCGCGGCAGCAAGGCTGGGCCTTGCCCAAACCCACGAAGGCTCCCCTCCAAGCAGGGAGCCTTCGAAAGGCTTCTCCCCAGAAGATGGATTCCCGAAGCTCGCCCTGAGTGAGTCCAGAAGCAGAGCCTCTGGCCCTGCCTTGCTTCGCGTGCCTGTCGCACCTTCGCCGGCATACCCGGGCGGATCGGTCCGCTGCTGCTGTCCTCAGTCGTGATGGACCCGGCACGAGGCACCGACTCGGCGCCGCACGGCACGACTTCATGTTGCCTCGCTCTGCAGCCACCTGTAAGGGGTTAGACAGAGTTCCTGACGGGTCACGTGAGCGGCGGCCAGCCCGGCCGGCGCAACCGGCCGCAACCTCGCGCCGAGGTGCGGGCGTCCCTCATGCAGCCGCGCAGTCTCGCCATGACGGAGGCTTCCGCCGGATGACCAGCCCGCTCCCCGCCCAGGCCCGCGCGCCTGGTCCGAACGCGCACCCGGCCCAGGCGCTGCGACGCCCCCGAACTCCGGCCCTGCCGCGGCTGCGGCTGCTCGGCGCCGCCGGCACGCTGGCCCTGCTCTCCGCCTGCGCCAGCCACACGCCGCAGATCTCCGCCACCCAGGAGGCCGCGCAGTACGCCGCGCATGCCCGCAGCGACTACTCCCCGCCCGGCCCCCCCGAGGACCCCTGGGGGCCCTACATCACCGAGGCATCCACCCGCTTCGACGTGCCCGATCGCTGGATTCGCGAGGTGATGCGCGTCGAGTCCGGCGGGCGGCTCTACCACAACGACACCCTGGTCACCTCGCCGGTCGGCGCCATGGGCCTGATGCAGGTGATGCCGGCGACCTTCGACGACATGCGCGGCCAGTTCGACGGCATCGGCAACGACCCCTACGATCCGCACAACTCCATCCTCGCCGGCACCGCCTATATTCGGCAGATGTACGACGTGTACGGCTCGCCCGGCTTCCTCGCGGCATACAACGCCGGCCCCGGCAACCTCGACGCCTACCTGACGCGCGGCCGACGCCTGCCGGCCGAGACCCGGCGCTACGTGGCGATGATCGCGCCCTACATCCGCGACTCGAGCCCCAGCAACCGCAGCCAGGCCGACATGCTGGCGATGAACCACGCGGCCGCCGCGCCGGAGGTGGTCGAGGTCGCCGAGGCGGACGGCGAGGAGGCGGCGCCCCGGTTCCGCGCGCCGCGTCCGGCGCCCGTGCCCCGGTCCGAGCGTGTGGCCGAGGCGCGCTCCGAGCGGCTGGCGGAGCGGTATGCGGCGCGCGAGCGCCTGCCGGAGCCGCCGTCGTGGTCCGGCTTCCCATCGCGCCCGGAACAGGTGGGCTCGGCCCGCGCCGGACATGGCGGCTTCGGCCGCCTCGCCCCGGCGCCGAGCTTCCAGACCGCTTCCTACGCCGCCCGTCACGAGGGCGTCCGGCTGTTCACCCCCGCGCTGGCCGAGTCGCTGCCGCGTGCCGGAGCGAGTGGCGGCTGGGCGATCCAGGTCGGCGCGTTCGGCAACCAGGGCCAGGCCAGCGCCGCGGCCGGCCAGGCGCGCGCCGCCGCCCAGCTCGGCCAGGCGCGGTCCGCGGTCGCCGGGGTGCGCGAGGGTCACGCCACGCTCTACCGCGCCAGACTCACCGGACTGTCGCGCGAGGCGGCGCTGCACGCCTGCGAGCGGCTGGCGCACGGCCACGGCAACTGCATGGTCGTCTCGCCCGCCAGCCAGTCCTGAGGCGTGTCGCACAAGCCTGGCGCCGGTGGAACGGCAGCCGGTCAGCAAGCAAGGCCGGGCTCTGCCCAGACCCGCCATGCCTGAGGCCTTTGGAAACCCATCCCTTGGACAAGGGGATTCCAAAGGCGAGCCTTTGGCGGAGTTTGAGGCAGAGCCTCAACCTTGCCTGCTTCACTGGCCACCTAGCCCCGCGGCAAGCCGAGGTATCGTTGCTGCGGTCGCGTGCCGGTCTGGATTTGTCGCCGTTGCCGTGCTTCCTGCTCGCATAGGTTGCCAGGAGACGGCTGTTGCGCATTGCGGTGATTGGCGGCGGGTATGTAGGCCTGGTGTCCGGCGCGTGCTTCGCCAGCCTCGGCATCGCGGTCACGGTGGTCGAGGCGGACCCGGCCCGTCTCGATGCCCTGGAGCACGGGCGCATCCCGATCTACGAGCCCGGCCTCGACAAGCTGGTCGCCGACAACGTCGCCGCCGGCCGCCTCGGCTTCACCGGCGAGATCGCGTCGGGCATCGCCGACGCCGAGGTGGTGTTCATCGCCGTGGGCACGCCGTCGCGCCGTGGCGACGGCCACGCCGACACCTCCTACGTCTATGCCGCGGTGGAGCAGGTCGCGCGCGCCGCGCAGGGCTACGTCGTGATCGCCACCAAGAGCACCGTCCCGGTCGGCACCGGGCGCCGCGTGGCGCAGATCGCACGCGACGCCAATCCCGCGCTCGACTTCGACGTCGCCTCCAACCCCGAGTTCCTGCGCGAGGGCTCGGCGATCGGCGACTTCCTGCGCCCGGACCGCGTCGTGATCGGCACCGAGTCCGAGCGCGCCCAGGAGGTGATGCGCCGCCTGTATCGCCCGCTCTACCTGATCGAGACGCCGATCGTGTTTACCGGCATCGAGACGGCGGAGCTGATCAAGTACGCCGCCAACTCGTTCCTGGCGATGAAGATCACCTTCATCAACGAGATGGCCGACCTGTGCGAGAAGGTCGGCGCCGACGTGCACGACGTCAGCCGAGGCATCGGCCTGGACGGGCGCATCGGCCGCAAGTTCCTCCACCCCGGCCCCGGCTATGGCGGCTCCTGCTTCCCCAAGGACACCCTGGCGCTGATGCGCATCGCCCAGGACCACGGCGCGCCCTCGCGCCTGGTCGAGGCCACGGTCGGGGTCAACGACGCCCGCAAGTCCTCGATGGCCGCGCGCGTGGTCAAGGCCTGCGGCGGATCGGTGCACGGCCGGACGATCGCCGTGCTCGGCCTGACCTTCAAGCCGGAGACCGACGACATGCGCGACGCGCCCTCCGTGCCGATCGTGGGGCGCCTGGTGGAGGCGGGCGCGCATGTGCGGGTGTTCGATCCGGTCGGCATGGCGGCGGCCCGGCCGATGCTGCCGCCCGAGGTGGCCTATTGCGGCGCGGCGCTGGAGGCCGCGCAGGGCGCCGACGCCCTGGTGGTGGTCACCGAGTGGGGCGAGTTCCGCGCGCTCTCGCCCGCGGCGCTCGCGCGAGCGATGGCGGGGCGCGTTGTGGTGGATCTGCGCAACGTGTTCGACCCTCAGGCGCTGCGCGCGGCGGGGTTCGAATACACCGGGATCGGCCGGCGTTGACGAACGACCGCTTCTGGCATCCGGATACCGCGGCATCCGGACCAGCCCAGTCCATGCGTTCGGTCACAGCAACGTGACGGGGAAGGTCCCCTGCGCATTGTGATACCGGCTACAGGTCGGGTGCATGAACGTATTCGGAATTTCCAGGCAGGCGTCTGCCGATACGGCACGGTCCCCGGACAGCGTGTCCCCAGGCATCCAGGCGGGTGGCGTCTCCGCGTTGATCACCGGCCAGGCCGGCACGATGGCGCTGCTGGTCCGCACCCGCACCCGCATCCTGCGCGTCCGTCCGCCGCTGGACCTGCCGAGCGTGATGGACCAGCTGGCGGCAGCCCACCAGGTGCTGGGCGGCATGGAGGTCGAGCAGGGACTCGGCTTCCTCACCGCCCCCGACGCCACCTGCGACCAGATCGTCCTGGTGGTCGAGGATGCCACCTCGCTCCCGGAGGCGACCCTGCGCTACATCGAGCAGGCGGTCCGCGTGGGACCGCATCTGCAGGTCGTCTTCGCCGGCCGCACCGAGGCGACCAGCCTGCCCGCGCTCGAGGACTTCAACGAGCTGCGCGAACGCCTGCTGCTCAGCCCGGTCCCGTCCACGCCCCGGCCCGTGTCCGCCACGACGGCCACCTCGTCGAACCCGCCCCGGACGGCCTGGATGCCGCCGCCACGCCGCAACCGTGGCCGAAGGGTGAGCCTGGCCCTGGCCGGCGCCGCTGCCGGACTCGGGCTGGTCCTCCTGGCCGTGACCAGTCGCTCCGTCCTGACGCCTGGCGACGGATCGACGGGTGGCTGGCTCGTCATGCAGCTGAACGGCATCGCCTCGCCTGGCGCCCGAACCGCGACCCCGCCCGCACCGCAGGAGCCCGCCTCCGGGGACGGGCTCGCCGCCGTGCCGCCTGCAGGTGCCACGCCCTTGCTCGCAACCGTCCCGGCATTGCCGGACGCCGCCAGAACGGCAGACACGGCCGCCGCACCGCAGGCTGTTCCGCCGGAAACCCCGCCGGCGACCGCCCCGGAAAGCACGGCATCGCCGGTCTCCACGGCCCTGGCGTCGGTCGTCCTCAAGCCGGCGATGATCGCGCTTCCCGGCGCCACCTTCCGGATGGGCAGCGGCGACGACCGTTCGGAGCGGCCGGTGCATCCGGTCGCGGTCAGGCGCTTCTCGATCGCCGAGCACGCCACCACGGTGCGCGAGTGGCAGGAATGCGTGCGCGCCGGCGTGTGCAACCAGGAGTCCGAGGGAAAGCCGCAGAATCCCGTCACCAACATCAGCTGGGACGATGCGCGCCGCTACACGGAATGGCTGTCGGGCGTCACCGGGCAGCATTACCGCCTGCCCACGGAAGCGGAGTGGGAGTATGCCGCCCGCGGCGGAACCACCACGCGCTACGCCTGGGGCGATGCCATGCTGCCCGGCAAATCGGGCTGCAAGGGGTGCGGCGTTCCGGCCGACCTGCAGAACCCGCCCTGGGTCGGCACCTACCCGGCCAACCCGTTCGCACTCTACGGGATGGGCGGCGGCGTGGCAGAGTGGGTCGCCGATTGCTGGCACCGCGACTACCAGGGCGCCCCCGCGGACGGCTCCGTGGCCTGGGTCGCGCCCGACTGCCGAGCGCGCGTGTTGCGCGGCGGATCATGGATGGAGGAGGCCGCCGCCGTGCGCCCCGCCAGCCGCGAGTCCTACGACGCCTCCGTGCGCTACCCGACACATGGGTTTCGCGTCGCCCTGTCCGAATGACGCGCACGATCCCCGGGGAGGTCACCATGCCGATCGGCCGCAGAACCCTGCTGCGCGGGACGGCGTTGGCCGCCGCCCTCGCCGCGACACGCGCGCGGGCGCTTGCCGCCGGCACGCCCTCGCCGACTGACGCCTACCTCTACATCATCTGGCCGCAGGACGGGCAGCGCATCCATGGGCCGTTCTGGTGCCGGTTCGGCCTGCGCAACATGGGGGTGACGCGCGCGGGCGACGTGGCGCCCAACCTCGGGCACCATCACCTCCTGGTGGACGCCGAGGCGTTGCCCGAGCCCGGGGTGGCGATCCCGGCGGACAGGACGCACATCCATTACGGCGCCGGCCAGACCGAGGGACGCCTCGACCTGCCCCCCGGGCCGCACACGTTGCAGCTCGTTCTGGGCGACGCCGAGCACAAGCCGTTCGACCCGCCAGTTGTCTCCCGCAAGATCCGCGTCGTCGTTGACTAGGGCGTGTGGACGGAATCCCTGACATGCGTTTCTGACGGATCCCGAATCGGTCTTTGTTCGAATCACTGCGTGAGCGGTATCACGGAGCCGGACATGCTGACGGGAATGATGGAGCGCGATT
>JAABUQ010001616.1_pt1 | contig 47682 bp, 46 predicted proteins | sample 5560001 | NCBI WGS metagenome assembly JAABUQ01 (sample SAMN10711888, study PRJNA513371) | rock metagenome | isolation source: Antarctica rocks | place: Antarctica: Victoria Land, Finger Mt nord | collected 2015-12-18
ATCAGCGCCGTGGGCCCGTCGCGCTGGAATGCCCGCATCAAACGGCGCAGCTGCCGCTCTGAGATCGCTAAGGCCGCAGCGGCGTCGGTCTGGCGGAGTTGCCCTTTGTAGGTCTGCTGGACGAGCCCGATGCGCTCGAGTTCGGCGGCGGTCATGGTCAAGAGCTCCATAGGAGGTCCCTTGGCCGCTTCCGGACATCTGTGCTTTGCTAAGAACCGGACATCTGTGCTTTGCTCCTACAAGGCTGACGCATCGGTTGCGCCGCCCGCGCGTGCGTGGTAAGCTAGCCGACGGTAGAGAACGGTCATAAAAGGAGAAGCGTGGGATTGGTCCCGCGCTTCGTCGTTGTACGGGAGCTCGTGGGTCTAGTCGAAGCGTTCGAAAATGCTGCACGCGCATTGCCGTTCGAGGAAGCGTTCCGCGAGCTCGAAATCGTCGCGCACCGCACCCGGCGGGTCGGGCGCACGACCGAACTTGGGCTGACTGTCGACTGCCCCGGCGGCGTCGACCTCGCGTTGTGCGGCCGCATCGCCGCCCGGCTCAACGATGTCCTCGAAGCCGAACCGGATCCTTATACGCTCGAGGTCGAGTCGGCCGGTATCGACCGGCCGCTGCTCGCGCCGCACGACTACGAACGCTTCCGCGATCAGAATGTCGTGGTCAAAACGACGCTGCCGATCGGCAGCGAATACACCCACCGCGGCAAGCTCGTCGGCGTACGCGGCAACGCGGTGGTCCTGGGACAGAAAAACGGCGAGTTGCCGATTCCGCTCGAAATGGTGAAGTCCGCCAACGTCGAGTACGATTATCGCGCGGATCTCAGACGGGCGAAGCACGAAAGACGAGAGAGCTGATGGCTGCCAAAGCGAAACCGAAAGTTTCCCCCGACGAACCGAGCCTGCGCGAGTCGCTGCGGCTGCTCCAGGGCGAACGCGCCATCCCCTTCGAGATGCTCTTGGAAGCGCTCGAGGCCGCGCTGATCTCGGCGTACAAACGAAACTTCGGTGGTGAAGCGAATGCGATCGTTTCGATCGATCGCGACACGGGCGAGTACAAGGTGTTCCATCGGCGTACCGTCGCGGACGACGTGACCGATCCCAAGCTCGAGATCTCGCGCAAGGAAGCGGGCTCCAAGTACGAGCCCGGCGACTTCTACGACGAAGAAGTCACGCCCAAAGATTTCGGTCGCATCGCCGCGCAGACCGCCAAACAAGTGATCGTGCAGCGCATCCGCGAGGCCGAGCGCGATACGATCTTCAACGAATATAGCCAGCGGCTGCACGATCTCGTCAGCGGCACGGTGCAACGCTACGAACAGCGCAACATGTTCGTCGATCTCGGTAAGGCGGAAGCACTGCTGCCGCTCTCCGAGCAAGTCCCCCGCGAAAACTTCCGAATCAACGATCGCATCCTCGCCTTCGTGCTCGACGTCCGTAAGACCAACAAGGGTCCGCAGATCGTGCTCTCGCGCGCGGCCGAAGGGCTCGTCCAGCGCTTACTCGAGCGCGAAGTGCCCGAAATCGAGGACAACATCGTCGAGATCATGGCGATCGCGCGCGAGCCCGGCAGCCGTTCCAAAGTCGCCGTTCATTCGCATCGCTCCGACGTCGACGCGGTGGGCGCGTGTTTGGGACCCAAGTCCAGCCGCATCGCCAGCGTTTCCGACGAATTGCGCGGAGAAAAAATCGACATCATTCGCTGGTCGAGCGACGTCGTCGGCTTCATCAACAACGCGCTCGCGCCGGCGAAGGTGCTCACCGTCGAGCTCTTCGAGGACGAAGGCGTCGGTCTGGTCGTCGTGCCGGACTATCAGCTTTCGCTCGCAATCGGTCGCGAGGGTCAGAACGTACGGCTGGCTGCGCGACTGACGGGTTGGCGCCTCGACATCACGAGCGAGGCGGATGCCGACGAAACGCGCGCGCGCTATTTAGCGGAGCGCGAGGAGCGTCTCTCGGTCGGCGTCGCCGCTGAGGACGGCGAAGCGGCACCCGGTGAGCTCGCCGCGGACGGCACGCCGTCCATCGATCCCGAACTCATTCGCAAGCTCGAGGAGTTCAAGCGTCAGATGTTCGATCCGGCGCATCGCGAAGGCGGCGACGCGTAGAGTCAGCAGTCCACCGTGCGCCGATTCGCACGTGCGTCGGATGCCGGGAGCGCTTCGTGCAGGCGGTGCTCGTTCGCTTCGTGCGCGGGGCGGAGGGTTGGTCCGGCGATCCCGGCACGCGTCGTGCGCCCGGGCGCGGCGTATACCTCTGTTCGCGAACGTGTGCGCTGAGGGTCCAGAAGAATAAACGGTTCGCGGGTCTCGGTCTGGTAGCGCGCGGGCATCCCGGTCTTTGCGCCGGCGATGCAGACGTGTATGATAGTCGGGTTCCCTAGAAGACGCGGCTTTCGAGCCGGAGCAAATACATGAAGTAGACGATTTTTCCCGGGATGCAGCTTACGAGCGTGCGTGCGGGTTTTGTGAAGGGCGATATGGCAAGCGGTAAAGTGCGTATTTTCGAGCTCGCGAAAGAGCTCGGACTCTCCTCGAAAGATTTGATCGGCCTTTTCGAACGGCTCGGTCTCGAAGCGAAGAATCAATTAGCGGTCGTCGACGACTCCATTGCGGATCTCGTCCGTGGCGTGCTTTTGGGCGGTGCGTCCAAAGCGGCGGCGGTGCAGAGCAAAGCCGCCGGTGCCACGGCCGTCGCCGAGCCACCCGTAGAGACGAAGGCTAAGAGCGTACCGAAGCGCGCCTCCGCAGCGGCCCCGCCGCCGGTCGAGCCTGTCGCGACGCTCAAACCCGTTCCCGCGGCCCCGCGGCGTGCGAAACCGGCCGCTCCGGGTACGGCGGCAAATGGCGCCGTCGCCGTCCCGCCCGCGCCTGCGAGCGCACCTGCGTCCGCCGTCGCACCCGAAACTGTCACGGCAGCGGCGCCCGCGGCGCCGGCAGTCACCGCTCCGGCCGCGACCGCCCCCGGCCCGGCAGTCGTCCCCGCACAGCCCGTCGGCGCGGTCGCGCCAAGCGACGCTGAGGCGACATCGCCGGTTGCACCCGCGCCTGCCGCAAACGGCGCGAGCGCCGCAACGAACGGAGCCCTGTCCGCAGCGGATGCGCCGCCGGCGGACGAACCGCCGTCCGCACCGGCAAAGTCGGCCGGTACGGGGAGCGTCCCGCGTCCCGCAACCCCTGGACCGCGAGTGGTGAGCACTCCGGCCCCGCGCGTAGCAGGTGGCCCGGCCCCGCGCCTGGTCGGAGCACCGCGTCCCGTTGGCCAGCCGCTGCGTCCGGCCGCCGGGAACGCTCCGATGCCGCCGCGCCCTAGCGCCCCGGCCGGACCCCTCGACACCTCCCCCGTTCCGCAATTGAAGCCCGTTCCGACCGGCCAGTCGTCCAGCGTCAAGCCGCGTCAGGCCACGCCGCCGGTCGAACCGCCGGACGGAATTGCCGCCTCCGCAAGCCCGGGTCCCCAGACCGGTCTGCCCGGCCGTCCCGGCGTCGCCCCGCGGCCCGGTCAACCGGGCGTGCCCGGCCAGGGTTACCGTCCTCCGGTCGGCGGAGCGACCCCGCCGCGTCCGGGAGCGCCGGGAACTCCAGCCGCACCCGCACCCGGCCGCCGGCCTGCCGGCAACGGTCCGTTCCGGCCGCTCAGCCCGCCCGGCGGTCCGCGTCCGTTCGTTCCACGTCCGCCCGGAGCGCCCGGTGCACCGCTCACGCCGCCGGGCGCCGGCCCGAGCCCCAGTTCCGGCGGTCCGCGCGGCCCGCAGCCCCGCGGCCGCGGCGGTGCCGATCGCAGCGGCGCCAAGAAGGATCGCGAGACCGAGATGCTGCTCGAGAAAGAGCGCCGTCGTAAGAAGAACGGCGGCTCGTTCGAGGCGGTCAATCCTGCCGCTACGCTCGAGACGATCGAGATTCCCGACGTCCTGACCGTTCAGGAGCTCGCGACGTCGATGATCGTCCCGGCCAAAGACGTCATGAAAGAGCTCATCAAGATGGGCACCATGGCGACGATCAATCAGAACATTCCCGCGCTCGTCGCGCAAAACGTCGCGAAGAAGTTCGGCTTCAACGCGATCATCAAAGAAGCGGGCGACGAAGTCGTCGTCGAGCAGGAAGAAGACCGCCCGGAACTGCTTTCGTCGCGGCCACCGGTCGTCACCGTGCTCGGCCACGTCGATCACGGCAAGACGTCGTTGCTCGACAAGATCCGGTTCGCAAACGTGGCAGCCGGAGAAGCCGGCGGCATCACGCAGCGCATCGGCGCGTACACCGTCGACCGCAACGACCAGAAGATTACGTTCATCGATACGCCCGGTCACGAAGCGTTCACGCAGATGCGTGCGCGCGGTGCTAAGGTCACCGACGTCGCGATTCTCGTGGTCGCCGCCGACGACGGCGTCATGCCTCAGACCCTCGAAGCGATCTCGCACATCAAGGCCGCAGGCGTGCCGATCGTCGTCGCGATCAACAAGATGGACAAAGAAGACGCTGCTCCGGATCGCGTCAAGTCGCAACTTTCGGAACAGGGGTTGCAGCCCGTCGAATGGGGCGGTAAGACCGAGATGGTGCCCGTCTCCGCACGCACGGGCGACGGCATCGATCAGCTGCTCGAAACCGTGCTGCTCGAAGCCGAACTCAAGGATCTCAAAGCCAATAAGACGCGGCGCGCGCAAGGCGTCGTGATCGAATCAGCGCTCGACAAGGGTCGCGGCGCCGTCGCCACGGTGCTCGTGCAGAACGGCACGCTGCGTACGGGTGACGTCGTGGTCGTCGGGTCCGCGTTCGGCAAAATTCGCGCGCTCGTCGACGATAAGGGCAAACAAGTCAAGAAAGCGGGTCCATCGATTCCGGTCGAGATCATGGGGCTTTCCGAAGTTCCGAGCGCGGGCGACACCCTGATGGTCGTCTCGGACGAACGCGTCGCCCGCGAAGCGGCCGCGAAACGCTCGACGCGCCGCAAGGACGTGGCGATCGCCGCGACCGACGGACCGCGCGTCTCGCTCGAGAGCTTCATGGCAACGCCGGCCGACGGCGGCAACAAGACGCTCAACCTCATCCTCAAGGCCGACGGTCAAGGTGCGGTCGCAGCACTCCGCTCGCGTGTCGAAGGTCTCTCCCGCGGCGAAGTGTCGATCCGCGTCATCTATGCGGGCGTCGGCGCGATCACGCCAAACGACGTCAACTTGGCGAGTGCGTCAAACGCCGTGCTCATCGGGTTCAACATTCGGCCGGACGAGACGGTCAAGCGGCTCGCGGAAAACGAGCAGGTCGATATTCGCTTCTACAACGTCATCTACGACGTCGAGAACGACCTCAAGAAGGCGATGGTCGGGATGCTGGCGCCGAAGTACCGCGAGGTCATTCTCGGGCGCGCCGAAGTACGCGAGGTCTTCAAGGTCTCCAAGGTCGGCACGATCGCGGGTTGCTACGTGCAGAGCGGCAGGCTGCTGCGCAACGCCAAGGTGCGCATCGTTCGCGATTCGGCCGTCGTCTTCGAGTCGGAACTCGAATCGCTACGGCGTTTCAAGGACGACGTCAAGGAAGTCGCCGAGAACTATGAGTGCGGCGTGCAAGTGGCGCGGTTCGCCGATCTCAAGGTGGGCGACGTGATCGAAGCCTACACCTCCGAGCTCGTGGCGCCGGAACCGGCGCTGGCGTAAGGTCGCCGGCAATGCGAGCGTTTCCGCCGCCGTGCGCGCGGGCCACGATTGTCGTGGCCCGCGTCGGCGCGCGTGTCGCTCCGTGACGCGTATGCTCGTCCTGTTCGTCACGCGCATTCGATTCGCGTCGGTACGCGATTTGACGATCTCCGCGCTGATCGCGATGGTCGCTGCGATCGTCCTAGACCGTACGACGCCGCGCGGCGGCGAGTTTTTCGTCGGCGTACTGTTCGGAATGGCGGTTGGGCTTGGGATCTTGGCGCTTGGCGTCTACCAACGGAATCGATTGCGTGACTGACCCTCGTCCGGTGGTCGCGCGGTTCATCCGCGCCTTTAGCGCGGCGCTCGCGTTGTCGGTTGCGCTCGGGATGGGCGTGCTGCTTTTTGGCATCGATCGGCTCGTGCTGCGCCGGGCGGCCGGCGGGTTCGGGCGTTCGTGAGCCGCAAAGCCTCGCGCGCCGCGATTACCGCCCGGCGCCGCGCCATCGCCGCGCGTCGCGAACGGGCCCAGGGGGCTCGTGCCGCCGACCCCGACGCGACGGCTCCGCCAACGCTCGACCCGGCTGCGACGCGCCGCGCACCACGTGGGCGCCCCGCGCCGGGCTCCGCGCCGCCGGTCCTCACGGCGAAGACGGCCCGGCAAGACCGGCTGTGGACCGTTTTGCTGATCGGCGGCGCGGCCGTTGCCTTCGGTTTGCTAGGGCGACAAGTCGCCGACATCGTTCAAGACCGAGCCCGTCCGATGTTCTTGCACAACGACATCTATAGTGCACTCGCGTCGGTCGCGATGCTCGCCATTATCGCCCTCTTCGCGTATATCCGCCGAAGCCGCCGATTGTGAGCGCCGAAGGCGCGCGACCGGTGCTTGTTCCCTCCTAACCGTAGTGATTCCGATCCTCCGGCCAGCGGCGCGGCCGGAGGGCGGGCAGTAGAACGATAAATGGCCATGCGCGTCGAAAGAGTCGACTCGACAGGACCTTCGAAGCGCTCGCGAGCGCTTGGTACGGGGCCCGCCGAACGCGAAAGGCACCGCATGAAACGCGAGCGCATGGGGCGCATCGATCACGAACTACAGCGCGAGCTCGCGCGGCTCATCTCGACCGAACTCAAAGATCCGCGGCTCGGTTTTACGACCGTCACGCGCGTCGAGATTACGAACGATTTGCAGCGGGCTCGCGTCTTCGTCGCCATTATCGGCGACCGCCATGTCGCCAAGCAAACCATGGTTGCCCTCGAATCCGCCAAGGGGTACCTGCGCGGTGGCCTCGGCCATGCCGTCGCACTGCGTCACACGCCGGAACTCGAATTCGTCGAAGACCGCACGACCGAAAAGGCTATCGCGCTAAGCAAGGTACTCGCGCGAACCGCGACCGCGGCCGATGTGACCGCAGAGACGGAGGGCGACCCCGGGCCCTCCCAGAGCGTGCACGCGCACGTGGGAGAACGCGATGATCGATAGCCGAGACCGTATCTCGACCACGGACGAGGTCGTCGCCGAACTGCGTAAGCGGTCGGCCTTCGTCTTCGTCAGCCACGTAAAACCCGACGGCGACACGCTGGGCGCGGGTCTCGCGCTCGGGCTAGCGCTTAGCGCACTTGGGAAGCGCGTCGCCTACTTCCAGCAGGATCCCGTGCCGCGCAATCTGCGCTTCCTGCCCGATGCCGACCGCGTCTCGCGCGAGATTCCGCGCGATTTTCCCGCCGACGCACTCTGGGTCTTCTGCGATATGAGCGACACGTCGCGCGCCGGCGAATATCTGCCGCAACTCGACCGCGCGAACGTCCTCGATATCGACCATCATCTCGGGAACACGCACTTCGGCGCGTACAACTACGTGCTGAGCGACGAGTGCTCGACGGGAACGTGCGTGCTGCGGCTGCTGCGCGCGTTGCAGGCTCCGATCACCAAAGAGATTGCCACCTGCCTGCTCACCACGATCATGACCGATACCGGCGGCTTCATGCATTCCAACACGACCGCCGACGTGCTGCGCATCTCCGCCGATCTCACCGACCTCGGCGCGGATAAGGAAGAAATCACCGAAAAGATCTTCGCCAACAAGCGGTTCGCCGCGATCCGCATCGTGGGTAGCGCCCTTGGAAGCGCGCGCTTGGAGATGGACGGCAAATTCTGCTGGTCGATCGTCGATGACGCGATGTTGGCCCAAACCGGTGCCGACGGCGAAGATACCGAGGAGATCGTTCAGCATTTACGTTCCGTCGAAGGCGTCGACGTCGCAGCGCTCTTCAAGTCCTACGATGGCGACGTGCGCGTCAGCTTGCGCAGCAACGGCCGCGTCAACGTGCAGCAGGTCGCGGGCCGGCTCGGCGGAGGCGGCCACCACCGCGCGTCGGGACTGACGTATCGGGGCAGCCTCGAGGACGCGATCGGTGCGGTGCGGGACGCGATCGTCGCGGAAGGACTCTAGCCGCCCGCCGCGATGCTCGGGTTCGTCAATCTCTTCAAGCCGGCGGGTCCTACGTCGAGGCAGGCCGGCCTGTGCGTGCGCAAGCTTTACTCGAAGCGCGCGGGCAGGAAGCTGCCGCTCGGGCACCTCGGCACGCTCGATCCGATGGCAGCCGGCGTGCTTCCGCTCGCGCTCGGTAAGGCAACGCGTCTCATCCCGCTGCTCGACGACCGGCGCAAATCGTACGCCTTTACGCTCGTGCTCGGGCGCGCGACGACGACCGGCGACGCGACCGGCGAAACGATTCGCCGGTCGCCGGTTCCCGCGGACGCACGCACGGCCCTCGATGCGGTCGTGCCGCGCTTCATCGGCGCAATCGAGCAGATTCCGCCGATGTACAGTGCTCTTTCGGTCGACGGCGAGCGGCTGTACGCGCTCGCGCGCCGCGGCGAAACGATCGACCGCGCGCCGCGCAGAATGACCGTTTACGGCCTCACTCTTTTAGGCTACCGCGACGGTGTGGCGCGGTTCGCGCTGGCGTGCTCCGAAGGCACGTACGTCCGCACGCTCTGCGAGGATCTCGGCGCCGCAATTGGATGCGCGGCGCACATGGGAGCGTTGCTGCGGGACGGCGCCGGGCCGTTCGTCCTCTACGAAAGCCTGACGTTCGAGGAGATCGAGGCCGATCCCGATTCCGCTCTCATCGCGCCCGAACGCGTCTTGCCGTTTCCGACGATCGTCTTGGACGGGCGAGGGGCGGCGGACTTTCGTGCCGGGCGGCTCGTACCGCTGCCGACGGGCTCGGCGTCGAAGCATCTGTTCGTGCGCGATGCATCGCGCACGCTCGTCGGTGTCGGCGAAGCGGTCGGCGCGCTACTCGCACCCCGCAAAGTCTTTCAGTAAACGCCGTGAAGATTCACCACGAGCTCGAACCGCCGGCCGGTGCGCGACCGCTCGTTCTCGCGCTCGGATTTTTCGACGGCCTGCATCGCGGCCACCGCGCGATCGTTCGCACGCTCCTGCGACACCGGCCGCCGGGGTATCGCGCCGCGGTGCTGACCTTTCGCAATCATCCGGCGACGTATCTGCGGCCCGATAAGGTGCCGCCGCTGATCACGACCGTCCAGGAACGCGTGAACCTCTTGGCGGCGGCGGGCGTCGACGAACTCTACCTCGTGCCGTTCGACGCGCGGATCGCGCATGTCGATGCCCGGGCGTTCTGCCGCGAGACGCTCGGCGGGACGCTGGGTGCGCGCACCGTCGTCATCGGCGAGAACTTTCGCTTCGGGGCAGGACGCGCCGGCGACGCGACGCTGGCGCGCGAAACGCTCGTCGAAGTCGGGACGCAGGTCGTGGCCGTCGCGCCGGTTGCCGACGCGGGCGATCGCGTGTCGAGTACCCGCATCCGCGCGGCCATCTTGCGCGGCGACCTGGCGACGGCGGACCGCCTGCTCGGCGGCGCGTACACCTTGCGCGGCCGGATCGAGCTCGGTGCGGGCCGCGGACACGACCTCGGCTTTCCGACGGCGAACCTCGCCGTATCGCCGGAAAAGACGTTGCCTGCCGACGGCGTGTATGCGGTCGTGGGCCGTCACGACGGCCGCGACTATCGCGGCCTCGTCTCCGTCGGGACGAACCCGACGTTCGCCGGAACCGCGCGTACGATCGAAGCCTGGCTACTCGATTTTCAGCGCACGGTGTACGGCGAAGAGCTCGCCCTGCGCGACTTTCGTTTCGTGCGCGAACAACGTACCTTCGCGACGGTCGACGAACTGCTCGTCCAGATGCGCGACGATGCGACGCACGCGCGCTTCCCCTCGTTCAGCCTACCGTAGGAGATAGTCGTGAAGCGAACCGCAGGCTCGATACATCGCGCTCGCAGCGCAGCTGCGGCGGTGCTTTTTGCCGGCGCGCTTGCCTTTGTGAGGGGGCCGGCGCTAGCGGCACCGCACAGCGGCGACACGGCCGCCGCGTTTTCGTTGCCGAAGGCCGGCGGCGGGACGTTGTCGCTCGCGCAGTACAAGGGGAAGCCCCTCTACCTGAACTTTTTTGCGTCGTGGTGCGGGCCGTGCAATAGCGAAGCGAAAAGCGTGAGCGACCTCTACCGCAAGTACCACCCACGGGGCCTCGCAACGATCGGTGTGAACGAACAGGAAGACAAGAGTAAAGCGCTCGGCTTCGCGCAGAAATACAAGTGGCGGTTCGCCGTTGCGCTCGACGACGGAGACATGGGTAAGCAGTACGGCGCGATCGGACTGCCCGTACACATTTTCATCGATAGACGCGGTACCATCAGCACGTATCGCCTCGGCGAAATGCAACCGAACGAAATCGAAGACGCGATCAAGAAGATACTGTGACCGACGGTTTGCACGGCGCCCCGCCACCGAGCGCGACGGCATATTCGCCCGCGCTTCGCGACGACATCGAAGCCGCGCTCGCGCGCCGGCCGGCGGATGAGGTCCCGCGCACGCGTCATCGCGACGGTGCGCGCGCGCACTTCACCAATCGACTGATTCTGGAGACGAGCCCGTATCTGCGGCAGCACGCGCACAACCCGGTAAACTGGTACCCGTGGGGCCCCGAAGCGTTTGACGAGTCGCGGCGCAGCGGCCGTCCCGTGTTTCTCTCCGTCGGGTACTCGACGTGTCATTGGTGCCACGTGATGGAGGAGGAATCGTTCGAAGATCTCGAGATCGCGCGGTCGCTCAACGAACAGTATGTGGCGATCAAAGTCGATCGTGAGGAGCGCCCCGACGTCGACACGGTGTACATGACGGCCCTCCAGGCGTTGACGCGGCAGGGCGGCTGGCCGATGAGCGTGTGGCTCGATGCCGATCGCCGGCCGTTTTTCGCGGCGACGTATCTGCCCGCGCGCGACGGTGAACGTGGTGCGATGCGCGGCTTTCTATCGATTCTGGGGGAGCTGGCCCGCATCTATCGTGCCGATCCGGCGCGCGTTGCGGAAGCGGCCGAATCGATCGTCGAGGCCGTCCGCTCGGCGATGACGGGCGGCCCCGGCGGCGACGCGTTACCGGGCACGGACGTGCTCGACGCAGCGGTACGCGCCTACGAGCGTGCGTACGACGACGAGCATGGCGGCCTCCGCGGAGCGCCGAAATTTCCATCGAGTTTGCCCGTGCGGCTGCTGTTGCGGCAAGAGCGTCGCACCGGTGCGGCGGCCCCGCGCGCGATGGCAGAGCGGACGCTCGCGGCGATGGCCGCGGGCGGGATGCACGATCAGCTCGGCGGCGGATTCCATCGCTATTCGACCGACGACCGGTGGCTCGTACCGCATTTCGAGAAGATGCTCTACGATAACGCGTTACTCGCGCTGGCCTACGCGGAAGCGTGGCAAGTCACGGGGCGGACCGATTTCGCGCGCGTGGTACGGACGACGCTCGAGTACGTGCTACGCGAGATGACCGCGCCCGGCGGCGGGTTCTACTCGGCGACCGACGCGGATTCCGAAGGCGAAGAAGGCACCTTCTTTGTGTGGCGCGAGGCCGAGATCCGCGAACTGCTGGGCGAAGATACGCAACGCTTCCTGCAGTTTTACGGCGTTACCGAGGCCGGGAACTTCGAGGGCCGCAACGTGCTCTTCGTTCCCTCGCCCGATGAAGCCGAGTGGGAAGCGCTCGCGCAATCGCGCGAGATCCTGCGGCGAGCGCGCGAGACGCGGCCGCAGCCGTTGCGCGACGACAAGATTCTGACGGCCTGGAACGGACTCATGATTTCGGCGCTGGCGGTCGGCGGTCAGGCGCTGGGCGAGCGCCGCTTTATTGCTGCCGCAACCAAGGCCGCGGATTTCGTCGCGCGCGAACTGTGTCGCGGCGGACGGCTCACGCGCAGCTGGAAAGACGGGCGTCCGTCGGGGCCGGGTTTTCTCGAAGACGACGCGTTTTTCGTTGCGGGCCTGCTCGATTTATACGAAGCGACCTTCGAGCGTCGCCGGCTCGCAGACGCCTTGCAGCTCGCGCAACGCTCCGAAACGCTCTTCGCGGACGAGCGGGAAGGCGGCTGGTTTCGCAGCGCCGCCGATCACGAGCAATTGATCGCGCGCGAGAAACCGAACCACGACGGCGCCGAACCTGCCGGAGCGTCCGTGGCGCTGCGCAACGCCCTGCGACTGCACGCGTTCACGGGCGACGACCGCTGGCGGCAGATTGCCGAGCGCGCCTTGCGCGCCTACGCGCCTGTGCTCGCGCAAGCGCCGGCGGCGCTCAACGAGATGTTGCTCGCGGTCGATTTCGCAAGCGACGTGCCGAAGGAAGTCGTTCTCGTTTGGCCGCCCGAGGGGCCCGGTGCGGACGCGTTCGTCGCTGCCTTGCGCCGAACGTTCTTGCCGAACCGCGCGCTGCTGGGCGCAGCGGATGGCGCGGAGATCGGGGCCCTTGCGGAGCTTTCGCCGCTGGTGGCCGGAAAAACGGCGATCGACGGCCTGGCGGCCGCGTACGTCTGTGAACGCGGTGCGTGCCGGCTGCCGACGACCGATCCCGCCGGCATGCGCGCACAACTCATCGCGAGCGACGGAACCCGGGCTTAGGCTGCGATCACCTCGATGCGCTCGGCGTCGTGCAGCACGACGCGGGCGGCGCCGCCCTCCTTGATTTTCCCGCTCAGGATGGCGGTCGACAGCGGATTGGTCACGAGCCGCGCGATCGTGCGCGCGACATACCGGGCACCGCTGCCCGAGGCCAGACTCTCGAGCGCGATAAAGTGCCGCGCGTCGTCGCTCAGGACGATCGATACGCGCAGCGCTCCGAGCCGCTGGGCGACCGCGTGCATCTGCAGGTCGACGATCGCCTCGATTTCTTTCGCGCCCAGCGCGTTGAAGTGAACGACGTCGTCGATGCGGTTGAGCAGTTCGGGGCGCAAATAAATCTCGAGCTCCGTTGGATCGGCGTTGCTCGTGAGGATGACGATCGCGTGGCGAAAGTCGATCAAGCGGCCCTTGGCATCGGTCACGCGCCCGTCGTCGAGAATCTGCAGCAGAATCGCCGCGACGTCCCCGTGCGCTTTCTCGAATTCGTCGAAGAGGATGACGCAGTAGGGGCGTCGTCGCACGGGTTCGGTCAGTTGTCCGGGTTCGTCGTGGCCGGAGTAGCCGGGCGGCGCGCCGAGCAGCCGCGAGACGGTGTGCGCTTCGGTGTACTCGCTGAGATCGATGCGCACGAGCGCATCTTCGGTTCCGAACAATTCGCCCGCGAGCGCGCGCGCGAGTTCGGTCTTGCCGACGCCGCTTTGGCCGACGAAGAGAAAGCCGCCGACCGGTTTGCGCGGATCCTTGAGTCCCGCCCGGCCGCGCCGAATCGCTTGCGAAACGAGCGCGATTGCGGCGGTCTGGCCGACGACGCGTTTCGCGAGCGCATCCTCGAGGGCGAGCAGCGTCCGCGATTGTTCTTCGGTGAGCGCGCCCTGCGGTATGCCGGTCCACTTCGAAACGATCGCCGCGACATCCGGCACTTCGACGACAATGCGTCCGGCGAGCCCGACGGAAGCCGCCGCCTCGTCGATGAGATCGATCGCCTTGTCCGGCAAGAAGCGGTCGACGATGTAACGCGCCGAGAGCGCGGCCGCCGCGTCGATCGCGCCGTCGCTGATGGTGACGCCGTGATGGTCGGCGTAGCGCTTGCGCAAGCCCCGCAAAATACCCGCGGTTTCCTCGATCGTCGGTTCCGCGACGGTCACGGGCTGGAAGCGGCGTTCGAGCGCGGCATCGGTTTCGATGTGTTTGCGATACTCGTCGAACGTCGTCGCGCCGATGCACTGGAGCTCGCCGCGAGCGAGCTCGGGCTTGATCATCGACGAGAGGTCGAGAGACCCTTCGGCGGCGCCCGCGCCGACGAGTGCGTGCAGTTCGTCGATGAAGAGGATGACCTCGCGCGACGAGCGCTTCACTTCCTCGAGGATGCGTTTGATGCGGCCTTCGAATTCCCCGCGGTACTTGGTGCCCGCGACGAGAGGCCCGAGCGCGAGCGCCAGCACACGCTTGTCGCGTAGGGCCACCGGCACGTCCCCGACGGCGATCCGCTGCGCCAGCCCTTCGACGACGGCCGTTTTGCCGACGCCCGGCTCGCCGACGAGCACGGGGTTGTTCTTGGAGCGGCGCGAGAGGATCGCGACGACGCGTTCGATTTCGTTATCCCGGCCGACGACGGGATCGAGTTCGCCCGCTTTGGCTGCGGCCGTGAGGTCGCGCGAATAGCTCGCGAGCGTGGGCGTCGTCGTGCGCAGGCCCTTGGCCCACTCGCGTGGATCGGCACCCGAGAGCCCGCGCTCGCTGCGCTGAAAGCGATCGATTGCGACCGTGGTGCCTACGGCCAGCGCGACCGCCGCAAGCGCGGACCCCAGCAGCGGCACGATCGCCATCCGGCGACGCCGCGCGCACGTGTCGCAGACATCGGCTTCAATCCACGTCCCCCCGCGCAACGTGTAGTCGCGGGCGGTCGCGGGCCGTAGCCCGCACGATTCACAAGTTGAGGTCATCACAACTCCCATACCCCGGGGTCATGCCATACGTTTCGCGATAGGCCACAACGAGGCAGGTGTACGCAAAAAAAGTCGCAAGGGACCACCGCCACCGCTGCCGCAATACCACCAGCCAGTTTCGCGCTGAAAGGTTCCCCCACTACGTCATGGCCTACGTGATCACCGAACCGTGCATCGGCACCAAAGACAAGTCGTGCGTCGACGTGTGTCCCGTCGATTGCATACACGGCAAAGAGGGCGACACGCAGCTCTTCATCGATCCCGAGGTGTGCATCGACTGCGGCGCATGCGTGTCGGCCTGCCCGGTCGAGGCGATTTACGCCGATTCCGACGTGCCGGACAAGTGGAAGAATTTCACGGAGATCAACGCCGAGTACTTTAAGAACTAGCGGCGGCCGCATGCGTTCGTTCGCGCGGCGCTGAGGTGCGCCGCGTTGTCGCGCTCGAGCTGATGGACGACCCCGCCGTCGACCGGGCCGATCTTGCGGCCAACTTCGACGACATCGAGCGTGCCAATCGCTTCTTTGGGGGCACGCGTCCAGTCGTCGCGGAGCTGCTCGCGCGTGACGTACGGCGAGTGCTCGACGTCGGCTGCGGCAGCGCGGACATCCCGCGCGCGCTCGTCCGGGCGGCCTGCCGGCGCGGGCGCGACCTCGAGGTCGTCGCCCTCGACAGCAGCGACGCCGTGCTTGCGATCGCCCGGGCCCGAACTGCGGCCGGCGCGCCGATCCGGTACGTGCGCGCCGAGGGCACCGCGCTTCCCTTTGCGGACGGGGCCTTCGACATTGCCACCTGCAACCTCGCACTGCATCACTTCGAGCCGCCCGAGGCAGTCGCGATGCTGCGCGAACTGCGCCGCGTGTCCGCGCAGACACCGCTGGTCTGCGACCTCGTGCGTTCGGTGCCCGGCTATGTCGCGGCCGCGCTATTCGCACGTTTCGTTGCGACGAACCGTCTGACCAAGCACGATGCACCCCTCTCCCTGCGCCGCGCCTACACGCCCCCCGAGGCGCTCGAACTGGCCCGCGCAGCCGGCTGGACCGCACCGCGCGTCGCGCGCCACCCGTTCTTTCGGATGGTACTGACGGATGACGTCCGTGCGGGCTGACGTCGTTGTCGTCGGCGGCGGGCCCGCGGGTTCGGCCTGCGCTCTGGCGCTAGCGCGCGCGGGCGTGGCCGTGACGATCGTCGAGCGCCAACACTTTCCGCGCCGCAAGGTGTGCGGGGAATACCTCAACGGCGGCGCCGTCGCGGCGCTCGACGCGCTCGGACTCGGCGACGCAATTCGGGCGCTCGGACGGCCGCTCCGGGGCATCCGCCTCGTGCCGCCGGGCACCGAGGCCATCGAATTGCCGTTTCCGGCGCCGGCACTTGCGTGCGAACGGGCGCTGCTGGACAACGCGTTGCTCGAAGCCGCTCGCGCCGCGGGCGTCACCGTGCTGCGCGGCCACGCGGAAGATCTTCTGCGCGACGGCGCGCGCATCGCGGGCGTGACGGTGCGCGACGAAGCCGGGGAGCCGCTCGCCCTCGACGCGCGCTTCGTCGTGGGCGCCGACGGTGCGGGCTCCCTCGTCGCGCGCAAACTCGGACTGGATGCGCCGCGGCGCGGCGTCAAGCGTTTCGCCTTGGGCGGGCACTACCGCGGTTTCGGCGATCTGGCCGGGCACATCGAGATGTACGTCGGAACCGGCGCCTACTTCGCGATCAATCCGCTCGACGAGGGACGCGCGAACGTGATGGTCGTCGTGCGCGATCGCGATCTGGCCGCATGGTCGGGCGCGGTGGACGACGGCCTGCGCGGCAAGGCCGCGCAGCTCGGCCGCGGGCAGCGCAGCTTCGCCCGCGCCGAACGCCTCGGGCCACGGGTCTGCGTCGGGCCGCTCGCCTTCGACGTCAACGCGGTTGCCGCCGAGGGCTGCGTGCTCGTCGGCGATGCGGCGGGCTTTCTCAACCCCTTCACCGGGCAGGGCGTCTTTCTCGCGCTACGCGGCGCGAGCGACGCCGCCGCCGCGGTCGTGCGCGCACTCGAAGACCGCGCGCACGCGAGCGCCGCGCTGGGCGGCTATGCGCGCCGGCGTGAGGCCGACTTTCGCATGCGCCGCCGGCTCACCAAACTCGTTGACGTTTTGGTCGACGTCCCTCTGCTCGCGCGGCGCGCGGCGACGCGCCTGCGCGCGCGGCCCGACCTCGGTGCGATCTTGCTCGGGGCGCTCGCGGGCACCGTGGCGCCCGAGCGTGCGCTCGCGCCGTCGCTTGTGGGAAGGCTCGTGCTATGACGCACATGTCCAGCAATACGACCATCGCCGCGCCTGCCGCGGCGATCTACGCGCTGGCAGCTGCGACCGAACGCTGGCCGCACATTTTCCCGCACTATCGCTACGTGCGCGTGCTGTCGGAACGCGGTGCGACCCGGGTCGTCGAGATGGGAGCGTCGCGCGACGGAATTCCGATCGCATGGACGGCGGAACAGACCAACGATCCCGAGCAGCCGCGCATTGCGTTCCGGCACCTGCGCGGCTGGACGCGCGGCATGGACGTCGAGTGGCGCTTCACGGAAGGTGATGGCGTGACGCGCGTGACCATCGAGCATCACCTGCAGTTCGCCTTTCCGATCGCAAGCGAATGGCTCGGCAAACACGTCGTCGGCGATTTCTTCGTCGACAACATCGCTGGCAAAACGCTCGCGCGCATTAAATCGCTTGCCGAAGGTGCGAGATGACCCCAACGCATCGCGTGGTCGTCACGGGGATCGGCGTCGTCTCGCCGATCGGTACGGGCGTTGCCGACTTCTGGGATGGAGCGCTCGGCGGGCGCGTCGGCACGCGCCCGATCTCGCGCTTCGACCCAAGCGAATTCGACTCGCACGTGGCGGCGCAAGTCGACGACTTCGACGCGGGCGATTATCTCGAGGCGAAAATCTTTCGGCGCACCGACCGCTACGCGCAGTTCTCGCTCGTTGCCGCGAGGCTAGCGCTCGATGACGCCGGCTTGGACTTCGGTAGCGACGGCGACGATGTGGGCGTCTACATCGGCTCGGCGCTCGGCGGCCTGGCGTTTGCCGAAACGCAGCACGATGCGTACCGGGCTACCGGCGCGCGAGCGGTGCGCCCGCTGCTGGCAATCTCTGTGTTCGGCGCGGCCTCGACGAGCAACGTCGCGCTCGCCTTTGGGTTACGTGGTCCGGGCGTCGCCAATGCCAACTCGTGCGCCGCCGGTGCGGTCGCGATCGGCGATGCCTTCCGCGCCGTGGCGCGCGGCGACGTGCGCGCGGTGCTGGCCGGCGGCGCCGAAGCGCCGCTGTCACCGCTCATCTTCGGCGCGTTCGCGGTCATCAAGGCGATGTCGACGCGCAACGACGAGCCCACCCGGGCGAGCCGTCCGTTCGATCGGGATCGGGATGGTTTCGTGATGGCCGAGGGCGCGGCAATTCTCGTGCTCGAGCGCTACACCGACGCCGTTTCGCGCGGCGCCCGCATCTACGGCGAAATCGTGGGCTACGGGCTCACCGCCGATGCATATCACATGACTGCGCCGCAGCCCGAGGGCCGCAGCTCGTCGCGGGCGATGCGCGCGGCGCTGGCCGAGGCGCGCGTGGGCCCGGATGAAGTCGAGCTCGTCGATGCGCACGGGTCGTCGAGCCCGCTCAACGACGTGACCGAAACCGTGGCGCTCAAGGGTGCCTTCGCCAATCACGCGTACCGCATTCCGATCGTCGCCACCAAGGGTCAGCACGGTCACGCACTCGGTGCGAGCGGCGCGTGGGAAGCGGCGCTCTCGCTTCTGATGATCCACGAGGGACGCGTGCCGCGCACCGTCAACCTCGAGAACGTCGACCCGGCGTGCGATCTCGATCACGTGCGCCACGAACGCGCGCTCGCACCGCGCGTGGTGCTCTCCAATTCGACGGGTTTCGGCGGCATCAACGCCGCGCTCGTTTTCCGAAAGATGGAGAAGTAACCATGGAGTCCGACGTCATCTCGGCGTTTGGGTCGAAGACCGGCACGCCGGCCGGCTCGACGGTCACGGTGCGCGCGACCGATGCGTCCAAGATCTACGCGGGGGCCGGCGACGAGCCGGTGCGCGCGCTCGATTGCGTTTCGCTCGAGGTGCGCGCGGGCGAGATGGTCGCGCTCGTCGGACCGAGCGGCTGCGGGAAAAGTACGCTGCTGAACCTTGTGGGCTGCGTCGACCTGCCCACGCGCGGAACGATCGAGGTCGACGGTCGTCGGACGTCGTCGCTCGGCGACGACGCGCTCACGGCGCTGCGCCGCGAACGCATCGGGACGGTCTTTCAATTCTTCAACCTGCTGCCCGCGATGACGATCGCGGAGAACGTCGCACTGCCGCTGGTACTGCAGCGCGTCGGTCGCACCGAGATCGACCAACGCGTCCGCGCCGCACTGGCGTCGGTCGGGATCGCCGAGAAAGCCGGCGCGTATCCGAGCCAAGTATCCGGCGGCCAAATGCAACGCGCGGCCGTCGCGCGGGCGACGATTCATAAACCGGCGATCGTACTCGCGGACGAACCCACGGGCAACCTCGACTCACAGAGCGGCGGAAGCGTCCTGCGCCTCTTGCGCGCGATCGCAACCAACGGCCAGGCGATCCTGATGGCGACGCATGCGACCGAGGCTGCCTCGGTGTGCGACCGCGTCATCCGCATGCAGGACGGTCGCATCGTTTCCTGACGCCCGCCGTAACCTTTTCCGACCGGCGCGGCGTCCAACGACCGAAATATGGACGTGCGATGAACGCGCTCTTTCGCGGCCTCGTGCTCGGGCATTTGCGCGCGAACCGTTTGCGCGCGCTCGTGACGCTCGTCGCGGTCGGCCTCGGTGTCGCGATCTCGCTTGCGATCGATCTCGCGAACGCGACCGCGGTCGCGTCGTTCGCCTCGAGCGTCAACGTCGTCGCCAATCACGTGAACCTCCAGGTCGTCGGCATCGGCCGCGGCTTCGACGAGCGTGCCCTGATCCGCGTGCAGGCGATCGACGGCGTGACGTACGCGAGCCCGACGATCGAAGAATCCGTCGTCGTGGGCGCGAAGCCGGGCGATCCGTTCAGCGGTGAAATTCTGCGCGTGCTCGGGGTCGATCTCTTGCGTCCGCTGCCGAGCGACGACACGGCACGCGTCGCGACGCCGGGCGAGTACGTGGCGAGCGGCGGCACGGGACCCGATCCCTATGCGTTGATCGCCGAGCGCGGTGCGGTCGTTTCCAAGCGCATCGCCGACCGCAATCACCAGCACGTCGGCAGCCGGCTCGTCGCGCTCGCCGGCGACCGGACGGTGACGTTTCGGACCGGGGCGATTCTCCCGGCGTCGGTTGCGGGGATCGACACCAGTGTCATGTTCGTCGATATCGCGACCGCCCAGGAGGTCTTCGAAAAAGTCGGCTTCCTCGACCGCATCGACATCGTCGCCGACGAAAAGCGCGTCGACGCGGTGCAACGTTCGGTTGCCGCCGTGCTGCCGCACGGAGCGCGCGTCATCAAACCCGTCGTGCGCACGAACGAAATCAAACGCATGCTGCGCAGCTTCCAACTCAACTTGGCCGCACTCTCCTACATCGCGATGCTCGTCGGCATGTATCTCATCTACAACACCGTCGCGATTTCCGTGGTCCAGCGACGGCCCGAGGTCGGCACGCTGCGCGCGCTCGGTGCGACGCGGGGGCAGATTTTTCGCACCTTTCTCGCCGAGGGCGCGCTTTTCGGCGTCGCCGGATCCATCCTCGGGCTCGCGCTCGGTGCGCTGTTGGCCCAGCTCTCGGTCGGCGCGGTGTCGCGGACGGTCGATACGCTCTACGTCGCGACGCACGCGGATGGCGTGGTCTACGATCCGCTGGTGCTGCTCAAGGCGTTCGTCGTCGGTACGGTGCTGGCGACGCTATCGGCGCTGTTTCCCGCGCTCGAGGCCGCGTCGACCGCACCGGCGCTGACGATGCGCGCGCAGGGCTTCGAAACGCGGCGGCCCCGCCCGGGCGTCGGGCTCGCGCTCGGCGGCGCGGCGCTGCTCGTGCTTGCGTACGCGTTGACGTTCCCGCCGCCGATCGACGGTATCCCCGTCAGTGGCTACGCGGCGGGATTGCTCATCATTTTCGGAAGCTCGCTGATGGTGCCGCTTTCCGTCGCGAGCGTCGCGTCGGCGGCGCGCGCATTGACGGCGCGTATCTCGCCCGCCGGCCTCATCGGCGCGAACAACCTCGGTGCGTCGATCCGCCGCAACAGCGTCGCCGTCGCAAGCCTCATGGTCGCAATCGCCATGATGGTCAGCGTCGCGATTCTCATCGGTAGCTTCCGCACGACGGTCATCGCCTGGGCAGACGAGACGCTCAAGGCCGATCTTTTCGTGCGGCCGCTCGGCCTGCAGGACGCAAGCTACGACGCGCGTTTTTCCGCGAGCGTTGCGGCGCGCATCCGGCGCGTGCCCGGCGTCGCGGCGGTCGATACGTTTCGCGCGATCTCGATACCGTACCGCGGGTCGATCACGACGCTCGCCGCGGCGGACTTCAAGACGGTCGCCGACCGCAACAAGCTGCGCTTTATCGGCGCGGTCGACTCGCGCGCACTCGCCCACACCATGCCCGGCACGACGAACATCGTGATCAGCGAGCCCTTTGCGACGCGCTTCGGCGCAAAGGGCGGCGACTCGATCGAGATCGACACACCGGGCGGGCTGACGCACTTTCGCATCAGCGCGATCTACAACGATTACTCGAGCGACGCGGGTATCATGCTCGTCGACTCGCGCACGTTCGCGCGGCTCTTTCACGACTCGAGCGCCAACTCGCTTGCGATCTACGCCAAGCCGGGCGCCGATTTGCCGGCCCTGCGCACGGCGGTCATCCGCAGCGTGCTGCCCCTTCGCATCGACGTCCAGACCACGCGCGAGCTGCGTAAGCTCGTGATCTCGATCTTTAATCGCACCTTCGCCATCACGTACGCGCTGTACATCATTTCGATCACGATCGCGGTACTGGGCGTCGTGAGCACGCTCTTCGCGCTCGTCCTCGAACGCCGCCGCGAAATCGGGCTTTTGCGTTATCTCGGCTTTACCACGGGCGACGTTCGGAAGATGGTGTTCTACGAGGCCGCCTACATCGGCGGACTCGGCGGCATCAGCGGCGTGATTGCGGGCGTGCTGCTGGCGCTGCTGCTGATCTTCGTGATCAACCGCCAGGCCTTCGGCTGGCTCATCGAACTGCACATGCCGTGGGACTTTTTGGGAGAAGCCATCGTGCTCGTCGTCGTTGCCGCGCTCATCGCCGGCATCTTTCCCGCGTCGGTCGCGGCCCGCATAAAGACCGCCGAAGCGGTGCGCACCGAATGACCTCCGCCGCTCGCCCTCGTCCTTGTGCGACGTTCTGGCTGCGCGGCGCGACCGTCGTGCTCGCAGCCGCGCTCGCCTCGGTCGCTGCGCTCGCGCTCGCGCGCCAAGGCGCGAACGGCGCGACGCGCCCGCGCGACGCCGGCGGCTTCACGATTGCGACGGAGCCCTATCAGTTTCGCTTTCCGCGCGATCACGGCGCACACCCCGGCTATCAGAGCGAGTGGTGGTACTATACCGGGCATCTGCGCGCGGCGGACGGCCGGCGCTTCGGCTACGAGCTGACGTTCTTTCGCATCGGGCTCAAACCGGGCGATCCGCAACCCGGCCGGGCGCAAAGCCGCTGGCGCGGACACGAGCTCTACCCCGCGCACTTCGCGCTCACCGACGAAGCGGGTCAGACGTTTTTCCATGTCGACCGCTTCGCGCGTGAGGCGATCGGCATGGGCGCCGCCGCGCAGGGCGCACTCGACGTGCGCGCGGACGACTGGACGCTGCAGGGATCGCCCGAGGGGCGCGCCGATCGTGAACGCATGACGATGCACGCCCGTACGCAGAGCGCCGGCGGCGTCGACGCGATCGACCTCGTGCAGATGCCGGCCAAGCCGCCCGCGATTCACGGACACGGCGGTGTGTCGCGCAAAGCCGCGTGCGCCAGCTGCGCGTCCCACTACTACTCGTACACGCGTCTGCAAACGACCGGAACGCTGACGTATCGCGGCCGGCGGCTCGCCGTCACCGGCCTCTCCTGGATGGATCACGAGTACGGATCGGACGAATTGCAGCGCGATCAAGCCGGCTGGGATTGGTTTGCCATCCAGCTCGACGACCGCCGCGAACTCATGCTGTATTTGTTGCGGCAGAAAGACGGCAGCGTGACCCCGCAATCCAGCGGCAGCCTCATCGAGCGTGACGGCAGCGTCACCTACCTGCCGCGCAGCGCATTTGCGATCGAGCAGACCGCAACGTGGCGCTCGCCGCACACCGGCGGCGTCTACCCCAGCGGCTGGCGGGTGCGTATCGCGACGCAGCGTGTCGACCTGACGCTCGCGCCGACGGTCGCAGATCAAGAACTCGCTGCGACCAGAACGGGCGTGTCGTACTGGGAGGGCGCCGTCGACGTGCGTGACGGCTCGGGCCGAGCGTCGCTGGGCGTGGGCTACGTCGAGCTCACGGGCTACGCGGGCGCGCTCTCGCTGTAAGAGTGCTCGCGCGAGGTGCCGTGGAAACGAGCCGCGATGCAGTGGATGTCCGATATCTCCGCCCCGAGCGACGCGGAGTTTACCGCCCGGTACGACCGCATCGCCGCCGGGCTCGCCGCGGGTCGCAACGTCGCGGGCTGGCGCTCGGCGTTCGATGAATGGGACGGTTTGCGGCGCACGTGGAAGTCGTGGTCGAACCTGACGCGGCTGCGCTACACGCAAGATACGCGACGCGACGATTATCGCGCGGCGCAGGGCGAGCTCGATCGCCGCACGCCGCATATTACCGCGCTCGACACCGCCATGAAGCAGCGTTTCCTCGGCTCGGCGGCTCGTCGCGGCCTCGAGGACGAACTCGGTGGCCACGCGTTCGCGCTGTGGGACGCCGACGTCACGACCTTCGACGACGCGATTGCCGCCGATCTCGTGCGCGAGTCCGAGCTAGCGCGTGAGTACACCGAATTGCTCGCGACGGCAACCGTGCCTTTTGCCGGCGAGGAGCGCAGCCTCGGTGCGCTCGGGCCGTACCTGCAAGACGCCGACCGCGCGGTGCGGCACGCCGCCGAAGGTGCGCGCTGGTCGGCCTATTCGCAGCGCACCGAACGGCTCGACGACATTTTCGCGCAACTCGTCACGACGCGCGATCGGATGGCGCGCACGCTCGGCTTTACGAGTTACACCGAGCTCGGGTATCGGCGGATGCGGCGGGTCGGCTACGGCGCGGAAAACGTCGCGCACTACCGCGACGAGGTCGCGCGCGTCGTCGTGCCGTTCGCGTCCGCTTTGGTCGCGCGGTTGGGACGCGCGGCGGGGTACGAGCGCGTGCGCTTTTGGGACGAGTCGTCGCTCGGAACGGGCGGGCCGATCGCCCCGCGTGGCGACCGCGCGTGGACGCTCGCGCGCACGCGCGAGGCGCTCGCCGGCATCGATCCCGCCCTGGGCGACTTCGTCGACGTGATCCTCGACCGCGAACTACTCGACGTCGACAACCGCCCGGGAAAAGCGCTGGGCGCCTACTGCACGATATTCCCAACGCGCAACGTGCCCTTCGTGTTCGCGAACTTCAACGGTACGCGCGGCGACGTGCGCACGTTGATGCACGAACTCGGGCATGCGTTCCAGGCCTATCGCAGTCGCGACAAAGTCGCCGTCGACTACCTCACGCCGACGTATGAATCCGCCGAGATTCATTCGATGTCGCTCGAATATCTCTCGTGGCCGCAAATGGAACGCTTTTTCGCGGATGATGCCGACGCATACCGGCGCGAGCACTTGCTCGACGCTATGCTCTTCTTACCGTATGGCGTCGCGGTCGATCATTTCCAACATCTCGTGTACGCGCATCCAACGGCGACGCCGGCCGAACGCCACGAGATGTGGCAGGAGATGGAACGGCGCTACTTGCCCTGGCGGGATTACGGCGACCTCGCCCACCCCGCGCGCGGCGGCCTGTGGCAAGAGAAGCGCCACATCTACGTCGCGCCGTTCTACTACATCGACTACACGCTCGCGCTGTGCTGTGCGCTGCAGTTCTGGGTGAAGGCCGAGGCGGATCGCGGCGCGACTCTCGAGGACTACATCACGCTGTGCGGCCGCGGCGGCGAAGCGCCCTTCGGCAGCCTCGTCGCGTCGGCGGGGCTGCGTAGTCCGTTCGAAGCCGGCGCGCTCGCCGACGTGGTTACAGCCGCAAGCGCAGCGTTCTAATCGCGACGTTCCCATCGGCGCCCTTCGAGGCGATCCGAACGTCGACTAAGCCCGAACCGCGATCCCCAAGCGAGAGCCTGGTCTCAAAGTATCCGTTCTTACCGGCGACGATGTCCGTCGTCTGCGAGGCGTCCGTCGTGTCGGCAAAGGCCGCGCCGGCCACGCTCGTCGTCGCGACGACGCGGACGCGGGCCCGCGGGCGCGTAAAGCCGCTCACCACGAATGTCGTGCTGCCGAGCGCCGCGCCGCTGACGGGTTCGAGGCCGCTCAGATAGTTCGTATCGACCGACTCGCGCGTCGTGAAGGTCCAGTGCTCCGCGAAGGTCTCATTGTCGGGCGTGCGGCCCGCCACGCTGACGTCGTGCGGTCCGGGCGCGATGTCCGCGGGCGGCTCGTAGACGAAGCTGCGTTCGGAAACGAACGCCTGCGCGGTCACGTCCTCTCCGTCGACGGCGATGCGGACGCTCGCGGGCACGACGCTTTCGCCGAACGTTGCGGAAATTTCAGGTCTGCGGCGCGTCAGCGTCGTGTTCGCCGCGGGCTCCAAGCGCATGAGCCGTAAGACGATGGGGGTTTCACCCGGCCGAGCCGGGATGGCGGCGCGGGCCGGAACGGAGGGCGGCGACCCCCCGGCCGACGGCGCAGTCAACGGCGCGCCGATCGACGGCGTCGGGCTGGGGGGGACCGCGTCGGGCGTCATTGCGGCTAGGGGCGCGCCGGCGGGGAACGGTGCCGCGCTAACGTTGACGGTATGGGTCGCGCTGTCGTACTCGGTTTTTGCGCCGAGCGCCCCAGAGACGAAGCGTAGCGGCACGAGCGCCCGGCCCGCCACGACGAGCGGCGCTGCTTCCAGCGTTTGCACCTCACCGTCGACCGTCGCCGTCGATTCGCCGATCCGCAAGCCGACGCGATGAGAGCCGGCGGTCGCGGTGATGCGGCCTGCGTCGAACGTGACCCTCGCTCCAAGGCGCTCGAAGATACCGCGTAGGGGGACAAACACCCGACCGTCGCGCACCAGCGGAGCCTGATCGAGAATCAGGGCCGTCCCATTGACGACCACTCCAACGTCTTGCGCGGCGGACGCTCCTTGGGCCGCGCCGGCCACCGGTACCAGGCTGCTCGCCGCCGCTATGAGGCCGACGGCAAACGCGAGCGCCGCGCCCCTAGTGCGCCGGACGTGGCTCCGGGCCTGGAATGCAGCGCGGCAGACGTCGCTCACCGGAACTCCTTTGCGTCTGGGGTCGAGCAGAATCCGCCCGGCCGCGATCGGCAGTGCGGCGAGCCGGCGGGGAATCCGCGTTCAAGCGGCCCGCCAGACGGCTCCGCTCCTGACGTCGCTTGCCGCCTCACGAATCCGCACATCGAGTTCGCAGTCGAGGCACAGCAGCCACGCCCCGACCCCGGCGTCGGCGGGTTCATCGTGCCACCCGCGGCACTCGGGACACTCGAATCGTAGTTCTATCATGGTCTCACCTCCGACACCATGACATCACGCCGCTATGCCACCAGGGTGGCACAGTAGCGTCGCGCGATGCTGGCGCGGCTACGCTTGTTCGACTCGCTCGATTTCGGGGCAGCGCGCGAGGACCGTCGCTTCGATTGCGCCCTTGAGCGTCGTGGTCGCCATCATGCAGCCGCCGCAGGCGCCGACCATCTGCACGAGCGCCACGCCTCCGTCGATGCGGATCAGCCAGACATCCCCGCCGTCACGGTGGATAGCCGGTCGAACTTCGTCGAGCGCCGCGTTGACGCGCGACTCGAGCGTGGGTTGCTCCGTCACGTCATCCCCAACCCGCGCGCAGGCCGCATTCGTTTCGCCCATTAGGCGCGCGGTGCGGCCGCGTAGGCGAGCAGCGCGTAGAACGCCACGATAAAAAAGAACGCGACCCCGCGCGCCGCGATCGCTTCGTCGGCGCCCGGCTCGTCGCCGTCGCGGGTCGCGAGCGCGCGGACGTAGCCGAGCGCAAGCGGCAACGACAGCGCTTCGAGAATGGCCAGCGCCGGCGGCGCTCCGGCGATCAGGGCGAGCCCCACCGCCGCGTACGTCGCCATCGTCGCGGCGATGCCGTACGCCTGGGCGCGCCGCGGACCGGCTCGCACGACGAGGTTGCGTTTCCCGCCGGCGGCGTCGGCCGCGAGGTCGGGATACTCGACCGCGAGCATCATAGCGAACATTGCGGCCGCCGCGGGCAACGTGCTCGCGACGGCGAGCGCCCCGAGTGCGGGGCGCTGGGCCGTGTAGGCGCACAGCGGCACGAGTATGGCGACCACAAGCGCCGTGTCGAGTTCGCCCAGACCACGCGCGAGCAGCCTCAGCGGCGGTGCCGAGTATGCCCAGGCGAGGCAGCAAATCGCGAGGCCGAACCCCGCCGCCAGCCCCGCGTGCGCTACGAGCGCGAGCGCCACCGCCCCGGCGCATCCGGCGAACGCACAGGCCAGGGCAGCGCTCAGTGCCACGGAAGGCGGCAACGACCCGTCGACGAGGGCTCCGCTACCACCCGAGTAGGGAGTCCGTACCGATCGCACGTCGCACGCGCGATCGAAGTAATCGTTGCAGTAGTGCGTCATGAGGTGAAAGGCCGTAATGGTGGTCTGTGCGAGCGCGTATGCGCCTAAATCGATGCGGCCGCTCACGTAGCTCGCCATCGCCGTTCCAAGCGCCCCTCCCACGAAGCCGCCGGCGAGAAACTTTAGTCGCGAAAGACGTACGAAGGGCTTCCACCTCGCGAGCACGTCGCCCGCCTTCGAACGAGAGCGGGAGCGCCCTGCGGTGCGCACGAAAAGTCGTTTCGCAAGGTGCAAACTTCAGACGGTGGTAAACCGAAGTTACGACGCATGAGCGGTTCGGGCCGGCCCAAAGTGCAGTCGGTGGATCGGACCCTCGACGTGCTCGAAGCGCTCGCCTCGCGCCGCGGCGCGACCGGGATCAGCGACCTCGCACAAGTCGTCGGTTTGCACGTCAGTACGGTGCACCGGCTGCTGGCGACTCTGGTCGACCGCGGCTACGTCCGTCAGGATCCCGACAGTTCTCGCTATCATCTGGGTTCGCGGGTTTTCACACTCGCGAACGCCGCCGATCTTCACCTCGACCTGCGCCTGGTGGCACGGCCGTACCTCGAGCGCATGATGCGCAATTCCGGCGAGACGGCGAACCTCGTAACGTCCAGCGAAACGGAGGTCGTGTACCTCGATCAAGTGGCAAGCATGCATTTGGTGAAAATGTTTACGGCGCCGGGGATGCGCGCGCCGATGTACTGCACCGGTACCGGCAAAGTGATGCTCGCGTACCGCGCGCCCGAAGAGGCCGAGCCGGTGCTCGCGGCGCCGATGCGCCGCTACACGCCTAAGACCATCGTCACGCGCGCCACCCTCGAACACGAACTCGCGATCGTTCGCAAGAACGGCTTTTGCGTCGACAACGAGGAGATGGAAGACGGGGTGCGCTGCCTGGCGGTGCCGATCTTCGACCGGCGCGCCGTTTGCATAGGCGCGCTGTCGGTGTCCGGGCCGACGACGCGCCTAACCGCCGAGCGCGTCGACAAGCTCGCTCCGACGGCGAAGACGATCGCGCTCGAACTGTCGCGTCAACTGGGCTTCGAAACGGCGCTCACGCAGCCGTAGCGCGTTACCAGTAGCGCAGGGCGCGCGCGAAGAGCGCGTCGAGATCCTCGGCGCCCGTGGCGCGCGGCGCGTTGGCAAGGAGCCGCGCCTGCGGCAACGCGCCGTCGCGGAGCGCCGCGCCATCGCGGGCGTCGAATCCGACGCCGCCCGTGCCGTTGGGCATACCGGTCGCGCGCATGAGCGCTTCGATGCGGCGGGCGAGCACTTCGCCCGCGTCGTCGGGCGTGGCGCCCGAGACGTCGGCACCCAGCAGCGCGGCGGCTTCGAGATGGCGCGCGGGATTTGCTTGGGCCGTGAAGCGAAAGACGGCGGGCGCATTGACGACGACCGCCATGCCGTGCGGGACGATCGCATCCTTTGCCGGATACTCCGGCGCGTGATACGCGCGGACGAGGCCGGCGACCGCATACGACATCGCGTGCGGTACGTGCACGCCGGCGTTGCCGAATCCGATGCCCGCGAGCGTGGCGGCGAACATCATGCGTTCGCGCGCTTCCGAGTCGCCGGAGTCGCAGACGGCGCGTACGATGTGGTCGCCCAGAATCCGCATGGCTTCGCGACACGCGACGTCGGAAAAGGGATTGGCACCTTGGGACGCCGGCCGTCGGGCTGGCTCCGTTGGACGCGGGCGCGCCGTGTACGGTCGCGCGGTGAAGCTTTCCAGCGCGTGCGAAAGCACGTCGAACCCACTGCACGCGACGACCGTCTTGGGCAGGCTTGCGGTAACGTCGGGATCGATGACGCCGAGCGTCGGCCGAATGCGCTTGGAAACGATGCCGGTCTTTGCATGGTGCGCGAGGTAGTCGAAGATCGCGATCCCGGTGACTTCCGCGCCCGTCCCCGACGTCGTCGGGCACGCGATGTGAGGACGCAGGGGTCCCGGCACCGCCGCTCCGCGGCCGATCGGAGCGTTGACGTACGCATCGAAATCGTCGGGATAGGTCGCGTAGAGGTTGGCCGCTTTTGCGGTATCGATTGCGGAGCCGCCACCGACGGAGACGAAGCCGTCGAAGCGTCCGTCGCGTGCGAAGGCGGACGCCTCGGCGAACGAGCGATCCGTGGGTTCGATTCGCGCGTGCGCATAGAGCGCGACATCGCAACCGGCCGCTCGCAGCGATGCGGCGACGGTCTCGACGAACGGCAACGCTGCGAGGGCGGGATCGGTGACGAGCGCGACGCGCGTCATTCCGAGATCCCGCGCGTCGGCACCGACTTCACGGAGTGCCCCGCTCCCGTATTTGATGCGCGAAGCATCGACCTCGAACGTCGTGTCGCCACCCTCGACGAACGGATATCCCGCGCAGCAGATCATCGCGAGCCTTTCCGGCGCGGCCCAGGGACGTCCCTGGCCCAGGGAGTACGCACGTGGCGATGTTACTCGGCGCGATCGATGTCGGTACCAACTCGATTCACTTGATCGTCGTCGAGCTGGACCCGCGGTACGGCACGTCCCGCACGATCCTCAAAGCCCGCGAGATGGTGCGGTTGGGCGGCGGCGACGCGTTCGCGCGAGGCCACCTCAGCAAGAAAGCGGTGCAGCGCGGCGTCGCGGCGATTGCAAAGTTCGCCGCCGCGGCGCGTGCCGCGGGCGCAAGCGATATCCGCGCCGTCGCGACGTCGGCGGTGCGCGAGGCATCCAACCGCGAAGAGTTCCTCGCGGCCGTACGCGCGACGTGCGGCGTCACGGTCGACGTGCTCGACGATGTGGAGGAAGCGCGACTTATCCACCTCGGTGTAAGCCGGGGCTATCCGCTCGGCGGCCGAGTTGCGTGCATCTTCGATATCGGGGGCGGGTCGACGGAATTCATCGTCGGGGACGCCGAGCGAGCGTTTTACTTGCACAGCGTGCGCGTCGGCAGCCTACGTCTGTACGACGAGTACCTGCGCGACGACAGCGCGGGAACGCTCGGGTATCGCGCGCTCGACAGGTACGTTCGCGCGGCGCTCGCGCCCGTTGCGGCGCAACTCGCCGACTACCGTTTCGATACGCTGATTGGAACGTCGGGAACGGTACTGGGCCTGGCGGCGCTCGACGCTGCCGGGACGGGCGCCGCGACGCAACGCGCGCACGGCTACGTTCTTCGGCTCGAACCGCTACGCGCGTTGCAGAAGGTGATGCTCAAGCTCGGGCCGGCCGAACGCCGCAAAATGCCCGGTATGAATCCGCGGCGCAGCGATATCATCGTCGCCGGCACCGCGATCGTCATCGCGGTGATGGAGGCGCTCGGTCGTGACGAACTCGTCGTCAGCGAACGGGCGCTACGGGAGGGAATCGTCGTCGATTATCTGGAGCGCAACATCGAGATTACCCGCAAGCTCGGCGACGAGCGCACGCGCCGTTTCGACGCCGCTCACGCGCTCGCGCGACGCTTCGGACAACTCGACGCGCACCAGCACCATATCGGCGCGCTCGCCCTTCAGCTCTTCGATGCGCTCTCCGAACTGCATCGGTTCGAGCCGGCGGAGCGCGACTCGCTCTTCGCCGCGGCGATCTTGCACGACGTCGGCCGCGCGATCGCCGCGAGCGCGCATCACAAACACGGCGCGTACGTCGTGCGCAACGCCGGTCTGCCGGGCTGGCGGCCCGAAGAAGTCGAATTGATTGCGGCGCTCGTGCGTTACCACCGTAAATCGTTGCCGAAACCGACGCACCCGGAGTGGGCCAACGCCTCGCTCGCGCAACGCAAAAAAATCGAGGGTCTGGCCGGCATCTTGCGGGTTGCCGACGGGCTCGACCGCCGGCGGCTTTCCGTTGTCTCGGCGTTGAACGTTGTGGTGACGCCGGGGACCGTCGACGTCACGCTCGACGCCCTGCAAGATGCGAGCCCCGAAGTCGGCGGCGCGTTCTTAAGGCCGACCTCTTCGAGCGCGCGTTCGCGCGCACGCTGACGCTCGTGGCGGTCGAACGTCCGAATTACGGTGCGTCCTTTGGCGATAGCGAACCGAGCGTTGCGGAGATCGACGCGGCGAGCCTTTCGGGATAGGGCGCGTCCTCACCGCGCCACAGCGCCCGCACGGCCTCGAGCGCGCGCTCGCGGTCGCGCTCGGCAAGCGCGATGAGCGTATCGAGCCCGCTGCGGCGCGGGTCGCCCGCGGGCACGCCCTCCGCAACGGACGCGTAGGTGCGCCCGAACGTATCGGCGTCGGCGAGATCGCCCAAGCGCTCCTGTAGTAACGCGAGGAGGTCCAGGGCACCCATCGCTTCGTCACGTACGAGCGGCACAGCGAATTCGAGCGTGTAGCGCAAGCGTTTGACGTCGATGCGTAGCGCGTGCAGTTCGACGTCGCGACCGCGTTTGAAGGCCTTGTCGGCGTCGGCGAGCAGCGCGGCAAGCCGCTTGCGCAGGATGCGCGCGAGCGCCGGTCCGAACGCGCGCCTAGCCATCCAACGCTCGCGCGAAGGCGTCGCGGTCGAACTGCGAGAGTTCGATTGCGAAGGCTGCGAGCGCGATGCGCCGCCGCTCCGCCAGCGACTCGAGCGCGTAGCCGATGCCGGCCCGATCGGCGCCGGCCGCCCCCGCGAGCGCGGCGCGTAAGGCCGCGAGGTGCACATCGGCATCGCGCACGGGCCCGAGCTTGCGGCCGATGCGGCGCGTCGTAGAGCGCAGCGCTCGGCACTTCTTGGCGGAGAAGGTCTTACGAAACGTCTTGAGTGCCGAACGCAGGCGCCGGATGGAGACGCGCATGTCGTGCACGGCGCGCGTGTCGTCGCCGCGTAAGACGGCGGGCGCCGCGCGGAGCGTTTCGTCGAAGAGCGCACGCACGATGGTCCGGCCTGCGGCGTCGAAGGCGAGGTCCGCGCTCAACCCCTCGTAAGACGGTGCTTTGGCCAAAGGCCCTCCCGGCGACCTTGCAAAGGGACCGTTCTCAGTCCGCGCAAACCCCCCGCGGAGTATGGTGGCGAGCGTCCCGCAGGCGAAGAAGATACTGATCGTCGACGACGAGTCGGCGATCCTTCAGACGTTACGCTTCAACCTCGAACGCAACGGCTATGCGGTTGCGACGGCCGGCGACGGCCGCACGGCGATCGCGCTCGCGCGCAGCGAGCGGCCCGATCTCATCATCATGGACATCATGCTGCCCGTGCTCGACGGTATCGAGGCATGCAAGGAAATTCGCAAGACCAGCGGCGTGCCGATCATCATGCTCACGGCGCGCGATCAAGAGATCGACAAAGTCCTCGCCCTCGAGCTCGGCGCCGATGACTACGTCACGAAGCCTTTTTCTCTGCACGAATTTCTCGCGCGCGTCAAAGCGCGGCTTCGCCGCCAAAACGGCAACGCCGCAGGCTCGCTTAGCCAGGAGCTCGCCGTCGGCGAGATCGTGCTCGATCCATCGCGTCAGTCACTCGCCGTCCGCGGCAAGCCCGTGGCGCTCGCGCCCAAAGAATTCAACTTGCTGCACGTTCTCATGGAAAATCGCGGGCGCGTCGTAACGCGGCAGTCGCTGCTCGATAAGGTCTGGGGTTACGATTTCGAAGGCGAACAGCAGACGATCAGCGTTCACGTGCGGTGGCTGCGTGAGAAGATCGAGATCGACCCCAATAACCCGCTGCACATCATTACCGTGCGCAGCCGCGGTTACATGTTCAAAGAGTAGCGCGTGGTCGCCGAGGTGCTACTGGCCCTGGGCGCGGGGATTGCTGCCGGGTTCGCCGCGGCACGCCGCCGGACGCCGGTCGGGACCGACCTCGCGCGAACCGACGCGCCGCCCGCGACGGGACCGGATTCGCGGTTCGAACAGCTGCTTCGCTCGTTGACCGTCGGCATCGTGACGGTCAACGGGCGCGGTCAGATCGATTCCCTCAATGCCGCCGCCGCGACGATCTTCGATGTCGGTGCGCGGCCGGTGCTCGGGCGGGCGCTCATCGAGACTATCCCGTCCTTCGAGCTCGACCGGCGGGTCCGCGAGGCGCTGGGCGGCCATCCCTCGCGCGGCCGCATCTCGTTCGGCGCACCCACCGATTCGCGCACGCTCGGCGTCGCTACGTTGCCGCTCGACGGCACCGATGGCGCGCTCGTGATCGCGAGCGACGAAACCCGGCTCTTCGAGCTCGAACAAACGCGGCGCGACTTTATCTCGAGCGTCTCACACGAATTGCGCACGCCGCTCTCGTCCATCAGCCTGATGCTCGAGACGATTCTCGGAAGCGAGGACGATCAGGAGGCGCTCGATCTCTTCTTGCCGCGCATCAAGCAGGAAGTGGACCGGATGGTACACCTCGTCGAGGATCTTTTGGAGCTCGCGCGCGCCGAGGCCGGCCGCTTACGGTTGCGTCGCGAAAGCGTGGACCTCACGAAGATCGCGAAGACGGCGCTCGCGAACTTCGAGCCGCGAGCCGCGCTTCAGGGCGTGCGGTTGCGCTTTGCCGGAGAACCGGCACCATTCGAGGGCGACCCGGACCGGCTCGCGCAAGTCTTCATCAACCTCGTCGACAACGCGCTGCGCCACACGCCCGCCGGCGGGACGGTCGATGTTGCGATCGTTCCGGAAGACGGATCCCTATCGGTCGTCGTACGCGACACGGGCGCGGGGATTCCGTTCAACGACTTAAGGCACATTTTCGAGCGATTTTACGTCGTCGATCGCTCGCGCGCACGCGACGCGGCCGGTACGGGCCTCGGTCTTTCGATCGTCAAACAGATCGTCGAAGCGCACGGCGGTACGGTCGTGGCGGACTCCGAATTTGGACGCGGTGCGACGCTCACGTGCGCTTTTCCGGCGACGCGATCTTCCACCGCCCTATCCTAACGCGCCCCCAATCGAAGGCGAAGTTCTGCGGCTTGTGCGTAGCGAGCAGTGGCCGCTCGACGAAATACGTCAGTGCCGTCGAGATCGCGAGCGACGCCGCCCAGCCCGTCAGAATGAAGGCGACTTTCCACCGGTCGTCGGCGTGCGGATCCGGCGTCGTGCTGGCGATCGCGTGATGCTTCCAGAGCCAAATCATGACGAGCGTGTGCCAGAGGTAAAGGTTGTACGACACGAGCGACAGGTACACGAAGACGGGATTCGTCACCGCCGAGCGCCACCAGCTTGCGGCCAAACACGACGCGAAGACGAGCGCGCTCGCCACGAGCGCAATGAGGGTACGGTTGGCGAGTATCCACGTCTCGCGTCCGGCCACGGCATACTGCGTGGCGTTCGCCGAGCTTAACAGCGCGAACGCCGCGCAGGCCGCCGCAACGGCGACGAGCGTACACGCCGGCCGCAAGCGCACGAGCAACGCAGCCTGCCCGCGCAACCGCGAAACGCCGTACGCGCAGAGCATACCGCCCGCGAAGACGTCGAGAAAGGCCGGCAGTTGCCGGTTGACGGGCTCGTTCACAAGGCAGCAGTGCGCGACGCCGTAGCGGTATGCCAGCGCGAATGCGAACAGCGCCGGTGCCACGAGTGCGGGCCGCCGTACGAACGCCCAGGCGAGTGCGGGAAACACGAGATAAAACTGTGCCTCGATTGCAAGGCTCCAGAAGACCGAATTCGCTTGGCCCAGCTCGCTCATATAAAAATTTTGTACGAAGAGGGCGTGCTCGGCGAGCGCCGGTCCCAGAGGCACGGGAATCCGGAGCGAGTGCATGGACCACGCCGTTGCGACCAGCGTGATCGCATACGACGGGACGATCTTCAACAACCTCCGGTAGGCGAAGGTGCGGAGCGGCGTGGGCCGTTCGCCGTGAAAACGGCGCTCCGCCACGGGGAAGAACAGCACAAATCCGCTGATGAGAAAAAAAAGTTCGACACCTAAGTACCCGGTGCGCGCGAAGACGTCGAGCGGTATGCTCGTGCCGAAGAAACGTACGTCCGGTGTGTACCACGAGAAGAGCCATGTGTGATACACGAGCACGAGTAGGATCGCGATGCCTCGAAACCCGTCGAGGACGACGGTGCCCTCGCGGGCGTGCCGGCGCAGCACCTCCCGAGTCGTTAATGGGTTCATAAACGCCCGATAAACTCGAGACGCGATACTAAAGTCCTATGGACAGACCCGCTGACGCGCAGGACCGCGAATGGCTCCTCGCCTTCGTCGAACGGCACTGGCGCGAACTGACGCTTCACGATGCGCGTTTGATCTCCGTGGAACGTCTCGATGAACTTCCGCAGTCTTTACCGGCCATTAACGCTTCCTTAATCTCTCGTTAAACCGTGCTTATGATGTAACTGCGAGCATCGTTACCGCTGTCTACGTCTTTGCTTTCACGAATTCCAGGAGGTTCTCTCATGCTCCGGACCGCACGTCTCGCGGCCCTGCTTGTCGGCGGCGCGTTGCTCGTACCGAACGCCGCTTTAGCCGATGCTTCCATTTCCGCTGCCGGATCGACCGCATTGCAGCCGCTCGTTCAGGCCGCTGCCGAAGCGTACCAATCGCAGCATCCTGACGTGAAGATCAGCGTCACGGGCGGCGGTTCGCGCACCGGCCTCACGCTCGTGAACTCGAAGTCCGTCGACATCGGCAATTCTGACATCCTCGCGTCCAAAGATCAGACGGATCTCGTCGACCACAAGGTCGCGGCCGTGGGCTTTGCAGTCATCGCACACCCGGATAGCGGCGTAAAGAATCTGACCAAAGCCCAGGTTCAAGACATTTTTTCCGGCAAAACGAAGAACTGGAAGGATGTCGGCGGCAAGGATCTCGCGATCACGGTCATCAATCGTCCCGCCAGCTCCGGCACGCGTGCCGTCTTCATCAAAACCCTCATGGGCAAGGCCGATCTCTCGCGCGATACGCTCGTCGAAGATGCCACCGGCACGGTCGTGCAAAAGGTGACCCAAACTCCTGGCACCATTTCGTACGCCTCGTTTTCGGGAACGCACGGTAAGACGGGCCTCAGTGAGCTTTCGATCGACGGCGCGGCGGCGAATGAAGAAAACGTCGAAAGTGGGAAGTATCCCTTCTGGTCGTACGAGCACATGTATACCAATGGCCCGCCAAATAAAGAAGTGTCGAGATTCCTCGCATTTCTTCAAAGCAATAGCACCCTGGTGCGGAAACTCGGCTACATCCTCACGCGCGACCTCCAGGTATCCGAGAACGATCGTTAAGTCGCCGTACGAGTCCATCTAGGAAAGCGTCGGGAGCGGTGGAAGTGCCGCTCCCTGAGCTTCTGTCCGAGAGGAACGCTTCCAGCATGGTCGGCGCTCGCGCCAACAACGCCCATCGTGACGAGCGGCTCGCCCTCACCGTCCTTTTGACGTGCTGCGGCATCTTCGTCGTCGCGATCGCGCTCGTTCTCGGCTTTCTCGCATTCAGTGGGACGCGGCTCTTCTTTCACGATCACGTCTCGCCGCTGGAATTTCTGTTTTCCACAAATTGGGACGGCCTCGGCGGGCACTACGGCGCGGGTCCGTTCATCGTCGGATCGCTTATCGCAACGGGCTTCGCGATTCTCGTCGGCGGGCCGCTCGGTGTCGCGATCGGCGTGTTCTTCTCCGAACTCGCACCCAAGAGCGTTGCGGATACGATGAAGCCCGCGATCGAAGTGCTCGTCGGCATTCCGTCGGTCGTGTACGGTTGGCTCGGGCTGACGCTGCTCGTGCCGCTCATTGGAAAGATCTTTCATTCGGGCGGCGATGGATTGCTTGCGGCCGGCATCGTGCTCTCGATCATGATCTTGCCGACGGTGATTTCGCTCTCGGAAGACGCGCTGCGGGTCGTTCCGAACGCGCTGCGTGAAGGCTCGGCGGCGCTGGGCGCAACGCGCTGGGAAACGATCTCGCGCGTGCTCATTCCCTCGGCGCGCAGTGGACTTGCCGTTGCGATCATCCTCGGGATCGCCCGCGCGATCGGCGAGACGCTCGCGGTGCAATTGGTGCTCGGCAACGCGCCTGTCCTCACGACGTCGCTCTTGCGGCCTGCTTCCGCACTGACCTCGGAAATCGTCATGGACATGGGCGACGCGCCGGACGGCACGCCGTTCCAACACGCGCTGTTTTCCATGGCCTTTCTCCTTTTGCTCATAGCGATGAGCCTGATCGTCCTCATCCGCATCGCCCTGCGGAGGCGCACGTAACATGGCGCAAGCGCTGCGCGCCACCACCCCGGCCGACACTCTGTACAGCAGCAACGCCCAAGCACGGCGCAACGTCGATCGCGTCGCGACCGCAGGGCTGTGGACGGCGGCGAGCGCCGTGGTCGGCCTGCTCCTCGTCTTCATGGTGTTTATTTTCATCAAAGGCGCGAGCACGATCTCGTGGCACTTCCTCGTGGGATATCCGTCGGCGTCGCAAGCGGGCGGCGGCGTCGGGCCGGAGATATTTAACTCGTTTTACATCTTGTTCCTGACGCTCGTCTTTACGGTGCCGATCGCCGTATGCGCCGGCATGTACCTGCAAGAGTATGCGGGTCCGGGCCGCTTTCGCGAGCTCGTCCAATTTAGCGCCGAATCGCTCGCCACGGTGCCGTCGATCGTCATGGGCCTCTTCGGTTTGCTCATCTTCGTGCAGACGTTTCACTGGCACTTTACGGCGCTCGGCGGCGCGCTCACCCTGACGTTCCTCAACCTGCCGGCGATGATGCGCGTCACGCAAGAAGCGCTTGGGGGCGTTCCCGGAACGTACCGCGAAGCGTCGATGGGCGTCGGGGCGACGAAATGGCAGACCGTCGTCAAGGCGATCTTGCCGAGCGCAATCGGACCGCTCACGACCGGCGTCGTGCTCGTGTCCGGCCGCATCTTCGGCGAAACGGCCGCACTCATTTACACCGCGGGCGCGTCCGTTTCGTTCGGCAAGAGCGCCTACGACTTCAATCCCTTGCACACGGCCGAAACGTTAGCCGTTCATCTCTATTCGACGCACCGTGAGGCGCTCGTGCCCGACTCCGACGCGATCGGTAACGGCTCGGCGCTCGTGCTTCTGGTCATGGTGTTGCTTTTCAATGTCGTCGCTCGCGTCGTCGGTCGCCGACTGACGATTCACTTTACGGGGAAGGCCTGATGATCCAATTGCAAGAGACGACGGCCCTGCGTGACAAAATGAACGTCACGGATCTCAACGTGTATTACGGCGCATTTCAAGCGATCAAGCAGGGGAATCTTACGGTCCCCGAGCGGCGCGTGATGGCGCTCATCGGCCCCTCGGGCTGCGGCAAATCGACGTTTCTGCGCGCGCTCAACCGGATGCACGATCTCACGCCCGGGGCGCGCGTCGAGGGCACGGTGACCCTCGACGGAAAAGACATCTATGCGCCACAGGTCGATCCGGTCACCGTCCGGCACCGCATCGGCATGGTGTTCCAGCGGCCCAATCCTTTTCCGAAGTCGGTCTTCGAAAACGTCGTCTACGGTCCCAAAATTCACGGAGAAAAAAACGCCAAACGGCTGATGGAACGAGCCGAAAAGAGCCTGCGTGCGGCGGCCCTGTGGGACGAGGTCAAGGATCGTCTCAATCGCTCGGCTTTCGACCTTTCGGGCGGGCAGCAACAGCGGCTCTGCATCGCCCGCGTGCTCGCGGTCGAACCCGAAGTGATCCTCATGGACGAGCCCGCCTCCGCGCTCGATCCGATCGCGACATCGAAGATTGAAGATCTCATCGGCGAGCTGAAGAAACAGTACACGGTCGTGATCGTAACGCACTCGATGCAACAAGCCGCGCGCATTTCCGATTTCACGACGTTCTTTTTGCTCGGCGAACTCATCGAAGTGGGCACGACGTCGGACATCTTCACGCGACCCAAAGACAAGCGAACCGAAGACTACATTACTGGCCGCTACGGCTAAGCGCCGCATTCGCCCTCACACGCGCGGCAGGCGGCTGAGCCGGCGCTCGAGATTGTATTTTACCTTACGCCACTCGGGAGCGATGATGCTATAGACGGCGCTGTCGCGCTCGAAACTGTTGATGGCGCGTGCCCGATGCGAGCGTAGCGTGCCCTCGTACGTTGCGCCCAGGCGCACGAGCGCAGCGCGCGAGCGCCCGTTCTGCGCGTCGGTGAAAAACGAGACGCGCAGGTAGTCGCGTACCTCGAAGGCTTCGCGCAGCAAGAGAAATTTCGATTCGGTGTTCGCGGGCGTACGCTGATGGTCCGGCGCGAGCCACGTCCAGCCGATCTCGACGGCCCGTTCGGCCGGCCGCAGATTCAGGTACCGCGTCGACCCGATCGCCGTGCCGCTCGCATTGTCGATGATCGCGAAGGGCTCTTCGCTTCCCGAGTCCGCCGCTTCGCGCGCCGCGACGATCCAGCGTTCGACGTCCGCGACGCTCGTGAAGCCGCGCCGCGGCATGTAGCGCCAAATTTCCGGCCGAGCTGCGGCTGCGTAGAGATCCGCGGCGTGCCGCGCCTCGAGCGGTACGAGACTCACAAATCGGCCTTCGAGCATTCCTGCGTCCTTCTCCGCTCGGCGCTTAGGCCATTGTCATGTTCCAAGCGCCAGCGGGCCAACGGACCCCATTGAACGTGTTCGGACAAGCGGGCAACGCCACTGCGGACGAACTAACCGTTTACAACATGCGCGCCTTCCCGATTGTCGCTACGCTGCGCGCATGGTACTGACAGGCCGCGCTGCGCCAGGGCTCGGCGCCGATGTGACGACGGGCGACGATCTGGAAATCCATCTCGTCGCGAACGCAGAGGAGCCGAGTGCTTCTGCCGGGTTCGCGCCCGTCGTAGAGACGACCACAGGCACGCGCGGATCCGTTTGCAACGTGACTGGTTGTTCGCATGCGGACGTCTACGCGGGACAGGTGTTGCCGCCCGAACCGTTCGCGCGCCTCTTACGAGAGCGCATCGTCGCGAAGGGTCATGCGACCGGCATCCTACCGAAGATTGACGTCGCACTGGCGTGCTCCCCGAATTGCAGCAATCACGTCGCGGCAAGCGACATTGGCTTCGTCGCGACCCCGGGACAGGCCGGCGAGTTGCCCACGTTTACGGTGTGGGGCGCCCGCGGGCTTGGCGCTGTGCCGCGCCCGGCCTTCGAACTGCGGGGTGGGCTCGTGCAAGCCGACTTCGTGCCGGCCTTCGATGCGCTCGTCGCCCTCGGTGCAAGATTCGACGACCCCACCCGTCGCCCCACAGCGGGCGTGCGCGATCTCTTCGACGAGGAGTTGGACGCTGCACGTGCGCGTGGCGGGTATGCGGCGCTGTCGTTCGCAAGCGAGGTCGAGCCGTCTGCGCCCGAATAAAACGTTCAATCGCGTTGGTGAATCGCTTGGCCCGTAGCACACAGCGATAGAGCAGGAGTGCCGCCGCGTTCGCATCGCGGGGCGCTCGCCGCATTCAGATGTCCGGTTGTTGTGCGCGAGATACCGGTGGCCTGAGATGGCAGCGCGCAGAGCGACCTCGACGAACGCGCAAGGGATGTTGGTTGATGCAACGCCCTGCACTGTTAGGAGGAGACTTCTCGCAATGAATTCGTTTCGGACAAGCGCTATTCTTTCACTCGCGGTGTTCGTCGCAGCGCCTGTCACCACTCTAGCGGCGGACGTTGCGTATGCGGGGCCACCGGGTTGGGCTCACGTCGACGTCGCGGCGCCTTCCGACGCAAATCATGCGTTCGCTCAGTGGCATATCCCCGGCGACATCGCTACGGTGACGTTTATTCGGGATGCGACGACGCGTTATGCCGACGTGCTTGCAAACATCCACAAGAACTTTAGCGATAATGGCATCAAGACGAGCATCGACAAAGACATCCCGTGCCGCGGCGCAGCGGCGCACGTAATCGAGTTTTCGACCGGCCCCGAAGGCAAGAAAGTCGTGATCAACCGAATGCTGGTTCCGATCACCAAGGGCGTGGCGACCATAACGTACTCCCGCGCCGACGGCTCCACGTTCGACAGCGACGTCCAAAAGTCGGAAACCGCGTTCTGCGAAGCGACGCCGTAGACTCGAGGTCGGTCAGCGGCGCTATGTCGCAAACGATGATGCGCATCGGGAGCTGCGTGGGCTGTTACGCCGCGGAACTTGAGGGGGAACTCGCCGTGTGGAAGCGGAGAGCTCCCCGAAACGCTACTTCGGTTTACACCGGCGGGCGTCATCGGCGGAATCGCGAATGTCGCCGCACAACATCGCACTCGTGGCCGCCGGCGTGCCGTTGCCGATGGCGACCACATACGAAACGGCGGTGAGGCTCGTGAGGCTCGCCGACTTCAGCATCGTCGACGCGATGCCGCTGGTCTGGCCTTGTCCACCTTGCGAGGCAGTCACCTTGCCAATAGGATAGGACGCCGAACTCATTGCGGAAGACGGCATCGAGCTGCCGCTTCCCATCGTGCTGCCCCTTGCCGACATGCCGGCGTCAGGCATGGCCGAGGCGGCCGTTCCGGAGGCCGACGTACCGGAGCCGTCGTTCCGGAACCGGTCGCGCCCGAGCCTGAAGTTGCTCGGACCCGACGTGCTAGCGCCTGGCATGCCCGAGCCCGACGTGCCCGCGCCTGGCATGCCCGACGCGGAGCCGCCGGCACCCGACATCCCGGAACTGGAGGCGGCAGAACCGGCCTTGCCGGACATCGACCCACCCGCGAGCGCCGGACATGAACCCTTGACGATCGTTGCCATCGCGGGACCGGCCGGCGGCTGGTCGAGCACCACCTGGACGTTCACGCCGCCGGCGACGTGCGTCAGGGTGGCAGTGCCGGTCTGTGCGCGATCCCGCGAGAGCAGCTTGACCGCGATGCTCGTATTGGTGCCGACACCGCTTTGACGCCCGTAGCGCCGGTGGTCGTCGCCGGCGGGGAGGAAGAAGCGGGTCCCGGCTGCGCAGGCGCCATCGCCGGTGCCGATTGCCGATAGAATTAGAGAGGTGGCCGCCGCGACGCGCACGGCCTTTGTGTTTTCCCAAGGATCGCTCGGCCGAACTCGCTCGCACGAAGCGTGTTCGGGCTAACTGCGAGACGCGCGGCGACAAGTACGGCACCCGTACGTAACGTTAGCCTGCGTTTGGGTACATCCGCGCCATGGAACGTCGCGATCCACACGCCCACTCGGCAGAAGAAGCAACCTCGGAGGACGGCGGCGAGCACGTCCAACCTCCGCCCGACGACGAAGAGTTGGACGATGTCGATAAAGCTCTCGCCGACTCGTTCCCGGCGAGCGACCCGCCGGCGATGCCGTAGCGGATGGACGAACCTCCGACTGACGTTGGCTCGACTCCGCAGCGGATAGCGCTTCCGGGCGTCGCACGAGCGCGTTTCGAGCGGGTTGCGGCGCTCTGCAACGACAGCTCTGACGATCGGGTTCGCATCCAGCCGGCCTATAGTTTTAAAACCAATCCTTCGGAGTTGCTGGTTCGACTGGCACGCGAGCACGGTCTGCGCGCCGAGGTTATCTCGATCGACGAATGGCGCTGGGCTCGCGAGTGTGGCTTCGGCAGCGACGCGATCATCTATAACGGACCCGAACCGCTTGCTGTCGACGGCCATGCCGAAGGCGTCGATATCGTCTTCGCCGACAGTGTCGAAGCCTTCGCGCGAAACGCCGCCGCGCACGCGGCGCGGCTGCCCGGGATCCGTCTGCGCCCGTCGATGATCGCGTCGCGATTCGGCGTGCCTGTGGACGATGATGAACTGCTGGCGACCGCCGTTCGCGCGAGCGGCTCGCGCGAACTCGCGGTGTCGATGCACGTTCGGCGCGAAGACTGCCACGCCGTTTCGTGGCTCGACGTCTGTATCGACGTATTGAGCCGCGCGCAACGGCTCGCAGCGCAAACCGCAACGGCCATTCGCGTCTTTGACGCCGGCGGCGGTTGGGAGCCTGACGCGTTCGATACGTCGTTTCAAAGCGAGGCTCAGCAGCTTCACGCGGCGGTGGCGCGCATGCTGCCGGATGCTCGCGAAGTCCTGGTCGAACCCGGGCAGGCCATCGCCACGCCGACCGAAGCGCTCGTGGCACGCGTGGTGGAAGTACGACACCGGCCGGGGCGCCGCGAAGCGATCCTCGACATCGGTTATAACGATTGGCCGCAGCAGCACTCGTACGTGCATCGATTGTTCGTCGCCCGCGCAGGCCGGTGGGTTGCCCTCACGCCGGGAGCCGACCGGCTGGGCGGTAAGACGTGTTTGGAATACGACGTGCTCGACGGCATTGCGTTTCCCGACGACATTGCACCCGGCGATCTGATGCTGGTCGCCGACGTCGGTTCGTACGATTCCTCGATGTCGTTCCGATTCGCACGTGCGCAACGTGCGATTCCTAAATCGTCCGGCAGCGCCGCGTAACGTGATTACCGACACCGGCTATCTGCTGCCGCTGTGCCGGCACGAGCGGCCGGTCGAGCGCGAAACGATCGAGTATCTGAGATGGCTCTGCAACACCGTCGCCGAGGTCGTCGTCGTCGATGGTTCACCAGCACATATCTTCGCGCTTCACCGGCAGCTGTTGCCGGCCGGGGTGAGGCACGTGGCTCCCGCCGCATCGGAAACCGGCCTGAACGGAAAGGCGGCGGGCGTGCGGACGGGCATGCGACTCCTGCGCACGGATTTTGCGATCATCGGCGACGATGACGTGCGGTACGATGCCGCGTCGCTCGCCGCGGTGCGTGCCGCACTCGCGGATGCCGATGTCGTGCGTCCCCAAAATTACTTCGTTCCGCGTCCGTGGCATGCGCTGCTGGACGAGGGACGGTCCCTCATCGCGCGCGCGACCGGCGGCGACTGGCCGGGAACGCTCGGCGTGCGCCTCGAAACGTACCGGGGCTGCGGCGGATACGATGCCGATGTCCTGTTCGAAAACTTCGAACTGGTACGCACGATTCGCGCCGCCGGCGGTCGCGAAGTGTGTGCCGCCGACGTGTTCGTGGCGCGACGGCCCCCGACGTTTCAACATTACGCCGGCCAACGGGTGCGTCAGGCGTACGACGAGTTCGCGCGCCCGCGACGATTGGCGTTTCAACTTGCGTTCGCGCCGGCCATCGTCGCTCTGATCTGCCGATCCGGTGCTTACGGCGCCGTAGGCGGATGGCTTGCCGCGATGGCCGTTGCCGAGTACGGCCGACGACGCCGAAACGGCACGCTCGCGTTTCGATTCGATGCCACGCTCTTCGCGCCGCTGTGGGTGCTCGAACGCGCGGTAACGAGTTGGTGTGCAGTCGTGCTACGGTTGCGCGGTGGCGTGCGGTACTCGCGCGGGCGGATTCGTAAGGCCGCCAACAGAGATATTTCACACCGAACGGCTTGTCCCGTCGGGACCGAGCCAAGGCCGACTTACTTGCGACTTCCCGGGTTCTCCGAAGATATTACTCAGTCAGAGGTAGGACTCGATGGCTTACCAAGACGCGCAACTGCATCGCGAGTCCGCTGATCGCTGTACGCGGGCGGCCGACTGTAGTCGCCGGGCCGCAGAATGTTACGAAACCGACGATCGTGCACGCGGAGCCCAGTCGCATACGAAGCAGAGGGTCATCACGTCAAGGCGATGCATTGCAGCGAAGAAGCGGAAACCGAAAGCTGCGCGAGCGATAAAATTCGCAAGTCGCGCACCCGAACGGTCGCGATCAAAGCCGGCGTTAAGTCGTAACCGCGGCCGCCGCGCCGATCGCAACCGGAGAGCCTGGAAAAGCGAGGCTTCCATGCGATACGCCGGCCGGACCGCTACGCTCAGTGACGATGGACAGCATACACGTATCGTCGCCGACGCTTCCCATCGGGACCGGACGGCAGCGAAAGAGCGGCGCAGAATGAGCCGTCTTGCCGCTCATAGATCGAGCCTTCGCCGTGACCACTGCGTTTTGCAGGCATTAAAAGTACGAGTCGATTTCCGAACCGCTTAAATCGTAAAGCCGATAGAGTAGCCTCCGGCTCGAGGTGTTCCGTTGGCTTCGTTCGACGCGCCCGACCACGCGATAAAGATCGCTCTTTTCGCAAGAGTGTGGTCTTGATTGCTCATGCGTTCCCAGTCGTCTGCGTCAACCGTTACGCTGAGAGTCTTGTCCTTCATCGAGAAGGTGGTTGATCGAAGACCTGCCTTTGCCAATAAGTCGAGCGCGGATTGAACTTGAGCAGTGACAGCAACGTTGTTCGAGGTTGTCGATGAGTCGTTTGATGAGGAGCTTGAACCCGTCGTTGATTCAGGCACAGGCGATTTCGGCGCCGGCTCGGGGCTTGACTTCCCGGCATTTTGCAACGGGGATGCGGTATAGCCGGCATAAATCGGCTCTCGAGTTGCAGTCGGATTCATGCCGATCGCTACGAATACAGCGATGCACATGAATACAGGAATCAAAAGGGGCCAATACCTTTTTAGCATTCTCAATTTAGCGCGTTCGCAGCCTTGCACCGAACGTGTGTTCGATGATAGAGTATGCCTCTCGGCGGTCGGGCCGAGCGGGTCGCTTCCATCCCCGACAGGCGGCGTTAACCGACCAGAAGTGTTCCGTGCAGGATACTCCCCTCTTCGACTGCGCCAACGAGAACGTCGTCGACCTGCCCGTTGATCCGTTCATTGCGATTGCGCTCCTGTGCGGCGCCGATCGGGCTTCGATTGCGACAAACTTCTGGACGCGGTTTGCGCGAGTGCCGCGGTTCATGGAGCGCCCGAACCGCGCGTACCAGTTGCGTTAGCCCGACTCTTCCATCGCATACCTACCGAGAACCAGGCCGCCGCTGCGGCTCCGAGCGCAATTGCAATAACGAAGGAGCTTGCGTCCCGGGCCGTCCGTGGCCCAATCAGGTCCATGACGGCAGCTATGGCGAAGAAGACGGCCGCAAGGAACGCGAGCTGTGGAGATTTGCGCATCATCGGGTGCGTTTAGCGGTACACCCGGGCTTTCCCGGCGGCGGCCCAATGGCGCGCTGGCATCCGGCCACGGTCAACAATTACCGCAGCTCGCGAGCTCACGTCGCGGATCTCACGCTGTACCTATCGCGATTTCGAAACGCGCATTTGCGGGCCGTAGAGCGCGTTTAGGCCCTCAAATGACGTACCGACGTCCCGGCGGATAGACGCGCTCAGAGGCCCGTTAAACGCACGTTCTAGGACCGATTCGCGGCGCAGCACGCCACGTTTCGCGAGGGGTGGCATTCGAGGGTGGGGACCACCCGTTTCCTGGCCTCGTCAGTCGCATTCGGCGCGCTCCAATTCGAGCGACGTCCGTGAGCACGGGAATCGCTGCGCTGCCCCGTTGCAGACCGAGCAAAGCCGCAATCCGTCCCGGTCGACGTGCATATCGATTCGGTGCCCGCAACGTTCGCAGGGTCTCCGATCGAGGCCAGGTCCGAGCGTTTCGCGCTAATCGTATTCTCGCGTGACGCGGCCGAAGAACGTCTTCAGATCGGAAGTACGCCTTTCCGAGAACGTCCGCTCCAGGAATATTAACGGCTCGAAAACGCCTTCGGGGAACCCGGGGTGAACCCAGCCGTTGCCCGTGTTCGAGGTTTAAGACGCCCGTCGCGTTCCCTTGACCCGCTAATTGTTTCGCCTTGTCCGAGACCTCTTGACCCGATAAACCACTCGCAGAGCGGTACGATCGAACGAGAACTCCAAACGCGTCGCGCGGAGGCCCTGTTTGCTTTTCGGTATGCCTCTGCAGTGGAAACGGCGTCGTTCTTCAAAGCGCGAAAGCGCGAATTCCTCAAAGTGAAGCAGTTCGGGGTGGGGGTCGGTTCGACGCGTGGTTCAACGTCACTCCCGCCGCGCTCGATGATTGACTCCGCGGCGGCAAAGCAAGTTGTTCACGCCTGCGCCGTTCCAGGCGAGGCCGCGAGGCGTCTTGCGACCAGATGCGTTAAGGAGCTCTGCGATCTCCGCGTGCGTCTTTTCGCCACGCACTTCTTTCACCACAAAGCGAACGGCGTCCGCATTGCGCGACTCTGTCGCCGCGAGCTGCGCTCGTCGAAATACCGTCCTGCCCATCCAGCGTTTTCGTGGGCGAGCAGCTCATCGACTCGCGGCTCAGCAGAAGATAGACCGATCCGGCTTTCCACTCGGTGCCCCGCTGCGTCTGATGGCCCATATCGTTCAGCGCTTTCGCAACGTCGCGGACTGAGAAATCATCGGCTCGCATCTTTCGCACGATTGGGACGAGGTCGGCGTAGATCTGTCGCGAGCGAAGCATCGCCTCGGCGCCGGCGGCGCGGGTGCCAAGCATTGCCGCGCCCGGCGGAAACGACGTCCCGGGCCTCTTGAAGGTATCGCCTCGAGCACGCTTGGCGGCGAAGGCCGCTCTTACGCGTTCAGAGATCATCGTCGATTCGTGCTCCGCGAGCGCTGCGAGAATGTGGATCGTGAAGCGGTTTGGTAACGGCACGCTCAAATTGAACCCGTAGCGGCATTCTCAAATTGAACCCTTGGAGGGGTTAGGCGTTCTTCGCCGCCTTCCCGCGGGTGCGAAGCCGGTGACTTTGGCCGGTAAAAGCAAAG
>JAABUQ010001617.1_pt1 | contig 47668 bp, 50 predicted proteins | sample 5560001 | NCBI WGS metagenome assembly JAABUQ01 (sample SAMN10711888, study PRJNA513371) | rock metagenome | isolation source: Antarctica rocks | place: Antarctica: Victoria Land, Finger Mt nord | collected 2015-12-18
CGTCACGGGCAAGGTCAACAATGACGGCTATATCACCGTCAACATCCACCCGGAAGTGTCCTCGGTCGTCTTCCAGCCGTCCATCGGCGGCGCGACCCTGCCGGACATCACGACCCGCGAGGCCACCACGACCCTGCGCGTGCGCGACGGCGAGACCATCGCCATTGGCGGCCTGATTAGCGACACCGATGTTAAGAACATCAACAAGGTGCCGATCTTAGGCGACCTGCCCTTCTTCGGCCAGTTGTTCCGCGACACCCAGCACACGCACCGGCACAATGAAGTGGTGATCTTCATCAAAGTCTCCATCCAGAAAGACCCCGCGTAACCTTCTGCCTTGACGCTGTGACACGCAAACGCCCGCCGCCCGCCGGAACATTCCGGCGGGCGGCTGTTTGTGTCAGCAAGCCTGAGCGCGGCTGCGCAGACACGCCCGCCGCCGCTTTCTTCTGCTGCCCGGCGTCCGTGCGCTTTCTCCTGCCGGTGCTGCCCGGCGTTGCGCAGGGGTTTTCAAGGCTGATCCACGGCATACCAACGACGGAAGAAACTGTTCCGTCGTCGCTCATGGCTTGGTACGCCGGGGCAGCAAGCAGAGCACGCGCAGGCAAATCGCCTGCCAGTCTAGGCAGCCTCGCGTGCGGCTCCGGCTTCCAGGAAAAGCAGGTCGGCGGGGGAAAGGACGATCTCCTCTGCGCGGCAGGTGTCGGCCATCTGTTCGGGCGTGTGCGGGCCGACAATGGCGATGCCGCCGTGGGGGTGGCTGAGCAGGGAAGCGAGGGCGACGGCATTGGGTGACGCGCCCAGACGCCGGGCCATCTCCTGCACGCACTGCCATCGTTTCCGGTTGAGGGGCGAGTGATATTCCCGAAATCGCGGGCCGCTTTCATCATAAGGATGCGCGAAAAAGCCGCCCGCCTGGGATGCGTAAGGGATGACGCGCATGCTGGCTTTGCCGTACCAGGCGAGGGCATCGCTGTCCATCGCCCAGGTGTTTTGGGCGGCATCGTAGGGGGTGTTTCGCCGGGCAAGGCTCCAGGCGATCTGGCTGGCGCAGAACCCCGCTATCTTGTGCGCGGCGGCATACTCGTTCGCCTGCTGCAAACGGGCGGCGCTCCAATTGGACGCGCCGATGGCATGGATGCTGCCCTCGGCGAGATGCGTGTTCAGCGCGGAAAGGATCTCGCCGACCGGAACGGCGAGGTCGTCGCGGTGCAGCCAGTACAGGTCGATGGCGTCCAGGCCCAGCCGGTCGCGGCTTTCGGCTAAATCCTGGGCGATGTCGGCGGGGTTCAGCCGGGAAATGTGCATGGTCTCCAAACGCGGGTGCGCGCCTTTGGTGCCGACTGTCCACTGCTTCGCGAGGCCGCGCGCTTTGAGCCAGCGTCCCAGGGTGCGCTCGCTCGCGCCGGTTCCATTCGGCAGCCAGTCGGCGTAGACATGGGCCGTATCGGCAAATGTCCCGCCGCGCTGGGCAAAGGCATCCAGCAGGGCAAACGATTCGTCCTCGGTGAAGCGTGAGCCGTATTCGGATACGCCGAGGCACAGCACGGAGGGAGTTTTCGCCAGGCCAGGCAGGGTGAAAGTGCGCATGGGTGTGTCTCCTGGGGTGTGCTTTGCGGCCTTAATTGCCTGCGTGCGGCTTCTCGGCGAAGTAGCGGGCCAGTGTTTCGGTATGCGTGGAAAAGGCGAGTTCAAGGGGGGCGTGCGCCACGACCAATGCGGATGTTTCCCCGGTGGGCGCAAACTGGTCCACGACGGCAGCAGGGAGAGGCGGGGCAAGCCCAAAGATGAGAACCGTGCCGTCGGGCGCGCTTTGCACGTCAAACAATGTCACTTGGGCCGGGTCAATCTCGCCCTGTGTTTCTTCCCGCACTTCGCGCGCCCCGGCCTGCTGCCACGTTTCGCCCAGTTCAATGAAGCCGCCGGGCAGGCCGAGCTTGCCGACCTGCGGGGCATTGGCGCGCCGCACCAGCAGCAGGCCCGTGCCGACGGGAGCGAGCATCACGGCGACGGGCAGGGGGTTGAGATAACTGACATTGGCGCACACAGGGCAGCGGCGAGGCCAGGGCTGGCCCAAGGCAAAGGCCGCGCCGCAATAGGAGCAGTGGGAGTTTTTGGTCATGGCGCGCGTTTTCTAAGCCGCCATGTCTTGGTAGCGGGCGAGAATATCTGCGCCCAGGGCGGCAAAGGCCCGAATGCGCGCCTCGGCGGTGGGGTAGCCGGGATTGGGGACGCCCTGCGTGTCGGCAAAGCCGGGCTTGCCCTGCATGCCCAGGGTTTGGTGGGCGGCCACCACGCACGCTCCCTCCCAAAAGATGTCCTGCACAGGGGCGGGCACGGGAACCTCGCCGGCGCACTGAGGATTGATCGGCAGCAAGTCCAGGGTGTTGTGCTCCGTCCCTGCGGTGACAAACAGGCCGGATGCGCGCAGGGCGGGCACAATGCGCCGCAGGGCTTCGGGGCTGTTGCGGTTGGGGATCAGTTCTACGCACAGCACCCCGCGTGCCTGAAGGTCGGCGACCAGGGCGGTCAAGTCGGCCTCGTAGCCGGTGGGGGGAGTCGTGCCGTCGGCCAGCATGGGGTAGCAGGGCAGGCCGCCCAGGGCCAGGATCAGGCGTCGCGCGTGGGCGAAGTCTACAAACGTATCGGGGGCGAACGCGGGCTTCCCGGCCTTCATCAAGAACGAACGAATGTCGTTCTGCACGCCCACGGCATCGTCTGCGGGGGCTTTAGGGGGCACGCCGTAGACTTGGGCCAGCACATCCGCGCGGGCCGGGGCGGGGACTTGCTCAAACAGCGCCTCCTGAAACGCCTGGGCGAGATGGCGCTCCTGCAAATAAACGCTGCCTACGGTGCAGTCGTGCCGCCGCGCCACCCGCGCTTTGATGGCATCCGCATCCAGGCCCGTCTCCACGCCTGCCGCTTGAAACACCTGCGCGAGACGCTGGGCCATGGCCGCCATGCGCTGCGTGTCGCTGTCGCGGATAGTTTGCAGCAGGCCCTTCGCCTCGTCGGTCATGGGCGCGAACTGGGTGATGCCCTTGCCGCAAAGATAATACTTGCCCGGATTGCCCGGATCGTTCACCCTGACATCGCCCTGCACCAGCTCGTCCACGAGGGCGATGATTTCCAGGCCAAACAGGGGAAAGACGCCGCGCGCCAGCGCCTCGCGGGCAAAGTCCACGTAGACACCGTAGTCATAATAGTTGCTGGCCCCCAGGACGCGCACGTTTTGCGCCTGGGCCAAGTCCAATGCCTGCACAGTCGTATCAAACGCGGAAAAGTTGGGCGGCAGATGCACATGCGCATTGACTTGAAGGCGTGGCAGGGGCGCAGGCCCGGAGTTTGCCGCCTCCTGTCCTGGGGTGGGGGAGCCGAGCGCATGCATAACATCATCAAACGTATCGGGGCGAGGGGACATAAGGAGCCTTTCCACAAGAGCGATGAGGCGCGTCAGGGCGCGAGCCTAGTATACCCGCAGCATTTGCCGCGCAAAGCAGCCCCGCGCGCCCTTCTTGTGCAACAAATGCCCGACAATGGGTATGTTAGCGCTGAACCCATTTTCCCAAAGGACAACACGCCTATGAAACTGCAAAACAAAGTCGCTATTATCACCGGTGCGGCCACCGGCATCGGACAGGCTATCGCCATTGCGATGGCGCGCGAAGGGGCGAGTGTGGTCGTTGACTATGTCGGCAGCCCCGATGCGCCCAAAGACACCGTGCAGCAAATCCAGAGCGCAGGCGGCAAAGTGCTGGCTGTCGCCGCCGATGTGTCCCAGCCGGATCAAGTCAGCAATCTGCTCGCTCAGACACTGGCGCAGTTTGGCCGACTGGACATCTTCGTTAACAACGCCGGGATTGAAAAGAAGATGCCCTTTTTGGACACGCCGATTGAAGTGTGGAACAAAGTGATTGCCGTAGACTTGACCGGGCCGTTTCTCTGCGCGCAAGCCGCCGCTCGGCAGATGGCATCCCAGGGCAGCGCGGGCCGCATCATCAACATTTCCAGTGTGCATGAAGACCTGCCCATGCCCACAAACTCCCCTTACTGCGCCGCGAAAGGCGGCCTGCGCATGCTCACCCGGACAATCGCCGTGGAGCTTGCCCCGCACAACATCACCGTCAACAATATCGGGCCGGGCGCGATCTACACGCCCATTGATGCCGACATCCAGGCCCAGCCTGAAGTTGAAAAGCAACTCATGGCCGAAATCCCCGTCGGCCGCTGGGGCAGGCCGGAAGAAGTCGCTGGGCTGGCCGTGTTTCTCGCCTCGGAGGATGCCGCGTATATCACCGGCAGCACGTACTTTATTGACGGCGGCATGCTGCGCATGGCGGGCAGTTTGTAAGCGTCAAGCGGCTCCCCGACACGCAGGCACGGGCCGTTTGCCTGGGTTTATTCGGCTTTGCCCGCGCGTTTCCCCGGCTTGGCGAGCGCGTTCCCACGGCGTACCGACGACGGACGGATTTGTTCCGTCGTCGGTACACGCTGGAAACGCCGGGAAAACACGTCAACAATGCCGCCGCGCTGCCTGCGCTTGCGGGATTGATGTGCGGGAGAATGTGCTGCGCAAACCCCAATCACGTTTTTGTCGCCCCCGCAGTCAAGTCGGGGGGCGCGTTGACAAAACGTTTAAGCAGGCCAATGGGCGGCGTGCCCTGGATGCCGAACTCCATCTTGAGGCTCGACACCATGCCTGCCGACGGCGACTATGCCTGGCAGCTCGGCAGGCTAACAACGGTTGGCGGCGAACCCGTGGGCGCCGCGCAACGCTCCACTCAGGCTTTATGGACCACGCGGGCCTGCCCGACCGGGGCGGCAGTGCCGCCATCCTCGCTCGTCCCTGACGAAGCGCGCCGTCGTTGCGAAGTGGGGGGCAATGCGTTCGCGGAAGATGTCGAACACAGCCATTGAAAGTAAGAATGGAGACTGGCTATGTTTGTTTGCGTCTTGAGCAGCAAAGCGTTACAGCGCATGTTGGGCGCGTCTGTCGTGCTGTTGCTCGGCTCGGCGGCGTTGATATGCCCGGCGAAAGCCCGTGCCGACACGCCCGCGCAGGTGCAGAAGGCTATCCAAGCCGTCTGTGACCATGCAGCGGCCTGCACTGCCCGCCGGGACTTGGCAGGCTTTATGGCGATGTACGCACCCAACTTTATGGAACGCAATGTCGGGGGATATAAGGAAAACTTCCGGCAGGTTCAGGCCGGGGCTGCGAACGCCTTTGCCAGGGATAATTATCCCAGCATGGGCCACTGTACGGGGTCCCAGGTTGTGCCGCTCGGCAATCAGGCGCGGGCTATCCTGCGGTGGCATTACACGGCACATACTTTGTGCTCATCATCAACTGCTGCATACACCTATACTCGCGACTACGAGGAGCAGTCCGTATGGAGAAAACTGCCGAATGGCTGGCACGAAATAGGCGCGCAGATAACCCACGACATGAGTGACTACCGACGCCGACGACACAGGGGCATCAGTGCCCCGGCGCGTCGTCACGGGCAGAATGGGGCAGGTGGTCGCTCCATCCGACAATCATGGAGCGGAACGTGTCCCATCCGTCCAGGGCCACCAGCACGACATGGGGGATGGTGAAGGCGAGAAACGCCCACATCAGCCAGAAGTGCCACACGCGGGCGAGGTCGTACCCGCCGAACAGCGCCTGGAGCCAGCCAAGCTGCTGGGGCTTGTGGATGGCCCACCCCGTTAGGATATACAGCAGCCCCATCACGGGGACAGAGAAGTACGCCAGCCTTTGCAGCGAGTTGTACTTGGAAGACACGGCGGGGTGAGGCCACGCAATGCGCCGGAGTTTGGCAATCGGCAGGCCAATGTAATAGCGCATCATGGCGAACACGCCGCCAATGTCCGTGCGGCGGGGCAGCAGAGACTTGTAGCCGCCTCCCACAATGCTCCCCACAACATACAGCGCGCCGTTAATCATAAACAGGTACGCGAACCACCAGTGCAAACGCAGGGCTGGCGACAACATGCCCGTGCCCAGGCTGAAATGGTTGTAAAACCACTCGTCGGGGGCAGCATAATGATGCTGCCCCGGCAGATGGCGCACGGCCCAGCGCCCGATGTCGGCAAAGTAGTCGGTGGTGGCGTGTGAGTCGGGGGCGTGGTGGTAGACGGGTGAGGCCCAGTAGATGGAGAGGCCGGACAGCGCCATTCCCAGCAGCAGCGGGATATTGAGCCAATGTGTCAAACGCACCAGCCAGTGGTGTTTGCGCACGACTAGGGCCGGGGTGTCGGCATGAGAGCGGGCGGGCAGAGTGGCGGCAGCCATAGTTATTTTCCCCATGCGCGCCGGAAAGTGGCGCGCATCATGTCTTTGTCCGCAACACTGTAATACAGATAAATCGTGTCGCCCTCTTCCGCAGCCGACGCGGCGAAAGCGATGTCCGTGGCGTCGCCTGTCGGCAGGGGCGGCGTAATCAGCGGCATGTCGCCCCGCGCGGTCACCTGCGTATAGTCGGCATCAAACATCACCCAGCCGATGCGCCAGTGCGCGTCCTGCGTCGCACCGTTGTAAAACATGACCGGGCGCTGCGGGTCGTTCAGCAGCAGGGGGCCGGTGCTCAGGTGCCAGCTGTCCCATTCGCCCGCCCGCGCCTGAAACAAGGGCGGCTGCACCGTCCACGGGCCGCCGACATGGGGGGCCGAGGCCAGTCCAATCTGTGACGCGTCATGGGCGGCAAACTCATAAAACAAGCGCCAGGAGCCGTCCTGGGCGCGCACAATCGTCGCTTCTTTGGGGTTGGCTTGCTGCGGGGTGGACAGGAGCCGCACGCCTTGCTTTTCCAGGTGCGCGGCGTCCGGCCCGGTCGCCAGCAGCAGAACACCCTGCTTGGCCTGCTCGTTCCAGCCGCTGTAATAAACATAGTGCGTGCCGTTGTCAACCGCGACTGTGGGGTCTTCGCAGCCATCCAAATCTTCGCTGCCGGGGCCGGGCATCAGAACGGGCGCGCTGTCCATCGCGAAATGCAGTCCGTCTTGTGACTGCCCGTAACAGACACGCGCGATTTTCAGGGCAGGCATATCGTCGCGGCGCGGCACGGCGCGCAGCAAAATCTCCCAGCGCGTGCCGGTCTTCCAAACAAACGGGCTGAGGGTGTACATCTCGGAAAGCGGGGGGCCGCATTCCAGTGCAAGTTCTTGGGTGGCAACGTGTTGAAACATAGAGGGTAGGGGTGTAAAGGGCCGCCGAAAGCGCGCGGGCGCTTTCGGCGGCCTGAGATGGTTAGTGCATCATCTTGCCATGCATCATCTTGCCATGCATCATCTTGCCATGCATCATCTTGCCGTGCATCATCTTGCCGTGCATCATCTTGCCATGCATCATCTTGCCGTGCATCATGCTTTGGGCGGAAGTGCCCGAAGCGCAGGCCAGGGTCAGGGCGACCAAGGCTGCGGCGATTGCGCGAATCTTCATTTGCTGCTCCTTATCAGGCAAGAGGCTTGTTGTGGCGGCGCATGGCCTGTTCGCGCGCCGTCACCGCCCTCCCCTACAAACAACTGCGAGATAAAGTTCACTTGTTCAGCAAGTCAACAAGATCAAGTGGCGCAGGCTAGGGAAGCGCGGCAAACGTGAGTCACAGCAGCCCGCCCGCCGCCAGCAGCACCAGCGGGGTTGTGCACAGACCGGCGCGCAGAAACTGCCCCGCCCCAATCTCCTCGCCTTGCTTGCGCGCCGTGGTGATGCCCGGCCTCGTCGCCAGCAAACCCGCCGGTGCCGGAAAAAGGTTCAATGCAGGCCTCCGTGGCGAATTGAACAGCGAAAAGCGGCAGCCGCACCACGCCGCCTGCATGGGCTAGACGTGGACAGGCGGGGGGCGTCACCGGACGCTGCGCTTTGGCCGCGAAGAGGCCACAAACGGCTATGGAACTTTGGCATACTTCTCGTTGGTAGTCACGGGTGCGAGAAGTATAGCTTATGACCGATGCTCCCCCCGACCAGCCATTCCCAAGTTTGCCTGCCGCCCAGCGCCGGGCGATGTTTGCGCGGCTGGCCCGGCACTACGAGGCTGATCTGATGCGCCTCGCCAAACGCCTGTGCATGGGCAACCATGACTGGGCCGAGGACCTGGTGCAGGAAACATTGGTGCGGGCCTATCAAGCGTATCTCGCCGGCCGGTTTGACGACAACGCCAACCCACGTCCGTGGCTGCTGCGCATCCTGACCAACATCTTTATCAATGAGCATAACCGACGCCGCAAATGGGACAGCCCGACGGACTTTGACACTTTGACCTCGCAGAGCGAGGCGGGGCCTGCCGCCACCCATGCCGCCGCCAATGACATCCCCGGCGTGCGCCTGCTGGCCCAGATGCTGGACGAAGAATTGGAAATGGCGCTGATGCAGCTCTCCGAACCGCTGCGTTTGTGCATTATCCTCGTGGACATTGAGGAGATGGATTATGCCGAAGCGGCGGTCACTCTTGCGATTCCCATCGGCACAGTGCGCTCGCGCCTGTCCCGCGCCCGCATGCAATTGCAGGATTTACTGGCCGACTACGCCCGCCGCAAAGGATTGCGTTAAAGAATAACGACCATGATCATCAAGCACGATCCCTCCGATACCAAGCCCTGCGCGCACATGCGCATGCTTGTTTCCGCTCTGGCCGACAATCAACTGTCCGGCCTGCCGCGCCTGTTCACCACGCAGCACATCAAAGGCTGCCTGCGCTGCCAGCACGGCCTCGCGGTTCTGCACGCCATGCGTGCTCGCCTGGAACGCCTGGAAACCACTGTTCCGCCCCTCTCCGCGCCGCGCTGGAGCCGGGTGGAAGCCGCCTGGGAGCAGGCTGACCATGCCCACGACCAAGCGCCCCCGCCGTAAACACCCAATTGGGGCCTGCTTTCTTGCCCCCGCTATTCTCCGCTTTGCTCAATCAGCTTGGCGACCAGGCCGGTCCATCCGGTCTGGTGGCTTGCGCCGATGCCTGCCCCATTGTCCCCATGGAAGTACTCAAAAAACAGGATGAGGTCGCGCCAGTGCGGGTCTGATTGGAACTTCGCCGTCCCGCCATAAACCGGGCGCTGTCCTCCCTCATCCTGCAAAAACGTGCGCGTCAATCGCCGTGAAAGCTCTGCGGCCACTTCGCCCAGTGAAAGCATCGTCTCCGAACCCGTTGGGAACGCGACCTTAAACTCCGGGCCAAGATAGTAGTCAAACTTCTGCAATGCCTCAATCAGCAGGTAGTTGACCGGGAACCAGACCGGCCCGCGCCAGTTGGAATTGCCCCCAAACAGCCCTGTTGTGCTTTCGGCAGGCTCATACTCCAGGCGATATTCCACACCGCCGACATTCATCGCCATTGGGTGGTCTTTGTGGAAGCGCGAGACGGCCCGGATGCCGTGCGGCGACAGAAACTCGGTCTCGTCCAGCATGCGCGCGAGGATCAGCCGCAGACGATCCGGGTCTACAATAGACAGCAGGCGGCGCTGGGCCACGCCGGTCATGGTGAGATTGGCGACATTCTGGACTAAATGGGGCCTGTTTCTCACAAACCACTCAATTCGCTGCTTGAAGTCCGGCAGGCCCTCGTAGTTTTCTTCTTCCAGCACTTCCACTGCCAGCAGGGGAATCAGCCCGACCACAGACCGCACCTTCATAAACTCATGCGTGCCATTGGGTCGGTGCAGCACATCGTAGTAAAAGCCGTCTTCGTCGTCCCACAGGTCAATGTCGGTCTCGCCGAAGTTGTTCATGGCGTGGGCGATATAGACGAAGTGCTCAAAAAACTTGATTGCCATGTCCTCGTAGCTCGGCTCGTGCTTGGCAAGCTCCAAAGCCATGTTCAGCATGTTCAGCCCGAACATCGCCATCCACGATGTGCCGTCCGACTGCTCCAAATACCCGCCCGTCGGCAAGGGCTGGCTGCGGTCAAAGATGCCGATATTGTCCAGGCCGAGAAAGCCGCCTTGAAAGACGTTTTTGCCTTCCATGTCTTTGCGGTTGACCCACCATGTCCACGAGAGCAGCATCTTCTGGAACTTGCGCTCTAAAAACTCCGTGTCGCCGTTTCCGCCCCGCAGACGCCGCTCGATCTGGAACACGCGCATGCCGCCCCACGCATTCACCGGCGGGTTGATGTCCCCAAACGCCCACTCATACGCAGGCAGTTGGCCGTTCGGGTGCTGGTACCACACTTTGTCTAGCAGCAGCATCTGCTCTTTGGCGAAGTCCGCGTCCACGACCGCCAGCGCGATGCAGTGGAATGCCAAGTCCCATGCCGCAAACCAGGGGTACTCCCATGTATCGGGCATGGAAATGATGTCCGACGCGTTGAAGTGACGCCACTCGCTGTTGCGTCCGGTTTTGCGCTCCGGCGGCGGAGGCGGCTGGGCCGGGTCGCCGTCCAGCCACGTCGTCACATCGTACTTGTAGAACTGCTTGGACCACAGCAGTCCCGCAAAAGCCTGACGCATCACATTGCGCACATCCTCCGACAAGTCCGGCCTGCCGATGGCCTGATAAAACGCGTCGGCCTCGGCCTTGCGCGCCTGCACCAGGGCGTCAAAGTCCGCGCCAAACGGCTCGGCCTGGTTCTGCTCCTCGGTTAAACGCATTCTCACGCACGCGCTCTGCCCGCTTTGCACTGTCAGCGTGTAGTGCGCGGCGGCTTTTGTCCCCGTCTTGGCCCCATTGACCGCGCCCTGCACGCCCTCAATCACATACTCATGGAACCCATCTTTGACATGCGGCGCGGGGTTGTGGGGCGCACCGTACAGCCGCACGGCGTTGGTCTCGTTTTCGGTAAACAGCAGATCAGGGCTGCCCTCGCAAACCAGTTCCCACTGCCCCAAATCCGGGTGGGATGCGTCAATTGCTGCCCCGCCGTCCGGCCCCGCGTTTCCTGCCGTCAATATCCCCTGGGCGCTGTCATAGCCCCACGCCCACGTGTTGCGCAGCCACAATGTCGGCAGCAGGTGCAAAGTCGCCGCGTCCGGGCCGCGATTGGTCGCCGTCACCACAATGCAAATGTCGTCCGGCGATGCTTTGGCGTACTCAATCTGCACGTCCCAATACCGATTATCCCCAAATGCATTTGTGTCCAGCAGCTCATATTCCGGGTCATGCCGGGAGCGCGCGCGGTTCGTGTCCACCAAATCTTGATACGGAAACGGCCCTTGCGGGTACTTGTACAGCGCCTTCATGTACGAGTGCGTGGGCGTGTTATCCGTGTAAAAATAATACTCTTTGACATCCTCGCCGTGGTTGCCCTCCGACCCGCTCAGCCCAAATGCCCGCTCCTTCAAGATGGCATCCTGGCCGTTCCACAAGCACAGCGCGAAGCACATCTTTTGCCGGTCGTCGCAGATGCCCAGCAGCCCGTCCTCGCCCCAGCGGTACGCTTTGGAGCGTGCGTGGTCATGCGGCAGGTAGTCCCAGGCCGTGCCGTTTGCGCTGTAATCTTCGCGCACCGTTCCCCAGGCCCGCTCGGCCAGGTACGGCCCCCAGCGTTTCCAGTGCGCGCCGGGTTTGCCATCGGTGTTGTCCTGCAATCGCTGCCGCTCATTGTCTTGTGTCATGCCGTGCCTATTCGGGAGCCGCAAGTCCGTCTCCTGCGCGCTTTATGGGCGCAGCGAAGGGCTTGCCAAGGCGTTTCCAGCGTGTACCAACGACGGAAGAAACTGTTCCGTCGTTGGTACGCCCTCAATCAGCCCTGGCAACGGGTTGGCAGCGCGCTTGCAATGCCGGGGAAGATGGTGCGTTATTCCTGCGCCTGCGCCTGTCAGCCTGTCACAAAGCATCCTGGCGGGATTGAAGCCATTCGCGCAGCGCGGCATGCACAGCGTCATCTGTGGAAAAAGCAGCGGCAACGTCTGGGGGGAGACGCACCAGGCGCGTTTCTTCTACCCTGCCCGCGCGTTCCACGCGAATCACATACCCTTCGGTAAAACGACCCGCATGTTTCCCCCGAACCGCATGGGTAAAATCGTAGCGCGGAAGCAGATCAGGGTTGTTCGGCATCGGCACAAGCGGCTTAGTAGGTTTCTTGTTCATAGTGTTTTCTTTCATAAGCATCGGCAAGCCGGGCGCTGATCAGGCGAATGTCTTCTCCGCGCTCGGTATAAACAACGACAATCAGCCGCCCGCGCCCGGACATGCCAAGCAAAACAAAGCGTTCCTCATTGTCTGAGTGCAGCGGATCGGCCATCACAGCACCCAATGAATCCAGAAAGACGCCTGCGGCTGCCTCAAAGGAAACGCCCTGCTCTCGCAGGCTGCTCCGCGCCTTGTCGTCGTTCCACGCAAACGTCCTGCGGTGATTATTGCACAGCGCAAAGGCATTTCGGCCCTTGCTTTCCTCGCTCGCGCGGCAGGGGATATGCTACAATTAAGCTATGTCTACACAGCCTGTCCCGTATGTCAGCCCGGACGATTACCTAGCAGATGAGCGCAGCGCCCCGTTCAAAAGCGAGTACTATTCCGGCCAGGTCTGGGCCATGTCCGGGGTCAGCCGCGAACATGACGCTATTGCCGTTAACCTCACTGCCCTTTTACACACAGCCCTGCGCGGCACGCCTTGCCGTGGCTTCACCAGCGCCATGCGGGTGGCCGTTTCTGACCTGCTTTATACCTACCCTGATCTCACCATTGTCTGCGGCGAAGCGCACTTCCGAGACCCTCATGTAGACACGCTCACCAACCCGACTGTGCTCATTGAGATACTTTCGCCCTCCACTGTCAATTACGACCGAGTGGCTAAGTTTGGGCGCTGCCGACGCCTGCCGTCCCTGCGCGAATACATCCTGGTGCATCAGGACGCATTTCGCGTGGAGCGGTTTGAGCGTATTGGCGACTTTTGGGATACCTATGAGTATGGGGGCGAAGCGGCTGTGCTGGAGCTGAGCAGCCTGGGCATCAGCGTGCCGCTCGCGGGCATTTACGAAGATGTTGTGTTTGACGCCGACTAGGTGAACGTGTATAATGCCGTACAATGCCGGGGGTATGAAACCCCCGGCAAGGGACGAAGCCATGCCCTCACGGGCATAAGAAAGAGCCGACGCGGGTTTATCTTACGTCCGAAGGACGTGGCCGCGTCCGTTGCCGGGGGTTTCATACCCCCGGTTCTTAGCCCTAGTCAACGGTTTCATGTCCCCGGCACTCTGCGCAATACCAGCCGCTAAAGATTTTGTACGCGCCCGCCACTGCGTCTCATGGCACGGCGGGCATTTTGGCGCAGTGCCGCGAATGCCGGAAGCGCCTCCCCTTGACAAAGACAGCCCCACCGATTATACTGCATAGAAGTCAAACTACTTTGCGAATTAAAGTATAAAGAACGGGTACACTGTCCCCATGCTGCTCGACCAAATCAACTCGCCCGCCGATATTAAGCGCCTGTCGTTTGACCAGCTCCGCGGTCTCGCCCAGGAGATACGCACTTATCTCACGCAGACTGTTGCTAAGACGGGCGGGCATCTTGCGCCGTCACTCGGCGTCGTGGAACTCACCCTCGCCCTGCACCGCGTGTACCAAATCCCCCAGGACAAGCTGATTTGGGACGTGGGGCATCAGGGCTACGTGCATAAGATTTTGACGGGGCGGCGCGAGCTGCTGCCGACCATCCGGCAGTACGAAGGGCTATCGGGCTTTCTGCGTATGGACGAGTCGCCCTACGACTTGTATGGCGCGGGGCATGCGTCCACGTCTATCTCGGCGGCGATGGGGTTTGCCAAAGCCCGCGACTTCCGGGGCGCGCAGAACTCCGTGCTGGCGCTGATCGGCGATGGCGCGCTGACCGGCGGGCTGGCATTGGAGGGGCTGAACAACGCGGCAGCCGACGGCACCAATATCACCATTGTGCTGAACGACAATGAAATGTCCATTGCCGAGAATGTCGGCGCGCTGGCAACCTATTTGTCCAAACTGAGGATGCAGCCGCTGTATCAGGCGGCGGAAACCACGGCCAAGGGCATGATTGCGGGCCTGCCGGTCGGCAGCCGCATGGTCACCAAGGCCGCCAAAGCCGCCAAGCACACGGCGACCCACTTCGCGACGCCGTCACACACGGGCCTGCTGTTTGAGGAGATGGGGTTTACCTATATCGGGCCGGTGGATGGGCACAACATGGAAGGCTTGATCGACACGTTCGCCCATGTCAAGCGGCTGAAAGGCCCTGTGCTGGTGCATGTGCTGACGGTGAAGGGCAAAGGCATCCCCTATGCCGAGGCCGACTCGCGCACCTATCATGGGCTGGCAAAGTTCAGCCCTGACGACGGCAAAATGGAAAGCAAGACCAGTGGCGTCTCGTACACCGAGGCGTTTGTGCAGACGCTGAACGAGCTGGCCGAAACCGACGATAAGATCGTCGGCATCACCGCCGCCATGCCGGACGGCACCGGGCTGTCCAAGTTCGCCGCGCTGCACCCGGAGCGCTTTTTTGACGTGGGCATTGCCGAGCAGCACGCGGTCACCTTCGGCGCGGGGCTGGCGGCGGACGGATGCAAGCCTGTCTGCGCTATCTATTCCACATTTTTGCAGCGGGCGTATGACATTATTATCCACGATGTCGCCTTGCAGCACCTGCCTGTGCGCTTCTTCTTAGACCGGGCCGGGCTGGTGGGAGACGATGGCGGCACGCACCACGGCGTGTTTGACCTGGCCTATCTGCGCTGCGTGCCCAACATGACAATCCTCGCTCCGCGCGACACGGACGAGATGCGGGCGATGACCCGCTTTGCGCTGGCCCATGAAGCTGGCCCCATCGCCGTGCGCTACCCGCGCGGCGGCAGCAAGCCTCAGCCCGCGCTTCCCGATCCGATGCCTATCGCCCTGGGCCGCGCGGAAACACTGCTTTCCGGCAGCGATGTCGCCCTGTTTGGCATCGGGGCGGGCGTGGAGATTGCCCTGGACGCTGCCGCCCTGCTGGCTGGGGACGGCATCCGCGCGACTGTGGTCAATGCCCGCTTCTGCAAGCCGCTGGATGCGGAAACTCTGCTTGCCGCCGCCGAGCAGTGCGGGCGTGTCGTGACCGTGGAAGATGGCGTGGTGCAGGGCGGCTTTGGCTCCGCCGTTTTGGAGCTGTTGGCCGCGCATCATGTTCAGGTGCCTGCGGCTCTGGTTGGCCTGCCCGACCACTTTGTGGAGCACGGGCCGGTGCCGACCCTGCGCGAGTTGGTAGGATTGACAGCGGAGGGAGTGGCCCAGCGCGCACGGGCCTTGATGCCTGTTTCCCCCCCGGCTGCATCCAACGGCCACGTGCCCGCCGCAAAGCTCCCCGCCGGGGTAGGGTAAGGGTTCCATGCCCCGCAAAACGCGCCGCCCCGCTGAGTTTCGCGTGCCCACCGGCATTGTGCGTGCCGTCTTGTGGCCGCGCTACGCTGCCATTGCCCTTGTCTTCGCGGGACTGGGCGCGGGCGCGATGTACGCCGCCTTGCGTCCGGCCCTGCACCGCGCTGCTATGAGGGGTGATCGTCCTGTTGTCTTCAATCCCCCCCCTGCTTCCCCGGCAGCGGACACGCCGCCTCCCGGCCTGACCGCAGGACTTGCTCCCGACAAAGCCGCTGTCGCGCTGGGCAACTGGTACGAAGACCACAAGCAATGGGCGCAGGCTATCGCTTCGTATACACAGGCCATCAACAGCGGCCTGGACAACCCGGACGTGCGCACGGACCTGGGTGTCGCCTACTACGAGGCCGGACAGCCGCAGAACGCCCTGACCCAATACCAGAACGCGCAGCAGCAAGACCCAAGCCATGAGAACAGTTTCTTTAATCAAGGCAGCGTGTACGCCGTGACCGGCAAAGCGCCCCAAGCCATTTATATTTGGCGCACTTATATCAAGCGCTTCCCGCAAGGGCAGCATGTGGCGGACGCTCGCCAGCTCATTGCGCAAATGCGAGGGCACGGTGGGCAGGTTCCGTTTACGCCTCATGCCAATGCAAACACGCCGTCGGCGCCGCCTGCTGCTCCCGCGCCGTGAGCCGCCCCTCAGTCCTCATCTCGCCCCGAACAAGGTATAATCTTTTCATGGCAGGACACACGCACGGCGCGACAAGCGGCAGGCTGCTCTGGCTGTCCCTGGGGATGACACTCGCCTTTGTCGGCGTGGAAGCGGCTTATGGGATGCGGGCGCACTCGCTGGCCCTGCTTTCGGATGCCGGGCACAACGCCAGCGATGCCCTCGCTTTGGGGCTGGCCGCGTATGCGGTCTGGCTGGGCAAGCGGCCCGCCTCGCGCGGCAAGACATTCGGCTACGGGCGCGCGGCCATTTTGACGGCTCTCGCCAATGCCGCCGCTTTGGTAGTGATCGCGCTGGTCATTTTTGCCGAGGCGTGGCAGGCATGGCGTCACCCGCAGCCCGTGCAGGGCGGGGTAATGATTGGCGTCGCCCTGGTCGCCCTGCTGATGAACACGCTTATCGCCTCATGGCTTTCGCCCCATTCCCATTCCAGCCTCAATGCCCGCGCCGCGTACCTGCACATGGCGGGCGATGCGCTGTCATCGGCGGGCGTGGTGGTCGCGGGCATTGTCGTGCGCTTCACCCACTGGACACTCGCCGACCCCCTCGTGTCGGTGCTGATCGGCGCGTTTATCCTCTACTCGTCCTGGGGCATCCTCGGCGAGGCCACCAACGTTCTGCTGGAAGGCACCCCCAAAGGCCTGGATGTGGATGCCCTGGTCGGCAGAATGCGCGCGACGCCGCCTGTGCTTGCCGTACATGATCTGCACATCTGGACAGTCGGAGACGGCACCCATTACCTCTCGTGCCATGTGGTCCTGCCCGACGACACCACTATGTGGGATGCATCGGCAATCGTTGCCGCCCTCAATCAGACCCTGCAGGACGAGTTCGCCATCGGCCACGCGACCATCCAGATTGAGCGCGAACACTGCAACGGCTGCCGGGCAGACCGCGAAACCGTGCTCTGCGGTCAGGCGGAAACCGCTGCCCTTGCTGCCTGCGGGCACGCGCACTGACAGGCCCGGCCGCTGTTTTTTATAGGGGAAGTGCGATATGCCCTCTTGCTTTTTGGCACCGGCTTGAGTATAATAACCTCGCACCAGGCACTGCCGAGGGGATATAGCTCAGCTGGGAGAGCGATTCGTTCGCAACGAATAGGTCAGGGGTTCGAGCCCCCTTATCTCCACCAAATCTCCGTCAATACAAACGCCGCCCGAAGACCACTCTCAAACTTGGTCTTCGGGCGGCGTTTTTGTGTCAGGCTGTGGGCGCTACCCTGCCGCCAATGCCGCCTGCATGCGCTTCTGGAAGTCCGCGACACTCAGCCGCCCCGTGATGCGCAGCGACTTCATCTCATGCCCTGCTTTGTCTAGAAAGATAATGGTCGGTAGGGCCTCAAAGCCATATTGCTTTTGCAGCATCGTGCTCGGCGCGCTGCCCCACTGGGTCAAGTCGGCGCGCAGGGTGACAAATTGACCGGCTAGGGCAGGAGCGACGGCGGGGTTTTGGAACACGTCGTGCTCGATCTCTTTGCAGTTGATGCACCACTTGGCTGTGAAATCTACGATGGTCGGTTTGCCCATCTTTCCCGCCTGTGCGACTGCGGCAGGTGAGTACGCGGCCCACGCCGCCCCGGAAGCATTGGCGCTCGCTCCTAATTCCCCGCTCTGAGCAGTCGGCGCGCTGTTCTGCGTGAGGAACCGGGCAAACCCCGTCGGTGTCTGCACGCCTTCGGTCTTGCCCCGCACGCTCTCGGTCTGCGGGTCCAGCACGCCGTACAGCGGCAAGGCGACATCGCCGAACTTTGCCTGCTGCAAGGCTTGGTTTGCGAGGTCGCGTCCTCCCCGGTCGGTATACAGTTGCACGCGCACATAGTTCGCCAGCGCAGACTGCACCGATGCGCGGGGGAAGACGTTCTTCTCGTTGAGGCGGCAGTTGGTGCAGGTGACGCCGGTAAAGTCTATGAGCAAAGGCTTGCCCTCGGCTTTCGCTTCTGCCAGTGCGGTCTTGTAATCGGAGAGCCAGGGCAGGCCACTGTTTTCCGCCGCCAGGGCCACGCCGCCATAGCCGGGCGCGGGCAGAAACGCCCCGATGTACGGGCTGATGGGACGCCCCGCCAGGCCCCAGAAACAGTACAGTGTCGCCAGCGCAAACGCGCCCGCGGTCAGTCTGCGCGACGCGGGAACCGGCGCATTCGCCGCTTCGGTTTCCGCCACAATGCCGAAGCGCAGCAGGCCGGACAGGTACAGCGCGGCGCACAAAAAGATCATCGCCCACGCCGCCAGCAGAACAGGCTGGGTCAGCACGCGCCAGTTCCACACCTGGTCGGCGTTGGACAAGAACTTCAAGGCGGCGGCCAGTTCCAGAAAGCCCAATGTCGCCTTGAAGCGCGCCAGCCAGACCCCCCCCTTAGGGATGCGCCCGATCCACTGCGGAAACAGCGCAAACACAAAGAACGGCGACACAAACGCCAGCGCAAAGACCAGCATGCCCAGCAGCGGACGCCCATACGCCCCCCCGGCCGCCGCCACCAGCAGCGACCCGATAAACGGCGCGGTGCACGTGAACGAGCCGAGCACGAATGTCACGCCCAGCAGCGCCAGCCCCGCCGTGCCGCTGTGCCCCCGCGCTTTCTGCTGCAAGGCCCCCAGATTGCCCGGCAGACTGATCTGGATGGCTTCAAAGAACGACAGGGCGAACACCACAAACAACGCGAACTCCACAAGGTTTACCCACGGGTTCGCGGCAATGCGGTTTGTCCCGGATGCCCCCATCGTGACAGCGACAATCCCCCCCAGCGCGACATACAAAGCGACAATGCCTAGGGCATACCCCGACGACAGGCGCACGAGCTTTGCTTTTTCTCCCCCCGACTGCTTGACGAAGTTTGTGAGCGTGATAGGGATCAGGGGGAACACGCACGGCGTGGCAATCGCCAGCAGGCCCGCGCCCACAGCGGCCAGCAAAAACCAGCCTAGCCCGCCCCCGCCGCCCGTTCCGCTGGAAAGGGGCGCGGCGGGGGCGGGGAGCGGATTGGCATACCGGGCGCGGATCGGCCTCGCTTCCACCGAAAGCGGCACGGCCAGAACCACATCCGTCGGCGGCAGGCAGACCGAGCTGTTGCATGTCTGGTAATGCACCCCGACGTATGCCGACCCCGCCGACGGCGGCGCGATAGCCGACACGCGAAATGCCCTGGTGAACACCGCCGCGCCTTCATGGAAACCCACGGTCGCGCCAAAGTTGGGGTCTAACCGACGCACCGGCGCGTCTTCCGTCGTGCCGGCAGCAGGCGTCCCGATATTCAGCGAAGCGATGCTTGTCGGCGACGGCCCCTGCGGCGTGGGCACGACCGAATACACATGCCACCCCGCATCCACGCTCGCCCGCACCGTGACAGTCACAATTTCGCCTGCGCGCGCCGTGACCGGGAGGGCCGAGACCGTGAAATGGATCGGCGGCGGCGTTCCGGCCCGCGCTCCCATGCAGGCCAGGAGCAGCAAACACCAGCAGGCAAAAAGGCGTTTCATCGGATAGCGACCGCCGCTTGGACGGGCACAGTCCTGGGCGGAAAGCACGAGGCCGCATTGCAGCCCTGATAGGTCAACTGCCCGCCCAGCATGTTCGCGCCCGCGCGCGCCGTCTTCGCCACCGTGAACGGAACCGTAATCGTCGTCCGCCCGACATACACCGGCGTGGGCTTGCCGTCCAAAGAGAGCATGTGCGGGGCCGGATAGCGCGCCGCGCCGAACTTCACCCCCTCTGGTGCGGACGGCGCAAAGTCCGTGGCAATTAAATCAGGGTCGTTTGTTTTGTGCGCGTTGACATGAAACTGTGGCGCAACCGCCAGCGTGACAGTCAAGACCCCTTTGCCGCCGCGCCCGACATGCGCAGGCGTCACCGACGCCGACACAGTCGCGACATTCATCCTGCCCGGCGACTGTGCCTGCGCGGCTGGGGTCAGCCCCGCCAGCGCGACTGCGCCTGCCAATGCGCTTCTTGAAATTGTCATGGTACATCCTCCTGCTTGTGTTATATAACCGGCTTGCCGTGCCCGGAAGTTCCATCGCCCCATAAAGGGTCTGCTCTCAGCTTGCAAAGGCGTTGCTATAGCGTTTCTACGGCGTTGCACAGGCGTACCAACGACGGAACAAATCCTTCCGTCGTTGGTACACGCTGGGAAAGCCGTAGGAACGCGTAAGCAGCGCCTTTGGAAAGACTTCTACGCCATGCCGAACAGCGTCAGGGCATTGGCTGTGGTGGCATCGGCAATCATCTGCAGGGGCAGCCCTTTGGCATCGGCGACCGCCTGCGCGATGGCGGGCAAATAGGAAGGCTCGTTGCGCTTGCCGCGCCAGGCTTGGGGGGCGAGGTAAGGACAGTCGGTTTCCAGCAGCAGGCGATCCAGCGGCGCGCGGGCGACCGCTTCGCGCAGGGCGTGGGACTTCTTAAAAGTCACGACGCCGCCGATGCCGAGATAACAGCCTGCGTCTAGGCAGGGCTGAGCCGCATCCCAGTCGCCGGTGAAGCAATGCATCACAATGGCAGCGGGCGTCCGGCTTGCGCGCAGCAGGGACAGCACGTCGGCCTGGGCGGTACGATCAAAGTCATTCTGCGACTCGCGGCAGTGAATAACCAGAGGAAGGGCAGGGGCCAGCGAGGCGGCAAAGGCGATCTGCGCGGCGAATATGTCCTGCTGACGCGCGCGCGGCAGCGTCTCCCAGTGGTAATCCAGGCCGATCTCGCCATACGCGGCGATCTGGGCCTGATGGTCATTGTAGAGAGCTTGGAGGCGGGACTGGGTTTCGCTGTTCCACTCGGCCCCGGCATCGGGATGCAGGCCAATGGCGGCATACAGCCCCGGCTCCGACTGGGCCAAAAGGACGGCGCGGCGGCTGCTGGCTTCGTCATAGCCGATGCACAGCAGGCGCGTGACACCCGCCGCGTGTGCCCGTGCGCGCACTGCCGCCTCGTCCACGGCGAAATCCTCGTGGTTGAGGTGGCAGTGCGTGTCCACGTACACGGAGCTAAAAGCGGACGCCGGCGGTGATCTGCAGGCCGCTAGAGTTGATCCCGCCGATTTTGGGCAGGATATGGTAGCGCGCTTCCACAAGGAAGTTGCTGGAAATATCCAGGCCGGCCCCCAGGTAGCCGCCAATGGTGGTGGTATTGTTGCTTTGGGTGGTGACCTGCGCCGTGGGCAGGGCGGCAGGCACTGTTTGATGCACAAAGTACGCGCCCACGCCGATCCCCAGGTACGGGCGGACGTTGTTGTTTTGCCCCTGGCCCGCGCCCTGCAGCGTAAACTGACCAATCGTGACGGGGATCAAACGGATGGTGTTTCCCCCACTGCTGCGCTCGATATAATCCACCGACAGCACGGTGCGAGACAGGCCGGGCTTTTGCTGGAAGGCATAGTCCAGGCCGCCGCCGCCCCAAGTTTTGCCAACGGCATTTTTGGTGGTGCGGTTGAAGGGGAAATAAGCGCCGCCGCGCACGGCGAAAATGGTGGGCGATTTGGTGTCGGGCGGGGTCTGCGCCTGTGCAGACGAGGCGGCAAAGGCAAGAGCAAGAATGCCGGGAAGGGCCAACAGGGGGGGCGTGAGTGGGATACGCATAAAACAAGGTGCTCCTTTAAGCGAATGGTCGGCAAAAACGGTGGGGCGGATGGCCTGCATGTCGCGCCCATTATAGTAACCTCTCGCGGTTTTGTCAAGTGCCGCGCGCCGCGGGCGGCCCTGGTCCAAATGTTTCACCAAGCAGGCAAGGGGGAACAATTGGGGCAGTCACCTGCTCCGAAACCTTATACTCATGAAAATAGGCTCTGAACATTACCCTGTCTATCGCGTTGTTGTGCTGCTGACGGCCCTGGCGAGCGCGCTGTTTGCCTATGCGCTCCTGTCGCGCAATCCGCAGCCTGGCGCGGAGCTGGCCGCTTCCGATGCCGTCACGCGCCTGGCTGCGCGCCCGCTGCGCCCGGACATCGTGCTGGTGGCGGGGGACAGCGCCAGCGTCAACCGGTACGGGCCGGTATCACAGTGGCCGCGCGCATTTGTGGCGCAGGGCCTGGCGCGCGTGGAGAAACTGGGGGCGAAACTTGCTGTTTTTGATCTGGCCCTGGACACGCGCAAGGCGGGCGACAAGACGCTGTGGCGCACGATGGCGAACCATCGCAATGTCGTTCTGGGCATGGGCTACGAGCCTGCGCGCATCGCCCATGCGTCCGCTGACGACACGCGCGGCCTGGTCTTTCTGGAGCGGGACGCGCTCGCCGACCATCTCACGCTGGGGCCGCAAACACAGACCTTCGGCTGGCAGATGTTTGACCCACCCGTTTCCGACTTTACCGGCAGCGCGCGCGGCGCGGGCGTCTTTGTGCGCGAGACCGACCCCGACGGTGTCCTGCGCAATGCGCGCCTGGTTTATACGAGCAAAGTGGACTATGCCGGCCTGCCGCCGCTGTCCGGCAAAGCCCCGCAGTCGCGGCTGGCGGACGGCGCCCCCGTTGCTTTGCCGAGCCTCGCCCTGGTGGCCTCCCTGCGCGCGTTAGGCTTGGACAAAGACAGCGTGCAAGTGACGACAGGCGATACGGTTCGGCTGGCCGGGAACCTCACGCCGCCGGTCAACGTGCCCGTGGATGCGCAGGCGCAGATGCGTATTCGCTTTGCAGGGAATGCGTCTCGCCCTCCCACTTACCCGTTCGCCGACATCGCGAGCGGGAAAGCGAGGCCCAACTTGGACGGCAAGATTGTGATCTTTGGGGCGACCGCGCCGGGCGACCCGGCCACGCAAATGTGCCTGACCCCCTCCGGCAAAATGCCGCGCGTGTTTGTGACCGCGAGCGCACTGGCAACACTCCTGGATCGGTCTTATGTAGATGTGGTGGCCGTTCACAGGCCGCAGCTTTTGGGCGTGCTGCTGGCCGTGGGGGTCATCGTGGGCCTGTGCCTGATGCTGGCAAGCGGCGGGCGATTGGCGCTTCTGGCCGTCGTGCTGGCAGCCGCTTATCTCGCCCTGACATGGGCGCTGTACGCGTTCGGCTCCGTGCTGCTTCCCCTGCTGCCCGTGCTGTTTGTGATCCTGGTGACCACTCTGCTGGCCCTCGCACTGAGCTATGGGCCGTTCCGTCCCCGGAACATTGGGGTTTCCCCCACCTATGTGCCTCCGCCGCCGGATGCCGTGCAGGGCTGACACCCTTGCGGGCGATGCGGCCTTGTCCCCTCGGTGATGTGCTATACTTATCCCTAGGAGAACGATGCCTCGTGGCGACCGCCCGCCCTATTCCTGACATTGCCCCTGCCCCCCGCGTGTCCGGCCCGGCCCGCGCCGACCGGCGCACCAAAAACCTCGCCCCACGTTTGCGCGCGGGCGACATGGCTGTGATTGACCATGCCGACTTGGACGCCCTGGCGGCCCAGTCCCTGGCCGAAGCGCGTCCTGCCGCCGTCCTCAATGTGCGCCCTTTTATCACTGGGCGTTACCCCAACCGTGGCCCCGCCGCCCTGCTGGCCGCCCAAATCCCGCTCTTTGAGCTGCCCAATCCCGACCTCTTTGAACGACTGCCGGAAGGCGCGCTTTTGTCCATTGACATGGATGATGTGCTGTCTGTCAACGGACGCCCGCTGTGCGCCGTGTCCCCGCAGTCCGCGCCCAAAATCGCCGATGCCACCCAGTCTGCCCGCGCCAACCTGGGCGCGGAACTGGAAAAGTTCGCCCGCAACACCCTCCACTACTTGGACGCCGACAAAGACTTGCTGCTCGACCCCACTGATGTGCCCGCCCTGCATATCGGTCGGCTGCGCAAAAGGCATGCCCTCGTGGTCGTGCGGGGGGACGGGTACAAAGAAGACCTGGCCGAGCTGCGCCCGTACCTGCGCGATGTGCGCCCGGTCTCCATTGCCGTGGATGGGGCCGCCGATGCCCTGCTCGCGCTGGGCCATCGCCCCGACATCATCCTGGGCGACATGGACAGCGTGTCCGATGATGCCCTGCGCTGCGGGGCGCAGATCATTGTCCATGCTTACATGCCGCAGGATGGACAGCCTGCCCACGCGCCGGGCCTTGCCCGCACGCAAGCATTGGGCATACGCGCCGACACGTTCGCTGTGCCGGGCACGTCCGAAGATGCCGCCCTGCTGCTGGCCTTTGAGCATGGCGCGGATTTGATTGTCGCCGTCGGCACGCATTCCAACCTGGAAGACTTTCTGGACAAAGGCCGCGCGGGCATGGCGTCCACGTTTCTGGTGCGCCTGAAGGTCGGTCCGCGCCTTGTGGACGCCCGCGCTTTGTACCGTTTGTATCGTCCCAGCCCGCCGCCGGTCGCGTGGCTCGCCATGCTGCTGTCCGCCTTGTTCCCCCTGGTCGTGATGCTCCGCTACTCGCCCGCCCCGATTTTGCAGAACCTCGTGGAAACCGTGCGCCTGTGGTGGCGCCTGCATCTTCACTAAGTCTCCTCCCGACACTGCCATGCTTGACCTGCGCCAGCACCTGTTTTATTTTATCGCCATCTTTTTGATGCTCGGCGTCGGCATGCTGGTCGGCGCCTCGTTTTATGGCCCTGCCCAGGTGCGTCAGCAGCAAAAAAGCCTGGCCCATCTGCGCGTGCAGGTGGATGGGGCGGTGCAGCAGGGGCGCGATGCCAAAGACCTGCTTGCCAAAAATGAGGCCGCGCTGGACAGCCTGCGCCTGCCCCTGGTGCATGGCCTCCTGAGCGGCAAGCGCATCGTGCTGGTGCAGACCGGCGACTCTGCCGATGCCGCACAGGAGGCCGCAACCGCCCTGCGCGATGCCGGAGCGACCCCCGCCGCAACAGTCGTGCTGGGCAGCGGGTGGGCCGGGCTGGAGCCGGGGGGGCGCGCCGATAGCCTGGCAAACCTGGCCGCGATTTTAAGCGCCGGTGCGTCCGCGCCTAGCCGCGCAGGGAGCCTGCAAACGTTGGAAGACCAGGGCCTCCTCGTCGTGACCGGCAGCCTGGATGCGCCGTGCAGCCTGTTTGTCCTGGTCGGCGGCACGCGGCAGGACAGCGGCGTGGACAATGCTCCTCAGGCGGCCCTGGAAACCGCCCTGGCGCGGGGCTTGCAGGCGGAAGCGGGCGCATCGGCCCGGCTGGTCGGGTGCGAAGAATACGGCGCGGACACATCGTCCGTGCCCGCCTTTCAGCAGGCCGCTGTTTCCACGGTAGACTGCATTGACCGGCCCCTGGGCAAGCTGGACCTGCCGTTTGCCCTGCTGGGCGGCGCGAGCGCTGGGGATTACGGCCTCAAAGCCACCGCTCGCTCTCAGGTTCCCTTGCTGGGGAAACCAAGCGGCCCATGAGCAATCCGTCCCACCCTGAGCCGCCCCCGTCCGGCCCGCGCGTGTGCGCGCTCCTGCCCGCCTTCAACGAAGCCGCGCGCATCGCGTCCACGGTGCGGGCTTTGCGCGCGCGCCGCGAAATCCACACGGTTGTGGTCGCCGATGACGGCTCCGGCGACAGCACGGCAGAGCTTGCGCGCGCGGCGGGGGCCGACCTGGTTTTGACACTTGCCAACGGCGGCAAAGGCGCGGCCCTGTCCGCCGCCTATGGAGCCGCACGGGACCGGGGCGACATTTTCCTCCTGCTCGATGCCGACCTGGGCGCGTCCGCTGCCGAGGCCGTCAAGCTGCTGCCTTTGTTGTGGAGCAGCGAGGCCGACATGACCATCGGCCTGCTGCCCCCCGACCCGGACTTCGCCCGCACCGGTCAGCGCGGCGGCCTGGGCCTGGTCGTGCGTCTTGCCCGCTGGGGCATCCACCGGCGGACAGGCCAGACTTTCGCCCAGCCCCTGTCGGGCCAAAGGGCTGTGCGCCGCGAAGTCTTGGAACAGCAAGGCGGAACCTTCGCGCCCGGCTTCGGCGTGGAAGTGGCCTTGACTGTGGGCGCATTGAAGCACGGGTTTCGGGTGCGCGAAGTGCCCACCCAGTTTCGTCACCACGTCACCGGCGGCGACTGGCGCAGCCTGCGCCACCGCGCCCGGCAGCTTTGGGATGTCGCCCGCGTCGTCCTGCGCCCCGTGAAAGAAGGCCGCTGATGTCCGCGACTGTGTTTGCAATCCTGGCTGTTTGTGTTTGCAATCCTGGCTGTTTTGGATCGGCGGCATTTGGCTGATTTTGCTGGGCATAATTGCTTACGCAATCGCCGCCATATCCAGTCGCCGTCAACCAGCCTCGCGTGAGAAGCCGTGAACCGCCGCCCTGCTTGCAGAGGCGTTGTTACGGCGTATCCTGGGCGCTGCAACGGCATACCAACGACGGCCTGATTTGTTCCGTCGTCGGTACACGCTTGATACGCCGTGGGAATGCGCATGCAATGCCGTGCAAACGAGTGTAAAATGCGCATGAGACACCTGCGCGACACGCTGTAAAAAACTTATGTCCCTGAGCGCAAAAACATTACTCAGCCTGCTGCTCGGCATGGCGGCGGGCGCATTGGCGTGGAGCCTGCTCCTGCCTGACAATCCGGTCCTCCGGCTGAACGATGAGCCGTCGCCTGCCCTTGTCGCCGCCGTCTACGGCACGCTGCTGGGGCTGGGGCTGGGGCTGGTGGGCGCGTGGGCGGCGGATGCGCGAGCCGAAAAGTGGCTGTCGCTGGGGCTGGGCGGCGCGTGCGGGCTGGCGGGCGCATTGCTGGGCAATGCACTGGGGACGCCGATCACCACGGCTATCGCCCATAACATGCATGGGCTTTCGGAGCCTGCGCAGCGCGCTCTGCTGACGCTGGGGGAGTGTTCGGGGTGGGGCGTGCTAGGGCTGATACTGGGTGGCGGGCTGGGCGGGGCGCGTCGCGCACCGCGGCTGGCATGGCAGGGGGCGTTGGGCGGACTGCTGGGCGGGCTGCTGGGCGGGATCGCCCTGGAAACTCTTGCGCAGACCGATCTGTCTGTGGGAGGGGAAGCGCCGCTTTCGGTGGGGGAGTATTGGCGGCAAGCGGCGGGGCCAATGGCGTTCTGCGGGCTGACAGGGCTGGGGATTGCGCTGGTTCCGTGGCTGGGGCGGGCGTCCTGGGTGCGGTCGGAGCGGGGAGGGCGCGAGCACATTCTGGCGCGTCTTTTGGTGACAATCGGGCAGGACAGGGCGTGCGACATTGTGCTGCGCGGCGACCCGGATGTGGCTCCTGTCCATGCGACCATTGAGGCCATGCCGGGGGGCAGGCATCATCTGACGGTGGCGGCGGGAGGGGGAAGACGCTTCGCGCCGGTCGCGATCAACGCGCGGCCCGTGATCGGGGAGCAGTGGCTGGCTGACGGCGACATGCTGCAAATCGGGGAGCATCGGCTTGCTTTTCGCGAGCGGGCGACACGGGGGGCGCTGCGTCTTGGCCCGCCGCAGCCGCAGGCATGGATGAAGGTTTTAGGCGTTCGGGCGAGGCCGGAGCCGCGCCGGATAACTTTCCCGGCAGCCGCGCCGTCCGCCGCCCTGCCCTTGTCCGACGCGCCGGATGGCCGTCCCGCGCCCGCGCCGCCTGCCCCGCCCATCCCTGCATTGACGCTGGAGCCGCTGTCGCTGCTGGGCCTGAGCGGGAACATGGCCGCCCTCTCGCTGAGCGAGGAGGGCGGGGGAAAAGACGGGGATGCGCCGCTGTCCGCATTGCCCGCGCTGCTGTCGGGCATTGTGCTGCGCGTGGAGCAGGGGCCGTATGTCGGGCGGGCGTTTGTGGTGGATGCCACCTCTGTCACTCGCCTGGGGCGGGCCATTGAGCAGGAGATTCCCCTGCCGATGGACAAGACCGTCTCGCGTCTGCACGCGCGCATCGTGCCTGAAGGCGACCTGTATTTCCTGGAAGACGCCGGGTCAGCCAACGGGACTTTCGCCAACGGCCTGCGCGTGACGGGCCGCCGCGTGCTGCGCGCGGGCGACGTGCTCCAATTGGGCGCGACTGTGCTGCGCTATACATGAGGCGCGTTTCGCCTGCACAACCCTGCCGATGGGCGCAAGGCTTGCCGCGCCGCGGCGTCGGAAGCCTTGTTTCCGGCGGGGGTGGGGCGGACAAAACATTTTCCTGCAGCAGGGACGACTGTCTCGCCGTCAGCCTTCCAGGGCGTCACTTTGCAAAAAGACCTGTTCCGCCGGACACGCGCCGGCCTCCGGCAGAGCAGGCAGATGCTTTCCGCTCCACTCGGTGATGGCATCAAACACAGGCTTCAGCGCGCGTCCGGCCTCGGTCAACGCGTAGCTTGTGCGGGGGGGCATGGTGGAATAGATCGTCTTCACCAGCATTCCCGCCTGTTCCAAAAGGTTGAGCCGCTGGGTCAGGGTCGTCGTGTTGACATTGCCCTTGCGCATTAGCTCGCTGAAACCAGTCGGGCCGTCCAGCAGGCTGAAAACGATTATCAGCACCCACTTCTCCTGCAGCAGCAAAGCGCCCCGGATGAAAGCCGATGCAGAATCGCACGGCTCAACACCAGGACACGGCTCCGGGTCAATTTTATCTTTATCTTCCTGCATCGTCCAGTCTCATTTCCAGCATCTCAGGATTGGTTCCCCATGCCGCCTTTCCGCCGCTGTGTTCTGCCTATTGTACCCGGTTGATCATGGGAACAAAGTTTCATTTGGCGCCATAGAGCACTTGACACGACGTCATATCAGGCATTACAATTTAATAGCCGTGCTATTTATCTATGCACTTGACAAAATAAAGCATTGATGCCATACTTCCCCTATTGAAAGCCGACAGGTGTCTCCCTTGCCGCGTGTGGACGGCTTGGCGAAAGGACTGCTATGAAACTCGCTGCGCTCATCGCTCGCAACCTGCTGGGGCTGATGTTTCTGGTATTCGGCCTAAACGGGTTCCTGCACTTCATCCCCCAGCCGCCGCCGAGCGGACTGGCGCTTCAGTATTTTACTGTCATGTCGACCTCACACATCATGGCAGTCGTGTTTCTGCTCCAGATTATCGGCGGTGCGCTGCTGCTGGCAAACCGGTTCGTCCCGATTGGGCTGGTGCTGCTTGGGCCGATCATCGCAAATATTTTGCTGTACCATGCTTTCATAGCCCCGGCCGGCATTCCGCCGGGGCTGGTGGCGTTGCTCCTGTGGCTGCTCGTGTTTTACTCAGTGCGCGGCGCGTTTGCGGGCGTGTTTGCCGTGCGGGAAGGAAGCACCAATGCAGCTCGGCCTTGACAGTTTCGTGGCGGCTCTGCCCCACTCATCGGCGGAATACAGGCCCAGCCCCGCCGAGAGGATGCGTGATTTGCTTGACGAAATCGCGCTTGCCGACCAGGTGGGGCTGGATGTCTTCGGCATCGGAGAGCATCATCGGAGCGAGTTTCTGGATTCGGCCCCGGCTGTTATCCTGGCTGCCGCCGCCGCGCGCACGAAGAATATCCGGCTGACCAGCGCGGTCACCGTGCTGAGCGCCGCCGACCCGGTGCGGGTCTTTCAGGAGTTTGCCACCCTGGACTTGATCTCGCAAGGGCGAGCGGAGATTGTGGCCGGGCGCGGCTCGTTCACCGAGGCCTATCCGCTTTTCGGTCTCGCCCTCAAAGACTACGACTCGCTCTTTGCCGAAAAGCTTGACTTGCTGCTCCGTATCCGCGAAAGCACCCATGTTCATTGGTCAGGCAAGCACCGCGCCCCGCTCACGGGGCAGGGTATCTACCCACGCCCCGTGCAGAACCCTCTGCCGATTTGGCTGGGCGTGGGCGGCATTCCGGCGTCGTTTGCCCGTGCCGGCGCATTGGGGCTGCCGCTGATGGTTGCCATCATTGGGGGCGAACATCGCCACTTTCGCCCTTTGATAGACTTGTACCGCGAGACGGGCCTGCGGGCAGGCCACTCCGCCGAAGCGCTGACGGTCGGTGTGCATTCGCTTGGCTACCTGGCTGACACGACCGAGGAGGCCGCCGACGAGTTCTTTCCTGGCTATGCGCGCATGTTTACTGAGATTGGCAAGGAGCGTGGCTGGCCGCCGACAACCCGTGCGCAGTTTGATGCCGTGCGCGGGCCGACAGGCGCGCTGCTGATTGGGGACGCCGACACGGTTGCCGAGAAAATCCTCTCCATCAACAAAGTCCTGGGCGGCATCTCCCGCCTGACCTTCCAAATGAACGCCGCCGTGGTTCCGCGCGCCAAGATGCAGCATGCGATTGAGCTTCTCGGCACCCGTGTCGCTCCGCTCGTGAGAAAAAACTCGCCGCCCCCGTCAATGTTTCATACCCGGTGGCTGCCCGCGCCTGAGAGACAGAGAACCACAGAAAGACTGTGCTCCGCGCACAACAATTGACCCTAGAAAATCACTCCGCTTTAGAAAGAAAACACCATGACACACATCTTGCACATTGACGCCAGCGCACGCGGCGAAGGCTCCCATTCCCGCACCGTTTCCGCTGAGCTTGTGGCCGCGATGCAGGCCGCCGACCCCAGCACGACCGTCACCTACCGTGACCTGGGCCACCAGGCCATTCCCTATGTCACCGAGCCGTTCATCTATGCTATGTACACGCCGGCAGCGAACCGCACCGATGCGCAGAAGGCCGAACTGACGCTTTCGGATGAGCTGATTGCCGAGCTGTTTGCCGCCGACACCTATGTGATGGGCATTCCCATGTACAACTTCAGCGTGCCGGGCGTCTTCAAGTCCTACATTGACCAGGTTGCTCGTGCCAATGAAACGTTTAATCCCGCTACCTATGAGGGCCTGCTGAAGGGCAAAAAAGCCATTGTTGTGACCGCGCGCGGCGGCGGCGGCTATGGGCCGGGCGAGGCGCGCGAGGCCTACAACGTGCAGGACCCGACCGTTCGCAATGTCTTTGGCTTTCTGGGCGTCACGGATATGGAGTTTATCCATGTCAACAGCACGTCGGGCGGCAGCGATGTCGTCAATGGCTCGCTTGCCGAGGCGCGGGCTAAAATTGCCGCACTTGTCCAGGCTCAGTAAGGTCCCATAAGACAAGGCCCCGGCACTCCGAGTGCCGGGGCCTTTTTGTTGCCCGCTGTTCCAGCGCGCTTACGCGGCCAATGAAGCCATGTCTATCACAAACCGGTAGCGCACATCGCTTTTGAGCACGCGCTCAAATGCCTCGTTGACATCCTGAATGTTAATCATCTCCACATCGCACGCCACCCCGTTTGCGGCGCAGAAGTCCAGCATTCCCTGGGTTTCGGCGATGCCGCCCGCGCCCGACCCTGCGATTGACTTGCGCCCCGCCATCAGCGACACGCCGGGAATGGGCGGCTCTAGGGGCGTCAACTGCCCCACCAAAATCAGTGTCCCGTCACGCTTCAGCGTCGCCAAATAGGGGTTTAGGTCGTGCGCATTGGGTACTGTGTCCAGCACAATGTCAAACCGGCGCGCGGCTGCCGCCATCTGCGCCGGGTCGGAGGACAGCACCACATGCTCCGCGCCCAGCCGCTTGGCTTCCGCTTCCTTGCCCGCCGTGCGCGTGAACAGCGACACGTCCGCCCCCAGCGCGCGGGCGAACTTCAGCCCGATATGCCCCAGCCCGCCCAGCCCGACAACCGCCACCTTCATGCCCGGCCCCACCTTCCAGTGGCGCAGGGGTGAGTACATGGTGATGCCCGCGCACAACAATGGCCCCGCCGACTTGGGGTCCAGGCCGTCCGGGATGCGCAGCACAAACTTGTCCGAGGCGACAATGCGCTGTGAGTAGCCGCCATACGTCGGCAGGCCATCGTGCCGGTCTTTGTCGTTGTAGGTCTGCGTGCAGTTGTTTTCGCAGTAAACTTCCAGCCCGGCCAGGCACGCCTCGCAGCGCCCGCACGAGTCCACCATCGTGCCGACGCCCACCATGTCGCCCGGCTTGAAGCGGGTCACGTCACTGCCGACGCCTGACACCCGCCCGATAATCTCATGCCCCGGCACCATTGGGTAGACCGCATTGCCCCAGTCGTTGCGCGTTTGGTGAATGTCGGTATGGCAGACGCCGCAGTACAAAATATCAATTGAGACGTCGTTTGCGCGCGGCGTGCGCCGCGTAAACTGATAAGGGCCAACCGGCGTGTCCGCCGACTGTGCGGCGTAGCCGGCAATTTCAGGTGTTGTTTCCATCATAATAAGGGCCTTTCTTTCTGTCGATGCAGCTGTGTTGTGCCTGTGTTTCCAGGGCATTTCTCCGGCTTGCCCCCCGCGTACCAACGACGGAAGAAATTAGGCCGTCGTCGGTACGCGCTTGATACACGCTGGAAACGGCTTTGCAGCGCGTGGGGTATGGGGAGCGGCTACCGCCAGCCCTGCACCGAGGCGCCGAAGATCATCGGGTTGAGGGCGGGCGTGAAGAAGTCGTACATGGCGGGAACTTGGCTGCCCTCGGTCAGCGTCTGCGTTTGCGCCGGAGTCAGGTCAATGTCCAATGAGGCGAGGTTTGCGTGAAGCTGTTCCAGTTTCCCCGCTCCCAAAATCAGCGACGTGATGCCGGGCCGCGCCGCTGCCCAGGCCAGCGCGACCTGCGCCAGCGATTGCCCCGCTTGGGCGGCGACGGTGCGCAGAACGTCCAATGTCTGCCAGTTGCGCTCGGTAAACTTCATATCGCCAAATGGGTTGGGGCCGCTGAGACGGCCTTCGCCGCTCGCGCCGCCCTCGGTGCGCTGGTATTTGCCCGCCAGAAAGCCGCCCGCCAGCGGACTCCACGGGGTTAGCCCCAAGCCCATCTCGCGGGCGGCGGGCAGGTGTTCATGCTCAATTTCCCGCGCCACAAGCGAGTATTCCATTTGCAGGGCGATGGGGCCGGGAGCGGCATTCGCCGAAGCCAGCGTCGCGGCTTTGACGGCATACCACGCGGGCACATCGGACAGGCCGAAGTAGCGGATTTTGCCCGCCCGCTGCAAGTCGCTGAGCGTTTGCAGGACTTCTTCCACCGGCGTCACCATGTCCCAGAAGTGCATCCAGTAGAGGTCTATGTAGTCGGTGCGCAAACGCCGCAGCGAGCCTTCCAGCGCGCGGTGGATGTTTTTGCGCCCGTTGCCGCCCGCGTTGGGGTTGCCGTCTTCGGCGCTGAACGTGAACTTGGTGGCAAGCACGGTCTTGTCGCGCAGGCCCCGCTCAGCAACGTAGCCGCCCAAGAGTTCCTCGCTGCGTCCATTGGCATAGACATCGGCGGTGTCAATGAAGTTGCCTCCGGCGTCAATATAGGCGTTGAAGATGGCCTCAGAAACAGCGTCCGGCGACCCCCAGCGCGGCGTGCCGAAGGTCATGGTTCCCAGCGCAAAAGGGCTGACAACCAGGCCGGAGCGGCCCAGGGTGCGATAGTCGGTCAGGTTCATATGTGTCTCCAGTGGCTAAGTCAATAGAAGATCGCGCCCCCTAGCCCCCAATTCTGGGGGAATAGGAGAGACATTGTGTACCTCTTGCTCCTCAGAATTGAGGCGGGGGGCGATCTTCTAATCAGGCGACATCAATCACAATCTTGCCGAAAGTTTCCGGCGATGCCTGCGCCCGGTAAGCCTCTTTGGCGTCCTCAAAGCGCAGCCGACGGGCGAGAGGCGGCTTGAGGCGATGCGTGTCAATCGCCGCGCACATGGCGTCATACATCTTGACATTGCCGACAGAAATGCCGCGAATGGAAAGGGAGCGCGTGACGAGCAGCCACGAATCCGGCGGCTTATCTCCCGCGTCCATCACTCCCACCACCGCCACCTCGCCGCCGGGCAGGAGGGCGGCCATAGATTGATTGACGCCGCCGATCCCCACGGTGTCCACCACCTTATCCACGCCGCCGGTGCGCTTAAAGACTTCCTGCCCCCAATCTGCAATGGCACGGTAGTTGACAACATCGCTTGCGCCCAGCGCGCGCAGCCGCTCTGTCTTGGAGTCCTGGCTTGTGGTCGCGATGGTCTGCGCGCCGACCACGCGGGCCAGCAGCAGAACGAACAGCGCAACGCCGCCCGTGCCCAAAGTCAGCACCTTGCTGCCTGGGCCAATCGGGTGGTCGCCGTACAGGGCATTCCAGGCGGAAAGCGCGGCGCAGGGCAGGGTCGCCGCCTCGGCATAGTCCAGGCTCGCGGGCATGCGGACAACACGCTCTGCGGGCAGCACGATGTATTCGGTCAGCATGCCGTCCTGCTCAAAAGAACCCAGGCCCGTGCCGATATTGGCATTCGGCGGCCCGTCCACCCAGCCTCGCAGGTACATCGCCGTGACCCGGTCGCCGACTGCCCATTGCTCCACGCCCGCACCGAGGGCGTCAATCTCGCCCGCGCCATCCGAAACCGGCACCATATCTCTGCCAGGTGTCCGTCCAAAGACGTTGTTGAGTATCATCGTGTCGCGGGCATTGAGCGAGACGGCATGAACGCGCACGCGCACCTCGCCCGGTGCAGGCATGGGCATTGGCACGTCGTCTTCAAGGACTAGTCCATCAATATCGGTCACTCCGGCCTTCAGCATCCAGCGTCGCATAATCGTTGCCTCCATAGTCAATGTGTCGTTCTCTGCCGTTGGCTTTTCTATTATAGACACAAACGCGTACTGGCGTCCAATACTCTTTTCGTGCCATAATGATACCAAGAGAGTATCACCCTAGGGGGACTATGAAACATGGAACTGCGCCACCTGCGCTACTTCGTGGCTGTCGCGGAAGAATTGAGCTTCCGGCGCGCGGCCCAGCGCCTGTTTATAGAACAGCCGCCGCTCAGCCGCCAGATACAGCAATTGGAGGAAGAGATGGGCGTGCTGCTCTTCGCCCGCATCAAGCGTCACATTGAGCTGACTGCGGCGGGACATGTCTTTCTGGACGAGGCGCGCCGGACACTCGCGCAGGCCGACCACGCTGTGCAGGCGGCGCAACAGGCGGGCCGGGAGCAGGCCCAAAGCCTTGCTGTCGGTTTTTGCGCCTGTCTGGACAAATCGTCCTATGACTTCGCCATTACGCTCCCCGAAGTGGTGCAGACATTTCGCAGGCAGCGTCCCGATGTCGGCATTAAACTTACAGAGATGTGTTCCATCAAGCAGGTGCAGGCGCTCAGCGACCGAACGCTGGATGTCGGCTTTATCCAAGTCTCGGCGACAGACGAGGCACTGGTGAGCCATTTGCTTTTGCAGGAGCCGCTGGTGATTGCCTTGCCGCAGGGCCATCCCTTGTCTGCATTGCCGAGCGTGCCCCTTCGGGCGCTTGCGGGGGAAAAGTTTCTGCTGTTCCCCGAACATGTCTACCCGGCCATGTATCAGAAGATGCTGGCGGCCTGCGCGCAGGCGGGCTTTCGGCCCCAGGTCGTGCAGGAAGTGGTTTCGTCGCAAATGGCGGTGGGGCTGGTGGGGGTGGGGATGGGTGTCACGTTTGCCGGCGCAAGCATGGCAGGGACAGAGCAGCCCGGCGTCGTCTTCCGGGCTGTGCAGGATTTCCCGTTCAGCCTGGAGCTTTCCGTTGCCTGGCGGCGTGACCATGTCTCGGCGGCCCTAGCGGAGTTTGTGGACTTAGCGCGCAAGATGTTCTAACTGCGAAGCTGGTTGTGGCAGCAGAATGGATAACTCTGCTGCCGCTTTTGTTTGCCTAGAAACGGCCCGGCCTTTCAATCGAAGGGTCGGGCTGTTTCCACATGAAGGTTGTGCGATGATGCCGACCATTCTCTGAGCTGTCAGCCCAAACCGCCGGAAGCGGCGATCCTCTCGCCCGTCACCCAGGCCGCATCGTCCGAGACAAGGAAAGCCACCACCGGAGCGATGTTATCAGGCTGCCCGAACCGGCCCAGCGGAGCAGCTGCAATGACCCCCTTTGCCATTTCACTGCCTATAAAGCCGGTCTGCTGCACGCCTTCCGTTTCAGTCGGGCCGGGAGCCACCGTGTTCACCCGGATGTTTCTTGGCCCAAGCGCTTTCGCAAGAGACTTCGTAAGTGCATCCAGTGCCGCCTTGGTCGCCGCATACAATCTCCCGTTCGGTGACGGGTTGATGCTCGCCCCCGAACTGATATTGACGATGCTCCCGCCACTTGGCGGAAAATACTTCAGCACTTCTTGAACAGCAAGGATCGGCCCCAGAATATTGGTACCAAAGGGCTTTGTTGCATAATTCGCCGTTGCGTATCCCGCATTGAAAATACGTCGTCGGCATCATGTATCCCGCATTGAAATGCGGGTCTAGCATTACGAAACCCACCTGCGTGGGTTGAGACAAATCCCCCCTTAACCCACGCAGGTGGGTTTTGTAACGGTAGCACGGGGTTTCAACCCCGTGACACTGTTGCCGCGCGCACACATCTCAACCCAGACGATTTATGCAACAAAGCCGTACCAAAGTGGTGATGGAACTCCTCTTCAGTCACATCTTCTATCGGCTTGAACTGGTAAACACCGGCATTGTTCACGAGAATGTCCACCCGCCCAAAGGCGGTTTTGCTCTCCTGGAACAGCAGCTTCCCGCCCGCCCGGCTCAAAACGGACAGGATGCCGACGCTTTTCTGCACGCCGTTGTGCGCCAAACCCTCGCCGCTCCCATTGCTGATGACGAAGACGACATGCCCGCGCCCAGCAAGTCCGCTTATGATGCGTTAAAAGATTATATCGGAATGTTTAACGGCGAGGGAGAAACCAATTGGTTTGAAAACACCGGCGAACAGTTCACCGATTATGTGGTGGAAAAGCATCACCAGGGCAAACTTGAGATCACTCGTCTCGGTAATGGCAATACGCTGCGCACCGTTCCGTAAGCGCCCCGCAAACTTGATACGAAGTAATCGCAGCGAAAGACAACTGTTCTAGGGAACAACTCGCTCAAGCCGAAAAACACAATGAAAAATACACGCTTCCCATTGTTATTGAAAAAGACGCCGACGAGTACTTCGTGGATTGCCCTGCGCTGCAAGGCTGTTACATGCAGGGCGAGACTTATGAAGAAGCCCTTTCTAATATCAAGGATACAATTGCGCTCCATTTGCAGGATCGGCTGGCGCAGGGCGAGACAATTGATGTTCCCGAAATGATTAGAGGCTCTAACAAAAATGGTTTGTCGGGTACAACCCAGGCATGGCAAAAGAACTGGTTAGCGATACGCTTTGGGCCACCGTCGAGCCACTCCTGCCGCCCCACCGTGCCCAGCCCGGCAAGCGAGGACGGCCTCCCGTTCCTGACCGTAAAGCACTCACAGGCATCCTCTTCGTCCTCAAAACAGCACTTGCCTGGGAAGACATGCCCGCTGAGATGGGATGCGGGAGCGGCATGACGTGCTGGCGACGGCTGCGGGACTGGCACGAGTGCGGGACTGTCACGAGGCAGGCGTGGGGCAGAGGCTCCATGAGATGCTGTTAAGTAAGTGTGCAATAGAAACCTGGGTTTTCCCTTTGGGGTAAACTGCTGGCATGAAGTTCGTCTCTGCCCTGACGGACGCCCAGCGTGCGTCCTTAGAACAACTCTATCGGCACGGTTCCGTGCATCGCCTCCGTCAACGCGCACAGGCGGTTTTGCTATCCGCCAAAGGCTTTACAATGGAGCAAATCGCCTGCGCCTGCGAGGTACACGCCCAAACCATTAGCGGCTGGCTCAACCAGTGGCAGCAGAAAGGACTAAGTAAGTGCACAAAAGTAATTAGGTATTTCCTTGAAGCAATACAGACGGCGCAAGCCCATCAAATACCCGGAAACATATGCACCATTACTTAGGGCTGTTGTCACGGAAAAGGAGTGACCAGATGGACGGAATCGATGGAAATCTCGCCGCCGAGCGGCGAAGGCTGCGCCGAATGCCTGGCGACCGGGGACTGGTGGCTGCACCTCCGCCGGTGCGCCTAGTGCGGCCACATCGACTGCTGCGACAACTCGCCGAGCCGGCATGCCTCCCATCACCATGCCGCAATGGGGAATCCCATCGTCACGAGCTTCGAGCCTGGCGAGGACTGGTTCTACGACTACCGGACGCAGTACTACGTGGACGGCCCCCTTCTGTCCCCACCGGACACTCATCCCAAAGACCAGCCGGTGCCGGGGCCACGCGGGAAAGTGCCTAGGAATTGGCAGTCACTGCTGCGCTAGAATCATTTTTCAAAGCTGGTGAAGAGAGAATTGCGGGGGGGAGGGACGACGATGACCGTCGATGACGTCACGGAGGGCCGCCTGGCCCGGACTGCCGCCATTCGAGACTTGGCAAGACACTGGCACCTCGGAAGCTATTCCGCGTATACCTCTTGCGACAAAAAGGAGATTGGTTTGAACCCATCATCTGTCAAATCCAAGTTCGATCCCGTTTCCGATCACATCGCTTATCCCCATCTGAGTGAAAGCGAAGTGGCCGATGCTGCGCTGTTTGGGGAACGTTGTTCGTTTCGGGAGGGCGAAGCCCTAATCTCTTCGGGCGACCAGCCCTTCGACTGCTACGTCATTCTTTCGGGCGAGATTCGCGTCGTTGACGTCTCGACCGGTGAGCGCACCGTCTTCAGTCGCTACGGCTCCGGTTACTTCACAGGTGACATTGATCTGTTCACGGGCCGTCCGTCCGTGGTCACCTGCGAAGCGGAAACGGCCGTCGAGGCTATCTGCATCACGTCCAGCGGGCTCCGCGACATGTTCGTCCGCAAAGCGGTTTTAGGTGAACGTTTCTGGAAGTCATTCCAAAGTCGGCGCGACCTGCTGCTGGCCTCCAATTTCCGTGGCCTGAGCGTTTACGGGAGCAAAAATGACAAACGGACTTTGGACACGGTCGAACTGCTCTTCCGAAACGGCGTACCGCACTACTGGATCGATACGGCGCTTGAAGAAAACATGTCCAAGCTCCTGCGAATTGACGACAGGGTTCAGCGTTACCCAGTGGTCACCAGCGGCAACAGACTCCTCTTTGAAGCTCCCAGCCATACCCAGCTGGCCGACCAGATCGGACTTCGCCGCAAACTGCCCGACAAGAATTATGATGTTTTAATCCTCGGTGCCGGTCCATCCGGCCTGGGTGCAGCCGTCTACGCCTCCTCTGAGGGCCTTTCCACGCTTGTACTCGATGGGTTGGGGCCGGGTGGCCAAGCAGGATCGAGTTCCCGGATCGAGAACTACGCCGGTTTTCCCAATGGTGTCGCCGGCCGGGAATTGGCTCAGCTCTCGTATCTCCAAGCCCTGAAGTTCGGGGCAGACTTTGTAGCGCCGAGCACTGTGGCCAGCCTGGAGCGTTGCAGTGACGGATTGTACAGTGTCAGAACGTCCGAGGGTGACAACGTGGTGGGCAGAGCCGTGATTATCGCAACTGGGGTGTCTTGTGGTCTGCTGAACATAACTGGTCTGGAAACCCTCGTTGGCGCCGGCGTCTACTATAATGCGACCATGGTTGAGGCCATACGCAGCCAGGACGAGCCGGTCCATGTGATTGGCGGGGGCAACTCTGCGGGACAGGCAGCAATGTTTCTTTCTCAGTTTGCCCAGAAAGTTTCCTTGATCGTTCGAGGCGACAACCTCCAAAAAAGCATGTCATCCTACCTCTCCAGAAGGATCTCGGCGAATGAAAAGATCCAAATCCGTTACTGCACGGAGGTCGCTTCGATTGAGGGAGTGGAGCACATCCGGGCGGTTTCGCTGCGAGACGCCGAGGGCCGTGAGACGCGAGAAACTACGGCCGGCTTGTTTGTTTTCATTGGGGCCAAGCCACGGACCGACTTTCTGCCTTCCTCGCTCGCCAAGGATAAGAATGGTTTTCTCCTCACGGGGGCTGCTGCTGCCGCGCTTCCCGCTTGGCAGGAAGACCGGCCCCCCTGCGCTCTCGAGACCAGTCTTCCGGGCGTGTTCGCCGCCGGCGACTGCCGCAGCAATACGACCAAGCGCGTCGCTTTTGCGATTGGGGACGGCGCTCACGCGGTCACATGTGTCCACGATTTCATGTGTCTAGAACGTATCTCATAAATAGTTATGGCCTCTTAAAGCGGCTTCTCAGGCCAACCTCTGCGCCGGATTTGAGAGTAATTTTCCCTTGCAGTATGGGCTTGTGAGACGGTCAAAAAGCGTCGCCAATGTTTATGAGATGGCTTCTAGGCTCACGGTAATTTTCGGTTAAGATGTGTCATGGGAAAATACGTTTCTTACCGCGATGGTGATCAGCCGCTCGAGGGCTATCTGGCCACTCCGGATCCAGCCACTCGTCTTCCGGGAGTCATCATCGCTCCGACCTGGCTGAACGTCAACGACGGCGTGCGCCGCCGGGCGGATCGGCTGGCGGAGATGGGCTATGCCGCCTTCATTCTGGATGTGTGTGGGGCGGGGGTTCGGCCGGCCCCGCCGCAGCGGCCTCTGGATGTCATTCTGCCTTTCATGAGTGACCGTCTGCTTTACCGCCGGCGGCTCCTGGCCGGCTTAGAAGCGTTCCGGAGCCAGTCCGAATGTGCCCCTCATAATATGGCAGCGATTGGCTACTGCTTTGGAGGCTGCGGCGTGCTGGAGTTGGCCCGCTCCGGCGCGCCCTTAAAAGGTGTGGTGAATCTGCACGGCGACCTCAGTTCACCTCTGCCGGCGCAACCGGGCGCGATAAAGGCCAAAGTTCTGGTACTTCATGGCGATGCTGACCCGCTGGGACCTTTCGAGTGCGTCATCGAGTTTCGTGAGGAGATGTGCAGGAGCGAGGCCAACTGGGAAATCGACATCTACGGCGGCGCCAAGCACGGTTTCACCGGCGAGGGAGTGATGGGCGATACCATGCCCGAAGCTGCACTCCATTACCAAGCCGAGAACAGATCGTGGCGCACCACACTGGAGTTTTTGAAAGAAGTGTTGGGATAGCTTGACCATCACGGACACGATTGGAACTCATGCCGCTCATCCGCGGATCTCGCTTGAAAGGGAATGATTATGAACAACTCGAACATCCAGCCGTTCACCCGTGACCCGTTGAAGGATGAACTGCTGACGCCCCAGAACTGCGCCCTGCTGATTATTGATATCCAGCCCTTGCAAGTGACGTCGGTGGCGTCTATGGATCGCCGTGAACTGGTGACAAATATCGTGACCGTAGCCAAAACCGCCAGGCTTTACGGCGCGCCCATTGTGCTGTCGACCGTCAACGTCGAGCGCGTCAATTCGCCGGGCACCATCCCGCAACTGATGGACGTGCTGCCCGGTGCCGTCGCCCTTGACCGCACATTCATCAATTCCTGGGAAGACACCGCCTTCCGCGCGGCGGTCGAAGCGACGGGTCGCAGGAAGTTGGTCATCGTGGCGCTGTGGACGGAGGCGTGCCTGACCTTTCCAACTCTTGATGCCATTAGGGAAGGCTTCGAGGTGTATCCCGTCGTGGACGCTGTGGGCGGCACCTCTCTTAAAGCCCACGACACCGCGCTTCGCCGTTTGGAGCAAGCAGGCGCCCAGCCAATTGGCTGGGCGCAGTTTCTGTGCGAGCTACAACGCAACTGGGCCAGAGCCGAAACGCGCGATGAGTTCTCCAAAACCCTCTTCGCCGTGGAAGGCCGTTAAGATCGGGGGCTTTCGCTCACTCCCGGATAGCGACCGACAGGCCCGGCTTCGCCATGGGCGAGGCTTTCGATCGGGGCCCATCTGCAGTTGCTACGGGAGCTGACCGCCTTCAGCAACGAGGAGGAGACTGAAGCAACCTTCGCTGGCAACGCTCCCTGGCTGCTGGAAGACCGCCTGCGCCTGGCGGGCGCAAAATACGAAGCCGATCCGGCATGGAGCACCCATGTTATTGTAGATGGTAATCTCATTACAGGCCAGAATCAGGTCTCTGCTGAAGCGGCTGCCAATGCCGTGCTGAAGCGACTGGAGAGCATGGCCTGATCTCTCCTTCATTACGGGGCTTGAGCTTTCGAGAGTAACCTGGCTAGTCGCGAGGTGTGTTCGCGTTGAAGGAGAGTATTAAAGATGGAGAAAAGATGGAGATTGGAATCGACAGTTTTGCGGCGGTACCTTCGGGAGATGGCCCTGACCTGAAAGTCAGCGCATCGGAGGCGATGCGGCAGCTCCTTGAGCGGATCGAAGGCGCCGATCAGGTCGGGCTGGACGTCTTCGGCATTGGCGAACATCACCGCTCGGAGTACCTCGACTCCGCGCCTGCTGTGATCCTTGCCGCCGCCGCCGCACGCACGCAGCGCATCCGTCTCACCAGCGCCGTGACAGTTCTCAGCGCCGCCGATCCTGTGCGCGTCTTCCAGAGCTTCGCCACCCTCGACCTGATCTCCGAGGGTCGGGCGGAAATGGTCGTCGGACGCGGCTCCTTTACAGAGTCGTTTCCGTTGTTCGGTCTGGACTTCGACGACTACGACTCCCTCTTTGCCGAGAAGCTCGACCTGCTCCTCAACATCCGTGAGAACGAGCATGTCCACTGGACTGGCCGGCATCGAGCAGCACTCACTGGCCAGGGCGTTTATCCCCGGCCTTTGCAGGACACACTGCCGATCTGGCTGGGGGTCGGTGGGACACCCGCGTCGTTCGTGCGTGCCGGGACACTTGGCTTGCCGCTGATGGTCGCGATCATCGGCGGAGAGACACACCGCTTTCGTCCGCTCGTGGACCTGTACCGGGACGCAGGGAGGCGAGCAGGACATCCGCCAGACCGGATGAAGGTCGGTCTGCACTCTCTGGGCTATGTCGCAGAGACGTCTCGGCAGGCCGCCGACGATTTCTTCCCAGGCTACGCCGCGTCTTTTACCAAGATCGGCAAAGAGCGTGGGTGGCCGCCTATCACACGGGCACACTTTGACGCATTGTTGGGTCCACAGGGTGCGCTTCTTGTCGGCAGCCCGGAAGACGTGGCCGCGAAGATCGTGCGCCACAGCGAATCCTTGGGCGGCATTTCCCGCCTGACCTTTCAAATGGATGTCGCCGGGCTGTCCCATGTACAGCTCCTGCGGGCTATCAATCTGCTGGGAACCCATGTCGCTCCCATACTGAGGCGAGCGTCTTAGACGTAATGAGCTGCAAGCATTCATGATGCGAGTCGGCTGCCATTTGAAGCGAAAGAAAGGTTGTTTTTGTTGAATCCCGAAAGCCATCACGTTAATACCACCGCTGAACTGCTGGCGGCAACTGCTGATCCAAACATCCGCGACATTCTTATAGGAGCGCACCTAAACGATGTTCCGACGCTCCGTCTCTCGCCCGGCCAGACGCTAACCGGCGCGGCCGTAGGAGCGGCTCAGCATCCGACTGTACGCTTTGCCGCAGGAAAAGACGGCCTCCAGATTTCTGCCAATAACCGGGTGGAGAAGCTGGAGTTAGTTGTCGATCTTGACAAGCGTGCCTTGTTCAACGACACCAGCGTAGAGCAGTTAGGGCGCTTTGTACTTCAGACGCTGACTATCACCGGACTTGTGCAGCTTCTGGCCCGTGACGGGGTTCGGGGGGGCACGTTGAGGCGCACGACATTAACATCACGGCGGCGGACGCTCGCGGCTACTCTGAGCGTCCCAGCGGCTACGGAGTCGAAGTCATTCCCGGCGCTTTCACGCTATGGAACCAGCAGGCGGATGTGTCAATCACGATCACGGCGGATCTGACGGGCCTGCGTGCCGGTCGAGCCGGTGCCCCGGTCCGGGGCACCGGCATTTTTGTCAGCGGGTCGGGCGATGCCGGGGGGCGGCTAAGTGTCCGCCGCCTGGAAACAGGGCCAATCTACTCCGATGGGGGCATTCCGCCGGGGACGCCGGATCGGATCACCGGAGGCGTGTTTGTGTCTTACGGGGTCTTCGCGAACTCGGTTCATAATCTTGGCCCAGTGACGACCTACGGTTCGAACGATATGGTTCTAGACAACTGGGGCACGGTTGACCGATGGGCCGCAGAAGAAAAAGTCACCTCCTATGGTCCAAGTGGGATTGGCTTCGTCAATTTTGGGTCAATCAATCTACTTCAGGTGAAGGCGACCATCGAGACGTTTGGTCAAGGGGCGCGTGGTTTTAATGTCTACGCCGGAACAGTGCAGCGGGCGGAGTTTGATCGTCTTGTCACACATGCCGACGGCTCGGTCGGAATACAGATCAGCCGGCCTGTCGGCGACATTCTCGTGCAGCGCGGGATCGAGACCCACGGCGGCATCGGGGATTCACTTGTCAAGGGTGTTGTGACTCAGCTTCCAGCCATTCCGCTCAGCATCAAGCCTGGGGGATCGGTACGCAGAATGGAGGTTGCCGGAGGCTTGATTGCTCATGGAGTCGGCATCGCTCCTCTGGAACTCCACGGCACCATCCAGACATTGAAAATTACCGGCGTGATCAGTGCCGCCGACACTAGACCTCTTGCGTAAGTATCACTTTGGCCGAGCCAAATTGTAAATTGCAGCAATCAAGTTGAAGCGTAGGCCAAAGCGCCTCCGCCGGTTGCGGTAGCGCTCCGCCAAGATGCGAAATATCTTGACGCTGCGGATGATGTGCTCCACGACAAACCGCTCGCTCGAAAGCCGCCGGTTGCGCGCTTTCTGCTCTTGGGTCAGCGGGTGCAGCTTGCTTTTCTTGTCCGGCAGACGGCTGTTTTCATGGTGCTTTTTCAGCCCCAGGTAGCCGCTGTCTGCCAAACACTGTGTCTGCGGCCTCAGTGCCAGGCGGCTCTTGACGAACAGCTTGAAGTCATACATCTTGCCCGTGCTGAACGCCGTGGCTAAGATGCGTCCGGTTCTGGGGTCGGCGACAACCTGCGCTTTTTGGGTATGACGCTTCTTCTTGCCGCTATATGCCCGCTTCTGCTTTTTTGGGGACGTTCCACCGGGCATTCGGTGGCGTCCACCACAACAACCTCAAAGACGATGTCGCTCTTGGTCAACGCTTTCTTGCCCGGCAGCGTGAACTCGCCGCAGCGCACCAGGGCATCTTCGACCGCGCGGACGGTGCGGCAGACGGCGGACTCACTGAGACCATAGGTTTGAGCAATGTGAACATAGGTGCGGTACTCGCGCCAGTACATGAGCGTCATCAAGAGCCGGTACATGAGCGTCATCAAGAGCCGGTCTTCGCGGCAGAGCTTAGGCGGGCGGCCAAAGGTCGGCAGATGCCGTTCTAAAGCCGCCGACATGGCAGCAAACATGTCCGGCGACACGCCGGTGAGCCGCTTAAAGACGGGCGGCTTGAGCAAACTGACTTCGGCGTAAAACATACGCACAGAATACCAGACTTATGCAAGAGGTCTAATGAATAAACGCTGTCTGTGACGACTATCAGAGTGGAAATTACCTTGAACAAAGAGCAGCACGGAATTAACCTGGCTTCCAAACCAAGTGGGAACGGATGCGTGGAGTGTCTGGCGACCGAAGGATGGTGGTTGCATCTGCGCCGGTGCGCAGAATGCGGTCACATCGGTTGCTGCGATAACTCACCCAGCCAGCACGCCTCGCACCATCATACTGAAACAGGACCCCCGATTATCACGAGATTTGAGCCGGGTGAAGACTGGTTTTATGACTACCGAACCCAAGACTATGTGGAAGGGCCGAGCCTGCCGGCTCCGGATTCTCATCCTGCGGACCAGCCCGCTCCTGGGCCGCGCGGAAGAGTGCCTCACAACTGGAAGGCGCTCTTGAACTAGAACGCACGACAATCTTAGAGGAGATACAATGACAGTTCATGACGCTCTGGATGCCCCGCCTCAATGGCCTGTTCTGTCGCCCTATGAAACTTGGTAGGATACATGCACTACACTCCTTCTGTGGACACAGATCATCGGTAAGATCCGGCTGGGTCATGCACCGCGGCTCAACCATTTTGGGGCGGCACGCTGTATGTGACGACTCGTGGACTGACAACTTCCCCGATGGCCTGCAAGGGCGGCACCTTCGCCATCGACTTCGATTTTATTAGCCACTCGCTGCGGATCACGACTTCAACCGGGAATGAAAGTTCATTTGCGCTGGAGCCGATGTCCGTGGCAGACTTCTACCATAAAACAGTGGAAGCCCTCGGCAATCTGGGCATCCCGGTCAAGATTTATGCCTGGCCGGTCGAGGTGATAGAGGCGATCCCTTTCGCGGAGGACGATACCCATGCCAGCTATGATGCGGCTGCGGTGCATCGCTTCTGGCGTGTACTTGTCACGGTCGAACCTCTCTTCCAAGAGTTCCGGGCACGCTTTATCGGCAAATCAAGCCCGGTACACCTCTTCTGGGGAGCGCTTGATCTGGCCGTGACCCGGTTTTCGGGGCGGATTGCGCCTAAGCATCCCGGCGGTGTGCCTCATTGCGCGGACTGGGTCATGGAAGAAGCCTACTCACACGAAGTATCAAGCGCCGGGTTCTGGGCGGGGGCAGGTCTGGGGGAAGCGGCCTTTTATTCTTATGCATATCCCACCCCTGCAGGTTTCAGCAAAAGCCGCGTTCTGCCGGACACGGCCTATTTCCACGATCGGATGGGCGAGTTCATCCTGCCCTATGAAGCCGTTCGAACAGCGGCGGACCCGGCGCGGACCTTACTCGCGTTCCTGCAAACCACATACGAAGGTGCTGCGACCCTCGCGGCCTGGGAGAGAAACTTGCTGGAACGTGACGCGGCACCGTTCTGACCCAATGATTTTGACCTACATGCAAAAGGATCACAACTATTCCGGAACCAGCCGCAAGCCTAACCATGTACACGCTGAGTGAAACAGCAAGTCGCCTTGGAATCAACGAAGAAGATTTGCCGCCTCTGCTGTCTAAGTAATGGTGCATATGTTTCCGGGTATTTGATGGGCTTGCGCCGTCTGTATTGCTTCAAGGAAATACCTAATTACTTTTGTGCACTTACTTAACAAAGCAACTGCCCCGTTACCGCTGACAGTAACAGGGCAGATGCTTTGCCATTGTCTCAGAGTTTGTTTCATTGTTTCAGGGGCTTGAGACAAGCGCCTGTTCGCCTTTGTCTCATTGTTTGTCTCCCTTTAGCAGATGACATGATGAAACAAACTCTCTAGGCGGGCGCATTGTCGTCCGCGAAGGAATCAGGCAGCCCATAAATCCCACGCTTGATGAGGACAATCAGCCCTTCTGAAACCATCTTCGGCAGGGCACGATCCAGCGTACCAGTGGAAACACCCTGCGCCCCTGCCACTCGTTCTATCTCTTTGCGTTGTGCTTGCCCGTTCTCTTGAGCGCGCAGCACGTCCAGCACCAAAGTTCGGGCCATAACTTCCGCCGTGAGGCTTTCCGAGACAAGCATTGCCCATGTCAACACACTCAAACTGGTCGTTGCCTACGTGCTTGAGGAACAGCGGCGGCATTCCCAGCCCTAGCAGGCGGTTCTTGGTCACACGCAGGGCCAGAATGCCACCGGCGTCAGTGACTTCCCCTCGGTGCATGGAGAGGAACAGGTTCACGTCGCCTGCATCCTCTTGCGCGCCTGCTCCTCGTGCGCTGCCGTTGCCGTTCTTGGCTGGGTGTTCCAAAGTGAGGGTTGCCACGCCGATCTGCTTCAGGGCGTCCGATATTGGTGTCGAGAAGGTAAGAAGCCATGCTCTAATTCTCGCGCTCTAATTCTCGCTGTCCGAATACAGGCTTTCCCGATCCATCTGTGCCAGCGACACAGGGGGACACTGACAAAACCTTCGTGCAGCACGCGATCCCATTCCCGGCTGCCTGGCACGAGGTCGCTTTCGGTGCCTGCCGCCGTCACCTCAATCAACCGCGCCACGTAGGCACCGACGCCGACTTGGGCGCGTTCCGCTTGGGTTTGAAGCACTGCTGGGCTTTGGGGCTGATGCTGTCAATTACCATTTGTTTTGCTTCCATGAGAGTTTCCTTCGTTTATTCAGCATTGCATAACTTACATAACGATGTCTTTTTGGTAGTGGCTAAATTGAGTTGTACGCGTCGCCTTGTATCTGTATGTTGTACTGGATGTTGTACTGGTGAAGGAACAAGAGCAGGCAACTCTCGTGCATCTGGTCAGTCTTGGAAAACGACAACGT
>JAABUQ010001618.1_pt1 | contig 47651 bp, 37 predicted proteins | sample 5560001 | NCBI WGS metagenome assembly JAABUQ01 (sample SAMN10711888, study PRJNA513371) | rock metagenome | isolation source: Antarctica rocks | place: Antarctica: Victoria Land, Finger Mt nord | collected 2015-12-18
TCTCTTCCTTGAGAAGTTCCTGCACGACTTTGGCCTTGAAAGCGGCTGTGTACTGTTTTCTCATCATGCTCTGAGTCTATCTTATTCCTACCCTCTTCCGTGTTCAGATTTCTAGGGCCATTATACTACTTATCGGAGACTCGTCCCAAAAGTCGCCTGGAGCATAGGTACATTGGGCGGCATCGTCGGGTTTCATACTACCTGCAATTGTTTCCCCTTCCACCCAGACTCTAAATGTGTTATCAACTTCTTCATAGCTACTAAAACGAATATTGAAGTCATGATAACGTAATGGTTCACGATTGGATAGTTGTATGTCTGATTGAGTATTCTGAGACATCAGGCTCCTCTTCAAAAATATACTGTTGCAACAAGAATAACTCGCTTTAATTTTGTAAGAAATCCTCAGTCCAGTCAAATGCTTCACGGAATTCCTGAATAATCCGCTCGTAGGTAGGAAGAAGATCTTGAATGAGAAGAAAGAGTTCAAGCACTTCTTCCCGCGTTTCTGCTTTGCCCCATGCTTGCTTGATAAGATGGACTAGTCGCTCTTGCTGATGAGCTTTCGATAACTCTATTCCTAATTTTTGAATAGCACGCGTCTTCTGCCTACGATCCCTAATCATCTCTATTACTTGCTGCGCCAGTTCCCATTGCTGTTCAAGCGCGAGTCGATTGCTTAGAATTCGCAGAAAGCGATCTCGATGAATAACGTCGTGCATTCCCTGAACACTTTTTAACGCGAAGTTCCATAGGTTGTTCTGTACAAATATTTCTTTCGCCTGCCTTAATGCTTTTTCTCTTCGTCTATTTACAGGAATCGCCATACTTACTCTTACCGCTCTCTCCCACTGCTGAGTAGTGAATGCAAGAGAAATAAATTCTTCTAACGTATCACTTCTGTTTTGAAGATCTAGAATGTTCTTTATTCTCTGCTCATTGCGGTCCCATGTAGATACATCAAGGAAACTCACCGGCGTATACGAAGATTCGGGACCAAACATCGACGATGTGAAGCGCTGAAAATGTTGTTGCGCTCTACTCCACCATTGTAGCTCTAAGAAATATTCGCCAAGTCTAGCGACGGCTTGCAATCGTTCCCGCTCATCATCCAAACTCTTAATAATTTTTTGTGCCTGACTCACTTTTTCTTCATCAGAAAGTATATCTATCTCGAAGAGAAGCTCGTGCAATCTCTCTAGAGGTGTTTTCAGTTCTGCCTGAAGATTTATAGCTGGCATTGAAGGGAGTAAACTCTCTCCTTCTTGCGCCTGCTCACTTACTTGTTCCAAGTTATTAAAATAGGGAGAAGATATGATGGCAGAGAGAAGTGGCATAAATAAGTATGATCGTGGTGAAGTGTAGAGCAGCCCAAAGATGTCAAGAGGCATATCCTCTACAGTCAAAGGCAGAGAGGTCAGCCACTGCTGAATCTGTGCTCGTTGTTGAATATTTTCGCCTACAAAGATGAGAAAGAGCAAGCCAATATTTTTTTGTTGTTTATCATGGATAGGTTCAATGGTTTGCTGGATTTGGAACCAATCCTCCGCTGTTTGCCAGTCCACGAGCGGTCGTATATATTCACGTTTCTTTTTCGGCAACAACTGTATGACAAGTGTCGATATGTTTGAGTAGCGAAGCAGAATGAATGTGTGAGCAAGAAAACTAATGTTACTTTGTTTAACTAAGTTTTTATCAATGTAAGTCGAAGCTAGAGAATCTATTTGTACTCGGAGTGAGTTTACTTGATTATAGATTCCAGGGATACATTGTTCCCATGTTAAGTTCTCTTCAAAAACATTGTGAAAAGATTGTGCACGCTTCCATTGATCGTTACAGATCAAGAGGGCAACCGTTTGTAGGCAATATTTTTGCTGAAGTCGCGTTAATGAGGAAAGCAAATCTTTGGCAACGGAGTCGTGTTGAAAATAGAGAAGTAAATAAAGGACAAGACTGTAGAATTTCACTTCCATCTCTTTTTTCCACGAAAGAAGAAGATTATCGACTACTATCCAGTTCTCATTACAAATGAGCGCTGCTACAAGTGTTAATCGTTGCAGTTCGTTTCCTTCTAGTTGTGCGAAAGATGTAATGATTTCTTCGCCGTCACCTTTATATGGCTCCAGATCTTCCTTTTCTGAATGTTGCTCAACCTCCTCTTCCACCACAGGCCGTTGACATTTTTTGGGTCGCTTAGGTATAGTCATTAAAATAGCGAGGACCCCTTTCGTCCTTTTATTTTTACCTCCGCGTCTTCCCCTTGTTCTCTTTCTAGCTGGTACGACTCCTGCATCTTTGAAAATATTTAGATGAATCCTCTCATGCTCCTCCTCAGACATATCATCGTATAATTCAGGTATAATTGATTCGTATACAGGAATATTTCCTTCTTCGTGTTCTTGCATGATAGGCCCTTTACTAAACAATGCATTTGAGAATGAGCTATACATTTTGGGTGCTACGACGATACTACCGCCTTAGTCTTTTCCGATGCAGTTTGTAAAGCACCAGATTGGACGGCATTCGATTGGGCAGATTTTTTCTTTCTTCGTCCTCCTCGTTTTCCCCTTGATTTAGGCTTGGGTTTTTCTGATGTAATTGGTGTATCTGCTTCTAGTTTTTTAGAGAGTGGAGCTACTCGCTTGCTTTTTGCTGCGGAAGATGAGCGTTTCGGCTTTGATTTTTTTGGCTTTGATTTAATAGAAGGCTCTTCTTCTTGAAGGGTGTGCTGGTCTTGCATCTCGACCTCTTGCTGAGTGAGTACAATATCCTGCTGTTCCTGTATTTCTCGCCAGATGGTTTCTGCATGTTCCCACGCCTGAGCTCTCGCCATACCACCACCAAGCTCTGCGTAGATACGGAGGCGTTCATTAATATCAAGAATGGAGAGAATCCCTTCTTCTGCATCAAGCCAGACGATTTCTGCTTGCTTTTGTTCATTACTTTGCCATAATGATGACCCTAATTCAGCTAAGGCTCTCGTTTTCAAAATGGGGCTATTTATTTCGTCTATGGCTTCTCGCGCATCTTGCCATTGTTGAGAATGAATGAGAGCGCTGGAGAGCGCACGTAGTGCTGTATCTTTACCTTGCAATGCATTTATACATTCTTTTGCCGCATTCCAGGCCTGAGATGCTTCTAGTGGCCTTTGGGCAAGCATAAACGACTCTCCTAGCTTGCTGAGTGCCGAGACTTTTATGTCTTTTTGCTCAATGAGACTAATCATGGCATAGGTATGATACCAGTCCTGGTATTGAGCCATAAGACGTGCTAGCGAACAACGAAGCTCGTCCCTTTCTGCTACATCAGTAACTCTGCTTATGAGTGTTTCTGCTTCGTTCCAGGCCTGCTCTCCTTCTTCATCCTGCTGGATATGTTTCCTGGCAATCGCCAATCTTCCAAGAGCCTGTGTCTTCTCAACTTTCCCTGAGATACTCTTCACAGAACTTGAGGCATGTTCCCAATCCTTCGCCTGTGCAAGCAGGTCAACAAGATCAATACGGAAGCTATCCTTGAGTTTTGTATCTTGCGTGGTCTCAATGACGGTTTCAATGTCTTGCACGATCTGCGAGATTGCGTGCTCTTCGTCTACTGCTAAGAAGCGAGCCTTGCCAATCTCTATCAAAGCCTCAACTTTTCGCCGATTGTGCTGTATCTCCTCGAGCACACTCTGTACATTGTTCCAGTCGTGTCTCTTCGCTAAAACGCCTGCCAGTTCCTTCAGTAATCTGGACCTGACTTCGGTAGAGCTGATTTGCTTCGAGAGATAGATAAGATGAGTAATTTTTGCCTGATCGAGTTCATCAGTGTGGCTCATCTCAATGCAGGCGGCGGGATTCTGAGTGGGAACTAGTGATAAAGTTGCCAGGGCTTTTTGGTACACATGTCTTTCCTGGACTGTACCTAACATTGCTTCAATCCGATTCCATATCAGTTCTGCTTGCTTGATCTGTTGTATCTGTGCATACTCAACTCCTAGTGAGCAGAGAGCCTTAATCTTGTTACGCACACTCAGACGCTCAATGCATTGTTCGACACTCTCCCACTGATGGGCCAATATAAGTTCTTGTGCCAGCACATACCAGGCAGCGGATGCAATATTTGGATCGGTCAATTGCTTGATGCTGCTCTGTGCTTGCTCCCACAGGTGAGCACGAGACTGCTCGCAAGCAATGATATATCTCGCTTCGAGTATGACATTTTTTTCCAGTCTGCTCAGGATGTCATCTGCCTGCATCCATAAATGCTTTTTTGCTAACTCTTCTATGATTTTAGTCACCACAACGAGTTGAAGTTCTCCATATGAACTCGGTGGAATTTGCTCTTGTAAAAGATTCCATCGTTGTTCTTCAATCAATGCACGAATTTGAATTTCACGTGCCTTTGAGCGCAACTTTTTCCCTTTTATCCGACGATTTATGAACTGCTTCATTTGTTCCAACTGTTTAGTCTTCACCAGCCATTGACAGTGCAGCAACCTTTCGTCAGAAAAATGATTCACTGTTCTCAAGTCTTCTTTAATTTGGTGTAATACTTTTTGCATATCCTCTGTAGAGCCAATATGTTCTAACGTTTCTACTAGAGTAAGAGATGCTTCTATACGTTCGGGTACGTCTAGCATTAGGATATGTTGTTCGATACTCTCCAATGTCGTCTGAGCCTGCTGCTTGTTAGCCTCTTCCCGAGTAGAGATGAGAGCTTCAATCAGTTTACACAACCCTGTGATATAAAAACGTGTGCCATATGTATTGCTTATTGCATTATAGGCAGTCTCCCATTGACTCTTTTCAAGACATTGCAGTACTACGTTATAGTACGCCTGGGCGAGCCATCCCTTCTTCTCTTGAATCAGAGGAAAGAGTCGTTCTGCCTGCTCAATTTGCTGACGACGGATCAGGGTCTCGCAAATACTATAGACAAGATGATCACGCTTATCCGTATCTTCTATGAGATCGGTGATGATCTGTATCTTTTCATTCTGTTGGACATTAGCCAGTATCTGACCTAGTCGTTGCCTTGCTAGAGCTTGTTCGCTGGTGTCTTCAATTGCTTCGATGATCTCTACTATGCGTCGAAAGAGCTTGTCTTGCTCATCTTCTTCTGATGTAGGATCTGCAATAGCTAGTAAGGCTTCGACTTTGTTCAGTGGCCTTGTGATAAGCTCCGCCAACCCATAGATTTTGTCCTGCTGATGATGGAGGAGCATTAAAAGTCGAAATGCTTCCGGCGGAAACTGATCGGCTTTGCTGATCAAGTTGCAGTAGAGTAGTGAGTAGCGCCAGAGCTGCGGTAAGCTTTCAATACTCTCATCGAAATCATATTGATCAGAAAGGAGTGCCTGTCGTCCCAAATCCAGATCCCGAGTATAGGAACGCGCACTAGGATCATACTGAAGCTTTGCCTTCCCATAGGAACCATCTGTTAAAACCTCACACAACGTATCCCAGTCGCGTGGGCCGCTTTGATAGAGGTGAAGAACATAGTATTTCCGTGCGTACATACGGCGTTCTTGCTCAATATCATCGCGCTTACTATCTTTCCAAATGATGTCTAGTTTTTCTTGTGCACAACGTTTGGCCATGAGCCGATGGCTATCATGCGAGGAGAGATAAAAACGATTGTTTGTTCCATCGTTCAGTGCTTTTTTCTGGAGAAAATCAATAAATGATGAATGATAAAGCCGATGATGATGAGTAGGGTCTGTCTGACTTTCGTTCTTCTTGATACGTTCAACAAATTGTTGGAGTCTCTGATAACATTTATCTACTTCATATTCGTCGGCTCCGGTAAAGGCCTGCAACTGTTTCTCCGTCATATCTTCCTGAGCTGCGATCAAAACGCGCAGGAAAGGAGCATATTCTTTATCCCAAAGCGAATCACCAGGTGCAACGACACGTTCTAAATAACGAAAATAAAGTTTATCCAAGCCTTCAGGGAGGTCTTTCAGATGACGAAGAGTCTGTTGTCCACGTGATATGGCATCAAGGAGGAAACGGACATATAAGAAGTTTCCTGCCGCCTTTTGCACAATGGTTTTAAACAGCGTACTTCTCTGTTTCTCCTCTATTTTTGTAATACGGTCATTCAGTTCTTTTTCATCATTAAATCGATAGGTGACATACTGAAGAATATCTTGATTGTTGTACGCGTCATACTCTCTAGCGGAGAAATAGAAGACACTCGTTTCCTGCAAGAAATTTTTTACACGCTCATCCTCGCTGCGGCTTGTGCAGATGAAGCGGATTGTTTTTGGAAGATCATTAATGCGCTTGAGAAGAGAAACAATATTAATTTGCCCACTATAACTCACAGCTTCGTCCAGACCATCAATGAGAAATATAATTGGTTTCGATGGATTTGCTAACGACAAGTCTTTCAGTGGTTCAAGCAGACAAGAATCAAAAGCATCTTCTGCATTTGTCGAGTTGTCGATATTGACGTTCAACTGATTGATGGCAATAGCCGTCGGTGAACCTTCGCCGACAATCTGATTCACCGTTATGTTTATCCCAGCTTTTTCTAAGAGAGGAATGGAGTAAGAAGATGAGTAGTGAAATAACAGTTGAGTGCTAAGCGATTTAATGAAATTGAGTGGAATAATATCACTTCTTTCGCCACTAGCAGAACAAAAGTGAATAGCGCTGAGGAAATGAGCGTAAAGATGTTCAGTCTGCGCAGGAGTCAATATTTTGTCTTCACTCAGTGAAAGTTGTGCCAGACGACTGGCAATTGCAGTTTTACCACTACCAGGTTCACCTTGTAGTAAAAAAATATGAGCTCCATTTGGATCTGCTAACCATTTATCGATAGCCTGAAAGACCCATGCCCGCCCAGTAAATCCCTTCGTATTTTCTTGAATGATGGTCTGAATTTTGCGTTGTATAGTTTGATTGTCCATCGCCATGTTGTTTTTAGAAGGGTGTTATATATGCATGTACAGAATTAGGTGGGTCTTTATCCACTTTTGAGTCATATCATTTAAGATAGTGTCTTCTCCTGACTTTTGCTCTTCTAAATCAGTGAGTTAGGCTTGATTCGTTAGCGAGAACTCTCATGGCAGTATATAACAAGTGTTTTTTTATTCCCAACATCTTATTTTGATCATGACTTTCGGGCTATCCAAGAAAAGTGAGAAGACCTATTGATTCTTCCCTTTCCTTTTTCAAATCTCACATTTCTTGATCAAAAATCATTTTCTCAACAATCTGAGGACATATTTCTTCCACTACCTAGAGCTCGGAGAAAGAGTCAGCTATGCATGTTCCTCGTGGAAAGCTGAAAGGATAGAATTCAACTTGGTACTCAATGTTGAGTTAAAGGTTCAATGTCAGCATCAATACGAACAGGCACTCCTCTTCATTTGACAGTTTTCTGACAGCAACGCGTTTAGACGTTCTTCTATTTATATACTCTTATGTAGACAGTTTTTCTTGTTTTCGCGCTCGAAATAGGCATTGATAGACGGGCTTATACACTATAGATCGAATTCCTAAACCGTGCGTCGGCAGTTCGATCCTGCCCAGCCCCATTTCTCCACAAATCATATATAAATCCTCAATAGAAAGTGCGGATTGGGCTGGATCAGCTAATCAACCATTTCTGTAGTAGACTCTTTACTAAGTACTTGAAGCTGCTAAATTCTAAATAGCCTCTGAAAGCTTTTTGATTTTAAAATTATTCTCTTCTTATTTGGTCATCGTCTACAATACTGTCTACTTTCTGATCTAATAAGCTTTTAGCATGTGTTATAGAGGCAATTACAGGTTCATGAAGAAGCTTTTCAAAGATAAGACGTAAGATGTAGGTGATATCAGAAGAATTTGTTTTCGATCCGAAGAAGATGTATTCTGTAGTGCCCTCATGATCCCAAAAAAACAAACCTGGAAGCTTTGAGAGAGATACAAAATTAGCATCTTTGACTACACTAAGTCGCTTGATATAATCATATGCGTCTTCGATGTTGTTAAATTGATCAACTACCGGATGGATATCACAAATATCACCTGAGAGTGAATCAAGCGCCCCCCAATGGTTGAGTATGTAAGGTGCGATGACCTCGTCTTGTGATGTGTAAAGAAATATTGCATGCAGTGATACAGTAGCGTAACGCTCCAACATATCTTCTTGAAGCTCTTTTTGACCTCCTTTTGGCTTCGCTCCCATCTCGGTCAATTGGTCCATAAGTTCTTGGTGTACGCTTCCTGTAGAGACAGATTCTAGCCTTCCAATGTACTGCTCTATGTGCTGTATTTCTTCTGAACTGGTTGATTGCTGGTCTGGAGGATGCCATTTACACCACTCATTGAAGCTCTTTCCCGTAATCTGTAAGCTTAAGCTATTTAGTGTATAAATAATTCTATTTAGTTCGCTTTTCTGCGTTGGATCAGGACCATAGGTTCGTGCCTCAGCAATATTTCTATTCAGACGTTGTTCCAATAGAAGAAGCGAATCTAAATGTGATGATGCTATATCGACTGCATGCGCTAAAAGGTTATTCATGCCCCGTTCAAGAGGAGAGAACTCATCACTCACTGTTTATCCCTTCGATAAAATATAGGACTCATAGTGTATAATAGGTGCTTATCTACTTCGCTAGCGATAAACATTAAGATAATACTCTTCAGTAATGAGCTGAGTAGCTATTGATAGTAAGCCACCCATAGTATACATCGTTCTACAAGCATATACTATGTTAAGATTATTTATAATTATATGTTTAGATTCATTTGATGGAGGGATCTTATTATGCCAAACGAATCGAATGATTCTTCAGATAAAGGAAAGCTATCTGAGGAGTTTGATCAGGATAAAGCGTCCTCTTCAGGAGAGAAGGGCATGAGACCAGTTTCAAATCTCACCATGATAAACTTTCTCCATTGGGTAAAAAGACATCACCCCGAGGTGAGAAGCTTACAGTATCTTTCTGAACATCAGTTATTCCAACTTGTTAGCATATTTGAAGGTTGTGATATTCAATGGGATCAATGGTATGCCAGCTTCAATCTTCTTTTAGAAGGCCACTCTAACAAAGAAGGTTATGAGGGTGCTAGAAGGATATTGAGGCAATTAGATTTATGAACAAGAACTTTCCCACGCAATCTCAGGTTTTACCTTCTTGTCTCATACTACCATATCTGATAACTCTTACTCTTCTTAATTGAAAGCAATTAAGAAGTCTCCTCAACTACTGTAAGATTCGTTAACTGCTTCTAGGATAGTAACATACAATAATCTCACCAACCATTTCTGCTTGCAGTGTAGGTGATTGTGACTTTTTGTTGCGTACACACCATTCTCCCACACTATTAGTCACATAGCGATGCGCGTCTGCGACTGTAACAAACCCCTTGTCATCATTATCAGCATGGCCTTTTAGCGCTTCAAGCAAATAGTATGTAAAGACGCTTTGTGCTTGCTCTTTCCATTCGTAGCTTATTTGGTCCTGCTTACAGGAGGAGAGGATCGCTATGCCTTCAGCGTGTTCGAAGACGTAACGAATAAAGTCTGGGGACATACGCCTGGGTCCTTTTGTGCCAGTAGCGGCTCCTCCATGACAGGCATCTAAAATGATCACTTTCGCACGCGCTGCTGCTCGCGACATAATCTGTTTTATCCGTGTAATAGAAACAGCGGTATCTTCTAAATTCGCCATACGTCCATCATGAGTAACAAGGTAGCCTTCACGCTCGTCTATGTCGCCGTGTCCCGTGTAGTAGAAGAGGAATAGATCATCCGGTTGAGTAGCCTCAGCAACCGTTTTAAGTGTAGTGAGAATATTCTCGCGGGTAGGACGTTCAGGAAGATCATCAGCTAGTAGACATATATTGTTAGAGGCAAAACCATTTGTCTTAAGCTGCTGAGAAATATCGACCAAGTCGTTCATACAAACACGGAGACGAGGGTACGATTTATCTTTATAAATATTGACTCCTGCCAGCACTCCCCAACGTTTCCCTGTACCATCATAGCGAGAAGCATTGCTAGCATTACGTATATACTCTTCATTTTCCTGTGTTCGTCCTTTTAGAGAGAAAAGTGGAGGTGTTTCAACATGTTCTCCGACACGACAAAGATCATTAAAATCAATGCCAAGTTGTTCATCAGCCAACCGTATCAATTCTCCCATAATTTTCGCCCACTCTGACCTATTAGTTGGCTCATCACCATAAACTCGTGCTTCATATAAATTCCGTTTCAGACGTGTCTCTAGAAGCCCAAGCTCTGGAGGAAGTTGAGACGACTTACGTAACAGAGCAACTCGCAATCGTTGCACGCCCAATTCGTAATCTAGTCCCATGTTGCTGACGCTCTTTCTAACTAAAAAGCTATTCTACTGAATGAAATTTCGGACGAAGTGCATCATTGCTTGCTTATCGTTCGTCTTGCGTTCCTGGAAAGATGCAAGATTGACATTTGGCATGCATCTCTTAAACACTCGGTCATTGGTTGTGTTCTTTTGGAAGCAAATACATCATCCATTCTCGTAGCCTTTCACAGATGTGCTATGGCTAAATCTTAATAGATGTAGTAAGCATATACTCTTTTTCGTTCCGAAATACAGAGCTATATCAAGTAAGACGTTATAGTAACAGTAACAACAAATTTGAGAATGGCATGCTAAGCACCCTTTCCTGAGTCTCACAAATTGATTACTTCTTCGTATTTAAAGTGTAGGCTTAGATAAGACCATATTTTTTGAGAGCCTCACAGTTTTTTACGTCTCATTGGGTAGTTAAAACACGCTTTGTTTTTCATTTGTAAAAGCGTCTTACTATACAAGTAGATTCTTGCAATTGAAATAGGGTAATAAGAGTATTCTGTCTTTCTAGAAAGAGAGTAGGTAGCGATGTAATGTAGCGGTTAGCATTGTAGTGTGTTTACATAGCAAGTCCTCTAGATGTAAGTATCTCAAGACAAAAGCTTGTAAGTCTTAAGGAGATAGAGATGAGCACACTACTAGACTCTTATTTGGGGGCATTGAGTCGTCTAAAAGGTGAAGTACATGCCAGTAGTTATGATCGTAGACAAATAGACATCCTTGAAGCCCGCTTAAGCGAAAATATTGATAGGTCTCTATATGGTAGTACAAAAGAAAATCTAGCGGAGAGATACGAAATTCTAGATGTGCTGAACGGAATCATTAGAAAACTGATCGGCATGAGCTTCTATGAATACTGCCGATTAAATACTCTCTATACACTACCTATTGTACATTTGGTACAAAAAGTAGATGATCATACGAGTACGCCCCCTACTATTAGTTATGATCAGAGAAGTATCCCAGATAATCCATTAGGTAGAATACAACAGGCTCTACCTTTTATTGTTTCCGCGAGTGAATATGTTGCCACACTTCAAAAGAATGTACAAAGTGCGAAAGGCATTTTCAGCAACAATGCAACTATAGGTCAGGAACAATGCGAGAAGGAACTTTCTTCTTTCGTTCCCTTCGATTGTAGTAATTTTCCAGCTTACAACCACTCTTTATACAGAGCGAAAACACAATTGCAATATCTCAACTCACAAGTAAACGAGCTTAAGAGCCTATGCGAAATATGCGATGATAGTGATAGACATTCAAGGGCAAATCAGAAAAAATTGCAAGAATTGATCCGTATATTGAACTTATTGTCTTATGACGTTATCCGTGTTCAGACGCTTCTCGATGGAGTTGATGCGGAGGTACAAGAATAGTAAAAGCAAATTTCATAATTCAGTTTGAAGAACAGGTACTATTGCCCTATTGCCCTACTCAAAAGGATATCTCTGATATAATTGAGGAGAATCCATTGAAGAATATTTTATCTATAGTAGGGCTGGACTGTGACCAGAAACTTCGTACAGCCTTTGCCTGGCCTTCCAGATCCGTCAGAGCAGAGGCAGAAAATCGCGGCAACAGAGTTTACTATCAGCACAACCATGCCCGGCGTAATTGGCTTAGAGTCTCTCGAAGATTTTGCAAAAGATGTTATTGCCGCTATTGAATTTCTTCGTGAAGCAGACGGACATTGTAAAAATAGGAGTGCTGTTATTTCTTCTTTAGAAAGTGCAAAAACTCCTTTACAACTTGCAATTGACGAAGCCTGGCTTGGCGGAAATAAAAAACGACGGTACCAGAATATTTCTTTAGTTGGTACAATGCTTAAAGATGCTTTAAAAAACTGGTAACGCTTTTTTCCTCTACAAATTATATGAGAGTGTGTTACAATACAAGTATGCACTTCTTCTCAATAGCGAAAGGATAAAAGATGGAGCGTCATCTATTTCTCATCTCTAGTCTTCCTCGTAAACCATCGTCTACCTACAAAACCATGCTTGATTTCTCCCATGATATGCTACCCGATATGTACAATCTCTTCCAGGCGGCAGATACTATTTGGCCCGAACAATGTGAGCAAGCTATCTCTAACATGAGAAAGCTGGAAGCTTTATTTGAAAGGCAAAAGACAGTTTTAAATATGTCTCTTACTCCCTCTTATGCAAGCGATGAATACGCCACGCTCCATTGTAAGCTTGGTGTTGCGCTTGCTCATGCCGACGAGTTAACTCAGAAACTCATCTCCTTATTCTCAACATTCCAGTCTTGCTGCCACTCTCAATCCAGAAAAACGAAGCGCACCAAAGAGGAAATAGTTTATTATCTTACACTATTTAGCCATCATTATAAGAGTGTGCTGCAAAAAACGCAGGAGATATATGCGCTTCAGGATCAAGCCCGCTTCCTTTCTATACAGCGTTAACAGGAGCAGCTTATGCAGTTTGATGTCCTCTTGCCTATTTTTATCGCCCGCGATGAGCAGGTAGAGGCTTTTCGCTCTTACTTGCAGAGCTGGTATACAAGCATCGCTGATCACCAAAATCAGAGCAATGAGCAATACAGCGCATCACCCCCTATTCCGGGCCTTGTTGTACTGGTACATGGACATGGAGGTATGGGGAAGAGTACACTTCTGAAACAGTACGGTAAAGTCGCGGATGCGTATGGAGATATTGTAGTTGGTTCTATTATTAACTGTCGAAAGACACAGCTCTTTCAATCCAATCAGCTGGGGCCGCAAGCCGACAATGGAGTAAACATTCGTGCTTTTTTCGCTGATCTCGCAGACAAGTTAGCATGCGCTCTTCATATTAATGGAGCTGCACTGAGAGAGTATAGGCAGGCCCGGCAAGCTTTACACAATTTTCGCGAACAACTCAAGAAGTTTCCATCTCTCTACGCGGCAGAAAGGCAGCAGGAACAGGTGAATTTCGCACGATCACGGCGTTCATCACTTCATTATGCTAGAGATACTGTGAGCCAGGAGCGTGTAGATCCTCTTCTCTCTTCTATTGCCGCCTTTTTAAAACAAGACAGTGATATTCCTTCTCTCTGGCGTCAAGAGATTGAGGATATAGTATCATATTCTTCATCCTATGAAGAAGAATATGAGATTTTCTGGGAACCTGGGCGGCTTCTGGGAGAGGCACTCGGCCGTGATCTACGTATGCACGCGACCGACCATCCCTTCCTGCTTTTCTTCGATGCGTATGAACATACAATTGAAGAGGATGCTTGCTTACGTGTAGTAATGCGTCAAGCTGGCGAGCGTGTGGGTTGGGTGATCGCTAGCCAGGCCGATCTGTGGTCGGGCTACGACTCTATGGATCGGCACAGCATGGTGGGCGAGAGCTACCAGGATATTATCACGCCTGCTAGAGGTTTATCCATAGATCTGAACTCACCGCTATCAGGTTTTTTCTCAGCGACGGCTATCTCTCTCTACTTCAAAAAATTATGTGATCAGCAACCATCGTTACCAGCCCTCTCTTCTGATCAGCTTAAGCACATTACTCAGATTACGCGCGGCATTCCATTGGGAGTACGTATTCTGGCTGAACTTTATATAAAAGATCTAAACGTGCTTACAAAGCTGGCGGTTAGTAGTCCAGTCAGGGTTGTTGATCAATTGATGGTACACTATCTTGCGTCCCCAGAGCAAAAAGAAATACTGCAACTTTGTGGCCTGGCCCTCTTACATCATAAGAAGAATACGGACGCATTGCTTACAGTCTTGGGGTTATCATTAGATCAACAGAGCAACTATGAAGAGGTTATGACACATTTGAGTCGACATGCCGACTTTATTTTTGATGGAGATGAAGCCCCATTTCTACACGAGGTTGTCCGCTCCATTATCCGTCAATGGTTACTTAAACATCGGTATGAACCGGATAAGCGTCAGCTCTTTTCCAAACTTCAAGATGTCTACTATAAAACACAACAGAAGGTAGAGCGGACAGTGCTCGACATGACTATCTCTGATCTTTTCGCAACTCCTCAATGGGTTGAGGCTAGCCTCGACCTGATCGAAATTCTATTCTGGATAGACGGAGAGATCGGGATGCTCAATGCACTCCCCTTCCTCATTGTCTCATCAGTCTATAATCATGCCGGTGCCCAAAGGCTGATCGAAATCGTTGCATTTTTCGAGCCATCCATCTCCAAAGCATCCTTTGTGAACTGGCAAGAGGCCACCATCGCCCTCTCCCTGGTTCAGGATCATCAACTTACTGGTCGACAGAAAGTTCAGAAACTGAATACTCTTGCGGACAATTTTATTCAACAAGTTCCCATGATTATGAACCTGGTCTCTGACCATAGGAAGGAGATTAGTGCGCTTCTCTATTGGAAAGCTGGCGATGCTTCTCTCCCCAATGAGAGGCATGCAAAGGAATGGTATCTCAAGGCCTGGCAATATCTGAATGGCAATCAGATGTTACAGCATACTATCGTACAGTTGTACTTGCGAGAAGCCTATCGTGCCTTTGATAGAGGACAGTACGAGCAAAGCCAGTCGCTGTTGGAGCAGGCACGCGATATCAATTATAAAGAAGCCGATATTTACTACACGCTCGGCAACATCTACTACATTCAGGGTGCTTTTGACCGCTCTATCACGTACTATCAGTATGCTATCATCATAGACAAAGACAAGCATATACACGTGCATGCATATATGAACCTTGCCAATACGCACTATATATGTAAAGAGTACGAGCGCGCGATTCATGAATATAACCGAGTGCAGGAGCTTGCGCCCGAACATGTATCCCCTACCTTGTATTATAATCGGGCAAATGCTTATGCGGCGCTCGGCGACTTCGCACAAGCCAGGGATGATTATGACCAGGCCATCCAGCTTGATCCTCAACTGGCCTGGGCCTATGGTAATCGAGGGTACGTCCACGCACGATTGGAACACTATGCGGAAGCCCTCACCGATTATAAGCATGCGGCCAAGCTCGCACCAGACGATATCAATGTTGTCTGGACAGCTACCTGGGCAACATTTAGCGCGCGGCCTCCACAAGCAGAAGATGGTGCTCTGCTTCTACATATCGCGCAACTTAATTCTCAGCACTATGCAAGATGGATCTGCCAGGCAGTAGCGGCTGGTATACAGCATAATGATTGGTCGACTGCCCAGACTGATATTGAGCGAGCCATTGAACTCGCACCTGAAGAGGGCGATCCTCACCTTTGGAAGGGACTGATCGCGGCCTATCTAGGAGATACAGCTACTTCACAAAAGGAGGTAGAGCAAGCGTTGCAGTTCGGTCTGCCACCACTTTTTCTTACCCCCTTGCGTTGGTTACAAAAGGATTGTCCAAATTTTTTTGCTGCATATATAGAACCACTACTACGACAGTATCATCTTTAATAACCCGGACTCTCCTCCCAGAGCACTTCGTTGTATGTCTGGCAATACACACAATTACGTTCATAATAGAACGCTCGTCGATGGCCATCCTGAATCGGTGGATTTCTCGCTTTATGATATAAGTCCTTTAGCGTATCAACCCGTGTCTCATTCACTCTTTTACATTTGATACAGACAAATTTATGATCTATATAACGTCGAGCGCTATCCCGGGACATAACAGCCTCCTGAAAAACACTATTTTTCTTATTAAAAAGCGAAACTATTGGGGCTTACTCCTACTGTTATACAAGAAAAATTGATAAATTTCAGGTTTTTACGTTTCTTTAGGAGAGCGTAGCTATTTTAGGTCGATGATGCAGGGTGCTTGTATGATGCTGCTCACAACACCGCGAGAGGTGCGTTCTTTAAAGTATCAATTCTATCACTTTTCTAATATACGATGAAAAGAGTGTAAAACTGAAGGTAATAAGGAAGAGCAAGATGTTAGACTACATACAAGGACTTCACAAGCTCAAGCAGTGCTTACCAGATAACGAGCAGCAAATATTTCATACGCTGGAAGCCCGGCTACTGGATAACCTGCAAAAAGCAGATCTTTATGGAGATCCGCCGACCAATAGCGCGGAGAGGTATCCCATTCTCGCACAATTGAACAAGCTTGCCCTCCACTACGGCAAGGAAAGTTTCAACGATATGAGTCAGGAGCGACCTGTGAAGCGCGACTATCCGCTCGTCACAGCACCTACTTCTACTGAGGCGAACAAAGTGCAGAAGGAAGAGCTGCAACCAACACAGGAATTCCCTTCTTCACGAGCAAAAGTAGATGTTAAATTGCTTGCACCGGTCGTCCCCACCGCCTACTGCAAAAATCTCAAGGTGGATGACTTTCCCTTGATCCGTGTCACAATCGATACAACTCATGCACGCAACGCCGAGACAACCCTTCATATCTATAGCTGGATCGAGGACTACACCGATCAAGAGGTCAAGACTGTCTCATTGGCAGGTGGCGAAACAAAACAGATCGATCTGTTTCCCCTCTTTAAGCATGACGTGGTGAAGCAGTTAAACGAAGTGCGTACGGTCACAATCCATGTGCGAATTATGCAAACACAACCCATACAACGCGAATACCACGAGACAATGCGCACGGATCTGCTTGCTTATAATGCAGCCTTGCTTGCACTAGAATTAGAGGATGAAACTGTTGTTGATCTTAGTTGTCATCTAGCAGCCTGGGTCACTCCAAACGATCAGCGCGTTCAGGCGTTTTTAGGTAATGTTGTACTCCATCATAATAGACAGGAACTTGAGGGCTATCCCGATCTTGATACATGTGATGATCCACCAGCGTTTGTACGAGCACAGGTACAGGCCGTCTATGAAGCCCTAAAATATGACGTAAAGATGAAGTATGTCGATGCTTCACTCGTGATTGGGAATTCCAATAAGCAGATTGTACAACGCGTCAAGCTGCCGGCAGAAACGCTTGCCTCTAGAGGAAATGCAAATTGCCTGGACAGAACCGTGCTTTTTGCCAGCGTGCTAGAAGCTATGAGCTTGCAACCACTTATCATGCTGGAAAAAGGCCATGCCTACCTGGGCTGGAAGATATTTGAGCGGGGCAAAGAGGAGCAGTACGAATTTCTGGAGACCACACTGATCGATAGCGCCGACTTTGCCGCAGCACAACAGCGAGGGTTAGAGCGCTATCAAGCAGCATTGAACAATCATTTGTTTAAAAACGAAATCAATGATCTATACGGCTATGCTCGCCAGATCGATACTCTCGAATGGCATAAGAAAGGCATTCATCCACTTGCGTAAGAGCAGGAGCTACAAAAAGGAAGGTCTATTCGCAATGAACTACGAGGCGGGGCTGTATGAGCTCAAGCAGTATGCACAAGAGACGAGTTGGTGGATTGAATTTACCATATATGAAGCTCGCCTGCGCGAAAACTTGGAAGATGAGAAGTTGCATGGTAGCAGCCCACAAAACACGGCCAATCGCTATCCAATTATAGCGCAACTCAACCGCTTGTCGCAGCAACATCTGAACATGAGCTTCAATGATCTGTGTGTGCAAAAGTCATCAACATCGCAGCATGCGTCTTCAGTAGAATCAGGGCCTGCGGACGAGCGGCAAGCCAGTGAATCCGAGCCATTGTTCAACATCTTTATAAGTTATCACGAGAAAGATCGGCGCTATCTTCAGGAACTACAGACGCATCTGAATCAATACGTGAAGAGGGGAAGACTACGCTATTGGGACAAAACTCAGATTATGCCTGGTGCGCAATGGGCGATCGAGACGGCAAAGGCTCTACACAATGCTACGATAGCAATCATCCTGGTCAGCGCGTATTATCTTTCATCCGACGAGCACATCACAGGCGAGTTACCTGAGCTTTTGTCCGAGGAGCAGCATGAAGGCAAAAGAATACTGTGCGTCATCGTGCGCCACTGTGCCTTTGAAGATAGCGACCTTGCGCAGTTCACCCCCATCAACAACCCCGATCAGCCCCTTAGCATGATCTCGGCAGCTCAGAGAGAAGAGATCTGGAGAAAGTTAGCCAATCTTGTTAAAACCAGCTAGTACGAGAATATATGATAGAATGTGGGTGGCGTGGCCACTTTGTTGACCACGCCGCCCGGAGTCAAAACATTTATAAGTAGGTACATAAGGAATTATTCTTGCAGCATCTTGGATTCCACCTCTTTTATACCCGAACGTGATAGTGTATATCCTAGCTGACCATTCTCCAGCCTCTCTGGGGGCATCAAGAAACCTCTCTTTTTTAGCTGATCCAGATCACGCTTAAGGTTTGCTGGTGCCTGGTCTTTAATCTCCTTCTTATACTTCACTTGAATATCTTCGATGGTAAAATGGGGTTGCCCTAATTTTTTCTCGCACCAATATCCAATCACTAGTATCTTGTCCAGGTTTGTCTGCAGACCAGTGAACTGGTCCAGAAATTCGACCAGGTTCTGCTCTTTTTCTGGTTTAGTTTCAGAGGCCATCACAAACGAGGATCCATTATTGAAGCCGTTTTCCTGTTCTACTGAGTTCGATACAATGGGGGCAAGTATAAATTGCTCGATCAAGCGGCTGCTCTCGTCCAGAACAAAATCTTTCTCTGGAGCGAAGACCTCTATCTCAGCATTGCCCACGCGCACTTTGATAGCAAACAGGCCAGCCATAGTTGTTTCATTATTTTCTTCCACGTTTAGCTCCTTTCGCTCTGCTCTTCCTTACAGTCTTTAGACTATCTCCGTCGTTTCCTATTTTGTCCATTTCTGCCGCCGCTTCTCTGCTAATGTCAAAGACTCGTTGCTCTGTGCTGTATCGCTCTTCGTTGCATCAGGCACAGGTGCGTGTAGATTTTCGCTAGCTAGAGTTCCTTTTGTCAGATCCTCTCCAGTAATCATCTGCTTAACCAGGGCTTTATCAATGTTCAACGTCTGAGCATCGGAGAGCTGTGCTATAGAAGATAAGCCCTCTACAGAGATGCTGAGTTTACTCAAGAGGTCGACCTGATCCTGTAAACGTTGAATTTCAGCGTCCTTAAGCGTGATCAATTGCTCTAACTCTTTCACTTTCTTTGCCAACTTTGCCTGTTCGTTATCGACAAGAGTATTTCGCGCTGAGGCTGTAGTTAGCGATTGTAACTCTTTTAACAAATGTGCATCAAGTTTTCGTAAGTTGGGTTGAGAAGCACGATTCAACATGGGTGTAGATCCAGCATGAAAAGTAGAGCGCAGCCTTAGATGTACGGTAGTTGCCTCGTGATTATACACAACTATGGCCTCACCAGGTTGCAACCGTCTCACCATAGCTTCTACCTGTGTTGCAGGTAAGGGAATGAGATCTTTATACACTCTTAGATCAGTTGGATGTACGACCTTATGAAGAAAGAGTAATGAAGCCTGCGTTAGCACATCTTTTTCGACCTTCGCAGAGCGTTGACTCATGAGAATGATACCAAATCCACGCTTACGACCTCGTAGTGCTATCCGTATCAATAGTTGCTTAAGCGGAGTATTAGTATTTTGGGGAACAAATTCGTGAGCTTCTTCTAACACAATCTGGTAAGGTTTTTTTACAGTAGAACTTGTTGACCATAAACTTTTGAAGTAGGCTAGCAGGAATTCATTAGACTCGTCGGATGTAAAATCACTCAGGTCGAGAATAACAGAAATGCTGCGTTTAAGAGAAATTTCAGCTAGCTTTTCAGCATGCTCTGGACCAATCTTTAATTCGGAGTGCTCTGATCGTCCGGCCACTAGAATCTCGAAACGCTCCTTCAGCCCCCAGTATTCGCCTTCGATGTCCACAATCGTCAAAGGTAAATCATTTGAGAGCAGTTCCTCGATCAAAACTGCCGCCGTATTCGTCTTACCTGAACCTGTGATGCCAAGTACAGCCACGCTTCTACCAACCAGCGTCTGCGTCTGTAGTTCAAACGTGTTTGAGCTATCAATACTCAGTACTGACATAAAACCGTCCCTTCTATAAAGTTGAATGTCTCAAACTACGTCTCTGATATCCTTATCTTCAATTATTCTTTAGCAGACTATCATATATGGAAAATCGCTTGTTACTATCTTCATTACTATTCTATCACCTTAAAAATTATCCTATAAACTCTCATCATCAAAGGTTCTTTCAGCCAATGCTGAATAGTTTCCTATCTGAAACACAATTGACAACCCGTCTCCCTAACTATTATGATAAGTATTCGGTAATGTTTAAACAAATAGGAATAAAGCACTCTGTTTGAAGACGTATGCGATTGAATAAAGCTCAATTTTCTGAACAACAAGGGCTATTAGCCGGGGTGATAGAGCATTTTCTTGGAGTACACGATGGACTATGAGCGAGGGCTGAAGCAACTCATACGGCTGGCTCGAAATACAAGTTGGTTTGAAGAGGCTGCTCTTCTTGAAGTCAGGCTACTTGATAATCTGGATGAAGAGCGATATGGAAGGACAGAACAGACAAGAGCTAATAGAATGCGCATCATCGATCAATTAAACCGTCTAACACTTAAACATCTTGATGTGACCTTTATTGATCTATGTAGAAACGACTACAGTAAGCAGGACACGGGAACGACGCCTAATGTTCTAGAAGAGCCAGAAAGAGCAGATGGGCTCTTAGACAACGTGTTTACTAACTATATGTCCACTCCTCAACGTATAGCAGATTCTACTCCCCTTTCTTCGCCCACGCAGGTCTTTGTTGGATACAGCTCTAGAGACAGGCAATACCTGGAGGAACTGCGCACGCATCTTGCTCAGGGTATACGAGCAGGGAAGGTTGTGTGTTGGGATGATACAGAGATACAACCAGGGGCTACGTGGCGGCAAGAGATGAAGAGAAATTTACAGACGGCGCAGAAGGCGATCTTGCTGGTGAGTGCACATTTCCTGGCTTCCAACTTTATTCTTCATGAAGAATTACCTCAATTATTGGCACTGGCGAAGAGCAAGAAGTTGATTATTATGAGTGTCATTGTCAGACCATGCCGTTTTAATGATACAGAGCTCGCGCAATTTCGCACAGTAAATTTACCATCAGAGCCATTGAGTGCAATGAATCCAAGCAAACGTGATGAGGTATGGGTCAAAGTCGTTGAATACATCAATTTAGCTCGGTGAGAGAGGCGAAAAGTAGGGAAGAGGAAAACATTTCGCCTTAGTTTTCCTCGTCTGCTAGAAGTGTTGCGAGCGTGACTGTGCTATCTTTCAATAACGCCCGGTCGAATTCTGCCTCCGCAAGCTGGGCGTGGATTTGGGAGGCAAGCTGATCGTAGGCGGCGCGTTGAGCTGGATGCATGGGTGTGAATGCTTTCTGTCTGGCTTCGAGGGCACCGTAGAGGTAGGCGGCGCGCTCCACTTTTCCCTGCTCCAGGCAGATTTGGGCGAGGCCGAGTAGGCAGCGCCCAATCTTTCTTTCTTCTCCAAATTCGCCGTAGAGCTGTAGAGCTTCCAGGTAGAGCGATTGGGCTTGAGGAAGGTTTCCCTCAGCTCGATAGAGGTCTGCGAGCATTGAGAGGGCGTCGATGATGCTGGGGATGTCTTCCTGCTCGCGTAGCAATGCCAGAGATTGTTCAACTGCGTAGAGTGCTTGTTTAATCGCCCTCGCTTCTCCCAGAGCCAGGACTATATCAGCCAGTTTGAGTTGCCGGTTGGCAATGGTCGCAGTATCGCCCAGTTCTTTTGCCCTGGCCATGCGCTCTTCTATGTACTGTTTCGCCTGAGCGTATGCACCCTCAGCGATTGCAACATCTCCCACAGTATCCAGCGTGAGGGCAATAAGTGGCCGGGTCTTCAAAGCGATTGCCAGTTGGTAGCTTTCCTGGGCCGTCTTACGGGCCTGCTCCATGTTGCCTTGCGCGAGTTCTAGCTTCACCAGTGTTGTGAGAATACGAGCGAGATTCTCTTTGTCTGAAAGTTTACGTGCCATATCGACACTTTGCTCTAGCAGGGTTCGCGCCTCCTCGTTATGGCCCTGGTTGTATAAGAAACGCCCCCGACTCTCCAGGATGTTGGCAAGCGACCAGTCGTCTTTCCCCTGCTGAGCAACCTCCAGGCTTTCTCGGAGCAGACGATCAGCCAGCATCGTCTCTTTTTGTCGATAGACGACCCAAATCAGTCCGCTTAAGGCACCTGCGAGCGTTGGTTTGTCGTCCACTACTCGTGCATACATGACACTCTGTGCGAATAGCTGGTGGGCATTGGCGAGTTCTCTGAGACGATAGGCCAGATGGCCTGCCCGCCGCAGTACCCTGGCGCGTATGGCTGTGTCTTGCGGCTCCTCTGCTGGTAAAGACAATACTGCGTCGAGCCAGTACTTCTCTTCCATCCAATATCCATAAAGGCCGCAATATTTGCCGAAGACTTCGCAGAAGCGGAGCGCTAGCCAGGTCTCTTTTTGCTCAACAAGCCAGCTTAATGCTGTGCGCAGATTTTTCTGTTCGCGTTCCAATCGCCCCAGCCATGCGGCCTGTTGCGAATCTTTGAGGTGTGGCTCGGCTTGCTCGACGACTTTAAGGTAATAGAGGGCATAAACACGCTGACATGCTGCTAGCTCTCCTGCATCCTCCAGACTGCTGAGACCATAAGCACGAATGGTCTCGAACATGCCGAGGGGACGCTCCTCGCTCTCCTCGTTGATGTTGCGCAACAAGCATTTTGCAAGCAGAGAGTCCACTGTCTCCAGGAGGTCGGCTGGCTTCTGCTCGTTGAGTTGAAAGAACTCTTCAATTGTCTCAAAGGTAGTGCCGTCGGCAAAGACAGACAGATGTCGGAAGAGCCACTTTTCATGTTCCTCCAGCAATGCATAGCTCCAATCAATTGTCAGGTCGAGTGTGCGTTGACGATCGGGTATGTCGCGCAGATTATTCTTCAAGATCTGTTTGCCTTGTATAAGCCGTGCCAGCAAGGCTTGGGGGGAGAGCACGTTGATGCGCGCCGCCGCTAGCTCAATTGCTAGAGGGATTCCATCGAGGCGCACGCAGAGTTCCGCAATCGTTTGAGCGTTGGCAAGCGTTAACTTAAAACTAGATAAGGCCTTTTGCGCACGCTGTACAAACAGGTCAATCGCACTGTAATCGGTCAGCTTCTCTACTTCTGGCAGTGAAGAAAGATTGGGTAGCTTTAAGGGCTGAACTTCAAACGGCTGCTCAGCTCTTATGTTCAGACGTTGACGACTGGTTACCAGAACTTTCAGATTCGGGCAGTCTTGCAAAAGCTCTTCTATCAGCGGTGCAGCCTCCACCACATATTCGAAGCTATCTAGGAGCAAGAGCAGATGCTTTTTTCTTAAGAACATCTTTAACGGCAGCAGCAGTGAGGATTGTGCATCTACTCGTATGCCCAGCGATTCAACGATAGTAGAAAGCACCAGTGTGGAATCGCGCAGCGCATCTAGCGCAGTAAAACAGATACCACTTCCAAAGTGCTCATGCACACGCCCACCAGCTTCCATTGCCAGATGCGTCTTCCCAATCCCTCCAGTTCCCAGCAGAGTAACCAGGCGTACATCAGCTCGTAGAAGTAGACCACAGATTCCATCAATATCTTGCTTGCGTCCAACGGAAGGAGGAAAGAAGGTAGGAAGTGTGTAGAGAATTTCTTCCAAATCTATACTCCTCGCTTCACTGCTCTCATGCGCCGGCCTTCTGAGCAGCCCCAGTTCTTCCGGCGACTTCTCAAAAATGCGGCAGAGCGCCTGACGGTAGTGAGCTGAAGGGAAAATGAGACCGCGTTCCCAGCGACTTACCGCGTGCGGATCGGGCAATTCAATCCGGTCTGCAACATCCTTATGAGTCCAATTACGTCGCTCGCGCTCCTCTCGGAGCCGTTGATTGGGCACTATTTTTTTTCTAACTGATGCCGTTGTATTCATATATTTCTATATAACACAGTGCGTTCGCAATTTATCGGTTCCGAGACTACAATTTTCCCACGCTACACGTAATGCCGCGATATTGCCCACTTTATGCCCAGTACTTGCCTACTTCTCGATGTGGTTTTACGGCTCTCTTTCAAGTACTCTGCTTATAAGTACAGAAGCAAGGAGTCGCTTCTCAATAGCAAGAGTATACAGATCTTAAAGGTTGCGATGCCTTTAAGTATATCAACGGAAAGGGGAAATGGCAATGAAAGAGGGCAGCGAGACAATCCTGCGGACGATTGATAGCTACCTTGTCGTTCAGGCAAGTAAGTTGATGCATTTATATACGGGGTATAAGTATGGACCGGGAGATACTCTGGAAGTTGATGAACTTATACAACGGGTGCGTATCAAACTATGGAGAATATTGGAGAAGAAAGAGATTAGCAACCTGTATCCATACGTCAGACGCACCGTCTACAATGAATTCATCGATATGAAGCGGCAACAGAAGCCAGTGTGGCCACTATCTGAAGAGAGCGAGCAGCTAGAGGGTGCGGCTGATCCAGCATCTGAGTTTCTGCAGAAGATCGAAAGTACGCTTTTTCTGCATTCTATTGCTCGCATGGTGCTGGCATTGCCTCCGCGTCAGCGCCAGTCTATGCTCTGCATGCTTCATGATCGCTTGAATGAAATGGGACAACTGCAGACCGTTTTTTACAGCTATAACATCAATCTGGAGGCTGAGCTCTGGCCCACGGATAAGACGGAAAAACGTTTACTCATAGCTTCACTGTCGGTTGCGCGGCAGAAGCTAGCCCAAAAGAGGAGAAATGCAGTCAAAAAGCGCCATTTTGACCGCTAATAGCATACAATAGAGAACAATCTATGCAAGGATGAAGTGGTACAGGCGTGTCCAACGCTGTATCACTTTCGTGGATATAGAGCCGAAAGTAAGGAAAGTTCTATGAAAGATAAGCCCAATCTGCTGGCATCTGAAGGCAATTCAGGTGCTCCCGGTAGCATTTTCATTAGTTACAGTCGTAAGGATAAGAAATACTTAGGCGAACTCCATGCACACCTGGCTCTTCATGTACGCGAGGGAGCGATAGTCTTCTGGGATGATACAAGAATCCTTCCTGGTAGTAGATGGAATGATGAGCTCAAGAGAGCGATACAGTCGGCGAAGATTGCCCTCTTCCTGGTAAGCGCCGACTTTTTTGCATCAGATTTTATCTTCCATCAAGAGATGGGACCACTCCTTCAGGCGACCCAGGAAAAGGGTGTCGAGGTTCTCTCTGTAGTGTTAGGTGCATGCGCATTTAGAGATTCTGAACTTGCCCAATTTCAAGCCATCAACGCACCCTCCGAGCCGTTGAATCAAATGTCGCGCGGCAAACGCGATGTAGTATGGGACAAGGTAGCTCGGCGGTGCAAAGACATTCTGAGTCAAGAACAAAGATCATAGCTGTGCTTGGGATATGCGGGGCCAGCACTCTCTTTAGAGATTGGCTGGCCCGGTGGCATAGGGTCTTTAAACTTGAGTTAGGATATGGTGAGGGGGGCGTAGAGAGTGAGCAGGGGAGATAGTGGGGCAAGGGCACTGCCGGGTTTCCTCCTACTGCTCCAGGAATGTTACGCCCAGACCGGGTCTGAACAGGTCAAGTGAGATGCCGCCCTCGCCGTAGCCCCAGTTCATTGAGCTGATAATTGCTGTGTTATCGTCCAGGACTCGCTCTACGATGCCGACATGTCCCAGGTCGCTTGCACCCTGGATTCCTGGTTGTAAAACGATGATCGAACCCTGGATGGGCTCGCTGAAGACGTGCCAGCCGTTCTCGTAGGCGCGGGCAGTCCATTGTTCTGCATTCGCTTGACTCCTCCACGGGACGACGACGCTGTGAAGCTGGAAGTAGCGTTGCGCTGCCCACCAGGTACATTGTCCATAGGAAAATACGTTCACAAAACCAGAAGAAGCGGCCAGCGAATCGCGAAATGCTGCGTCAGAAAGATGGAGCGCATTCGTTCCGTCCAGTAGCAGTTGCGATAGAGGTCCCGCTAACCTGTTTCGCTTCTTACGCACTTGATGTGGCGTGGGCTTCACCAGATGCATACGCGCCGTCACCCTCGCCAGCATCCTGGAAGAGCGCAGATTTCTGTTGAATGCGCCACCACTGGTAGTTCCTTGAATACAAAGAATCTGGCCTGTATAGAGAATGCTCTGATCGGCGAGATGGTTGTACGCCGCCACTCTATGCTTTGTAAGGCCATAGCGTGTCGCGATATGAGCAAGTGTGTCACCTCCAACAACAGTATGCTTGCGATCAGTTCTTGAGCAGAATGAAAGAGATTTCGCATAAACACTTTCTACTTTCGCCCGTGATACTATTCCACTATGATATAGTCCACAGATCGCAATGAGCACTAGATACATACTCACTACAATATTCACTACGTTGTACGGCTGGAACTGTTTCCAGACATGTCGTTGCGTTTGCAATGTATCCTCTTTCGAATATACAACTTGCAGACCCCCCGCAAACGTCCGTCGTATCTATGCAGGTAGGGCGACTACGCTGTCATCGCTACCTGTACGCATTGATACAGACGTACATATGCACTATACACAACGACAATTAATAGTGTATCTCTATATATCACCCTGATTCATCATCGCGTAACGACAATCCCTTGCGGTTGTCGGGATGGATACGTTCTCAGGCTAACTACCCCGACAACCGCAAGGGATTGTCGCTACGCGGAACCGGTACGGAGCTCCTCCAGCAAGGCGGCATACTTTTGTCGGTCGAGAGGGAGCTCTACGGGCTGGTGCGTGTAGTTGGAGTAGATGAGGGCGTTGGCTAGTTCGAGCGACATGCGCCCTTCGGGGCCTGCGGAGGTGAATGGGATACCCTGCAAGAGGGCGGCGTTGAACGCTTGATAGACAGCAGCATGGTCACCTTTGCCTGGTTCTAGTTCGACTGCGAGGTCGAGCATCTTTGGTGCGTCCATAGCTTTGGGACTGGTAGCAATAAACTCTACAAGGTCGGCGTCGAGCTTACGCAGGGTTATCTTGCCCTCTTCTAGCTCAAGCTGACCACGCGTGCCGACTATTTTCAGATATTCGGCCCGATCGGCCTCGGCGGTGCTGATATGCAGTGAGCCGAGCGCACCATCAGGCCACTCCAGCGCAGCCTGTACAGTATCCTCGGTCTCGATGGAGTGGAGAAGACGGCGAGTCCAGGCGAAGACCCGCGCGGGCAGTCCGACGAGGTGGCACAACATGTCCAGTTGATGTGGTGCTTGATTCATCAAGACGCCGCCGCCCTCGCCGGACCAGGTGCCACGCCAGCTCGCGGATCTATAGTAGCGTGCGGTCCGCGTCCAGACAGCCGTCATATCTATATGCTGGATATGACCGAGCTGGCCGGACTGAATAAGCGTTCGGGCGGCGCGAACCTGGGGACGAAGACGTTGCTGGAAGATAACTCCCAGTAGACGCTGATGCTCTGTAGATGCGGCAAGCATAGCGTCCGCCTCGGCTACCTGAACGGCCATTGGTTTCTCGACCAGCACGTTAGAACCGGCGGCCAGGCAGTCGATAGCAATTGAGGCATGAAAGGGATGAGGAGTCATCACGACGGCGACATCTGGATGTACTTCCGCTAATAAACGCTTATGATCAGCGTAAAAAGCACAATGGAGTTCACTTGCGCGCTGCTCTCCAACAGTAGGCACAATATCGGAGACGGCCACAACCTGAATAGAAGGCAGCGCAAGCGCCTGACGATGCATACTGAACACGCTGGCCCCGACTCCAATAACAGCGTAACGCAACTGACGTGCCGGGTTTAACTCCATACCCTCTGCTCCTTGCGAGGCGATTTATAAACGCTGCTTGCGCTTGCCTAAAGTCTCCTGGCCCGTTTTAGGCTTGAGATCGAAGCTCACAGAACCCGTTTTTGCTTCATCGGGCAAAGAACGCTCAGGACTGTCATCGACTGGCTCACCGGTCTCTTGATTATAAGCAATCTCAGTCATCTGCTCAGTACGGAAGATATGGGTTGGGAGCATGCCCGGAGGGGGTTGAGTTGCACGTGGTCCACGCTTTGAGCTAGGCCAATTCGGATACTGCGTCTTCGAAGTTGGTCCTACCTCTGTACTCTCTGGAGCGGGCACATGCTGAAGCGTCGTTTGAGCTTCTTGTTTAGCACTCTGTCGAGCGGCTATAGGCATATTAGAAAACGTCTCGCTCTCCGCGTTCTGCTGAGTAGTTGTAGGTAGACTGGAAAACGTCTCGCTCTCTACATTCTGCTGAGTAGTTGTAGGTAGACTAGAAAATGTCTCGCTCTCCGCGTTCTGCTGAGCGGTTTTGGGTAGACTGGAAAATGTCTCTGCGTTCTGCTGCGTCATATCTACTCCTTTTTAGTATAAATACGTTGGAAGATAAAAAAAGGAAACATATTGCTTATTGTACATCGTTGATACCATATGTGCATGTCCCCACGTAGCGACAATCCCTCGCGGTTGTCGTTGGTAGGCTATGAGAAATTTGCTGTTGCCCATTCCGACAACCGCGAGGGATTGTCGCTACGTGGGGAAAGAGATTGTATCTTATCTCTCCCTCATGCTTATGCAGCCTTCGCCTGATTCTTGGACGCTTCTTTCCCACGAATTAAAGATGCGAAGATGCCAATTGCAGCGATAGCGGCACAGACCAGAAAGGTGGTGTGGAAGCCGCTTACAAAGGTTTGTTGCAGTGCAGCCGTGTGAGCGCCACCCTTGTTAGCAGCCAGGACTGAACCCGCGACAGCACTGCCGAAGCCGGTGAAGATGGCTCCAGCCAGCGCGATACTTAAGCTCTGCCCAAACACGCGTCCCGTTGCCAGGAAGCCCGAAGCACTACCTTGTAGCGAGCGAGGAGCTGAACCCAGCAGCGCACTATTGTTGGGCGACTGGAACAACGATTGCCCGACACCGGCCAGGAGCAGGCGCCAGACGATATCCCAGATAGAGCTGTGTGCATCCAAAAAGCTAATTGCGACCAGACCGAGACAAGCAATAGCCAGGCCACCCGAAGCCAGCCAGCGTACCCCAATGCGATCCGCTAATGAACCACTGATGGGCGCGATAATCGCGATCGTGATCGGCAAGGGAGTCAGCAAGAGGCCCGCAACTTCGGTTGGGAAGCCGCGCAACTCTTCAAGATAGAATGGCATCATAAAGCTCACGGCAAATAGCGCCAGGAAGCTTAGTATCAAGCTGAGCAGGGACGCGCTGAAGACACGGTTGCGCAACAGCGCAAGTACGATAACAGGATTGGGCACGCGAGTCTCTACAAAAGGCAGAGCGATGAGGGCAATGATACTTACAATAAGCAGAGTAAGAATAACGGGCGAGGCCCAGCCGATCTCCTGCCCAAATGAAAGCGCGGCCGTTAGACAGGCCAGGCCGATAGCCAGCAGAGCAGCTCCTACAGGATCGAAACGACCTGGGCTGCGTTGCACTCTCTCCTTGAGGAAGAGGAGCGTGGCGGCCAGTCCGATCAGCCCGATAGGCACATTTACAAAGAAGATCCAGCGCCACGATGTCGTTGCCGTGATAAAGCCGCCCAACGTTGGCCCCACGCTCACGCCGAGCGCCACAAAGACGGCATTCAAGCCCAGGGCGCGGCCACGCTCCTTCGCAGGAAAGGCGGCGACCAGCATGGCCGGGCTCACCGCCATCAGCAGCGCGCCCCCCAGCCCTTGCAGTGCACGCGAACCGATCAAGAAGCCAAGCGAGGGCGAAAAGCCACATAGGGCAGAGCTAGCAGTAAAGAGCACAAGGCCCACAATCCAGACGACCTTGCGCCCCACCATATCCGCCAGACGACCGGCAGTTAATAATATCGCAGCAGTCGCCACCAGATAAGCAATCACCACCCACTCGACCCCGCCACTGAGGGGTACACTAAAGAAGCGAGCAATCGTCGGCAGACTAATATTGACAATTGATGAGTCCAGAGTCGCCATGAACACTCCAATCGCCACGATTCCTAGTACCACCCATTTATTGGTGCTGATCGCTTCAACCTGGGCTGTAGCACCGTCGCGAGAAGGCTGTGTATCGATTTGTGTATCTGCACTCGCCGTCGCCTGATTCTCATCAGATGGGGCGGATGCTGCTTTTTCTTGTTGCTGTATCTGATTCTCATTAGATGGGACGGATGTTGCTTTTTCTTGTTGCTGCATAGGTTAGATCCGTTTTCCTTTAGGTAAGACTGAAGTACCAGTGTTGTCTTTCATAAAAACAATTACCCGCTCTATGGATAATTGAAAATAAGATGTATCGTCTATTGTATAGAGACGATAGGAAGGATATAATCCGGTAACAAATCATTTGTGAATAAAGAAGTACAGCGTCAGGCTGAAGCCCACCACCATCACAAAGATGCGAATCCACTTCTGCTCTATTTTGCGCGCATAGTAGGCTCCCCCATAGCCACCAATGATCGCACCCACCACCATCACCAGAGCTGGCAGCCAGACCACAGCGCCCGCCACAACAAACGTGATCACAGCCACGCCATTGATACAACTCGTTAACAGCGTTTTCATACCATTCATCATATGAATGTCTTCCATACCCATCAACGCCAGAGTTGCCAGCATCAAAATACCGATGCCGCCACCGAAGTAACCACCATAGATAGCGATGATAAACTGAGCAATAGTGATACCAATCAGTCTGGGAACGGACTGCACACTCTTCTCTATAGCACGCACATGCAATCTTTTTGTGACAGGGCCACTGAAAGTGAAGAGTAGTGTTGCCATCAGAAGCAGATAGGGCAACAAGGTCACGAAAGTACTCGCCGGTGTGCGCAATAACAGGATAGCTCCCAGCACGCCCCCGACCAGGCTCGTCCCAACCAGCAAGTATAAGAGCAAACGATTCTGTGCTGCCAGCTCGCGCCGGTATGCCCCCACGCTAGCAATAGAGCCGGGCCAGAGCGCGACCGTACTGGTTGCATTGGCCGGAATGGCGGGTATGCCAGCAAATATAAGCGATGGAAAGGTAAAGAAGCTGCCGCCACCAGCCACGGAATTGAGAGTGCCCCCCAGAACCGCCGCAAAGAAGAGCAGCACCATAGATGGAAGTGACATGGCCGAACCTCTTGTATGTTGCTATCTGTATTACAGTACTGAGTATACAACATCAAGAGGACCCAGGTTCTTTCTCTCCCATCACTCTCTTTTTCATACAATTTACTTTTTTACACATTATGGGCGGAAGCCCATAATGTGTAAAAAAGTAAATTGTATGAAAAAGAGAGTGATAGTATCCATCCTGGCCTCATCAAACCTCCCCATACACGACATTGCCCCCCAGAATCGTCGCTTGCACACTGTTCTCAGACATTCTCTCTTGAGGTGTATCAATAATGTTCTCGCGTAAGACAACGGCGTCGCCGAGCTTGCCGACAGTCAGGGAGCCTTTGAGGTTTTCTTCGGAGCCGGCGTAGGCGGCTCCGAGGGTGTAGCCCCAGAGGGCGTCGAGGATGGGGAGGGCTTGATCGGGGAGCCAGGGTGGACGTTGAGTGGCGGGATCGCGGCGCATGGTGGCGGCATAGAGGATGCGCAGGGGATCGAAGGTCTCGACGGGGGCGTCGGAGCCGAGGGCGATGGGGATGCCCATGTCGCGCATGGTGCGGTAGGCATACGCCCTGCGGGCACGCTTGCCCCAGTAGCGCTCGGCGATATCGCGGTCGGCTACGGCGTGAAATGGTTGGATTGAGGCGACTACGCCGAGTCGGCGCATGCGCTCTAGATCGTCGGGAGTGATCAGTTGGACATGCTCTATGCGATAGCGCAAGTTAGATGGAGGAGTGGAGGGATTGCTGGCGGCGGCCAGGGTTTGTTGCGCGTACTCGATTGAGTTGAGCGCGACATGGGCAGCGCGGTCGCCGATGGCGTGAATGGCAATGCTCAGGCCCATTGAGGCTGCTGTCTGGACTGTCTCTCTCATTTCCTGCTCAGGGAGAGTCAGGATACCGTAGTTACCAGGACTGCCCTCGAAGCTTGAAAGCATCGCCGCCGTCTGGGAACCAAGAGTACCGTCAGCAAAGATCTTGATGCCACCAATGCGCAGAAGATCGTTCTCATTATTTGTAATATTGAGTCCGCGCAGTTGCGGCAACTTCTGGCGCGGCATAATCATCTGTACACGCATCCCCAGTTTGTTCTCATCGCGCAGTTGACGGAAAATGTTGAGCGAGAGATCGCCCTCGATATCGTGGATCGTGGTGATGCCGCTACTCCGGAGTTGCGCCAGGGCGCGCTCAAGCAAGGCCCGGCTGGCAACGGGATCGGGCCGTTCGATCACCGAGAAGACCAGGCTTGTAGCGTCAATCTCTTGCAGGATACCCGTAGGCTCGCCATCGCCGAAGCGTAGAATAGCGCCAGTAGCGGGATCGGGAGTGGTGGCGGTGATATTCGCGCGTTGCAGGGCGAGCGAGTTTACCCAGAGCAGGTGACCATCCTTACTAGATAGTGCTACAGGATGTTGGGGGGCGGCCGCGTCAAGCGAGATTTTCGTAGGGAAGTTTCCACCAGGCCAGAGATTTTTGTCCCAGAGGCCGCCCTGAATCCACTGGCCTGCGGGCGTCTGAGCAGCGCGAGCACGCACAAGTTCGGCCACCTCATCCTCACTTGAGCAGGCCGAGGCGTCAACGCGCTGAGAGAGGAGCGCGGTCTCCAGGAGATGGATATGCGCATCAATAAAACCCGGCACGACAGTTCTTCCGTGTAGATCCATTAGCTCAGTATACTGGTCACCAGTACGGCGCACCTCATCGTTCGAGCCAATCGTCAGGATACGGCCAGAGGTTGTATCAATCGCCATAGCCTGTGCACGAGACATCTGTAGATCAAACGTGTAGATGTTCCCATTCAGGTAGATTGCCGTACTCATAAGGGATACTCGCTTTCTGATGAAAATTATTCTTCAACACCGCGTAGCGACAATCCCTTGCGGTTGTCGGGGTAGACACATTCTCAGCTACCCCGACAACCGCAAGGGATTGTCGCTACGCGGGAGATTATTCTTTCAAGAACTTTATAATGGACTGGGCCAGGGTATGTGGACGCTGTAACTGGATGTCGTGCGCTGTCGCAGGCATCCAGAGGACGGAGCAGCGTTGAATGGCACGGGCCACCTGAGCTGCCATCTGGCCTTTGGCGGCCGCGAACTCATCGGCATCCTCCAGGCGTTCGGGCAGTTCTTCGTCAGGACGAGGCTTGTCGGCGGCTGGCACGAGCAAGACGGGGCAAGCAAGTTTGCCATAATATGATAGAGCTCGATCCTCCCACAATGAAGCGCGAATCTTCACCTGATGCTCAGGCAGCAGGCGATCCTCGACACTGCCGTCTGGCAACGCGCGTATATACGTCAGGACGATAGCCTCCACATCTGGAGTCCAGAATGTTGACATCTCAGTGCGCCAGGCATCCAGGTATTTAACCAGCGAGGTATAAGAGGCTTCAGGAGATTTCTCATGGATAAAGCGTTCGCGGGTCATACCGGGCCAATGACGAGGCTCAACGTGAGGGCAATCGACCAGAATGAGATGGCTTACCAAGGCGGGATGGCGGGCGGCAAGGACCAGCGCCACGCGCGCGCCCCAACCATGCGCCACTATCGCCACCTGGCCAAATCCCAGCTTCGCCATCGCACAGATCACATCCTCCGCGATCGTCACCATGTCATAACCATTCTCAGGCTGATCACTCTGTCCGTGACTGCGCAGATCAAAAGCAATTACCTGATGCTGCCTTCGCAGCTCTTTCGCCACCAGCCGCCAGGTATCCGCAGTCGCACCGAGGCCATGCAGAAGGACAATAGGAATGCTATCAGTTGTATCGGATGCTTCATTGTCTGTATTAAGAACGGCGTCAGCAGGTGTGGAGTCCCATTCAAGATAGTGTAGATGCACATCGTCTGCATCCACAAAGGAGCTGCGAGGCTCAATCATAGGGTATACCTTTCTTTCTTATATCTGCTTGTAACGCGTTTGAAATTAAGGAGACATCCACGATGATGAAGAGGCCGGAGAACAGGCTGGGAAGAGGTACGACGGAGTAAGAGAAAGGACACGAGACGCGAGGAGGTAAGCAAGATGGCACTCCTTGTCACAATAAACAATGGTATGTACATCAAGAATAACGAGATCAAGGGTAGATTGTCAATCGGTAAAATTGGATATTACGTGCAAACCAAAGATTTATTTCTGTGCATCTGTGGCTAACAGTACTTTATAGCGCGAATCGCCACCGACCTCCTGCACATTATGAAAAAAGGAAAGGAGCGTAGGTTCATACTTCAGGAAGCGATTGGCGACCAGGTAAAAACGTCCCTTCTGGTCTAAAACCTGGGCTGCATCACGGATAAAACGCTCGGCGATCTGCAACGTCTGAATGCCTCCTTGATGAAAAGGAGGGTTAGTCGCAATAAGGCTGAAACGTTGATCGCGAACTGCCTGGGCACCATCGCTGGAAAGCACACGTACATTCGTTAAGCCTTGCTCTATAACAGATTGCTGCGCGGTCGCTACGGCAGCCAGACTCGCATCAACCATTGTCACCTTTCCACTGGAAGCCTCGCGCGCCATCTGCAAACCGATAAAGCCCGCCCCACAACCCAGATCTAATGCCTGATCCGAAGCATGCACATCCATAACATCCAGCAAGAGCCGCGTGCCCTCGTCCAATTTGCTGTCCGCGAAGACCTGCAAGGGTGCAACCGCAACAGAACGAGAAGGCGACTCGGAGCGCACCTGAGAGCGCAATACTCGCTGCCCCTTACTGATCGTAAGAGTCTCCACATTCCCAAAAATCTCTTTCATCCGCTTCGCAACCGTCAGGATACCACGATCTTTTGGACCAGAGACATAGAGCCAGCCAGAGGGTTTGAGCGCAAAGGCGGCAACCTGCAAGCCATAAAACATCCAGCTATTCGCCGGCTGATACAGAATATTCATGGCCACAATATCCATCGTCGCAGCAGGATGATGCAGCATATAATCGTGATAAGCTCCATGCTGCACACCCGTCGGAAACGATTGGAGCACAGAACCGAGCGTCGCGATATTATCCTCGGCAAGCAACAAATTTCCCGCCGCTAAGCTCCGCGCCGCTAGCGGAACAAAAGGATCAGCCGCCGAATTGAGCATGAGCACAGAATCGGCAGCATCAAACCGAACAAAGTCATAGAGCAAGCTAGCATAAAGCATCAAATAGAATTCCTTATCTTTATTCTCATAGTATTCTCCTCGATGATATCACAAGCCGAATACTCTTGTATCCTACGACTCCACCTTCCTGCACCGTGCATTTTCGCGGCTTCACTCCTCTTTTCACACGGTTTTAGAGTACGCTTGATACAAGATGAAAAAATTGTAATTTATAGCCGGTATAGCTGCTCTTGCAGTATTAACTTTTCTTCATCATACAAGTTCTTCAATTCATTACATAGTCATCTGTATATGTTATAGTATGCATGTAAACAGAAGGGGACGAGTGCCAGAGTTGGCAGGGGAGCTGGAAAGGATTGATGGTTTTCATGCGTGGGCAGGTATGTGGATAGAAGGGATCAGGGGAGCATCATTATAGTAGGAGAGGTGGTTTCTCGTCTAGTTGTTTTCGTGAGAGGGAGGGCGGAAGTCAGGGAACGGACGGAGGGAGCGAAACGCTCTTGAGAGCAGGTGTAGAGAGAGATGGGATAGGCATGTTGAGAGGGGTGAAGGAGAGTAGGGTACGTTCCTACAGATCCAAAGTATTGTGTTCCCTCTTCTACGCCTGTTTCGAGAGAGCAGAGAACGTAGGGATAGATCTTGGGCTGTCTAAAAAGGGTGGGGTTGATAGGTCGCGGTGGGAGAGAAGAGGCAGGGTAGTAGGTGATGAAGGGCAGGCGCAACGTCTGCCCCTACGTCTTTTTTTGGGAAAGAAAAAGGATTGGTCATACATTTGTAACAATTTGGCTCTATACTCTATAGTAATTAGTGCGGTATAAAGATCGGCTAATAACCAGCAACATTGATGCTATAGTGGTGAGGAGCCAGATATTTCATGATTCCAGCTCTGCTCCGTCTGGCACAAAAGAGACAGACGTATATAAATATTCTCTACCTTCTACTCTCGCTCCCGCTGGGCGCGGTCTACTTCGCTATCGTTATAGCAGGAGTCGCACTGAGCGCCGCGAGTCTGCTGGTAGCAATTATTCCGTTGATGATTCTTTTTATGGTTGGCTGTTGGAAGCTCGCGACTTTTGAGCGCAACATGGCTATAGCATGGCTACATGTTGATATTCCACCTATGGCCGCACCTCTGCCGCCTAAGACAAACTGGTTCCAACGCTTCACCATTCATATAAAGAGGGGAGTTACCTGGAAGAGTATAGCGTATCTCTTCTTTAAACTCCCCTTTGGCATCCTGGCCTTCTATATCACCTGTATGGTTATCCTGCTCATCATCGGATTAAGCCTCATCTCATTGACTCTTGGGCTGCTCGTCGCTCCTTTTGTTCTCCTCTATATGGCGCTCGCATCCAGAAAGATAAGCCGGAGGGGGACCCGGCGGTATCTCCTGATCGTTCTGACAGCGGGAGGCATCACACTCTCGCCACTCTCAGTCGTCAACGGAATAGCTACGTTGTGGGGCATGTTCGCCCAGGTTATGTTGGGCATGGACATTAACGCGCTGCGCCTGGCTCAGGCTACAGAGATGGCGGAGCAAGAACGAGCTAAGGCTGAACGGGCGGAACAGAGCCGACGCGAGCTCATCATGAACGTCTCGCACGATCTTAGAACGCCGGTCGCCAGTATTCGTGGTCATATCGAAGCTTTGCTGCTAGCCAGTGAAGAGAGCGAACACCGTATGCTTGCACCAGAGACGCTACAAAATTATCTGCGCATCGTGCATCGCGAGTCTATGCACCTGGGAACACTCGTCGATGACCTGCTCTCGCTGGCGCGCAACGATAGCGATGAGCTCAGCCTTAATCTGACAACAGTCGAGGTGGGTACGGTCGTCGAAGAGGTTTACCAGACTCTTATGCCGTTAGCCCGCCGCGAGCGCCAGATTAGCATGCTGCGTGAAGTTCCGTCCACACTTCCACCCATTAGAGCCGACCGGCAACGGCTCGTCCAGGTCCTGCTCAATCTCGTGCGCAACGCCATCACCTACACACCCGATGGGGGCATAGTGGTCATAGCACTGCAACACACCAACGTAGACTACGTAGAACTCAGTGTGGCAGACACAGGCATCGGCATTCCACAGGAGGATCTCGAACGTATATTTGAGCGCTTCTATCGTACTGACAGCTCGCGTTCGCGTACATCGGGCGGATTCGGCCTGGGTCTGGCGATTGTGCGCGATTTTGTGTTCGCGATGGGCGGCTCAGTCCATGTAGAGAGTGTCGTAGGAGAGGGAAGCTGCTTCAAGGTTCTGCTGCATGTCGTTGAACAGGCATGATTGGAAAAGCCAAAGATCAAAATAGTCATATGTTGAACACGATACCATACAACGATACTTATTAGAAGTAGAGAACAATATCAAAGAGATAGAGAAGAGGAATGGCCAATATTCTCGTTGTTGACGACGAAGTCGATATAAATAATCTGATCCGCAGTGAGTTGGAGGCAGAGGGACACAACGTATTTCAGGCATTTGACGGAGAGGCAGCGTTACTAAGCGTCGAAGAGCACCAGCTTCACCTGGTTGTCTTAGATTGGATGCTTCCAAAGCTGGATGGCCTCACTGTTTGCCGGCGCATCCGCCAGAATCATTTAGTCCCCATCATCATGCTCACCGCGCGCACACAGGAAGTGGATCGAGTGCTGGGCCTGGAGGTTGGAGCAGATGATTATGTAAGCAAACCGTTTAGCATTCGGGAGGTAACGGCTCGCGTGCGCGCCATGCTACGCCGCGTCGAGTTGGATCGAGGGCAGATGGGAATCCAGACGCAGCGGCAACCATTGCCAGAGGTACAGGTGGAACGCATGGCGACTGGATTCCATCAGACAGATAAGCCAGGAGATATATTCGCTGGCCCTCCACCGATTGTGCGCGGCCCTTTGAAGATCAACATAGCCGAACGTGTTGTCTCGCTGGAGGGCATGGAGATTGATCTCACGCCCAAAGAGTATGATCTGATCGTGTTGCTCGCCACTCATCCGGGTCGTGCCTTCAGCCGCGAGTTTCTCCTGCAACAGCTCTGGGGCTATGACTACGACGGTTTCGATCGCACAGTTGATACACACATCACCCGGTTGCGCAAGAAGCTGGGAGTGCTGGGAGAGAAGATCGTGACCGTGTGGGGCGTGGGTTACCGCTTCGTCGTGTGATGAGCAGCTTACCTGAACGCGAGGAAGTTCAGGTGCTGCTCTGACGATTCGAGATGGAAGAAGATCTATACCAGTTGTGTAAAAACAACCAGGCGCTGCTGAAATTGATTGTGTGAATAATCCCAACTGCCCGCGCATGTGATCAGGTTCAGATACACCCCATCTGTTTTAGCAAAGATCTGGTCTAATGGAGCCTGATCAATATCATAGTTCTGAAGTTTGAAGACGCGAAATTGCGCTTTGCGGCCGGCATTATCTCTCACCGTGAGCATATCACCAACATGCATAGCATTCAGCCTCCAGAAGACGGCGGGCGCTCCCGTATTCGTATCCAGATGGCCATCGATGACCGCGCTCCCCAGCGCGCCGGGAGGCGTGCCTTTGCTGTACCAGCCCACATCATTCCATTGATTTCTCGTCGGCACCTGCATACGGCCGCCCGCATCCAGCCCCACCATCTCAATTGGAGCATCCACACCAATGCTCGGAATGAGCAGATGGGCAGCAGCATCTGTATGTATGGGGACGGGGGATGAATGTACAACGCGCGTGGGAGTAGCATGCACCGAATTTGTCTTTTTTACTCCTGTTGTCCTGGCAGAAGGAGTCACTCTGATAGAAGGCGTAGGAGTTATAAGCCGCTGATGAACGGCTGCTTTTTGAGGAGATGGGGATGCAGTATTCCTCCACGTCCAGAGGCCCAGACCAACCCCCAATAATACAACGATAGAAGCGCCAATATATACATACCGTAAATAATACTGCCTTAAATGCATCAAGCATTCCTTTCCATAAGCAGAGTACGAGATCAGAGATGTTCTTTATTTCTATCAAATTCAAATTAAGTATACGCCTGCACTTGTATAAAAATACTCTTAAATGCAAATTCACAATCTTTCTATAAAAGACACAAGAAGGCAAGCAATAGCAGGTCTACTATTCCCACTTTTGGTAATTGTTTCAGGCTTTAGCGAAACTAGCCGGCGTCCTGCACGTGTAAGAAGAGGATAGGTAACCTTTTGGATGGGCAGAAGATTTATGGAGAGTGGAGATACAGAAGATTGTATGAGTGGGATAAATACTGAAGGAGCATTGAGATATGGACCAGAATCGAGCAGCGGGAATACGTTTGTTTGGCCTGGAGTCGCTTGCGGGAGCAGGGGCTGGAAGCATTGGGACGGTGCCGATGACGCTTTTTATGCTTGGAGCTCACCGGTTGCTGCCGGGATGGCAGAAATATGCACTGCCACCTGAGAAGCTGACAGAGGAGGTGGCGGAGCGGGCGAATATAGAGCTGGATAAGCCGCAATTACTAGGTGCGAGCCTGGTGGCACACCTGGGTTACGGAGCAAGCATGGGATCGCTCTACAACATGTTTGCCAGAAGAGTTGAGACGCCAGCAGTGGTCAAGGGAGCAGTGTTTGGCGTTGCCGTGTGGGCAGCGAGCTATCTGGGCTGGTTGCCGGCGGCGAACTTCTCGGAGGCCGCATCAGAGGAGCCTATGAAGAGGAACATGCTTATGATTGGGGCGCATATTATCTGGGGGGTGACGACGGCAGTGATGATTGATCAAATCGAACGCCGCTTGCCCTTATGAAATAGCCGATCACGGCTAATACTTTGTGAAGGGAGTCAAGGAGGAGTAAAGCGGAGCGAATTTGTATGGGTGGTATACTTTATGTTAGACAACATAAACAGGTGGTGGAAGGAAAACAAGGAGACTTCGCGTGGCAGTGCAAAGAGAAACACAACGGATGAGTGTGGAAGAGTGGCGAGATCTGGAACGGATGAGTCATGATACGAAGCATGAGTATATTGATGGACAGATCTATGCCATGTCAAGAGGAAGCCTTGCACATGGACGCATTAGAGGAAACGCTGTGAGGACAATTGAGGATGCGCTGGTAGCAAGGAACGAGCCATGCTTTGTTTACAACTCAGATGTTGCTGCGCGCCTTTCGTCTAGATACTATACCTATCCCGATGTATTAGTTACATGTGATGAACACGACCAGGCATCACCCGATAAAACCGAGATACAATCGCCTCGGGTTATAATAGAGGTATTGTCCGATTCTACTGAAGCCTATGATCGAGGCAGGAAATTTGGCTTTTATCGCGCCTGCACAACTGTGCAAGAGTATGTACTGATCTCGACAAACTATCGTGCTGTCGAGATGTATCGCCGCACACTTCATGGATGGACAAACTATTACTCATATGGATTAGGAGACGAGGTAGAGCTCGCGAGCCTGTGCATACATTTTCCAGTGAATGTGCTATACAAGGATGCCGGAGTGCCAGAAGCTTTAGACAATTCCGAGGAGAAGTGCAGGGAAAGAAAGTATCATTCCCTCTTTTTTAGCTCGTACCTCAAGGATGCGCAGTTTATTCAGATTGACCCCCACAGTCAGATACATTAGAATAGGAAACGTATAGAAATGCGGAAACAACAGACACATCCATCAATCTATGCTAATAGTATCTATATCAGGAGGTTCAATGCGTATTCGTAAAGCGGTATTGCCGGTGGCGGGTCTGGGTACTCGGGTCCTGCCGGCAACCAAAGTTATCCCTAAAGAGCTATTGCCGATCGTCGATAAGCCGACATTGCAATATATTGTGGAAGAGGCGGTGGAGGCAGGAATTGAAGAGATCATTTTTGTGACTAGCCGTAGCAAGCGTGCAATTGAAGATCACTTCGATGCATTTCCTGAACTGGAGCAGGCTTTAGAGCGTAAAGGCAAGAAAAAAGAGTTGGAGGAGCTGCGGCGGGTACAGCAGATGGCGAAGTACGTCGCGGTACGGCAGGCTGAGCCTTTAGGTCTGGGGCACGCCGTCCTGTGTGCTAAAGAGGCGGTGGGTGATGAGCCCTTTATTGTGATGTTGGGCGACGAAATATTCGCACCGGAGACGCCCTGCCTGCCAGATATGATCGAGGTGTACAATAAGTATCAGACCACGGTCATCTCGATGTTCACCACGCCACGCGAACAGATCTCATCCTATGGCATCGCCTCGGTCAAAGAGCTAGAGAAGGATGTCTTTCAGGTTTTGGATCTTGTCGAGAAACCTGCGATTGAGGAGGCACCATCGGATCTGGCGGTCGCCGGCCGCTACATCCTCACACCGGACATCTTCGCCATCCTTGAGAAGACTGCACCGGGACGCGGCAACGAGATCCAGCTCACCGACGGCTTACTAGCACAGGCAAGGCAGGGACGCTGCCACGGTATTCATTTCATGGGGCAGCGCTACGACATGGGTACACCACTCGGCCTACTCACCACATCCATCGCCTGGGCACTGCGCGATCCCCGTATTGAGCCTGCACTACGTGGATACATGCAGCAAGCATTAAATAATATTATTCCTGTGTAGAAGATTTTAGATACTTTTGCTTTTTATCCACATCTCTGATGAAACCAGAAATGTGGATAAAAAGCAAAAGTATCTAAAAGAATTTTTTCTTATTCACCATTTTCTTTTTACACAATTCGAGCGAAGCCCAAATTGTGTAAAAAGAAAATGGTGAATAAGAAGTGTAAAGAGATTTATTTCAGATAATCAAGGGCGGCGCGGGTCAAGACTTCCACAGCTATAGGCAATGCATCTTCGTCAATGTTGAAGCGTGGATGGTGGTGAGGATATTTGGCTCCCTTCGCGGCATTCTGAGCGCCCACGATGAAGTAGCAGCCGGGTACTGTGTTCAGGAAGTAGGACATATCATCGGCCCCGGTCGTCATAATCTCCTCGCCCGTATCCACAGCCTGCTCACCAACCGTTGCCGCCGCCGCCTGATAGACCAGCTCGGTCATCCCCGTATCGTTCACACATGGTGGGCAACCATCGAAAACCTCGACTTCACACGAGCCGCCCATAGCTACAGCCACACCGTTTGCAAGCTCTTGAATGCGGCGCATTAAGTACTCGCGTTGCTCTTCCGTGAAGGAGCGGATCGTACCGGTCATCTCGACAAATTCGGGAATAATGTTCGAGGCTGTGCCCGCATTGATCGTGGCGATGGTCACCACCGAGGGACTGAACGGCGAGGTTTCGCGGCTGATCAGCGTCTGCAAAGCGGTGATGACGTAGGCAGAAATGGCAATTGGATCAACGGCCGTATTCGGTGAGGCGGCATGCCCACCCTTGCCATGCACAACCAGTTTAAGCTTGTCGGCACTCGCGAAAACGCCGCCAGCACGTACGCCCACGCGACCCATCGGATGATCGCTGATCAGATGGAGGCCAATAATATTATCGACGCCCTGCATAGCTCCTTGCTTGATCATGGGATCGGCTCCGCCGATAGCCTCCTCGGCGGGCTGGAAAATAAACTTGATATTTCCCTTGAGTTCGTCCCGACGTCTGCTCAAAATATCGGCAACGGTCAATGCAATTGACGTGTGGCCGTCGTGGCCGCAAGCGTGCATCTTGCCATCGACCTGGGAATGGTACTCTACTTCGGTAAGTTCGTGAATTGGCAGGGCATCTATGTCGGCACGGATGGCCAGCGTCTTTGCATCAGGTCCAGCGGCACCACCCTGGAGAAGGCCAATAACGCCCGTTTTAGCAATCCCTGTCTGTACCTCTAACCCGAGTGAGCGCAGGCGTTGTGCAACGATGCCAGAGGTGCGCACCTCCTCAAAGGCAGTCTCGGGATGCTCATGGAGGTCGCGGCGCATGGCGACCAGGTCGGGTACCCGCTCATCAATCTCCGTTTTTAACTGATCAGGTTGTAATACTGACATAGAGAGTCTCCTTAATGCCTTTGTATTCTTTATTTTATTTTTACCATATTTGCTTTTTTGCATATTCGGGCAACGCCCGAATATGCAAAAAAGCAAATATGGTAAAAATAAAATAAAGAATACGGAATGAGCGCCGAAGGCGCGAGAACGCAATGGCGAGAGTATCTAGTACTTTCTTAAAGCAATCTATCTTAGTATCGTATCATATGGAGAGTTTGAAAGGGAGGTCAGAATGCGAGAGATAGAAACAAGGCGAGAACTGTTGGACAGATGTGCGGTAGTAATACAGTAGAAGGTATCATGTCATTACTTTGGAAGAGGAGATAGCGAAACAGGTAGCGAGCGCTGTCTCCTCTTACAGAAAAAGAGCGGGATGAAAGAGATCATTTCGGATGAAAAGTCGTCCCATCGTTAATAAAGAGAAACTCTTGACTGCCAACGTGAACAAGTAAATTTGCTTTACCCTGATCCTTGACGATCTCACCCGTCACCGGAATACGATCTTGTCCGCTGCCATAAAGGGTTGGGCCAGTGTAGATACGCGTGTGAGCAGGATCGCCGCCCGGAATTTCAATAACTTGAATATGTCCGTGGAGATTAATAAAGATGAAGTGAGTGCGATTGCTCGGACTATCTCCGTGACCTACTACAGCATCGAGATGCGAGGTACGTGGGTATCCATAGTGAACATCATCCTGAAAGCCCTGCCACCATGAAGATAAGAAGGCTACACCAATGAGAAGCACCACAGTGATAACCATGCCGATGGTAAGCGTCGTCGTAAAGGACCGCTTGGGCCGATTAGGAACGCGTCGCAGCGGCACTTCCTCTTCTTCATAACGAACTGTCCTGTGTGATGAAGTCACCGCGTTTGATGCTACACCATTGGTTCGTCTGGGTTGCGGTTGCAAGCTTGAACGCCTCCGTTGCACTAACGTCGCCTGTTGTACGATAGGATCATCCAGAGTATCATGTGGTTTGTAGCGGCGTGCGCTCGTGTGCGGACGCGTCTGATACAACTCATCGCGATCAGTTACATCGGATGTTTTGTAACGGCGTGTGCTCGTGTGTGGGCGCGTCTGATACAACTCATCACGATCAGTTACGTCGGATGTTTTATGACTGCGTGCGCTCGTATGCGGACGTGTCTGATACAACTCATCACGACTGTCTACTTCTGATGTCTTGTAACGGCGCGTGCTGGTAGGCAGACGCGTCTGGTACAACTCATCGCGATCATCCATATCATAAGGGTCTGGCTGCTTGCCAGTATAAGTCGTTTCCATGCCGATCTCTCCTTTCTAGAAAATTTTTTAGAACATTTGTTCCTGTATTATAACAGAAGAGATCTTTCCGTCAAGTATCCAGGATCGACAAAGCTCGATGTATTGGAGAAATCCCCTATCCACGTTAAACACGTACGAAAATCGAGCAACGACATCCTATTCACAAGAGCAGGACCTAATATTACAATAAAAAGAAAAAAAATGCAAATCTCCTGCCAATAAGTCACAGCCTGCTCTACTCGCGGGAAGGACAATTCTTTACTCACAGTGCATAAAGATATGCAAAGGAACAATAAGTTGTCGGGAATACGCTATTCCTTTTCGATAAGTTCTTGTGTAGTATTCTCGTGTGGAGCGTGTTTTCTCTAAAGATGAAGAAGGGAGAGAGATGCCCGGTGAAATCACCGTCTTGTTGTCCTCGCAAAGCCATTTCCTCTACTAGAAGAGAAAGAAGGGCATCTCTAAGAACAGTGTAGCACGCGATAGAATCGACGCACATAAATATGTACGGATGAGAAGCAGTAGTGTTGCTGTTGAGAGACGAGCTACGAGAACGCGGATAGGGAATGTATGCTCGTAGCCCGCCTTTTTAGTGAGGGAGGTGAGTTCTAGAGTTAAAAGTAAGAGATGAAAGCGACACCGGGGCCGGCTGAGAATTCGACATTCGTAACCTGCCAGTAATAGATGCCCCAATTCATATTGCTAGCAATCACACGTCCATTTCCAAGAACTTGTTCGACGACCGCCACATGGCCCACGCCGTGAGCGCCCTGTACGCCAGGCTGGAAGTTTACGATTGCGCCGGGAGATGGCTGATCAGAGACGTGCCAGTGAAAATCGTAGGCACGTGCAGTCCACTCCCACGCATCAGAGTTGATGGTCCAGGGCACGAACACGCTATGCATCTGATAGTAGCGCTGATTGGCCCACCAGGTGCACTGTCCATACGAGAAAGGATTGCCCAGGCCGCGAATGGGCGAGAGGGCAAAAGAGCCTGTACCGGGGTTTCTGCCCACGGTCGAACCCAGGGTTACTTTAGAATATCCCTGAATGCAGATATGCTGATTCACATAGATCATGTTGGGATTGGCAAGCCGATTGTAAGCCGACAGGCGTTGCCAGGTTGTTCCGTAACGCATAGCAATCACGCCCAGAGTGTCACCACCCCGAACAGAATAGACGCGGTCATTGCTGGAACAGGGAGACTGAGCAAAGGCTCCAAATAGACTGGATGTGAGAGCACTGTTGAGCAAGATAAGGCTGAGGACGGTCATCACAACGACATGACCTATGGCAATGCTCACCATGCGGCGAGAATAGAGACGGAAGTGGCGCTTCTTAGAGATAGGTAACAAGTTAGCATCTCCTCTACTACCTTGAAATGAGACAGGAACAATTACCTGCTAATTGAATAAATCGATGTTGATATGGATATTAGCGCATCCTTGCGAGAGACGGCATGAAACTCGCTGACACATAGTACTAAAGGTGTCAAACTTCCTTCTCTTCTCTATTCTCGTGCGTCATTGCTTGTTTTGTCTTTCATATTTTGAGCTTTCTACACTTTCCGAGCGAAGCCTGAAAATATGTAGAAAGCTCAAAATATGAAAATAGTAATTCCAGACACACCTACTGCTCGCCGATTTTTACTGCTTTTTTACATTTTTACGGCATCTTGTGCTTAGCACAAGATGCCGTAAAAATGTAAAAAAGCAGTAAAAATCGGCGAGCAGGATTAATAGTTTGAGACGAAGGAGACGCCAGGTCCGGCGTTAAACTGGACGTTAACAACCTGGGAGCTGTAGTCCCAATTCATGTTACTGGCGATCACGCGGCCGCCGCCCATAACCTGCTCCACCACGCCTACGTGTCCTGCGTTCCAGGCTCCCTGTACACCTGGTTGAAGCACGATGATCGCACCCTGAACGGGTTCGCTGGAGACGTGCCAGTTGAAATCTGAGGCACGGCTGGCCCACTGCGCGGCATTCGCATTATTTGTCCACGGCACATAGGTACCATGCAATTCGCGATAGCGCTCATCCGCCCACCAGGTACACTGCCCATATGCGAAGATATTGTTGTACCCTTTGACGTTGGATGGTGCAAGATGCTGTGCGGACTCTACTGCCGACATATTTGACTTGGGTGATACATCCATGCCGACCGACGTTGGACCACCAGTTCCGTTCGCAGGGATGCACAGGTTCTGATTTATAAATAGCACATTTGCATTCATGATTTTATTATGCGAAGCGAGACTCTGCCACGTCATCTGGTTACGGGCGGCGATTGAGCCAAGAGTATCGCCAGCCTGGACGGCGTAGGTCTTATCGCCAGTGGGACAGGGTGCGAATGCATATGCTCCAAAGACATGTGTACCAAAAGCATTGCTCAGTAAAACGGCTGCCAGAACTCCCATTACGATAACATGTCCTGCGGCTATACCTACAAACTTGCGCCGAAGTAAATACGACCTCAGTCCTTGTTTCTTAGTCAGTAACAAAATGAATTCTCCTCTACTACACGAATGAACAACACCGCCACTACTTGGGACGGACTCTCTCGATCGATATGGGTTACATACATAATATCGCATCTAAAGATGAAATACATTGAAACACTATAATTTATAGGAGAAAATTACTATACATGAAGAAGCGAGTGAGGATATGACTATGCGGTAGAGATAAGAGTGAATAGAATTGAAGCTCTATTTTTTAAGGAGTGGTCGAGAGAGTAAGAAAGAAGGTGAAAGCAAGTATAAGAGCACAAAGGTATTGATAGAAAAGGGGGTTGACGGACGGAACGGGACATGATATATTATCGGCACGCGCCAAGATAGCTCAGTCGGTAGAGCATAGCACTGAAAATGCTAGTGTCGTCGGTTCGATTCCGTCTCTTGGCATTTTTGCTTACAAAGAAAACGTCTCAGCCCGCTTGTATACTGGCTTGAGGCGTTTTCTGTTTCTCTGGTTTGAGAGGGCTGACAGCAAAACTGGTTCTCCCTCAAGTTTCGTGAAGAGCAACTGTGGTAAAATGAAAGAAGACAAGACATATTCGCCTCACGGACATTCTCAGAAAACCCGAAGACCTCACAATGATCATATTCCCAGAAAATACTCA